>Ga0114129_10012809_pt1 | contig 11936 bp, 10 predicted proteins | sample RhiMetdeltSRZDD1_FD_80071 | JGI IMG/M metagenome (GOLD analysis project Ga0114129, IMG submission 80071) | Populus rhizosphere microbial communities from Tennessee, USA - Rhizosphere MetaG P. deltoides SRZDD1 (version 2) (version 2) | ecosystem: Host-associated > Plants > Roots > Rhizosphere >... | reverse complement strand
CAGGCGCCGAAGGTGCGTACTTGATCGTCAGCAAGAACCTGATCGAGCTCGTCGCCGTGCTCGTGATCTTTGCGTCCAGCACGGGCCAGATCGCGGGCCTCGATCTATTGTGGCAGCGGCCAAGGTCGATCGAATCCTCACCCACGCTAATCGAAACGCGGTGAACGGCGGGCGCCGCCTGCACCATACTCCGCCCGCAACATCAGGAGCCCAGAAACAGCGGCACGATGTGCCGTTCGAACAGGTTCTCCGCCACGTGCCGCTCGATGACCGCCCGCGATCGCGTCAGCATCGCGTGGTAGCGGTCGCCCATCTCCGCCGCGACCTTGTAGCCGACGTGCAGCAGCTGCCTGACGTGCGGATTGTACCGGCCGTCGGACGGGACGTGTCTGAGCGCGGATGCAAACTGCTCGCTCGTCCACGTCTGAACGGCGCGCGGCGCCGGCAGCCTGGCGCGATCGATCTCGATGACTGCCAGATACGGCTGGCACAGCTCGTCGATCCGATCGAACGCCGCCGCGTAGATCGTCTTCGCGAGCTCCAGACCGTCCCCGCCGCCCATCGCCAGGCCGACGAGCTCCTCGAGCCACGTCGTCCCCGCGGTCTTCAGGTGCAGTCCGGCGTCCCGCTTCCTGATCGCGCGGTGCATCACGGGATAGAGCGAGAACTTGTCGCTGCCGGAATGCACGCTCAGCTTCAGGTTCTGCGGCAGGTCGAACACCTGGACGGCGCGCGCGATCACGAGGAGATCCTCCTCGAACTCCGCCGCGAACCGCTCCACGGCGCCCACGTAGTCGATGCCTTTCAGGAACTTGCCGGTGAACTTCGGCGCGATCGTCTGGATCCGCACGCCCTCGCGCGCCAGCGCGCCGAGGATGAAGAAGAGCTCGGCCGGCGTCTGCGGCTCGCTGGCTTCGTCGGTCGACACCTCGGCGACGAACGCGCGGGCGCCTTTCTTCCGCTCGATGTGGCGGTAGATCTGCGCCGCCTCGGTGACCGCCAGCAGGTACTTCCGCGCGATCGCCACGAGATCGCTCTCCGTCACGCGCGTCGTCGTGCGCACGCCGTCGATCGGAAACTCGCGCAGGTGCGGCGCCATCGCCGCGACGTACGCGTCGATCGTGCGGGCGTCGGCCGGCTGTCCGATGAAGTCGGCGACGTCGATGGTGAAGAAATCGCTCGAGTCGAGGAACAGGTCGACGGTCCGGAGGCCGATGTGATCGGCGTCGACGTAGTAGGAGCGCCGCCACGCGCGTTCGTTCACGCCCGTGTCGGCGGCGACTCTCGCGTCGGCGGGCGTCGTTCCGACGATCTGGTGTTCGCGATACGACTTGTTCCAGACCGGCACGATGTCGACGCCGCGCGCGGCCGCCTGCTCCAGCGCGCGAACCTGGGCGCCTCCTTCGCGCCCGAATCGATCGCCGACACCCATCGAGTACTTCTCGAGCTTCATCGCCGCTCCGTGCGCGATCGTGACGCGGTTCTAGGGTTTCGGCTGCTGCTCGTAGTTGATCATGATGACCAGGTCGTCGGGCCCGGCCTGCTTCAGGCCGTGCGAGCTGCCGGGCCGCGTGAGGATCGCGTCGCCGGCGCCGACGTCGAAGCTCTTGCCGTCGATCGTCATCACGCCGCGGCCGCTGAGGACGTAATAGATCTCGTCCTCCTTCTGCTCGTGATACCCGATCGCTGATCCCGGCTTCAGCGCGCGCTTGCGGAACACGAGCCGCAGGTTCGGCACCTTCGCGAAGAACGAGTATCCGACGGTCTGCCCGCCGCCGTTGTGCGTGCCCGGCTCGGTCTTCGCGACGTCCGCGTCGCGCTCCAGGACGTATCCGCCCCTGGCCGGCGGCTGCGGCAGGCTCGCGTGCGCCGCGAACGCGCCGCAGACGATGGCGATGGCGCCGAGCGCGGAGACCAGAGCGCGGCGCGAGAGGTGAGGCGTCATAGAATCTCCTGCGATGAATTCTACTCCGGAGCCGCAGAGCAGGCCCGCGACCAGACGCGTCGCGCTCGTCACCGGCGGCGGCTCCGGCATCGGCCGCGCGACGGCGCTGGCGCTCGGCGCGCGCGGTCTGTCGGTGGCGGTCAGCTACCGCGCGAGCCGTGCCGGCGCGACCGAGGTCGTCGACCGCCTGCGCGCCGAGGGTGTCGACGCGGAGGCATTCGAGGCGGACGTCACCGCGACAGCCGCCGTCGCCGCGCTCGCCGACGCGGTCGCGAAGCGGCTCGGCGGCATCGATGTCCTCGTCAACAACGCGGGCGACATGATCGAGCGTGTCACGCTCGGCAGGATCAGCGAGCCGCTGCTGCGGCAGATCCTCGACGTCAACGTCCTGAGCACCGTGCTGTGCTCGCAGGCGTTCGCGCCGCAGATGATCGCCCGCGGCGGCGGCGCGATCGTCAACATGTCGTCGCTGGCCGCGCACAGCGGCGGCGGCCCCGGCGCGTGGGCCTACGCGGCCGCCAAGGCGGCGATCGTCGCGATCACCAAAGGCCTCGCGAAGGAGCTCGCGCCGCACCGGATCCGCGTCAACTGCGTTGCGCCCGGCCTGATCGGCGACACCGCGTTCCACGCGAAGTTCACGACGCCCGACGTCTTCGCGGCGACCGAACGATCGATCCCGCTCGGACGCGCCGGCACGCCCGACGAGGTCGCGCGCGTCATCGCGTTCCTCGCGGGCGACGACGCGTCGTTTCTGACCGGAGAGACGATCGAGATCAACGGCGGCGCGCTGATGCGCTGAACGGCGCCGCCGCGCGGTGCCTGAAGTGCCGACAACGACCGCGATCTCACGAACCGATGCGCGTCGCGACCGGAGTGTTACGCATCGAGCGACGCGGGTTCGAGCCGCGGCGCGAGCAGGTGGACGACGAGCAGCGCGACCAGATAGATCGTCCCCGCCAGGATGAACATCGGCAGGTAGAAGCTCGGATCGCGGTTCAGCACGCGGCCGGCGAACTCCGCGACGAGGATGCCGCCCACGCCGCCCGCAAAGCCGCCGAACCCGACGACGGTGCCGACGGCGCGGCGCGGGAACATGTCGGACGCGAGCGTGAACATGTTGCACGACCACGCCTGATGGCAGGCGGTCGCGAGGCCGACGAGGCCCACCGCCAGCCACGCGCTGCGCGTCTGGCTCGCAATGATCACGAACGGGATCATCGACGCGAACACGCCCATCGTCGTCTTCCGCGCGGCGTTGACCGTCCAGCCGCGCTTGATGAGCGCCGACGACACGTAGCCGCCCGCCACCGACCCGACGTCGGCGATGAGATACACCGTCGTGAGATACGGGATGAGCGCCGTGCCGCGGATGCCGTGCTCCTGCGCGAGGAACTTCGGCAGCCAGAACAGATAGAACCACCAGATGGGATCGGTCATCAGCTTGCCGAGCGAGAACGCCCAGAGCTGGCGGCGGCCGAGCACGGCGCGCAGCGGCGTCTTCTCCCTGATCGGCTCTTCGAGGCCGTCGCGGATGTACGCGCGCTCGGCGCCGCTCACGCGCGGATGCTCGTCCGGCGGATAGTAGAAGGCCCACCACGCGATGAGCCAGAGGAAGCCAATGGCGCCGGTCGCGATGAACGCCGCCTGCCAGCCCCACCACGCGGCGATGAGCGGGACCGTCATCGGCGCGACGACCGCGCCGACGTTGGTGCCCGCGTTGAAGATGCCGGTCGCGAACGCGCGCTCGCTCTTCGGGAACCACTCGGCGACCGTCTTGATCGACGCGGGGAAGTTCGCCGCCTCGCCGACGCCGAGCATGAAGCGCGCGAAGCCGAAGGTCGCCGCGCTGCGCGCGAGCGCCGTGCCCATCGCCGCGAGCGACCACCACGTGACGGCAATCGCGAGTCCGATCTTCGTCCCGATCCTGTCGAGGATGCGGCCCGACACGAGCATCATCACCGCGTACGACACCTGGAACGCGATCACGATGCGGCCGTAGTCGAGCTCCGTCCAGCCGATCTCTTTCTGCAGATCAGGCGCGAGGATGCCGAGCACCTGGCGGTCGATGTAGTTGATCGTCGTCGCGAAGAAGAGCAGCGCGCAGATCGTCCAGCGGTACCTGCCGACGCCGGTCGCCGCCACCGCCGCCACGTTCGCCCGCGCGCTCGGCATGGTCGCCATGATCGTCCTCAGATCGTCGGGTTGCGCCGGTGAATGGCGAACTCGTTGTGGCCGAGCCGCTCCGCCGCGGTAAAGGTGCCGCTCGCGACCGAGAGCACCTGCTCGAACAGCCGGCCCGCCGCCTCGTCGAGCGATTCAGTGTCCCCGATGACGCCGCTCACGTCCAGATCGATGTTGTCCTTCATCGCCTCGGCCGTACGCGCGTTGCCGGTGATCTTGATGACCGGCGCGATCGGATTGCCCGTCGGCGTCCCGAGTCCGGTCGTGAAGACCACCACCTGCGCGCCGCCGCCGACCATGCCGGTCACCGACTCGACGTCGAGGCCGGGCGTATCCATGACCGTGAGTCCCTTCGCGGTGATCGGCGCCGCGTAGGCGACCACGTCCGCGAGCGGCGTCCGCTCGCCGCCCTTGTGGGTGGCCCCCAGCGACTTCTCCTCGATCGTGGTCAATCCACCGCGGATGTTGCCGGGGGACGGCTGTGTGCCGCGGATGTCGAGGCCGAGCGCCATCGCCTCCGCCTCCACGCGGCTGACGACGCGGAGCAGCCGCGCGGCCGCTTCGGGTCGCGAGGCGCGCTCGGCCAGCAGGTGTTCGGCGCCCATGATCTCCGCGATCTCGCCGAGCACGGCGGCGCCGCCGAGATCGACGAGATGATCCGCGACGCGGCCAAGAACCGGATTCGACGCGATGCCAGACGTATAGTCCGAGCCGCCGCATTTCACCGACAAGATGAGGGATGACGCGTCGCACCACTCGCGATCGACGCGCGCCAGATCGGACGCGAAGCCTTTCGCGATCGTGATGCCGCGCGCCGTCGCGCGGACCGTCCCGCCTTCGCTCTGGATCGCGACGATGTCCGCCGGCTTGCCGGCCGCCCGGGCCGCCTCGGCGAGCTGCTGCGCGACGACCTGCTCGCAGCCGAGCGCGACGACGACGACGGCGCCGACGTTCGGATGCCGGCAGTACGCCGCGAGCGTGTCGTGCGTGAGGTGCATGTCGGGCCCGAGCTGTCCGCAGCCTGCAAGATGGGGCAGCGCCGATCCGGTCGGCGCGATCGCGGCCGCGATCCGCTCGGCGACGACGGCGGAGCAGATCACCGTCGGCACGACGAGCACGTGGTTGCGCACGCCGACGCGGCCGTCGGGGCGCGGGTAGCCGAGAAAGCGCGTCTCGCTCGTCATTCCAGCGGCTCCGCGAGGCGTCCTTCGTCACCCGCGTTCGCAGGTTCGCCCGCCTCCGCGCCTTTGGCGCTTCGGCGCGGCGCGGTCGCCTGCAAATCACCGCGACCGCGGCCGGACTCGACGTTGTGCGTGTGCACGTGCGCGCCGGGTGCGATCTCGACCGAGGCTTTCCCGATCGGGCTGCCGAACTTCACGACGGCCTCGCCGGCCGCGATCGCGCGGATCGCGATCTTGTGCCCGCGCGGGATCGACTCGATCGTGGTGATCGTCGCGCCGTCAATCGCGATCGCGCGGCCGCGCTCCAGCGTCTCGAGCGCCGTCGCAACGTTGTCCCGCGCGCTGATCACGAGCGCCGGCTTCACTGGTTCACTCCGCTCGCGAGCAGCCCGCCGTCCACCGCGAGCAGGTGGCCGGTCACGAAGCTCGCCGCGTCCGAGGCGAAATAGACGGCCGCCCCGACGACCTCGTCGACGCGGCCGAAGCGGCGCATCGGCGTGCGCGCGAGGAATTCCTGGCCGCGCGGCCCCGCCAGCAGGGCGCGGTTGAGATCGGTCTCGAAGACGCCCGGCAGGATCGCGTTGACCGTCACGCCGTACCGCGCCCACTCGACGGCCAGCGCTTTCGTCAGGCCGGCAACGCCAGCCTTGCTCGCCCCGTACGCCGCCACCTCGAACAGCCCCACGACCGACGTCAGCGAGCCGATGCCGATGAGCCGCCCGTAGCCGCGCTCGATCATCGGCTTCGCAAATGCCCGGTACGTGCGCAGCATGCCGGTCAGGTTCGTATCCAGGATCCGGGTCCAGTCGGCCTCGTCCATCTCGAGCGTCGGCACGCGCTTGATCGCGCCGGCCGCCGCGACGACGATGTCCACCTTGCCGAAAGCGCCGAGACAGGCGTCGCGCAGCGCCTCGAGCGACGGCGTGTCGGCGACGTTGCTCGTCTGCCGCAGCGTCCGGCGTTGACGCGACTCGATGGCGGCGGCGACCTCGTCGACCAGGTCCTGGCGCCGTCCGGTGGCCACGACGTCGGCGCCGGCGTCGGCGAGCCCGAGCGCGATCGCGCGGCCGATGCCGCTCGTGCCGCCGACCACGACCGCGAGGCGGCCGGTCAGATCGAACAGCGTGCGCGTCATGACGACCGGGCAATCATACTTTCCAGTTCACCGCGCGGGCTCGAGCCAGCCGTGGCCGCGCAGCCACTCCTCGAGCCGGTCGTGCCACGCCGAGGTCTGGCCGAATCCGCCGCGCATGCCGAAGCCATGCGGGCCCTTTTCGTACAGATGCACCTCGGCCGGCACGCCCGCGCGGCGCAGCGCCTGGTAGAAGACCATCGTGTTCTCGATCGGGACGGTGGCGTCCTCGAACGTGTGGACGAGAAATACGGGCGGCGTCTCCTTCGTCACGCGCTGCTCGACCGAGAGTCGGTCCACGAGATCCGCGGCCGGCGCCGCGCCGAGCAGGTTCTGCCGCGAGCCGGCGTGCGCGAACGGCGGCTGCAGCGTGATGACCGGATAGATGAGCGCGGCGAAGTCCGGACGCGCGCTGGTCGCGTCGAGCGGCGCGCCGGTGCGGCCCTCCGGCGCGTCGAAGAGCGTGGCCGCGGAGGCCGCCAGATGGCCGCCCGCCGAGAACCCGATGACGCCGATCCGATCCGGCCGCAGGCCGTAGTCGCGCGCGTGCGATCGCACGTAACGGATGGCGCGCAGCACGTCCTGCAGCGGCGCCGGATGGCCGTACTCGACGAGGCGATACTTCAGCACGAACGCCGACAGGCCCATGCGGTTGAGCCGTTCGGCGACGTCGCTCCCTTCGTTGATCATCGACAGGCGCGCGTAGCCGCCGCCGGGGCAGACGATCATCGCCGCGCCCGATGCCGACGGCGCCGGTGCCGGATAGACCGTCAGCGTCGGCACGTGGATGTTCGACGCGCGGCCCTCGTCCAGCCGCTCGCTGCCGCCGCCCGGCTTCGCGCCCGGTACGCCTTCGGGCCAGATCGCGACCACCGCCGGCTCGCGCGTCGCGAACGCGACGGTGTAGGCGATGCCCGGCTCCAGCCGTATCCGCACGCGCTCCTCGTCTATCGCCTCCGTGGCGACCTCGATCCCGCGCGCCGTGATCCTCGACACGCGCTGTCCCTTCGGCGGCCTGATCACGTGAGCCGCGGCGATCGACGGCCGAAGCGTCGCCTCAGTCGCGCGGCCGCCGCGCCAGCGCAGATCGATCTCGACCGCGCCGCGCGCGTGCAGGCCGGTGACCTCGCCCGACGGCCACTGGCGGGGCAGCGCCGGCAGCAGCGCGAGCTCGCCCGCGTGGCTCTGCACGAGCATCTCGGCGACGGCGGCCGTCGCGCCGAAGTTGCCGTCGATCTGAAACGGCGGGTGGGTGTCGAGCAGGTTGGGCAACGTCGACTTCGCGAAGAGCGCGTGGAGGTGCTCGTGCGCGCGATCGCCGTCTTCGAGCCGCGTCCAGAAGTTCACGATCCACGCGCGGCTCCAGCCCGTGCCGCCGCCGCCCGCGGCCAGGCGGCGTTCGAGCGTGACGCGCGCCGCCCGGGCGAGCGCCGGCGTCGCGCGCGGCGTGATCTGGTTGCCGGGATGCAGCGCGAACAGATGCGAGATATGGCGGTGCCCCGGATCGCGCTCGTCGTAGTCCTCGAGCCACTCCTGCAGCTGGCCGTGCTTCCCAATCGCGAGCGGCGGCAGCTTGTCGCGCGCGGCCGCGAGCTTCTGCCGGAAGTCCGCGTCGATCGCGAGCGTCTCGCTCGCCTCGATCGCGCGCGAGAACAGCGCGTAGGCGATCTCGCTGTCCATGTACGGACCCATCGTCAGCGAGCCGAACGCGCCGTTCGGCAGCTTGTATTGATTCTCGGGCGAGAGCGACGGTCCCGTGACGAGACGGCCGTGCGCATCCGGCACCATGTAGCCGAGCAGGAACTCGGCCGCCTCTTTCAGGACCGGATACGCGCGGTCGCGCAGGAACCGCGCGTCGCGCGCGAAGTCGTAGTGATCCCAGAAGTGCAGCGCGAGCCAGGCGCCGCCCATCGGCCAGATGCCGGATCGATAGCCGTCGATCGGGACCGCGTGGCCCCAGATGTCGGTGTTGTGGTGAATCACGAAGCCGGGCGCGCCGTACAGCACGCGCGCGACGCGGCGGCCGTCTTCGCGCGCGCGATCCACGAGATCGAACAGCGGCTCGTGCAGCTCCGACAGGTTCGTCGTCTCGGCCGGCCAGTAGTTCATCTCGGTGTTGATGTTGATCGTGTACTTGCTGTCCCACGGCGGCGAGAGCGAGTCGTTCCACAGGCCCTGCAGGTTCGCCGGCATGGCGCCGGGCCGGCTGCTCGAGATCAGCAGGTAGCGGCCGAACTGAAAATAGAGCGCCGCGAACGACGGATCGACGGCGCCCTTCTGAATCGCCGCGAGCCGCTCGTCGGTCGGCGCGTCGGCGGACGGGGCGTCAATCGAGAGCGCGACGCGGTTGAACAGCCGCTGATAGTCGGCCACGTGATCCGCGCGCAGACGATCGAACGGCTTCGCCGCTGCGCGATCGAGGACTCGCTGGCACGCCTTCGACGGCGACGCCTCGCGGAAGTCGGTCGCCGCCGCGATGAGCAGCGTGACCGCAACGGCGCTGTCGACGACGAGACGATCGCCCTCCGCCGCGACGCGGCCGCCCTCGTGGAGGACGCGCAGCGCCGCGTGGAAGCGGACGCCGGTCTTCGGCTCCTGCGCCTGCCGATCGCCGTGCGGCAGCGCCTGGCCGTCGAGCAGGAGCACGCCGCCGCCCTCGACGCGCGCGACGGCATCGTCGCGCTGCATGGCCGCGGAGAAGGCGATCGTGCCCGGACCGCGTCTGGTGATCCGCATCACGATGACCTGGTCGACGGCCGACGCGAAGATCTCGCGCGTGTAGGTCGTGGCGCCGCTGCGGAAACGAACGCCGGCCGATGCCGCGTTCAGATCGAGATCGCGCTCGTACTCGGCGATCGGGCCGTCGCTCCTGAATTGCAGACGCAGATCGCCGAGCGTCTGATACGGCGGCATCCGCCGCGGGACCGAGATGATCGCGCGATCGGCGAGCGCCTCCGCGTCGGCGATGCGGCCTTCGTTCAGCAGGCGGCGCACCTCGCGGACGGCCGCCGGCCCCTCCGGGTTGACCCGATCGAGCTTCCGGCCGGCCCACACGGTATCCTCGTTGAGCTGCAGCCGCTCGTCGGTCGGGCCGCCGAACACCATCGCGCCGAGCCGGCCGTTGCCGATCGGCAGCGCCTCGTTCCACGACGCCGCGGGCTGGCGGTACCAGAGCCGCAGCGCGGGCCGATCGGACGCGCGCGGGCGCGCCGCCGGCGCCAGAGTCACGAGCAGCAGGACGATCGCGAGTCGTTTCATCATCGAAAGGTTCTCATTGTAGGATTTGCCGATGTTGAACGACACATTGTTTCGCGTCGCCCGCAGCGCCGGGCTGCAGCTGCTGCAGCGCCGGGGCGAGCACGGCGCGCGCGAGCTGACCAGCTGGCGCCTCCGCCTCGATCGCGGCGCGACCCAACACTTCACGAGCCCTGGCGAGGAGTCGATCGTCGTGCTGCAGCAGGGGCGCGGCACGTTCACCGTTGACGGGCAATCCTGGAACGTCAGCCGCGCCGACGTGTTTTCCGAGCGCGCCACGGCCCTGTACCTGCCGCCCGGACGGACGCTTTCCGTTCGGGCCGAGACGCCGCTCGAGGCGGTGCTCATCTCGACGCCGGCCCCCGGCGGCGGCGAGCCCGCGCTCGTCGGGCCCGGCGACGTCGATCCGCAGCCGCGGGGCCGCGATCTCTACACGCGCGAAGTCCACAACGTCTTCGTGACCGACTCACACGCGCGGCGGCTGATGGTGGGAGAGACGTTCAATCCACCGGGCCACTGGAGCAGCTTTCCGCCGCACAAGCACGACGGGAAGGACGGCGAGCCGGTGCTCGAAGAGGTGTATCACTACCGGATCGATCCGCCGCAGGGCTTCGGGCATCAGATGCTGTACACCGCCGACGGCGAGAACGTCACGCACGTGGTGAAGGACGGCGACGCGGTGCTGCTGCCGTACGGCTACCATCCGGTGTCGTCGCCGCCGGGCTATCGCCTCTATTACTTGTGGGGGATGGCGGGCGCCGAGCGGAAACTCGCGCTGCATGAGGACCCGACGCATACCTGGATTCACACGGCGCCATGACGACCGCCGCCAACACCAGACGCGCCGCCACGACCGCCGCGATCGAAGCGCTCGGCATCGTCGCAGTGATCCGGATGAAGGATCCCGCGAAGCTGCGCGCCGTTGTCGACGCGCTGGCGGCCGGCGGCGTCCGCGCGCTCGAAGTGACGATGACGGTGCCGCGCGCCGTCGATCTGATTCGCGAGCTGGCGCCCACGATGCCGGCAGGATTTCTGCTCGGGGCGGGGACGGTGATCGACGGGGACACCGCGCGCGCGGTCATCGACGCCGGCGCGACGTTCGTCGTCGGCCCCGTGCTGCGGCCCGACGTCATCCGCGCCTGTCATGAACGCGACGTTCCCGCCATGCCCGGCTGCTTCTCGCCGACCGAGATCCTGGCCGCGCACGACATGGGCGCCGACATCGTCAAGGTGTTTCCGGCGACGTGCCTCGGGCCGCAGTACATAAAGGACGTGCGCGCGCCGCTGCCGCAGGTGAAGCTGATGCCGACGGGCGGCGTGACCCTCGAGAACGCCGGTGACTGGATCAAGGCCGGCGCCGCCGCGGTCGGCGTCGGTTCAGCGCTCGTCGACGGCAAGGCGATCGACCGCGGCGACTTCGACGCAATTGCCGCGAACGCGCGCCGCCTCGTCGCGAGCGTCGCCGCCGCCCGATGAAAACCGTCGCGTTCGGCGAGATCATGCTCCGCCTGAGCCCGCCGGGGTTCGAGCGGCTGTTTCAATCGCCACTGCTCTCGGCCACCTTCGGCGGCGGCGAGGCGAACGTCGCCGTCGGCCTCGCCCACTTCGGTCTCGAGAGCCACTACGTCACGCGCCTGCCGACGCACGCGATCGGCGACGCCGCCGTTCGCGCGCTGCGCGCTGAAGGCGTCCGCACCGACCACATCGTCCGCGGCGGCAATCGCGTCGGCATCTACTTCGCGGAAACCGGCGCGAGCCAGCGCGCGTCGACGGTCATCTACGATCGCGCGCACTCGGCGGTCAGCGAGCTGACGGCCGACGGCATCGACTGGGACGCCGTCATGAAGGGCGCCGGGTGGTTCCACGTCACCGGCATCACGCCGGCGCTCGGCGAGAGAGCCGCGTCCGCGACGAAGGCCGCGGTGTCGGCCGCCCGCAAAGCCGGGGCCCGCGTGAGCGTCGACCTGAATTACCGGAAGAAACTGTGGACGCCGGCGCAGGCGCAGGCGACAATGCGGCCGCTCATGCGCGAGGTGGACGTGGTGATCGCCAACGAAGAGGATCTGCAGTCCGTGCTCGGCGTCCACGTCGCGGGCGCGGACGTCACGAGCGGCGCGCTCGACGTCAGCGGTTATCGCGATGCGGCGGCGCAAGTGACGCGCGAGCTCGGGCCGTCGATCGTCGCGGTCACGCTGCGCGAGAGCGTGTCGGCTAGTGACAACGGGTGGAGCGCGGTCCTCTG
>Ga0114129_10012808_pt1 | contig 11936 bp, 7 predicted proteins | sample RhiMetdeltSRZDD1_FD_80071 | JGI IMG/M metagenome (GOLD analysis project Ga0114129, IMG submission 80071) | Populus rhizosphere microbial communities from Tennessee, USA - Rhizosphere MetaG P. deltoides SRZDD1 (version 2) (version 2) | ecosystem: Host-associated > Plants > Roots > Rhizosphere >... | reverse complement strand
TTCCTCGACCTGGGCGGCATCGACGCCCTGCTCCACGTGAGCCAGATGGCGTGGCAGCACGTGCGCCATCCCAGCCAGGTCGTGCAGATCGGCGAGAAGCTCACGGTGAAGGTGCTCGAGGTCGACGAGTCGAGCGGGCGCGTGTCGGTGGGGCTCAAGCAGCTGTCCGCCGATCCCTGGCTCACCGCCGCCGACAAGTACGAGATCGGCCGGCTGGTGCGCGGCCGCGTGAGCGGCGTCAAGGAGTACGGCGTGTTCGTCGAGCTCGAGCCCGGCATCTTCGGCCTGCTCCATGTATCGAACATCTTCGCCCAGCCGTGGGGCCATCATCCCGGCGAGCGCTACAAGCTCGATCAGGACGTCGAGGTGGTGGTGTCGAAGATCGATCCCGACATGCGGCGCCTGGCGTTCGTGCTCCCTGGCACGCCCATCGAGGCCACGGCGTCGGCCGGGGCGCCGGCCGCGGCCGCTCCCGTGGCGGCGCCGGTGACGCAGGCGGACGGCGAGGCCCTGGACGACGAGGCCGCCGAGGCCGCGTTCCGCTTCCGCGAGGGAGACGAGGAGAATTGAGCCCGGCCGCCGGGCGCCTCGCCGGGCGCGTCGCGCTCGTCACCGGCGCCTCCCGCGGCATCGGGCGCGCCACGGCGCGGGCGCTGGCCCGCGAGGGCTGCGCGGTGGCGCTGGCGGCGCGCAACGAGAAGGAATTGCGCGAGGCGGCGGGGGAGATCGAAGCGGACGGCGGACGCGCGCTCGTCCTCGCGGCCGACGTCGCCGATGCCGCACAGGCCGAAGCCCTGCCCGGACGCGCGCAGCAGGGTCTCGGTGGTCTCGACTTCCTGATCAACAACGCCGGCATCGGCTGCCGCGGCAAGGTCGACGAGCTGGCGCTCGCCGACTGGGATCGGGTGTTCGCGGTCAACCTGCGCGGCGTGTTCCTGGTCACCAAGGGCGCGGTGCCGATCCTCAAGAAGCAGGGCGGCGGCCACATCGTGAACATCGCCTCGGTCGCCGGCCTCGTCGCCAATCCCGGCATCTCCGCCTACAACGCCACCAAGTTCGGGCTCATGGGATTCTCGGAGTCCCTGATGCTCGAGCTGCGCCACGACCGCATCAAGGTGAGCGTCATCTGCCCCGGCTCGACCGACACGCACTTCGGCGCCGGCGGGCCCGGCGGCCCCGGGCGCGAGAACTTCCTCTCCGCCGAGGACGTGGCCGACGCCATCGTCGACCTCGTCGCCACCGCTCCCAACGCGCTGATCTCACAAGTCCACCTGCGGCCGCTGATTCCGCCGCGCCGTTGATCGCCACGCCCACGAGCGCCGACACGGTCCGCCGCTGGCCGGCGCACGCGGCGGCGCGCGGTCGGGTGCTCCTCGTGCACGGGCTCGGCGACCATGCCGGGCGCCACGCCGGGCTCGCCGAAGCCCTGGCGGGCGCGGGCTACGACGTCGCCGCCGGCGATCTGCGCGGGCACGGAAAGGCGCCGGGCGCGCGCGGGCACGCCGAGCGCTGGAGCGAGCTCACGGACGACGTCGAATCGTGGTGGCGGGCGACCGAGAGCGCAGGGCCGTTCTATCTGTTCGGCGAGAGCCTGGGCGCGCTCGTCGCCCTCGACTGGGCGCTCGCCCATCCCGAGCGCCCGCGCGGGCTCGTGCTCGCCGCTCCGGCGTTCCGCCCGGGATTCGCTCCTCCGGCGTGGAAGATCGCGCTCGCCCGCGTCGCCGAGCGCGTGGCGCCCGCGTTCGCGCAGAAGACGGGCATCGGCGGGGCCAAGATCTCCCGCGTGCCCGAGGAGAGCGCGGCGTTCGACGGCGACCGGCTCGCCCACCAGCTCATGTCGGCGCGGCTCTACGTGCTCTATCTGGACGCCGCCGCGCGCCTCGAGGCGTCGGGCCCGCTCGTGGCCTGGCCGACGCTCGTGCTCGGGCCGGGCGACGATCGCGTCGCCTCGCTGCCCGCCATGCGCGCGTTCGCGCAGTCGAATCGGGCTTACATCGAGCTGCGCGAGTACCCGCAGGCGTTCCATGCGCTGTTCCACGACATGCCGGAGGTGCGGCGCGCCGCGATCGCCGACGTGATCGCGTTCCTCGAGCGCCATCCCTAGGAAGGATCGACCGCATGGCCAGGCGAAACGTGTCCTCGGGCGCGCCGTGGGAGCCGGTGGTCGGCTACTCGCGCGCCGTGCGCGTCGGACCGCTCGTGCACGTCGCCGGTACGGCGGCGGTGGACGCGCAGGGAAAGACGGTGGCGCCCGGCGACGCCGCGGCCCAGACGCGCTTCATCCTGAAGAAGATCGAGGCCGCGCTCGCCGAGGCCGGCGCGACCCTGGCGCAAGTGACGCGCACGCGCATCTACGTCACCGACATCTCGCAATGGGAAGCCGTGGGGCGCGCGCACGGCGAGGTGTTTCACGACATCCGGCCCGCCACCTCGATGGTCGAGGTGAAAGCGCTCATCGCTCCCGACCTGGTGGTGGAGATCGAAGCCGAGGCATGGGTCGAGGAGTGATTCGCCGTCTGTCGGTCGCCGCCCTGCTCGTCTTCGCTGGCTGCTCGCGCGCCCAGGAGCCGGCGCCCGCGCCTCCCGACACGACGCACGCGGCGCGCCCGGAGCCGCCGTCGCGGCCGGCGCCGCGCTACCGCGCCCTCCAGCTCTCGGGCGAGTCGGCGCTCGTCGATCTGCAGAACGCGCTCGGCTCGAGGCGCTTCGCCCTCTTCCTCAAGGCCAACCGCGTCGACCTCGCGCACGTGCGCGACACGGACACGCTGGCCCTGCCCGACAGCTCGCTCGACACGCTCGATCTGTCGCCGTTTCCGCCGGCGCTCGCCGGCGTGGCGTCGGCGCCCAAGATGATCCTCGTGTCGGTGCGCGTGCAGGCGTTCGGCGCCTACGAGAGCGGTCGGCTCGTGCGCTGGGGCCCGACGTCGACGGGCAAGAAGGCGACGCCCACGCCGCTCGGTCTCTATCACGCCAACTGGAAGGCCAAGCAGAGATACAGCACGGTCAACGACGAGTGGCTGCTCAAGTGGTGCGTCAACATCCAGAACCACGACGGCATCTCGCTCCACGAGTACGAGCTGCCGGGCCGCCCGGCCAGCCACTCGTGCGTGCGCCTCGCGGCCGACGACGCCGAGTGGGTGTACGGCTGGGTCGACCAGTGGAAGCTCGACGCCGACCACAGGGTGGTCCAGCAGGGCACGCCGGTGCTCGTGTTCGGCGAGTATGCGTGGAGCAAACCGGGGCCGTGGAAGCGCCTGCCCGAGGATCCCGACGCCGCCTCCACCACGCCGGCCGAGCTCGACAGCGCGCTGCGCGTCGCGTTCCCGCCGCCGCCGGTGGCGGCCGCGGACTCCTCCGCGGCGCCGCCCGACTCCATCCCCGCCGACACGATACGGCCCGCCTCCGGTTGACAGCGCGCGCGGGCAGCGCCGATCATTGTTTTCTTTCCTGATCGGCCGACCACCGAAACCGATTCGGCTCGATCCTGACATCCAGCTCTCGAGAGTCGCCCATGTCGCCGTCTCGTCGCGCGGCCGCGCTGGTTCTCTTTTCGGTTCTCGCCTTGCCGGGCTTTCCGCGCTCCGGCGAGTCCGCCCGTCCCCTTGTCGCACCCACGGCCCTTCGCCCCGCCGCGTTCGACTACGTGCGACGCCTGGACGTGAACCAGCTCTTGATGTGGGTGAACAACGACGGCACCTTCGCCTGGGACTACTCCAGTGGCGAACCGGGACTCGGGTTTCCGCGGAGCCAGGCTTCGAGCGTCGTCTACGCTTCGGGACTCTGGCTCTCGGGAGTGCGGGGCGGCGTCGACACGCTGGTGACGGGAGTGCAGTACTCCACCGACTTCGGCCCCGGCGCCATGGTCGACCTGTCCACCTGGGACGACGCCTTCGATCCCGTCAACGTGGTCTACAAGGTGGTGCGCTGGAGCGGCGATCCGCAGGATTCCGCGCACGTCGAGCGATCGCTGTTCGAGCTGGCGTCGAATCCGAGCCTCGATCCGCTGGCGCATCATTCGTGGAGCGAGTACATGGCCGGGGCCGCCACGAAGGGAGCTCCGTGGCAGCTCTACCACCTGCCCGACACGTCGACGCCCGACCCGACGGATTCGGTCTTCGTGCCCGGCCCCGTGGTCTACGGGGACCAGATGTTGTGGGCGGTCTTCAACGACGCCGACCCCGTGCTGCATCAGACGTTCGGCTTCGGCACTCCCATCGGCGCCGAGGTCAGGCTCGCCGTGTTCGGTTTCGCGGGCGAGGACTCGCTGGCCAACACCGCCTTCCTCCGCTTCGAGGTGATCCACAAGGGAACCGACCCGATCCAGAGCTCCTTTCTCTCGTTGTGGGTCGATCCGGACGTGGGCGACACATACGACGACCTGGTCGGCTGCGACACCCTGTCCGGCCTGGGGTATGCCTACAACGGGCCGAACACGGACCCGGTGTTCGGATCGGCGGCGCCGGCGGTGGGCTACCACTTCTTCCAGGGGGCGAGAGAGGGGGGAAATCCTCTCGGACTCTACTCGTTCAGCGCGTTCCTCAACGGCCAGGACCCGACCACCGTCTTGGAGGCCTATCGGGTTGCCTCGGGCCTCGAAACGAGTGGCGATCCCCTCGTCAACCCGATCACCGGGCTACCGACGCGCTACTTCGGCCCGGGGGATCCGGTCGCCGGCACGGGGTGGAGGGATGCCTTCGATCTCGACAATCCCTTCATCGTGGGGTTCTACTTGAACGACAACACGACGCACGCGAACGGCCTCGCCGGTGTCGACTTCGGCGGCCGGTCGTTCGGCGGCGGCGCCGACGCGGGATGGGAATTCCAGGAGATCACCGGAACCCGGGTCAGCTCCATCAATCCCTACACGCAGTCCGACTCCTTTCCCCAGTTCCTGCAGCTCGAGTTCAACGGCACGCAGAAGGCCTATCGCTACCTGCGGCGCGAGAAGGGCGACGGCACGGCCCCCGCGGCCGGGCGCGGCTACGCGTACGGCGGGTTCCGAGATGTTCCTTTCGTCGCCCGGGATCTCTCCACCCTCCAGACCTACGACGTCGCCTTCGTCGAGCGCGTCGTGACCGACGACGCGGGCAACCCGCTTCCGTCCGGACAGCAGCCGGCCACCTACGATTCCACGTGGTCTCCGGATACCTCCGCGACCGGCGGGTACGAGTACCTCCTGGTGCTGAATCGGCCGTACACCGGCTCGCCCGATCCAGCGTTCGCCCGTGACGGCGTCTTCGACGACACGACGCGCACGGCGCGCCCACCGGTGCTGTACGCCCTGTCGTCGCGCCAGCCGGATCTGGCCTCGGTGCGCGATCCCGAGGACCGCTTCCTCTTCGTCTTCTTCCTGTACTTCAGCGACCGGCGCATGCTGCTCTCCTCCGGGCCGTTCACCTTCGCGCCCGGGGACACGCAGACGGTGCTGGCCGGCATCACGGTGGGGCAGGGGGACTCGCATCTCTCTTCGATCACCGATCTGCGTGCCCGCGACTCGTTTGCCCAGACGTTCGTCAACCAGGGCAAAGCGTTCTTGCCTCCGCCCACGCCCGTGCGCGACACGCTGTTCACCGACCGCACCGACTTCGGCACCAACTCCGTGCCCACCGGCGTGGCCGCCGGCGATCTCGATCACGACGGCAAGCTCGATCTGGCGGTGATCAGCGGCTTCGTCGACTCGCTGTGGGTCTACTACGGCAAGGGCGGCGGGAGCTTCGAGCCGCCGGTGGCGATCGCGGCCGGACCGAACGTGCACGGTGTGGCCATCGGCGAGCTCGACGGCAACCTGTTCCCCGAGATCGTGACCTCGAACGACGGCAATCAAACGGTGAGCGTGTTCGAGGGATCGTCGACGCGCTTCCAGGCTTCCACCGTTCGCGGCCTGGCTCCGCCTGTGCCATTGCGCACCGACTTCGGCACCGCGAGCGGCCCGGGCGCGATCGCCATCGGCAACGTCGACGGCGACGCGGCGCCGGATGTCGCCGTGGTCTGCGTCACCGCCGAGAGCCTGACCGTTCTCCGCGGCAGCACCGGCGGGCTGACCCCTGATCGAGCCGACTTCGGCACCGGCAGCGCCGGCACCGACGTGGCCGCGGGGGACGTGAACGGCGACGGGCTCCTCGACCTCGTCCTCACGCGCAAGGCCGCCAATACGATCTCCCTCTTCCGCGGCACTCCGGGCGGTCTCGATCCGGCGCGCGCCGACTTCGGCACCGGCTCGGCGCCGACGGGCGTGGCGCTCGGCGACCTGAACGGGGACGGCAAGGACGACGTGGTGGTCACGCTCCTGGGCACGAGCGACATCGGGATCCATCTCGGCACGGCGGCCGGCGTGTCTCCCGACCGCACCGACTTCGGCACCGGCTCGGCACCCGTGCGCGTGGCGCTCGGCGACCTGAACGGCGACCTGCGGCTCGACGTCGCGACCTGCAACTATGACGGCAACACGATCACGGTGCTGCACGGCCGCGGGGACGGCACGCTCGCCGATCGCACGGAGTATCCGACCGGCGTAGCCCCCGGCGGGCTCGTGCTCGGCGACTTCAACAACGATGGCAGCCCGGACCTGCTCACCGTGAACGTGGGCTCGAGCTCGGCGACGCTGTACTCGAACCAGGACCAGACCGTCCCCACGCTGATCTCGCTCGCGAGCGCCGAGGCGAAGGACGGCCGCGTGCGCCTCTCGTGGTACGCGCCGCACGGCGGCGGCACCTTCGCCGGCGTGTACCGCCGCGAGTCCACGAGCGCCTGGCTGCGCGTCGGCGCCGTGGTCGCCGACGGCTACGGGCGCATGGAGTTCACGGACGACGACGTGCGCACGGGCGCGACCTACGCCTACCGCCTCGGCGTCGACGGCCCGCGCGGCGAGACCTTCGCCGGAGAAGTGTGGGTGACCGTGGGTCCGGCGCCGCCGCTGGCGCTGGCCGCTCTCGCCAATCCGACGCACGGCACGCCCGCCTTCGCGTTCACGCTGCCGCGGGCCGGCGCCGCCAGCCTCGAGCTCTACGACGTGCGCGGCCGCCGTGTCTGGTCGCGCGAGGTCGGCGGGCTGGGGCCGGGCAGCCCTGTGCTGCGCGTGGACGATCGGACCTTCTCGTCCGGCGTGTACTGGGCGCGGCTCGGGCTCGGCTCGGAGAGCGTCCTGGCGCGCTTCGTCCACCTGAGGTGAGGCCGGGGCTCGCGGTCTGCTAGACTCGATGGCGTTCCGGATCGAGGACGCCCCCGCATCGAACGCCATCGAGGCCGCCTTGTCCCTGTCGGTCGAAATCCTCGAGGACCACCTCTCCGGCCGCTATCGCATCGAGCGCGAGATCGGCCGCGGCGGCATGGGCGTGGTCTATCTCGCCGAGGACCTCCGCCACCGCCGCGCGGTGGCCATCAAGATCTTCCGCTCCGACGTCGCCGTGACGCTCGGCGCCGAGCGCTTCCTGCGCGAGATCGAGATCTCCGCACGGCTCCAGCATCCCTACATCCTTCCGCTCTACGACTCGGGCGACGCCGGCGGCATCCTCTACTACGTGATGCCGTTCATCGACGGCGAGTCGCTGGGCCGCCGGCTGGCGCGCGAGAAGCAGCTTTCCGTGGACGATGCCGTCCGCATCGCCGCGGAGACCGCCGACGCGCTCGCCGACGCGCACCAGCACGGCGTCGTCCATCGCGACATCAAGCCCGACAACATCCTCCTCTCCGGCGGTCACGTGCGCGTCGCCGACTTCGGCATCGCGCGCGCGCTCCACGAGGCGGCGGGCGGCGCGCTCACGCAGACGGGCTTCGCCCTGGGCACGCCGGCCTACATGAGCCCGGAGCAGGCGGCGGCCGACACCGCGCTCGACGGGCGGAGCGACGTCTACAGCCTGGGCTGCGTGCTGTTCGAGATGCTGGCCGGCCATCCGCCGTTCACTGGTCCGGATCCGCGCACCGTTCTGGCGCGCCACGCCCACGATCCGGTGCCGCCGCTGCGCAGCGTGCGCGCCGCGGTCACCCCCGAGGTCGAGGCCATCGTGCGCCGCGCGCTGGCCAAAGCGCCGGCCGATCGCTACGCCACCGCGACCGAAATGGCCCTGGCGCTGGCGCGGCTCGGCGAGCGCACCGCCGGGCCGGCTCCGTCGGGCCGCCTGCGGGTCGGCAAGCGCATGCTGGCCGTGCTGCCGTTCGAGAACCTGAGCTCCGATCCCGAGCAGGAGTACTTCAGCGACGGCCTCACCGAGGAGATGATCGCCGGGATCGGCAGGGTGGACCCACGCCGGCTCGGCGTGATCGCGCGCACGTCGGTCATGGGCTACAAGAAGAGCGGCAAGACGGCTCACGAGATCGGCTCGGAGATGCGCGTCGACTACCTGCTCGAGGGCAGCGTCCGCCGCGCCGGCAATCGCGTGCGCGTCACCGCCAAGCTCATCCAGGTGCAGGATCAGACGCAGGTGTGGATGAGCCACTACGACGGCGACCTGACGGAGATCTTCGAGGTGCAGACGGACGTCGCCGATCGCGTGGCGCGCTCGCTGGCGCTCGAGCTCCTGCCCGACGATTCCGCCGCCGCCCGTCCGGCGACGCGCAATCCCGCCGCCTACGAGCTCTACCTGCGCGCCTGCCATCTGTTCGGGCGCGGCACCGACGAAGCGCGGCGCGAGGCGCTGGCACGCTTCCAGGAGACGATCGCGCTCGATCCCGAGTACGCGCTGGCGCACGCGCGGCTCGCCAACTGCTATCTCTCGCTCGCCGCCGACAACGTGCTCGCGCCCGACGAGGCCTACGCGCACGCCAAGACCGCGGCGCGGCGCGCGCTCGACCTCGACGAGACGCTGGCGCCGGCGCACGCGCACCTGGCGCTCATCGCCATGGCGCACGAGTGGGAGTGGCAGGAGGCACAGGCCGGCTTCCGCCGCGCCGTCGACCTCGACCCCAACTCGGCCTACGCGCACGGCCTGTACTCGACGTTCCTCGCCGCGGTGGGGCGCGTCGACGACGCGGTGGGGGAGGCGCGCCGGGCGCTCGAGCTGGATCCACGCTCGGCGGGCCGCAGCCTGACCGTGGGCACGCGGCTCCTGTTCGCGCGTCGCTACGAGGCCGCGATCGAGCAATTCCGGCGCACGCTCGAGCTCGATCCCGAGTACGACGTGGCTCACTATTATATGGGGAAGGCGCTGCTCGAGATGGGTCGCCACGAGGAGTCGATCGCCGAGCTCGAGCGCGTGTACGCGGCGAGCGGCAGCCCGACCGACCTGGCGGAGCTGGCGCGGGCGCGCGCCAAGGCCGGCGACGGGGCCGGCTCGCGGGCGGCGCTCTCGCAGCTCGCCACACCCGGCGCCGGCACGTACGTGTCGCCGACCGACCTCGCCAAGGTGTACGAGGCGCTGGGCGAGAGGGAAGCGGCGCTCGACGAGCTCGAGAAGGCGCTCGAGGTCAAAGCTTCCGACGTCGTGTTCCTGAGGGTCGACCCGGACTGGGACGGCCTGCGCGCCGAGCCGCGCTTCCAGGAATTGCTGCGGCGGGTGGGGCTGCCGGAGTCAGACCAGCAGCTCGCCTAGGCGCCGCGCTCCCTCGGCGAACACGCCGGGCTCCGCCAGCAAGCTCACCACCAGGTGCCGCTCGTCCGCGAAATCGTAGAAGTGGCCCGGCTGCACCAGCACGTCGCGCTCGAGCGCGGCCAGCGTCCACTCCTCGTCGGTGCGCGACGCGGGCGCCCGGATCACCGCCGACCATCCGCCCTCCCAGGCCAGACGATCGAGACCCACGGCGTCGAGCGCGGCCACATGGGCCGTGAGGCGCGCGCGCGTGGCGGCGAGGAATGGCGCGCGGGCGGCGAGCAGCCCCGGCGCCGCGGCTTGCATGCCCGGCGCCACGGACAGAAACGCGTCGCCGATCCAATCGAGCCCTTCGCGGGCGCGCGCCACCTCGCTCGCCGCGCCCGAGCACACGATCCACGCCAGTTTGGCCTGCGGGAGGCCGCAGGTCTTGGACAGCCCGGCGAGCGTGAAGGCGAGGCCGCGATCAGAGGCGGCGAAGCTCGGGTGGCGCGGCGCGGCGGGGAACGCGAAGTCGCCGAACACCTCGTCGGAGACGATCGGAAGCCCGAGAGACTCGACCGCTTCGACCTCGTCGGCGGCCAGCAGTGAGCCCGTGGGGTTGTTGGGATGGACGACGATGACCGCGCGCGTGCGTGAGTTGGCGCGCAGCGTGTCGAGATCGACGCGCCAGCGGCTGCCCTCGTAGCGCAGCGCATAGGGCGCGAGCTCCACGCTCTCGAGGGCCGCGAGCGGCGCGAACAGCGGATAGCTCGGCTCGGGCACCAGGATCTCGTCACCGGGATCGGCGAGCAGGCGAAAGAGGTGCGCGTAGGCCTCGCTCGTGCTCGCCGTGAGGACGATGCGATCGGCGCTCACCCCGAGACCTCGCTCGGCGTAGTAACGCCCGATCGCCTGGCGCGCCGTCGCGGCTCCCGCGGCCGAGGGCTCGTAGGGCGCACGTGCGCCTTCGACGAGTCCGCCCCAGGCGTCCGCCACCGGCAGGCCGGCGCGCGTGGGATTGGTCTCGGTGAGGTCGAGGAGCCGCGCGCCCGCCCGCCGCTTCGCCTCGACCGCGCGATGGATGCGATTGGGCTCGAACGCGCCCGGAAGCCGGCCCGAGAATCTCAAGCCAGCAGGCGCGCCACGGCGCACTTCCACTCGGCGTAGCGCGCGTCGCGCCGCGCCCGCGTGAGCCGCGGCCGGAACACGCGCTCGGGCTTGCCCTGCGCCCCCGGCGGCCGGCCGCTCGGCCACCAGCCCAGAGCTCGCGCCGCGAGCGCCGCCGCGCCCAGCGCCGTGGTCTCCAGGAATCGCGGGCGCTCGACCGGGATGCCGAGCAGGTCGGCCTGGAATTGAAGGAGAAGATCGTTGGCGGCCGCCCCGCCGTCGACGCGCAGCTTGCTCGGTCCGCGGCCGGAGTCGGCGGCCATGGCGTCGACCACGTCGCGCGTCTGGAAGGCGATCGACTCGATGGCCGCGCGCGCCAGGTGCGCGCGGGTCACGCCGCGCGTGAGGCCGAGCCAGGCGCCGCGCGCGTCCGGCCGCCAGTAGGGCGCGCCCAGTCCGACGAACGCCGGCACGAGCACCGTGCCCAGCGTGTCGGGCACCGAGCCCGCGAGCTTCTCGCTCTCCGCCGCGCGCTTCACCAGGCCGAGCCCGTCGCGCAGCCACTGGATCACGGCGCCGGCGATGAACACCGCGCCCTCGAGCGCGTAGCTCGGCTGGCCCTCGGCGTCGCACGCCACGGTGGTGAGCAGTCCGCGCTTCGACGGCACGCGCCGCGCCCCCGTCTGCAGGAGCAGGAAACAGCCGGTGCCGTAGGTGTTCTTGGCCTCGCCGGCGCGGAAGCAGCCCTGCCCGTAGAGCGCCGCCTGCTGATCGCCGGCGATGCCGAGGATGGGAACGCCGTCGGGCAAGCCGCGCACGCCGCGCGTCACGCCGAACTCGCCGCTCGACGCGCGCACCTCGGGGAGCAGGCTCGCGGGCGCCTCGAACAGATCCAGCAGATCCGGCTCCCAGCGCCGCTTGCCGATGTCGTAGAGCAGCGTGCGCGAGGCGTTCGTGGGATCGGTGACGTGCGCGCGCCCGCCCGAGAGCTTCCACACGAGCCACGAGTCGACGGTGCCGAACGCCAGCTCGCCGCGCTCCGCCCGGCGCGCCGCGCGCGGCACGTGGCGCAGGAGCCACGCCACCTTGGTGCCGGAGAAGTAGGGATCGAGGAGGAGCCCGGTGCGGCGGCGCACGAGCGGCTCCCAGCCGGAGTGACGCAGCTGGGCGCACATCTCGGTGGTGCGCCGGTCCTGCCACACGAGCGCGCGGTGGACGGGCCACCCGCGGCGCCGATCCCAGAGGAGCGTGGTCTCGCGCTGGTTCGTGATGCCGATGGCGGCCACCGCGCCGCGCCGCTTCCCGGCGAGCGCGCGATCGACGGCG
>Ga0114129_10012807_pt1 | contig 11937 bp, 8 predicted proteins | sample RhiMetdeltSRZDD1_FD_80071 | JGI IMG/M metagenome (GOLD analysis project Ga0114129, IMG submission 80071) | Populus rhizosphere microbial communities from Tennessee, USA - Rhizosphere MetaG P. deltoides SRZDD1 (version 2) (version 2) | ecosystem: Host-associated > Plants > Roots > Rhizosphere >... | reverse complement strand
GACACCGGCGCGGGGGACACCGGCGCCGTGGCCGAGACCGGTACGCCCCGGGACCACCACGTCACGTCGCGGACGGTGGGGCGGGGCAGGGCGGGCAGCCCGTCGAGTACGGGTTCGAGGGCGCGGAGCCAGCCGGCGAGTACGCCCGGACCGGGCCGCTCCGCCGGGTCGAGCGCGAGGCACGCCTCGATCGCGGGCCAGACGGCCGGAGGCAGGCCCGGCGGCGCGACGGGTACGCAGTTGGCGTGGCGCCGCAGCACGTCCCCGGCCGAGCCACCCCGGTACGGGCTGCGCCCGCAGATGAGCTCGTAGAGGACGATGCCGAGCGCGTACACGTCGGAAAGGAGCGTCGGCCGGCCGCCGGCGACGACCTCGGGGGCCACGTACTCCGGCGTGGCGAGGATCGGCTTGCGGCGGGACTCGGCGGTCGGCTCGTCGTACGCGGGCCGCCGGGCGACACCGAAGTCGGCCAGCTTGACAGGCCCGCCGTCGACCGGGACGAGGATGTTGCCCGGCTTGACGTCGCCGTGCACGATCCCCTGCGCGTGGAGGTACTCCAGCGCGTCGGCGACCTGCGCGCCCACGTGCACCGCGACGGTCGGCGGCATCGGCCCGCCCGCGCGCAGCCGGCGGCGCAGGTCGAGGCCGTCGACCAGCTCCATGACCAGCGCGTACTCGCGGTCGGCGGCGAGGACGAGATCGCGTACCCGGATGATCGAGGCGTGGTCCAGCTGGGCCAGCAGCTCGGCCTCGGTGAGGAACGCGGCGACCAGCTCGGGCTGGGCGGCCGCCTGGGCACGCAGCAGCTTGACCGCGACCGGATCGCCGGTGTACTCGTCGACCGCGCGCCAGACCTGGCCGATCGCGCCGCGGGCGATCTCGGCGGTGAGCCGATACCGTTCCGCCAGCACCCGGTCCATTACGCCCCCTCAACGCCTCTCGCGTCGACGCTAGGGGGATTCGGAGGCCAGCCGGCCACGGACGGGTAGCCGTGGCACGAACTGGTGACTCCGGGCGTAAACCCCGGCGGGGTCCGGCTACAACCTACTGCGCAACTCCCAGAGTTCGGGGTAGAACCGCAGCTCTATGCGCGATCGGAGGTAGGCCCCGCCGGCGCTGCCGCCCGTACCCTGCTTGGTGCCGATCTGCCGCTCCGCCATCAGCACGTGCCGCGCCCGCCACAATGCCCAGGCCTGGTCGTGCTCGACGAGTGCCTCGGCCAGATCCCAGAGCGGGCCGTACCGCTCGCGGTCGTGGGCGATCGTCGCGTACGCGCGGAACCGGTCGTCGGGCGTGTCCACCGCGAAGCCGGCCTTCGCCAGCGTGGCCAGGAAACCGTCCCACAGGCTCGGCTCGGTCAGCCGGCGCTGCAACGCGTCGCGCTCGGCCTCGGTCAGCCCGCGGAACCGCTTGAGGAAACCGTCGTCCTTCAGCCCTGACAGGAACTCGATCTCGCGGAACTGCGCCGACTGGAAGCCGGACGCGGGGGCGAGCAGGTTGCGGAACGCCAGGAAGTCCTGCGGGGTCATCGTGTCGATCACGTCGACCTGGTGGACGAGCAGCCGCTCGATGACCCGGCACCGTTCGAGGCGGACCCGGGGCAGGTACGCCTCGCCGGCCAGCATCCGGTCACGGGCATCGGTCAGCTCGAAGAGCAGCAGCTGGAACCACAGCTCGTACACCTGATGGATCGTGATGAAGAGCAGCTCGTCGTGGGCGGCCGGCGTGGACTGCGGTATCTGCTGGTCGAGCAGTTCGGCGAGGCGCAGGTAGCTGCCGTACGTGAGCAGCCCGCCCTGCTCACCGAAACGCGGATCGCCGTGCCCGGGGACTTCGTAGGTCACCATCCAAAGGCTAGATTAGGAGCCCGTGGCCCCGAAGCTCGGCGCATGGCTCGGCACCCTCTCTCCTGACCAACTCACCGGGATACTCACCCGGCGACCCGACGTGCTGGCGCCGCCCGTCCCGGGGTCGATCCGGGAGCTGGCGGACCGGTTGCAGTCGCGCGCATCCGTGGTGGCCGCGTTCCAGGGGCTGCCCCGACCCGCCGTCCAGGTGATCGAGACGCTGCAGTCCCTCGGTGGGCCGACCGTCGCCGTCGCCGACCTGGCCGCGGCGTTCGGCCGTACCCCCGACGATCCTGATCTGGCGGCGATCCTGCGGGTGCTGAGCCTGCGCGCGCTCGTCTGGGGCGACGGCGAGCTCCGGATGGCCGGGCCGCTCTGGTCGGCCTTCTCCTATCCGCTGCACCTCGGGCCGCCGGCCGCGCGGCTGTTCTCCGCGCGCACGGCCGACGAGCTGCGCCGCGTCGCGACCACCCTCGGGCTGGCCCCCGCTCGGGCGAAGCAGCACCTGGTGGAGCAGATCGTCGCGCTGCTCGCCGACCGCACCGCCGTCGCGAGCCTGCTGTCCGTGGGCCCCGACCCGATCCGCGACCTGCTCCAGGAGATCGCCTGGGAGGGCCCGGTCGTCCGGTCGCACGACATCATCTACGGGTACGGGCACAGCGCGAACCCGGTCCTCGACTGGGCCCTGAGCCGGGGTCTCCTCGTCGCCGACGGCTGGCAGGCCGCCGTCATGCCGGCCGAGGTGGGCCGGTCGGTACGGGGTCCGGAGTGGCTCGCCCCGTTCACGCCGCAGCCGCCCGAGCCCGCGCTCGTGCCGGCCGATCCGGCGGCGGTCGAACGGGAGGCCGCCGCCGCGGCCGGTCCCGCGGTCGCCGCCGTCACCGCGGTGCTGGAGTGCTGCGCCGCGACCCCGATCGCCCTGCTCAAGGCGGGCGGGGTGGGTGCGCGGGAGCTGCGAAGGCTGGCCAAGGCGGTGGGCGACGAGGAGGTGGTCGCCCGGCTCTGGGTGGAGGTGGCCGTGGCCGCCGGCCTCGCGACTACGACCGAGTCGGGCGTGCTGCCGACCGGGGCGTACGACGAGTGGCGCAAGGCCGAGCCCGCCGGGCGGCTCGTCCCCCTGCTGGGCGCCTGGTGGCGGCTGCGCGCGGCTCCGTTCAGCACCACGACCGCCGCGCTCGTCGCCACCGGCTACGGCGACACGATCGTCGAGCTGCGCCACGAGCTGCTCCGCGCCGCCCGGGACCTGCCCGAGGGTTCCGGCGTCGCCGCGCAGGACGGGCTCGTCCCGGTGGTCGGATGGCGGGCGCCCCTGCTGGCCGGTTCACTCGACGAGCCGGAGCACATGCTGGTGGCGGCCTGGCTGGAGGCGCAGCGGCTCGGCCTCGTCGCGCACGGCACCCTGAGCTCGCTGGGGCGCGCGCTGGTCGACGGCGAGGACGCCGCTCCCGCCGCGGCCGCGCTGCTGCCACCGGCCGTGGCCACCGCGCTGTTCCAGGCCGACCTGACCGCGGTCGTCCCGGGTACGCCCTCGGGCGAGCTCGCCAGCCTGCTCGACTCCGCCGCCGACCGGGAGTCGGGCGGGGGCGCGACGAGCTGGCGGTTCAGCCCGGCCTCCGTACGGCGTGCGCTCGACGCGGGTACCACGCTCGACGGGCTGCTGGACGCCCTGCGCGCGGTGAGTACGGGTGACCTGCCGCAGCCCCTCGCGTACCTGGTCGCGGACGTGGCCCGGCGGCACGGGCGGGTCCGCGTACGGCCCGTGGCCTGCGTCCTGCGCTCCGACGACACCGCGCTGCTGACCGAGATCGCGGCCGTACGCGCGCTCGCGCCGCTCGGGCTCGTCGCGGTGGCCCCGACCGTGCTGACGAGCACGCAGCCGCTCGCCGAGACCCTGGTCGCGCTGCGGGCGGCGGGGTACGCCCCGGTCGCCGAGTCCGACGACGGCACCGCGGTCGTCGAGCGGACCACCCGGCACCGCGCCGGCGAGCCGCGGACGCGCCGGGTGGCCCCCGTACCCCGGACGCGCCGTCCTTCGCCCGCGGACGGTGACCCGCGCGAGGTGGCCGTGGCGCTGCTGGCCGCCCGGGGCCGGGCGGAGCCGGAACCGGCGGACCCTCCGCCCGCGTCCACGCCGCTGACCTCGGGCGAGACGGCCGCGACGATCGCGCAGCACGCACCGCAGCTGTCCGGTGGCGAGCAGCGGATCCTCGGGTACGCGCTGGAGCACCACGCCCAGGTCCAGATCCATTACGTGAACGCGAACGGCAACGAGTCCACGCGCGTCATCGAGCCGACGGCGATCTCCGGCCGCCTGCTCGAGGCCTGGTGCCACCTGCGCGACGACGAGCGGATGTTCTCGCTCGACCGGATCGAGGGGGTTGCTCCGGTTTAACCCATGTGCGGGTACCGATAATCGCTCGGCGGGTCGAACGTCTCCTTGATCGTGCGCGGGCTGATCCAGCGCACGAGGTTGTGCCAGGAGCCCGCCTTGTCGTTGGTACCCGAGGCCCGCGCGCCACCGAACGGCTGCTGCCCGACCACCGCGCCGGTCGGCTTGTCGTTGATGTAGAAGTTGCCCGCGGCGAAGCGCAGCGCGTTGCCGGCCCACTCGACGACCCGGCGGTCGTTGGCGAAGATCGAGCCGGTGAGCGCGTACGAGGCGACCGACTCCGCCTGCTGGACGACCTCCTCGAAGCGGTTGTCGTCGAAGACGTGTACGCCCAGGATCGGGCCGAAGTACTCGGTCGTGAAGACGTCGTGCTCGGGGTTGGTGCACTCGACCAGCGTCGGGCGCACGAAATAGCCCACGCTGTCGTCGGCCGTGCCACCGGCGAGCACCGTACAGTCGGCCGAGTTCTTGATCATGTCGAGCGCGGCGGCGTGCTTGGCGAACGCGCGGGAGTCGATGACCGCCCCGCCGAAGTTGTCGAAATCGGTGACATCGCCGTACGTCAGCGACTCCGCCGTCGCCGCCAACCGGTCGCGCAACCCGCCGTCGACCCAGACCGATCGGGGGATGTACGCCCTCGACGCGGCCGAGCACTTCTGGCCCTGGTACTCGTACGCCCCGCGGATCAGCGCGGTGTGCAGCGCGTCGACGTCGGCCGAGGAGTGGGCGAACACGAAGTCCTTGCCGCCGGTCTCGCCGACCAGCCGCGGGTACGTGCGGTACCGGCCGATGTTCTCCCCGACGGTCTGCCACAGGCGCTGGAACACCCCGGTGGACCCGGTGAAGTGGATGCCGGCGAGGTCCGGGTCGGCGAGCGCGACGGAACTGATCGCGTCCCCGTGCCCGGTGAGCATGTTGATCACGCCGGGTGGCAGGCCGGCCTCCACCAGCAGCCGCATGATGAAGTTGGCCGCGAACTGGGCCGTGGTGGCCGGCTTCCAGACCACCGTGTTGCCGAGCAGGGCGGGGGCCGTGGGCAGGTTGCCGGCGATGGCGGTGAAATTGAACGGCGTGATCGCCAGGACGAAGCCCTCGAGCGGCCGGTGGTCGATGCGGTTCCACACGCCCGGGGACGAGAACGGCTGCTCGCCGAGCAGCTTGTGTCCAAAGTAGACATTGAACCGCCAGAAGTCGATCAGCTCACAGGCCGCGTCGATCTCGGCCTGGATCGCGCTCTTCGACTGGCCGAGGATCGTCGCCGCGTTCAGCGTGTCGCGCCACGGGCCGGCCAGCAGGTCGGCCGCCCGGAGGAACACCGCGGCCCGCTCCTCGTACGGCAGCGCCCGCCACATCGGCGCCGCCTTCTTCGCGGCCGCGACCGCGGCGGCCGCATCCTCGTTGGTCGCATTGTGGGTGATGCCGAGCACGTGCGAGTGCTTGTGCGGCTGGACGACCTCGATCGCCGTCCCGCCACCCATCCGCTGGTGGCCGTCGATCGTCATCATGAGGTCGGCCCGCTCGGCGGCCAGCTCACCGAGCCGGCGCTGCAGGCTGTCCCGCTCCGCACTGCCCGGTGCATAGCCGCGCTGCGGCTCGTTGCGCGCCGGCGGAACGGTGAAGTTCGCGTCCATCGCTGGTCTCCTCATGGGCTACCTGGGGGGTCTCGTCCGGTGCCCTCTATCCTTCCACCTATGCCTGCGGAGGTGCGATGAGAGAGCGCGACACCCCGCCCACCGGGCTGCTGCTGGCCCTGGCGGTCGCCTGGCTGATCGTCATCCTCAAGATCACGGTCGCGCTGCCGGCGCTCGCCGGGGCCGGGCTCCTCGCCGGGGCGGCGGCCGCGCTGACCGTGGGCTCCTGGCTCCGGTCTCTCCGGTACGCGGTGAGCCCGCTCGCCGGCCTCGTCACCGGCGTGCTGGCCGGGGCGATCGTCCTCGCGCTGCACGGCACGAGGACGTCCAACTGGATCCTGGCCGGCTCGGTCGCCGCGGCCGCCCTGATCGGCGGCGCGGTCGTCCTGCTCGTTCCGGGTACGGTCGCCGCCGCCGGAGTGACCGCCGGGCTGGGCGCGTTCGTGGTCGGGTACGCCCTCGACTTCTTCCTCCGGGACCCGCTGATGGACCTGTTCGGCGCCGGGCGCTCGGCGGCGTCCGGGTACACGGCCGGCGGGTACCTGGCCTTCACCGAGGCCACCGCCAGCGCGCTGATCGGCGGGCTGATGGCGTACTGGTCGCTGCGCCGGAGCACCGTCAGCCGCTGGACGGCGTACCTGATCGCGGGCGCGACCCCGGGGATCCTGCTGCTGCTCGCCGCCGCCGTCACCCGGATCGCCGGTGCGCGGCTGCTCGCGCTGCTGGGCTCGGTGAGCGCCGCCGACCGTACGGCGTTGAGCGCCAGCGCGGAGTCACGGGTCAACTACGCGCTCGTCGTGCTCTTCGTGGGCGCCATCGTCACCCTGCTCGCGTACGGCCGGTCGTTGCCGAAGCGTAGGGACGCCGACGACGAGCCCGAGCTGGTCGAGGAGGAGACCACGGTGCCCGAGGCCAGGCCGGAGGCCGTCGAGGCTTAGCGGTCCTTGACCGCGCGCAGCGAGTACACCAGCGGTATCCGCGGCTGCCCGTCGGGGAACCGCCAGCGCCCGTCCTCGTGCCGTACCAGGACCGGCAGGATCTGGTACCAGCTCCAGTCGTGCTCGCGGAGGAACTCGACCCGCAGTCCCGCGGTACCGAGTGCGGTGACCACATCCGCGGTGTTATGGACCCATTCGACGCTCGCCGACGACGCCAGGTCGGCGCCCGGGTCGGCGTACGTACCCTCGTCCAGCAGGATCGCGTCCCGGCTGAAGTAGTCACCCCGGAGGGTCCTGCCGTCGTCCTCGACGAAGTGGAGGAAGGGATGGCCCTCGGTCAGGTAGCAGAAGCCGCCCGGGGCGACGAGGGTGGCGACCACCCGGGCCCAGCGGGCGAGGTCGGGCAGGAACTGCAGCGAGCCGACACTGCTGTAGACGATGTCGAAGGTCTGGCCCACGAGTGCGGCCGCCGCGTCGTACACGTTCGCCAGCACGAACCGCGCGGATTCGACGCCGATCTGCGCGGCGACCGACGCGGCGACGTCCAACGCCGGCCGGGAGAAGTCGAGACCCGTCACCGTCGCACCCCGGCGCGCCCACGACAGCGTGTCCAGCCCGAGATGGCACTGGAGGTGGAGCAGGGTCCTCCCCCGCACCTCGCCGACCTCATCCGGTTCGTACGGCCGCAGCGTGTCCCGCCCCGCGACGAACCCCGGAATGTCGTACGTCGCGCTGGTGATGTGGATCGGGACCCGGGCATCCCAGTTGGCCCGGTTCCTCTCGAGCCAGTCGGCCGGCCCCGAGACTGCCGACTCCATGATCCACGGACGCTAGCGCCGCGTCTCGAAGGCCGGCAACCGGATAACCACCCGGGATCTAGCCGAACTGGTCCAGCTCGGACACGTCGTACCACTGGAGCTCGTGGTCCTCGGCACCGTCCACAGTGAACTGTGCGTCGGGGTCGCCCGCGGCGGCCTCGGCCACGACCTCGGCCGCCGCGGCCACGTCGGACTCGGCGTCGACGGCGTCCACGTGGATCGCCGCCACCGCCGCCAGCGGGACGGCCGCCGCCAGGCGCACCTCGCTCGACCCCAGCTCCTGGTCCGCGCGCTGGACCGCGCCCGCCGGCAGGTCGACCGAGACGACGACGCGCCGGCGGGGTGCGGCCGGGTCGTCGCGGAGGAGCCGCAGGGCGCCCTGCGCGGCCCGGGTGAAGGCCACGTACTCCAGCTCCTCGTCGTCGCCCTCGGCATACCACTCCCGCAGGGCCGGGGTCACGGCGTGCCCGGCGACCATCGGCGGGGCGAGCTGCCCGTCGCGACGCAGGTTGGCCAGGGTCACGAGGGTGGCCGGCAGGTACACCCGCAGGTCCGTCACGGACATGTTGTAGCACGTTCGCAGGCAACCGGTGGCAAACTAAGGTACGTGGTGGATCGCTTCATGCAGTTGTCCGACGTCGCCCTCGAGCTGAACGTCTCGGACTCGCAGGTCTACCACCTCGTACGCAGTGGCGAGCTCCCCGCGATCAAGATCGGTGGGCGGGGTCAGTGGCGGGTCGAACGGTCGAAGCTGGAGGAGTACATCGACCGCAAGTACGCCGAGACGGCCGCCTGGGTCGCCGACAACCCGCTGATCCCCGGCCGCGACGACTGACCCCGGCGGGCGTCGAGGTTGACGCGATCGATGCGGGCCGGTAGAACTTACCGGAGGCAAACGAAAGCAAACACAAGATCATGCACGAGAAACCGGGAGGGACCATGTCCGGTCTGCTCGCGCCACCCTTGCGGGTCCGGCGGGCGCCCCTATTGGAGCCCCCGTTCGACGACGAGCAGCCGGCCGGACCCGATCACGCCGTCCCACAGCCCGTCCTTCCGGCCGACTGGACCAGCCGCGGCCGGCCCGTGCACCCGACGCGTGCGCCACAGCGCTCCCCCGAGCCGCGCCGCCCCGGCCAGTCCAAGCCGGGTCAGCCGCCGGTGCCCACCCAGGCCCCCGCACCCGATCGGCCAGCCGCGACGGCCGCGCCCGACCCGGCTCAACCGACGCCGACCCAACCGACCCAGACCCGGCGCGCCCTCGGCCCGGGTCCCGCGGCCACGGTGCGGTTCCTCAACGCGTGCCTGGAGGTCGTCGGGGGGTACCGGCCCGTCGCGCACCTTCGCCAGTTGATCGCGCCCGCGGCGTTCGTCCTGGTGGCCGAGCAGATCGACGTCGCCCGGGTCCGGGTGCTCGACACGTCCGCGCCGGGTCCCGCGCGGCGCTCCGCCTCGCCGGCCCGGGTCCAGGTCCGCCGGCTGCGGCTCTGCGAGCCGACGTCGGGCGTCGTCGAGGCGGCCGTGGTACTCGGTCACCAGGAGCAGCGGTGGGCGTTCGCCCTGCGGCTGGAAAACCAGCCCACCGGCTGGCGGTGCACGGCGGCCCAGACCATCTGACCGTGGAGACGACCTGGGGCCGGTGCGATCGCGCAACCGGCCCCAGGATCGCGGTCCGTCAGGTCGTCGGCGCCCCGTGGCAGCGCTTGTACTTCCGGCCCGAGCCGCACGGGCACGGCGCGTTCCGCGAGGGACCGGAGCCGCCGACCGACTGGCCGGGTGCCGGCTTGCCGGCGGCGGACGCCGTACTCGCCGCGGGGCCGAGGCCCAGCGCCGACGCCTGCTCGCGCACGACACCGGTCGTACCGGCCTCGCCGTCGACTGTCGGCGCGGTGTACTGCAGCGCCCGCGGCTGCTGCCGCCCGGCGGCGAGCCCCTTCGCGCGGATCTCCACCTGCGACTCGGCCTGCGGGAGCGGTACCCCGCTCGGCGCGGCGGCCACCGGGGCCGGAGCCTCCTCCACCTGCACGTCGAGGTTGAACAGGAAGCCGACCGTCTCCTCCTTGATGCCGTCCATCATGGTGGCGAACATGTCGAAGCCCTCGCGCTGGTACTCGACGAGCGGGTCGCGCTGCGCGTACGCACGCAGCCCGACGCCCTCCTGCAGGTAGTCCATCTCGTACAGGTGCTCGCGCCACTTGCGGTCGATCACCTGCAGCAGCACCATCCGCTCGAGCTGCCGCATGGCCTCCGAGCTGAGCTCCTCCTCGCGCCGGGCGTACGCGTCGTGCGCGTCCTGCTTCAACCGCTCCGCCAGGAACTCGGTGTCGATGCCCTGCCGGCCGCCCGCCTCCTCCTCGACGTCCTCGACCGCCACGCCGATCGGGTACAGCTGCTTCAGCGCGCTCCAGAGCTGGTCGAGATCCCAGTCCTCGGCGTACCCCTCGCTCGTGGCACCCGTGACGTACGCGGTGACGACGTCGTCGATCATGTGGGTGACCTGGTCGTACAGGTCCTCGCCGTCGAGTACGCGCTTGCGCTCGGCGTACACGACCTGGCGCTGCTTGTTGAGCACCTCGTCGTACTTGAGGACGTTCTTGCGGATCTCCGCGTTCTGTGCCTCGATCTGGGTCTGCGCACCCTTGATCTGCCGGGTGACCATCTTGGACTCGATCGGCACGTCCTCGGGGATGTTGAACCGGTCCATCACGGCCTCGACCGCGCCCGCGCGGAAGCGCCGCATCAGCTCGTCCTGCAGCGACAGGTAGAACCGGGACTCGCCGGGGTCACCCTGCCGGCCGCTGCGGCCGCGCAGCTGGTTGTCGATACGGCGGGACTCGTGCCGTTCGGTGCCCAGCACGTAGAGCCCGCCGGCCCCGACGACCTCCTCGCCCTCGTGGTCGCACTTCTGCTTCCAGCCGGGCAGGAGATCCTCGAACGCCTTCTCGTACTCGTCCGGCGACTCCTCCGGGTCCATGCCCTGCTGGCGCAGGTCGGCCGCGGCGAGGTACTCCGGGTTGCCGCCGAGCAGGATGTCCGTACCCCGGCCGGCCATGTTCGTGGCGACGGTGACGGCACCCTTGCGGCCGGCCTGGGCCACGATCTCGGCCTCTTTGGCGTGCAGCTTCGCGTTCAGAACGGCGTGGGGGATACCCCGGCGGCGCAGCAACTGCGAGAGGATCTCGGACTTCTCGACGCTGACCGTACCCACGAGGACGGGCTGGCCCGCCTGGTGCCGCTCGACGATGTCCTCGACGACGGCGCCGAACTTGGCCTTCTCCGTCTTGTAGATCACGTCGGGCCGGTCGGTACGCACCATGGGCATGTGGGTCGGGATCGGCACGACGCCGACCTTGTAGACCTTGTTGAACTCGGAGGCCTCGGTCATCGCCGTACCGGTCATCCCGGCCAGCTTCCCGTACAGCCGGAAGTAGTTCTGGAGGGTGATCGTCGCGAGGGTCTGGTTCTCCTGCTTGATCTCCACGCCCTCCTTGGCCTCGATGGCCTGGTGCATGCCCTCGTTGTAGCGGCGCCCGTGGAGGATGCGGCCGGTGAACTCGTCGACGATCAGCACCTCACCGTCGTTGACGATGTAGTCGCGGTCGCGCTTGTAGAGCTCCTTGGCCTTGATCGCGTTGTTGAGGTACCCGACGAGCGGCGTGTTGACCGACTCGTACAGGTTGTCGATGCCGAGCCGGTCCTCGACCCGCGAGACGCCCTTCTCGGTGACGGCGACCGTACGCTTCGACTCGTCGACCTCGTAGTCGCCCTCGCCGTCCTTGCCACGCGTCATGCGCTCGACGACGCGGGAGAACTCGGTGTACCAGCGGGCGGACTGCTCGGCCGGGCCAGAGATGATCAACGGCGTACGCGCCTCGTCGATGAGGATCGAGTCCACCTCGTCGACGATCGCGTAGTTGTGCCCGCGCTGGACGAGATCGTCGGCTGTCCAGGCCATGTTGTCGCGCAGGTAGTCGAAGCCGAACTCGTTGTTCGTGCCGTACGTGATGTCGCACCGGTACGCGGCCCGGTGGTCCTCGGAGGGCTGGTTCGGCAGGATCACGCCGACGGTCAGCCCGAGGAACCGGTGCACCTGCCCCATCCAGTTCGCGTCCCGCTGGGCCAGGTAGTCGTTCACCGTCACGATGTGCACACCGTCACCGGAGAGCGCATTCAGGTACGCCGCCAGCACGCTGGTGAGCGTCTTGCCCTCGCCGGTCTTCATCTCGGCGATGTTGCCGAAGTGCAGCGCGGCGCCACCCATCACCTGGACATCGAAGTGCCGCTGGCCGAGCACGCGGGACGCGGCCTCACGCGCGG
>Ga0114129_10012805_pt1 | contig 11937 bp, 14 predicted proteins | sample RhiMetdeltSRZDD1_FD_80071 | JGI IMG/M metagenome (GOLD analysis project Ga0114129, IMG submission 80071) | Populus rhizosphere microbial communities from Tennessee, USA - Rhizosphere MetaG P. deltoides SRZDD1 (version 2) (version 2) | ecosystem: Host-associated > Plants > Roots > Rhizosphere >... | reverse complement strand
GGCCGGCGACGCGGATGCTCGCGGTGCCGTAGGTCGGCTCGGCGAGGAGATAACCGAGAGCTGCGACCGTGGCGGCAATCGCGCCCGTGATCCACGAGGCGGCGCGTTTGCGCGGCCGCGACGGCGTCGGTGACGGTGACGACATGGCGCTCGATTCGGTTGGTCCGTTCGCTTAGTCGCGTCCAGCCGAACCGCGGTTCACGCGCGCCTCATGGCAGTCCCCTCCTCGCGGGTCTGTCGGGTGAACGGTTTCGCCTAATTCCGACAATGACCTCTACATGTTCAACACCCGCCCGTAAGCGTCCAGCACCGCCTCCTTCATCATTTCGGACAGCGTCGGATGCGGGAACACGGTATGTATCAACTCTTCTTCCGTGGTCTCGAGATTCATCGCGATCACGTAGCCCTGGATCAGCTCGGTGACCTCGGTGCCGACCATGTGAGCGCCGAGCAGCTGACCGGTCTTCTTGTCGAAGATCACCTTGACCAAGCCCTGGTCCTCGCCGAGCGCGATCGCCTTGCCGTTGCCCGCGAACGGAAAACGGCCGACGCGTACGTCGAGCTTCTTGTCCTTGGCGGCCTGCTCGGTGAGCCCGACCGAGGCGATCTGCGGAGAGCAATAGGTGCAGCCGGGGATCAATCGCCTGTCCATTGGATGCGGATTGAGACCCTTGATCGCCTCGACGCAGATGACGCCTTCGTGCTCGGCCTTGTGAGCAAGAAGGGGTCCGCCCGCCACGTCGCCGATGGCGTAGATGCCTGGCACATTGGTGCGGTTCAGCGCGTCGACCACGATAGCGCCGCGGTCCGTTTTCACGCCGAGCTTTTCCAGGCCGAGATTCTCGACGTTGCCGACGACGCCGACGGCCGAGATTGCGCGCTCGACAGTGACCGTCTGCGTTCCGCCCTTGCCGTCATCGATTGTGGCGGTAACGGAGTCCGCTTTCTTGTCGAGCTTGGTCAACTTGGCGCCGGTGAAGATCTTGATGCCTTGCTTCTCGAACGCCTTGCGCGAGAAGGCCGCGATCTCGGCATCCTCGACCGGCAGAATCTGCGGAAGAACCTCGACGATCGTCACCTCGGCGCCGAGGGTGCGGTAAAAGCTTGCGAACTCGACGCCGATGGCGCCGGAGCCGATAACCAGCAGCGACTTCGGCATGCGGTCGGGCACCATCGCTTCGAAATAGGTCCAGACCAGCTTCTGGTCCGGCTCGAGCCCGGGCAGCACACGCGGGCGCGCGCCGGTGGCAATGATGATGTGCTTGGCCTGATAGGTGCCGGGACCGAGCGAGCCTTTCGGTGCCTCGCTCTTGGCCGCCTTCACGGTGACCTTGCCGGGAGCGTCGATCGCCGCCTCGCCCCAGATCACCGTGACCTTGTTCTTCTTCATCAGGAAGCCGACCCCGTCATTGAGGCGCTTCGAGACTGCGCGCGAGCGCGCCACCACGGCTTTCGGATCGAACGAGACATTGCTGGCCGAAAGGCCAAAATCCTTGGCGTGTTGCATATAATGGAAGACGTCGGCCGAGCGCAGAAGGGCCTTGGTTGGGATGCAGCCCCAGTTGAGACAGATGCCGCCGAGATAGGCGCGCTCCACGATGGCGGTTTTGAAGCCGAGCTGGGCCGCCCGGATCGCCGTCACGTAGCCGCCGGGACCGGAGCCGATGATGATGGCGTCGAAGGCGTCTGGCACCTAACTCTCCATTTTTGTGTGCTCCGGATCGACGGTCGTCGGGCGATCACTCTGCGCGCGCCGGCTGAGAGCAAAAATCGGGTAGATCAGGGAACTCAACGCGCTTGGAATGAGCATCGTCTGGAAGATCATGCCGAACGCGGCGTCGCGATTGCCGGGATTGGGAGCAATGACGTAAAGCCCGCCCAACACTACTCCCATTGGGACTACGCTGCAGCCGTAGAACCAAAGGACCCTGTTAAAGACGTTGTGACTTATGCGCCTGCCAATGGCCGCGCTCACAGTAAAAATCAACAATAGCGGCGACCAGAACAACACCGCATACAAGAACACCCAGGCAAGGGCGGCGAGCTTCCATTGTCCCACCATTGCCCAGAAGCTCAGGACCCAGACGGCCGTGGATAGCAGCGCGGCGAGGAATAATGCCATGTTACATCGGCACCTGTTTCGCCGATTTCACGCAGTCGTCGTTCATGTCCGAGAACAGCTTGTCGGCCGGCTCGAACAGCTTGTTGAACTCGGCCGGCGGTAGGCGCTTGACCTCGTTCACGATCTTTTCGAGCGTCATCGAAAGCTCGGTGTAGCGTTCCCGCGTGCTGTCGTCGCGCAGATTGGCGAGGTAGGTGCCGAGCGCCGCGAATTTGTTCACCGCGTTTGCCGCTTCGATCTGTGCCGGCGAAGCGCCGCCTGCGGCGGTGCCTGTGCGGTCGCGCTCGGCGCTCTCGTTCGCGAGCCCGGCCCGGAACTTGACCTGAAAATAGGCGTCGATGATCTCCTTGCAGGTGCGCATGTACTCGGCGCGCCCGAGATTGCGCTGGACGATGTCGACGAACTTGTTGTTGAGGTAGCCATTGTAGATCGATGCGATCAGCGAGAGAGTGGCTATGAACATCGGAAAAAAAGTGATCACTATCGATCGGATTTGCCCTTCCCGTTCGTTCATGGCCGTTTGCCGTCCGATCACAGGGTCTTGGTAGCGTCGTAGCCGGGCGCCACCACATTCTTGAAGCTGATGGCGACCGTGTCCTCGACCGCCAGCGCCGAGTGCAGCACGTTCGAAGGATGATAGCTCACCTCGCCGGGCCCAACCTCATAGGTCTCGCCGCCGACCGTCATGCGCATCCGGCCGCTGAGCACATAGATCGCCTGCTCCTCCGGATGCTGGTGCGGCCGCGCGCTCTCGCCGGCGCGCCAGTGCATTTTCATGACCTCGATCGCCTTGCCGCGGACGACCGGACCGCGCGCGTCGGAATGCTGCGGCGTGACCAGATGGTCGATGCTGTCATCGAGGAGAACGCGGCCCATGCCGAGCTCCTTCCATCAACTAATTTGCAGATCGTGCCTGCCCGCGAGCCCAACTGGCATCACACCACCATCATCACGGGGTTCTCAATCAGGCTTTTGAATGCACCGATCAGCTCGGCGCCGAGCACGCCGTCGACCGCGCGATGGTCGGTAGAAAGCGTCGCCGACATCATCCACGCCGCCTCGATCTTGCCGTTCTTCGCCACCGGCCGCTCCTCGCCGGCGCCGACCGCGAGGATCGTCGCGTGCGGCGGGTTGATTACCGCGGCGAAATCCTTGATGCCGTACATGCCGAGGTTCGAGACCGCGCTGGTGCCGCCCTGGTATTCCTCCGGCTTGAGCCTGCGCGCGCGGGCGCGCGCGGCATAGTCCTTCATCTCGTTGGAGATCACGGAAAGGGACTTTGTCTCCGCCTTCCGCACGATCGGCGTAATGAGACCGCCCGGAATCGAAACCGCGACGCCGACGTCGGAATGCTTGTGCTTGAGCATGCCGCCCTCGGTCCACGTGACATTGGCGTCAGGCACGCGCTGGAGCGCGAGCGCCAGCGCCTTGATGACGAAATCATTGACTGAGAGCTTGTAGGCGGGGTTGCCGTCCTTGTCTTTGGGCGCGGCGGCGTTGATCTCCTCGCGCGCGGCAAGGAGCTTGCCGATGTTGCAGTCGACGGTGAGATAGAAGTGCGGGATTGTGAGCTTCGCCTCGACCAGACGGCGGGCAATGATCTTGCGCACATTGTCGTGCGGGACGATCTCGTAGCTGCCCGGCTCGAACAGCGCCATGATCTTGTCATCCGACGGCGCTTGAATCCCGAGTGGTGCGCCTGCGGCCGGCGCGATCAGACCCTTGCCCGACTTCGCCGCATCCACGTCGCGCGCGACGACGCGCCCGTGCGGCCCCGACCCCTGGACCCGTCCGATGTCGATGCCGGCCTCCTTCGCCAGGCGCCGTGCCAGCGGCGAGGCAAAGATGCGGTTGGCTCCCGCCGGACGCGATTGTTGAGGCGCGGCAGGCGGAGGCTGCCTTGGCGCTGCTTCGGCAGCCGGCTTCGGCGCCGCTTCGGCCGGCTTTGGGGATGGCTCCGGCGTCTTTGGCTTGGCTGCAGGCCCAGCGGCTTTCCCGGCCGCGGCGGCCGCCGCCTTCGGATCTTCGCCCTCCTGCGCCAGCACGGCGATCAGCTGATTGACCGGCACGTCCTGCGTGCCTTCCGGCACGACGATTTTCGCCAGCACGCCGTCGTCGATGGACTCATATTCCATCGTCGCTTTGTCAGTCTCGATCTCGGCGATCACGTCACCGGCTTTGACCTTGTCGCCCTCCTTCTTATGCCACTTGGCGAGGTTGCCCTTCTCCATCGTGGGCGACAGCGCGGGCATGAGGATGTTGACCGGCATGGCAGGCTCGGTGCCTAGCTGATCGCGCTCGTGGTACCCGGGTCGGTCGGCGAATCCATCTCGGCCTCGAACATCGCGCGCACCCGTTCGATCACCTGATCTTCGGTCATCGCGGTTTCCTTGGCATAGACGCGCGCGATATGCCGGGTCACGTCGGCGATCAGCATGCCCCAGGCCTCGGGATCGTCAAAGGCGCGGCGCAATGAGACCTGCAGGCCACCCTCGATGATGATGGCGCGCAGGACCTCAACGCCGCCTTGCTCGAGCACTGCCGGCGGAACGTGCAGCGCATCGAAGACGGGTGCGGGCTTTTCAGGATCCATGGTGCTCACCGATAGCAAACGGCCTTGGCCGTTTCGACCACTTCCGTAACCGAAGGCAGCGCCAGCTTTTCGAGATTGGCAGCATAGGGCATCGGCACGTCCTTGCCGGTCACTCGCATCACCGGCGCATCGAGCCAGTCGAAAGCCTGCTCCATGATGCTCGCGGCGATTTCCGCGCCCACGCCCGATTGGCGCCAGCCTTCCTCAACCGTGACGAGACGAGCCGTTTTCTTGACCGACTCGATGATGGTCTCGAGGTCCAGCGGCTTGAGTGTGCGTACATCGATGACTTCGGCGGTGATGTTATCTTTCGCGAGCTCCTCCGCGGCCTTGAGCGCATAAGTCATGCCGATCGACCAGGCGACGAGGGTCACGTCGCTGCCGGATCGCACCACCTTGGCCTTGCCGATGGGCACCAGGTAGTCCGGGAGCTTCGGCACCGGAAAACTGTGCCCGTAAAGAATTTCGTTTTCGAGGAAGATCACCGGATTGCGGTCGCGGATCGCGGACTTCAACAGCCCCTTGGCATCGGCGGCGGTATAGGGCGCGATCACCTTGAGGCCGGGGATGTGCGAATACCAGGCGGTGAAATCCTGGCTGTGCTGGGCGGCGACGCGCGCTGCCGGCCCGTTCGGGCCGCGGAATACGATCGGCACGCTCACCTGCCCGCCCGACATGTAGCGGGTCTTGGCCGCTGAATTGATGAGCTGATCCATCGCCTGCATGGCGAAATTGAAAGTCATGAATTCCACGATCGGCTTCAGGCCGGCGAGCGCGGCGCCCACGCCGAGCCCGGCGAAGCCATGCTCGGTGATCGGCGTGTCGATCACCCGGCGCGCTCCGAACTCCGCCAACAGGCCCTGCGTGACCTTGTAGGCGCCCTGATATTCCGCAACCTCCTCGCCTATCACCAACACGTTCTGGTCGCGGCGCATCTCTTCGGCCATGGCATCGCGCAGAGCCTCGCGCACGGTCATGGTCGCCATCTCGGTGCCTGCGGGCACGTCGGGCTCAGGCAGGATTTCAGGCTTTGGGGGGCCGGCGACGGCCGATTTCGGCTGCGCGGGCGCGGGCGGCTCTTTTTTGGCCGGTGGTGCCTCTGCCGGCGACGCAGATTCTGCTGCCTTCTGCTGGCGCGCGGGTTTGGCGCCGTCCTTGATCGCACCCGCGTCCTCGCCCTCGGCCAGGATCATTGCGATCGGCGTGTTGACCGCCACGTCGTTGGTGCCTTCCGGCACCAGGATTTTTCCAAGCGTGCCCTCGTCGACCGCTTCGACTTCCATGGTGGCCTTGTCGGTCTCGATCTCGGCGATCACGTCGCCGGATTTGACGGCGTCGCCCTCCTTCTTGTGCCACTTGGCGAGGTTGCCCTTCTCCATCGTGGGCGAGAGCGCAGGCATCAATACGGGAGTGGGCATGGGCGCTTCCGAGCCGTACGACTGACGACTACTGATAAATGTCGGTGTAGAGCTCGGACGGATCGGGCTCGGCATCATGGGTGGCGAATTCAGCCGCTTCGTTGACGACGGCGCGAACTTCGGAATCGATCTTTTTCAGCGTCTCTTCGCTCGCCCACTTTTTCGCGATGAGCCGTGCGCGGACCTGCTCGATCGGGTCGTGCTCGGTACGGACCTTGTCGACTTCCTCCTTCGGCCGATACTTGGCCGGATCCGACATCGAGTGACCGCGATAGCGGTAGGTCAGCATTTCCAGGATGATCGGTCCGTTGCCTTCGCGGCACCATTTCACCGCTTTCTCGCCGGCCGCCTTTACCGCGCGCACATCCATGCCATCGACCTGCTCGCCCGGAATGTCGAAGGAACGGCCGCGCTGTGAGAGATTGGTCGTCGCCGAAGCGCGTGCGACCGACGTCCCCATCCCGTACTGATTGTTCTCGATGATATAGACCACCGGCAGGCTCCACAGCTTCGCCATGTTGAAGCCTTCGTAGACCTGCCCCTGGTTGGCCGCGCCGTCGCCGAAATAGGTAAGACAGATGTTGTCGTTGCCGCGATAGCGGTCGGCAAACGCAAGCCCGGTGCCGAGCGGGACCATGGCCCCGACAATGCCGTGGCCGCCATAGAAGCCTTTCTCGACCGAGAACATGTGCATCGACCCGCCCTTGCCCTTGGAATACCCGCTGCGGCGGCCGGTCAACTCCGCCATCACGCCCTTGGGGTCCATCCCGCAAGCCAGCATGTGGCCGTGGTCGCGGTAGCCGGTGATCACCTGATCGCCCGGCTTGAGCGTCATTTGCATGCCGACCACGACGGCCTCCTGGCCGATGTAGAGATGGCAAAAGCCGCCGATCAGGCCCATGCCGTAGAGCTGGCCGGCCTTTTCCTCGAACCGGCGGATCAGCAGCATCAACCGGAAGGCGGCCAGCTCCTGTTCCTTGCCGAGTTCGGGCACGGCTTTGTCCGAATCCTCGTCAGCCGACGTTCGGCGCGCCGCGGCACCCGATGCCGCTTGTTTGTTGCTGGCAAAAGCCATCTGGCTCCTCGATGGGCGGCCTGGACTAGGCCATTGGCCGCCTCCCCTTAGCCGAAATCCCGGCAGTCCGGAAGCTCAAGCAACGCCGCTGCTGATGGTTCCGCACCGCATAATCGCCTTGGACAAGCAACCGCTTAGCGGCCACGGAAGGCCTGAAGAGCGCCTATGGAAGGACGCCTATGGCGGGCATGTATGGAGGCGCCTGGACGGCCGCTAGCGCGGTTTGAGCTGCAGCGTCAGATCGCGCGGATCGGCGTAACCGAGAAGTGCCCGCGCCCGCTCGTCCAGCATGTCCGGGTCGAGACTCTCGGACCGGAGCAGCGAGACGCGTCGTTCCCAAACCGCCCGCTCTTCCTTGAGCGCCTCACGCTCGACCGTCAGTTGGGCGATCTGCAGGTCGAGATCCTGCTTCGCCCGCAGGCCGTGATTACCGGTGAACGCATTGACGCCGAAATAGCTGATAAACAGCGCCGCTCCGACATAGAGCCCGAGCGCGGTGAAGAACGAGCGGAGCCGCTTGCGCGTGACCATGCCGGCAAAAATGCGCGTGCGGTGTTAAGACCGCTTTAATGCCGACACCAGGCTGATCATTGCCTCGCGGTCGAGCGCACTTCGTTGAGCAGAAAATTCCAGCGGGTGTCCGGATGCGGCAGGATCGAGTAGCCGGGAATGTCGCGGGTCAGGATCGGCACCGGATAAAATCCGGTCCTGGCGTAATCGGAACCGAAACGATGCTGAAGCGGCTCGGCGAGCCGCCGCACGAATGCGGCCTTCACCGGCTCCGAGCAGAGCGCGCGGCCGACGATGTCCCAGATACCGCGCTTTTCCGGCGGCAGGTGCCGGATGTACTCCGGAAACAGATCGAGCTTGACCCGGGTGTGAGTTCCGTCGGCGGTGTCGAGCGCCTTTGAGCGGCCGGACACCGGCCGATAGTCCGACACCTCCGGCATCGCCGTAAGCATGGCCGCATAAACGTCGTCCGGAAAAACCTGGTCGAGCACGAGGTCATGGAACGGGGCGTCGCAGGCCCGGGCGGCATCGATCGACCCGGCCACGAATTGGCTCACGCGTTCGACCGCGCGATGACGACGCGCGGGTTGCAAGCCGAGTGACTGATCCATTGCTCCGTTGAAACGGGCGGCCCCGCTCGAAGTTTCGCGGCAAGCCGGATCAGGATCGAGTTTTATCGCGAGATTTTGAGAGCTGCCGCACCCGCATACCGCGCCTGCGATCCGAGTTCCTCCTCGATGCGCAGGAGCTGGTTGTACTTGGCAGTGCGGTCGGAGCGGGCGAGCGAACCGGTCTTGATCTGCCCGCAATTGGTGGCCACCGCGAGATCGGCGATGGTGGCATCCTCGGTCTCACCCGAGCGGTGCGACATCACCGCCGTGTAGCTCGCCTTGTGCGCCATCTCGACGGCCGCCAGCGTCTCGGTGAGCGTGCCGATCTGGTTGACCTTGACCAGGATCGAGTTGGCGATCCCGCGCTTGATGCCATCGGAAAGCCGCGCCACGTTGGTCACGAACACGTCGTCGCCGACGAGCTGGCATTTTTTCCCGATCAGATCGGTGAGTGCCTTCCAGCCTTCGAAATCGTCCTCGGCCATGCCGTCCTCGATCGAGACTATCGGGTAGCGCGCGATCAGCTCGGCGAGGTACTTGGCCTGCTCATCCTTCGACCGTTTTTTTCCTTCTCCTTCATAGCTATAGACGCCGTTCTTAAAGAACTCTGTGGAAGCGCAGTCGAGCGCCAAAGCGAGATCCCGGCCGGGTTTGTAGCCGGCCTTCTCGATCGCCTTCATGACGAAGCCGAGCGCAGCGTCCGCCGACGGCAGATTCGGCGCAAAGCCACCCTCGTCGCCGACGTTGGTGTTGTGGCCCGCATCCTTGAGCGCAGCTTTGAGGGTCTGAAACACTTCGACACCCATGCGCAGCCCTTCGCCGAATGAGGGAGCGCCGAGCGGCATGATCATGAATTCCTGGAAGTCGATCGGATTATCCGCGTGCACGCCGCCATTAACGATGTTCATCATCGGCACCGGCAGCAGCCGCGCCGAGGCGCCGCCGACATAGCGATAGAGCGACAGATCGTTGGCGGTGGCGGCGGCCTTGGCGACCGCGAGCGAGACGCCGAGGATTGCATTCGCCCCAAGGCGCCCCTTGTTGGGCGTGCCGTCGAGCGCGATCAGGGTCTCGTCGATCTTGGTTTGCGCCTCTGCGTCCATGCCGCCGATGGCATCGAAGATCTCGCCGTTGACCGCCTCCGCCGCCTTGAGCACGCCTTTTCCGAGATAGCGCGCCTTGTCGCCGTCGCGCAGCTCGATCGCCTCGTGTGCGCCGGTCGAGGCCCCCGAGGGCACGCCGGCGCGACCCTTCGAGCCATCCTCCAGGACGACGTCGACCTCGACGGTCGGATTGCCGCGGGAATCCAGAATCTCGCGGCCGATGATGTCGACGATGGCCGTCATGCGATGTCCGCTGGTCAGAACGTGGCTGCTTCTACAGGATGACCGCCGGGCCGAAAAGACCGCCACGCCCTATTGCAGCCGGCCCATGCCGCCTGCGATATCTGCTTGTGGAGTAACGGTCATGAGCTATGTGCAAAGCGTCCTGCAGCCTGGCGAGGAGATTCGCTATCGCGCGGGCTTGCATTGGGTTCTCTACATCCCCGGGCTGCTCTTTGCCGTGGCCGCCTTGATAGTCCTGCTCGCAACGCGCAACGGCGCCTATGCTTTTTTTTGGCTGATCGTCGAGGTCATCCTGGCGTTGATCGCGTTCTATCTGCTCTTCAATGCCTGGTTCGAGCGCTGGACGACGGAAATCGCCGTCACCAACCGGCGGGTCATCTACAAGACCGGCTTTATCCGGCGCGAGACCAACGAAATGCACATGGACAAGGTCGAGAGCGTGCGGGTCGACCAGTCGATCCTGGGCCGCCTTCTCGATTACGGCGACGTCACCGTCCTGGGCACCGGAACCGGCTTCGAGACGCTCACGCGCGTTGGCGCGCCGCTCGAACTGCGCAATCACATCACCGGCGTCTGACCGCGATCCGCCGACATGCTTTGACGGAACTGCATGACTTCCAAACCGCGCCACCTCGGTCAGCCGAGCCGCATTCCAGCCTCGCCCGCGCAAGCGGTGCTCGACCGCGTCGCCAATCCACACGCCGATACCGACTATGTGGCGCGCTTCACCGCGCCCGAATTCACCACGCTCTGCCCGATCACCGGCCAGCCGGACTTCGCTCATCTCGTGATCGACTACGTGCCGGCAAAATGGCTGGTGGAGTCGAAGTCGCTTAAGCTCTACCTCGGAAGCTTCCGGAACATCGGCGCCTTCCATGAGGATTGCACGGTTGCCATCGGCAAGAAGCTCGTCGACCTTTTGAAGCCGAAGTGGCTGCGCATCGGCGGCTACTGGTATCCGCGCGGCGGCATGCCGATCGACGTGTTCTGGCAGGCCGGCAAGCTGCCGGCGGGCGTGTGGGTGCCGGACCAGGGCGTCGCGCCCTATCGCGGGCGCGGCTAACGTACCGCAGCCGCCACCGTCGCCAGCAGCGCCCTCACCTCCTGCCCCGGATCGGCCGCCCGCATCACGCTGCCCATCACGGCGACCCCGACCGGGCCGGCCGCCAGCACCTCCGCGACCCGGGCGGTATTGATCCCGCCGATAGCGAGGACGGGAACGCGCGCGGCGCTCACGATTTCTGCCAGGCCCTTGCGGCCGATCTCGGGGCCATAGCCCGGCTTGCTCGCTGTCTCGAACGCGGGCCCCGCGATCGCATAATCGACCATATCGGCATCGATCGCCTCGGCTTCGGTGACGGTGTGGATCGACACGCCGACCAGCTTGTCGGGGCCCAGCAGCGCCCGCGCCGCGGCCGGATCGCTGCCGGCCGGAAGGTGGACGCCGTCGCCGCCGCAGTCCCTGGCCAGCGCAGCCTCTCCATGGACCGTCAAACGCGCGTTCTGGCGGCGCACCAGCGGCAACAACATCCGCGCGACCGAAATCTGCTCGTCTTCGGAGAGGTCCTTTTCGCGCACGCTGACCCAGCGGCAACCGGCCGACAGCGCCGCCGCGACCACTTCCACAAGCGGTCGCCGGGCCTGATGGCGGTCGGTGACAAGCAGCAGCGGTGGTCGCGGAAGCTTCACGTGCCGACCAGGCCGAATTGCGGGCTCGACGGCTCGGCGTGCTCGAGCTTCGGAATTCGGCCGGCGAGCCGCGCCAGCCGGCCCGCTTCGACCGCCGCCCGCATGCTCGTCGCCATCATCAACGGATCACGCGCTTTCGAGACCGCCGTGTTGAGCAGCACAGCGGCGCAGCCAAGCTCCATGGCCAGCGCGGCGTCGGAGGCAGTGCCAATCCCGGCATCCAGCACCACCGGCACCGGCGAGCGGGCGCAGATCAACTCGATAAGATGCGGGTTCATAACGCCGAGCCCGGAGCCGATCGGCGAGCCGAGCGGCATCACCGTCGCCGCCCCGGCGTCCGCCAGCTTGCGGCACACGACCGGATCGTCGGTGCAATACGGAAGTACGGTGAAGCCGTTCGCTACCAGCGTCTCGGTGGCGCGCAAAAGCTCCTCGGTGTCGGGATAAAGCAGCTCCCGATCGCCGATCACTTCGAGCTTGATCCAGTTCGTTTCGAGGGCCTCTCGCGCGAGCTCGGCGGTGAGCACGGCGTCCTTGGCGGTCTGGCAGCCCGCCGTGTTGGGCAGGAAATGG
>Ga0114129_10012804_pt1 | contig 11938 bp, 11 predicted proteins | sample RhiMetdeltSRZDD1_FD_80071 | JGI IMG/M metagenome (GOLD analysis project Ga0114129, IMG submission 80071) | Populus rhizosphere microbial communities from Tennessee, USA - Rhizosphere MetaG P. deltoides SRZDD1 (version 2) (version 2) | ecosystem: Host-associated > Plants > Roots > Rhizosphere >... | reverse complement strand
CGTACGCGAGGTCCTCGGCGGACACCTCGCGCTGCGACAACATCTCTTCGCGGCCCACGAAGCGCGCTTCAGGGAGACGACCGAGATCCATCACGATCTCGAGGAGACCCTCGAGTCCGTCCAGCGCGCGCACGCGCTGCGCAAGGTCGGGTGGAAGTCCCCGGAGCAGCGCCTCGAGCTCGTCGCTCTGCTGCATTCACTAAAGAGCATATCGAGGCCGCCGCACCATCCGGTTAGACGTCTAGCGCACCACCGCCGGCGCGAGTGCCGGCTCTTCGACGCGGACGGCGAGCTCTTTCACGAAGAGCATCGCCGTCGCCGCGTCGCGGAAGCCCTCGGACAGCAGCGCACGTGCGACATGCTCCTCGTACGAACGCACCGGCGACGTGATCGGCCTGCCCGGAGGCAGGGTCCGCACCGTGGCGCGGACGAGCTCACGCGCCATGTCCACGTCGCCCGCGTCCGTGCGCACCTTGAGGACGTTGGGATGGCGGTCCAGTCCGGCGAACGCGAGCGCGACGGCGTAGGGCTTCGATTGATCGTGATCGATCAGCGCAGTGCGAAGGCTCATCGCCAGCGGATTACCTCCGATGAGGTGCGGCGGGTCGTACGCGCCGCCTCGTCGGCCGAGATCGAAGTCGCCCACCGACAGCTGCTCCGCGCGCTGCACCGCGTGCGGCGTGGTCATCGCATAGAACCGGAACAGATCGTGGGCATCGACCGACGTCGCCGGTCGAGCGCGCATGCGTGCCGATGGCGCGGGGAGCGCGGCACGAGCTGCCGCGTACCAGGTCTCGCGCGTGTACGAGTAGAAGCCGGCCTGGAAGAACGTCTCCCGCGGGCGCGCCTCGTCGGGTACCGCCGCGAACACACGGTGCATCCCCGACCGCGCTGCCGATGCGCTTATCCCAGACAAGAGACGGAACGCGCTATCGGTCCCACCCGGCTCGGGCAGCGCCGCGAGCACCAGGACCACCCACTCCGGTCGCTGACCGTCGTAGACGAGCGCGGTGCTGCGGAGCTGCCCGCGGTACTCCTCGAGGTAGATGCGAAGGCGGCCACCCAGACCGAACAGCCCGCCCATCAGGCCGCGCCATCCACCGACGGCGCCACCGGCGAGCGGCACCGGCAACGCCGACGCGACGATGCCCTCGCGGCTCCGGAGCGCGGATTCCAGCAGCGCCGAAACACGGCGCATGTCGAACGGCGTCGCCGCGCGCGCGGGCACGCGGCTTAGGACTTCCCGAGCGAGAGGAAAAGACGATGAAAGCGCTCGTCGTGCGTGAGCTCGGGATGGAAGGACGTCGCGAGTAGCTTGCCGTCCCGCGCGGCGACCACCGTGCCATCTTCAAGGCGCGCGAGCACCTCGACACCCGATCCGACGCGAGTGATCTTCGGCGCGCGGATGAACACGGCATGAAACGGACCGCCGGACATGCCCTCGACGTCGAGGTCCACTTCGAACGAGTCGATCTGCCGACCGAACGCGTTGCGTTCGACCGTGATGTCCATCAGCTCAGCGAGCGGATGTGGATGACCCGGCACGTCCTTCGCGAGGAAGATCGCTCCGGCGCAGGTGCCCCAGACCGGCATACCGTCCCGCGCGCGCTCGCGAAGCTTCGGAATGATCCCGTACTTGTCGGCGAGCTTGCCGATCGTCGTGCTCTCGCCACCCGGGATGATGAGTGCGTCGATCTCGTCGAGCTGCTCGGCTCTGCGCACGTCAACGCCGTCGGCGCCCATGCCGCGCAGCGTGGTGAGATGCTCGCTGAAGTCGCCCTGGAGGCCGAGGACGCCGACGCGAGCGGTCTTGGTGCTGTTACCAGCCGCGGACGGCAAGGCGTTCGCCGGCGGGAATGGTCTCGAGCGTGATACCGCGCATCGGCTCGCCGAGACCGCGCGACACATCGGCGATGAGCTTCGCGTCGGTGAAGTGAGTGGTCGCCTCGACGATCGCCTTCGCGAATCGCGCGGGCTCGCCCGACTTGTAGATCCCGGAGCCGACGAAGTTTCCTTCTGCCCCGAGCTGCATCGTGAGGGCGGCGTCGGCAGGCGTGGAGATGCCGCCGGCACAGAAGAGGACGACCGGAAGACGCTGATTCTTCGCGACGTCTCGCACCAGCTCGACCGGGACGCGATATTCCTCGGCCTTCGCGTCGAGCCCGGTGTCCTTCAGGTCCGCGAGCGACCGGATCGCGGAGGTGATCGCGCGCAGGTGCGTCACGGCCTCGACGATGTTGCCGGTGCCGGCCTCGCCCTTGCTGCGGATCATCGCCGCGCCCTCGTGGATGCGGCGCAGCGCCTCTCCGAGGTCGCGCGCTCCGCACACGAACGGGACCTTGAAGTCGTGCTTCTGCACGTGGAACTGCACGTCCGCGGGCGTGAGAACCTCGCTCTCGTCGATGTAGTCGACACCAAGCGCCTGGAGCACCTGCGCCTCGGCGAAGTGTCCGATGCGGCACTTGGCCATGACCGGAATGGTCACGGCGCCCATGATCTCGATGATCTTCTGCGGGTCGCTCATGCGCGCGACGCCGCCCGCCGCGCGGATATCGGCCGGCACGCGTTCAAGGGCCATGACTGCGACGGCACCGGCGTCTTCCGCGATCCGCGCCTGCTCGGCGGTGACCACATCCATGATCACGCCGCCCTTCAGCATCCGTGCAAGGCCGCTTTTCAGCGTCCAAGTGCCGGTGGAACCGTTCGCGCCATTGGTGTTCTGCGGAGAGCCCATGTGTACGCAATCGTAACGCCCTGCCCGTAGAATCGGAACATGGCGGTCGTCGACGCGAATGTGCTGGTGCTCAACCTCGACTTTCAGCCGCTCAACGTGTGCAACGTGCGGCGTGCTGTCGTCCTGCTTTCGAAACAGAAGGCGACGGTGATCGAGCAGAACGGTCACGTCGTCACGAGCGAGCGCCTCAGCTTCCAGTCGCCATCGGTGATCCGCCTCGTCTATCACATCAAACGGCCGCGTCCGGTCGTCAAGCTCACGCGCAAGGAGATCCTTCAGCGCGACGACCACACCTGCCAGTACTGCGGCAAGCGAGGGAACGACCTCACGCTGGACCACGTGATGCCGCGCCATCGAGGCGGGCAGCACACGTGGGACAACGTCGTCGCCGCGTGCCGTGCATGTAACCATCGCAAGGGCGGCCGCACGCTTGCGGAATCGCACATGACGCTGCTTCGTCAACCGAAGCGGCCACCGGCCACGCCGACCTATCTGTATTCGTCGTATGTTCGTGCGGGCGAGCGCGCATGGGCAAAATTCATCGGTATGGACGAGACCGCGGCCGCATCCTGACCCGCGGCTCGGCAGCGACTTTGCACGGGAGCGTCTTCGCATGAAGGTCCTGTTTACGAAGCGCACGTACGCGCCGATGGGTGGATCGGAAAGCCTCACCTATCAGTGGGCGACGCGACTGGCCGCGCGCGGTCACGACGTGCGTGTCGTCTGCGGTCAGGCCTTCGACGAGCGCCCACGCTTCGTGGACCGCGGCGTCGACGTCATCCAGGTGAAACCGCGCGGCGGCTTCCTCGGGCATGTTGCCGACGCGTCCACGCTCGTCGACCTCATGCGCATCGAGGAGCTCGAGCGCTACGCCGAGGACCGCGACCTGATCCATAACGTCGGCCGTGAGTACCTCGACAGCTCTCTCAGCGTGGCGGACGAGCTCGACCTGCCGACCGTCCTGACTCCGCTCGCGCATCCCGGCCAGTTCCACGGTGGCGACACGCCGGCGGACTTCCTGCGCTACCGCCGAGCGTCGGTCATCACGACGATGACCGACTGGGAGCGCGGCTGGTTCGGAGGACTCGGCATCGACGCATATCGCGTCATCACGACCGGCATGGGCCCGAATGCGGTGCGTTCTCACGACGGCGCTGGATTCCGCACACGACATCGCATCCCATCGGACGCGCCGGTGATCCTCTACGTCGGTAGACGCGAGCGATACAAGGGCTACATCCACCTCCTCGACGCCGCGGAGCTCGTCTGGCAGCGCTACAACGAAGCACGATTCGTGTTCATCGGCGTGCCCGGGTTCTACGGCGCGATGGTCGACGAGTTCGCTCGCTACACGGACGACCGGATCATCGAGATCGAGCGCGCGGACGCGGCCGAGAAGTCGGCCGCCCTCGACGCGTGCGACCTCTACGCGATGCCGTCGGTCCACGAGACGTTCGGCATCGGCTATCTCGAGGCGTGGCTGCACGAGAAGCCCGTGATCGGTGGCGACATCCCGCCGCTTCGCGAGGTGATCGCGGACGGCGTCGACGGCCTACTCGTCGCGCAGAAGGTCACCGCCATCGCGAGCGCGGTGACGTGTCTCCTCGATGACCCCGCGCGTCGCGGTGAGATGGGCCGCGCCGGCAGCCTGAAGCTTCAGGAGCGGTGGCACTGGGAGCGCGTCATGGACCGTGTCGAGGACGCGCATCGCCGCGCCGTCGGGGCGCATCTGCCGGCAGACAAGGCGCTCGCCTAGCCTTCCACCCGTGCGCGTCGTCATCGCGAAAAAGCTTCTCTCGACGATCGGCGGCTCCGAGGCACTCGCGCGTTCTCTCGATCGCGAGCTGCGTGCGCTCGGCCACGACGTCACGCTCGTCGGACTTCGGCCGGCGTGGTCGCGACCCGGCGTGCCGCCCGAGACGCTGGCGGCGCCGCCCGGGGCGGTGACGATCCACGCGAACGGATCGCACTTCGTCTTCATCCCGGCACGCGGCGGTCGCGTCGGAGCGGCCATCGACGGGCTGTTCCCGACCGCGCTGGTCGGTGCGGGTGATCTACGTCGCGTGGTGAGCGGGGCGGACGTGGTGCACTCCATCGCCCGCGAGTGGGCGGATCCGCTGGAGCGGGCGGCCCGCGACGCAGGCGCCGCATTCGTCGAAACCCCGCTCGTTCATCCGGGGCAGCCGTTCTCCGGCGCCGGCGCCGCCGACACGGCGCGCTATCGACGCGACGACGCGGTGATCGCACTGACGAAGTGGGAGGCCGGGTGGTACCGGGAGCGCGGCGTCGATCACGTACACGTGACGGGTGTCGGGCCGAACCTCCATGCACTTCCCGAGGTCGCCCGAAACGACGCGACGGTCCTCTTCGTCGGACGACGTGAGCGCTACAAGGGCTATCACGCGCTGCGCGCCGCGGCGCCGCTGGTGTGGGCGGAGCGACCGGACGCGCGATTTGTGACGATCGGGCAGGCCGCGTGGAACGCGTTCCTCGACCGCGGCCTGCACGACCCGCGCTGGACCGACAAGGGGATCGTCACCGAGGCGGAAAAGGCCGAGGCATACGCGCGCGCAAGCGTCTTCGCCATGCCATCGGAGCACGAGACCTTCGGCTTCACCTACCTCGAGGCCTGGAGCGCGGGCCTCCCGGTGATCGCGGGCGACATCGCGCCGCTGCGCGAGGTCGTGCGCGACGGAGTCGACGGACTGCACGTGAGGAACGAGCCGCGCGCGATCGCCAACGCGATCCTCGAGCTGCTCCGCGACCCCGAACGCGCCCGCCGTATGGGAGCGGCCGGACGAGAGCGCGTAGCACGCGAGTTCTCGTGGCCAGCGGTCGCGCGGCGCACCGAGGTCGCGTATACCGCAGCTGTCTCGTTACGCGATGGACGGCGCGCGCGGACGTAACCCATACAATCCTCGCGTCCCGTGCGTGATGTGATCGGGCAGCGTCGCCTGCTCGCCAGGCTTGGCGAGCGAGCGGTCCGCGGCGACGTCGCCCATGGATACGAGCTCAGCGGTCCGCGGTCGATCGGGAAGCACACGCTGGCACTGCGGTTGGCGCAGACACTCAACTGCACGACCGAGCCAGCGGTACCGGGCGGATGCGGTGTCTGCATCGCCTGCCGGAAGATCGAGCGCGGTCTGCATCCGGACGTCCGCGAGGTCACGCGACTTGTGGACCAAGCGAAGCGCGACGACCGCAAGAACATCACGATCGAGCAGATCCGCGAGATGCAGCAGGACCTGGCGCTCCGGCCGCTCGAGGGACGGAAGCGCTTCGTGATCATCGACGACGCCGCCGATCTCTCCGAGCACGCCGAGGTCGCGCTCCTCAAGACCCTCGAAGAGCCTCCGCCGCACGCGGTGCTCCTGCTGATCACCCCGACACCCTCTCGACTGCTCGAGACGATCCGGTCACGACTGCAGCCGCTGCCCTTCCGCTCGGTCGCGCGTCAGGACATCGAACGCGCGCTGGTCGCGCGGTTCGGCCAGGACGCGGCCCGCTTCGCGGCACCTGCGGCCGGCAAACCCGGCATCGCGTTCGCGCTCGCGACAGACGAGAGCGCGCGCGCCGCACGCAAGCAGTCCGAAGCGGAGTTCTACCGTCTCGTCGGGAGCAGGCTTACCGAGCGCTTCGCATGGGCTGCAGCACTCGCGGACGAGCGCGACTCACAGAAGCGCGGCGAGCTGATCGAGACGCGTCTTGTGGATTGGAGCGAGCTCGTTCGCGACGCCGCCGTCGCCGCCACCGGCGTGGCCGACCGCGCGATGCGACCCGACCGCGCGGACGAGAGCCGCCGTCTCGCGGCGAAGGTCACGACGCGCGACCTCGTGGACCTCGCGCAGCGCATGGAGCGATGGCGCCGCGACGTCGTAGAGACGACCGTCAGCGCGCGCATGCTGCTCGAGCTGTTCGCGCTGCGGCTCCCATACGACGAGACCTTTGCGGAGGCCGCCTGATGCGTGTTGTCGTCGGCGCTCGATTCATGAAGGCCGGTCGCATGTATTTCTTCGACCCCGGGGCCGTGACCGACTACCGCGTGAACGATTGGATCATCGTGCGCACCGAGCTGGGCGTTGACGCTGCCCGCGTCCAGATCCTGCCGACCGACTCGCCGCTCGTGCAGGTCGACCCGCCACTGGGAACGGTCGTGCGCAAGGCGACGGTCGGCGATGTGCTCGAGATCAACAAGCGCGAGCGCATGGACGCGGATGCGGCTCTGGTTGCGGCCGAGATGGCCCGCGCGAGGTCACTTCCGATCAAGGTCCTCGGCACTGACTGGCAGTTCGATGGCTCAGCGCTCACGATCTTCTACTCGATCGATCCGTCCGGGCGCGGACCCGCCGACGCAGATCTCGCCGAGCTGAACGACGCGTTCGCGGCGCACTTCGGTACTCGCGTCGAGCTGCGACGGCTGGGCGCGCGCGACGAGACGAAGGTCATGACGGGCGTCGGGACCTGCGGCCGCGAGCTCTGCTGCTCGAGCTGGCTCGACAAGTTCTCGAACATCTCGATCCGGATGGCGAAGGAGCAGGACCTTCCGCTCAACCAGTCGAAGCTCACCGGCGTGTGCGGCCGTCTCAAGTGCTGCCTCATCTACGAGCTCGAGACGTACCAAGAGGTGAAGGGCAAGCTTCCGAAGCTCGGCGAGACGTTCCACATCCCCGCCTGCGTCAGCGGATCGTGCGGCACGTCGGGCTGCGCGACGACACAGGGCGTCAACGTCGTGAAAGAGTCGATCGTCGTCGGCCTCATGGACGGCGGCCGCGCCGAGTACACGGCGACCGAGCTCGGCGTGACCTTCGATCCCGTTCCCGCGCACACGCGTGGGGTCGGCTCCTACGGTGGCGACGAAGTACTCCGACAAGAGCGGGCCACGCCGGTGCAGGAGCCAGGTGCGAAGCGCAAGCGCCGCCGCCGCGGACGCCGCGGGGGTCGCGATCGTGGAGCGCCGCCCTCCACCTAGCGGCTTTGCTCGAGCGCTGCGGGTCCTGCCGCGGCGCCGTGCCGCTCTGCTTTTCGCAGCCCATCGTCGCTACCCCGCGGCGTCGCGCTCCTCGATCAGATCGCGCGTCAGCTCCGCTTGCCCGGCGTGTTCGGCGGCGTGCGCGATCGCGTGCACGATCATCGCTTGGACGGAACTGGTCGACACCGGGCCAACAAGGTCCTCATCGAGACGCCCGGGCGGCAGGTTGTCGAGGACATCGACGACTCCGCGCTTGACGTGTTCCCATCGAGCGCGAACACCGGCGATGTCGACCTTCGCGGCGAATTCTTCATCTCGAGTGCCGCCGGGCGTGCGCCCGGCGATACGCACGAGGATGTGGCGCTCGGCGGCGCCGACCGTGTGCGCGGCGAGGACGATCAGGCTGTTCGCATCCTTGGCCGCGGGAGTCCACGCAAGTTGACTCGCGCTCAGCCCATCAGTCGCCCCCACGACACGGTCGACCTCGCGCATGAGCCGGTCGCGCATCTCGGCGAGCTCACGCCTCGGCATGGGGCTCACCGAACGCGACTGACGACGAAGTCGGCTACGTCTCGCAGTGCTTCACGCTCGCCACGCGCAGGCAGACCCTCGAGCGCGCGGACCGCGGCGTCGTGGAATGCGAGCGCACGTGCGCGTGCGCGCTCGGGACCACTGCTCGCGCGGATGATCCGCAGCAGCTCGACCACTTCTCCCCGTGACTTGCCGGGGGCAACGAGGCGACGGGCAAGCTCACCGTCCTGGCCGCCGGACTCCGCGGCTGCATAGATCATCGGCAACGTGGCCATGCCCTCCTCGAGATCGCGTCCGACGGCTTTGCCGAACTCGGCCTCGTCACCGACGAGATCGAGGATGTCGTCGGTCATCTGGAAGGCGAGGCCGAGATTGGTGCCGAACGCGCCGAGCGCCGCCACGTGCTCCGGATCTGCCTCGGTCAACAGCGCGGCGCCCTGGCAGCACGCGGCGTAGAGCGAGGCGGTCTTCAGCTCGATGCGCTCGAGGTACTGCGCCTCGGTCGGCATCGTCGGCGGCGATGTGACCTCGTTCAGCTCGCCGTCGCAGAGCGCGAATACCGTCTGCGCGACGATCGCGATCACCTCGGGCTTGGGCAGGACGGCCGCGAGCGCATACGCCTTGGCGAATAGGTAGTCGCCGACGATGAGCGCGACATCGCCGTCCCACATCGCGTTGACGGTGGGGATATTCCTGCGTACGTCGGCGCGATCGACGATGTCGTCATGGACGAGCGACGCGGTGTGCACGAGCTCGAGCGACTCGGCGAGGTTGAGCACGGTCTCGCGATCCTCGCGCGTCCCGAAGCGCGCGGAGAGGAAGACAAGCGTGGGCCGGAGGAGCTTTCCCGGGGTCTGGAAAACGTGTTCGACCGCGGCTTGGAACGTCGGATGTCCGCCGCGACCTACAGCCAGGAGCCGGCGCTCGAGTTCCTTCAGCTCACCTTCGACAGGCGCGTAGAAGGCCGCACTCGACACCGCTCCCATGAGCTGAGTATGGGTGAGACGCGACGAGCACTCCGCGCGGACCGCGGCGCTTAGATCGCGACTACGGCTTCTTGGTGGGTCTCGGCACCGGCGTCGGTATCGGGGTGCGCCCGACGGGCGGCGGCGTGACGTTCGGGTTCGGAGATGGACTCTCGGACGGTTTCGGCGCGAATCCACAGATGGTCCAGCTGAATCGTCCGTAGCTGTACGCGCCGGAGACGGCGCCCGATGCCCACGCGTTGTAGTAGGGCTGCCAGTCAGAGAACGGCGCGACGAGACGGATGCCGCACGAGGTGTAGAAGTCGGCGTCATTCGACTTCGGCTCGGTGCCCTCGACGTAGTGCTCCGTGAAACGGTACCCGGGGCAGTACGGTCCGGGTAGCGCGCCCGAGCCGTTCCCGCCCATCAGATTCGGATTCACGCACACGACGCGGTCGACGATGCCCGCGGGTCTCTCGTACCACGTTGGCGGCAGCCCACCGACGACGGTCTTCATATAGTCGCGCCACAGGATGCCCGGGCCCAGCGCGGACGAGATACCGCGCATCTCCGAGTTGTCCGAGTTGCCCATCCAGATCGCGGTGAGGCGCTGCGGCACCCAGCCGATCGCGAGAACGTCCTGCAGGTTATCGGTCGTTCCGGTCTTGAGCGCGGCGGTCCGCCCGATGTTCGTCCAGGGTCCGAAGACGAAGGAGCCCTGGGGATTGGTGTTGTCCTTGAGGATGTCGGCCAGGACCCAAGCCTGCCGCGGATCGATGACCTGCTTTCCCTCTGGCTTGGACCAGTCGCGCACGACCTTGCCGTTCGGGTCGAGGATCTTGTAGATCATCGTCGGCTCGACACGCACCCCCATGTTCGCGACGACCTGATACGCGCTCGCCATGTCAATGAGGCGCATCTCGCCGGCGCCGATGCCGAACGAAAGTCCGAGCTGGCTGCGGTCCCAGTCGCGCTCGATGCCGAGCTGGTGGATCGTGTCGATGATCGCGTCGACACCGACGGTGCGAGTGACCTGAAGAGCGGGCAGGTTGAGCGATTCGCGGAGCGCCTGGCGCATCGTGACCGGACCGTGCTGCTCCTTCGTCGCATCCTGGGGCTTGTAGGCGTTCCCGCTCCCGTCCGGCATCGACCACCCGATGTCATAGAGCCGGGTCGAGGCGGTCATGCCCGCCTTGAGCATCCCGGTGAGGTACGTGAAGAGCTTGAACGTCGAGCCCGGTTGCCGGTAGGCGATCCCGGCATGGTCGTAGTCACCCTGCATCTTCGGCGTGTTGCCGTAGTAGTCGTAGCTCCCGACGTACGCCAGGACCTCGCCGGTCGTCGGATCCATCGTGACGAGCGCCGCGTTGTTCACGTTGAAGCCCTTGAGCGAGTCGACGTGATCGCGGACTTCCTTCTCGGCGAGCTGTTGCATATTCCAGTCGAGCGTCGTGAAGACGGTGTAGCCGCCCCGATACGCTGCCTTCTCGCCGAGCTCGCGGATGAGCTGCTCGCGCACGCGGAACGTGAAGTGCGCCGCGTAGAGCGAGGTCGTCGCCGCCTTGACGACGATCGGCTCGGCCTTCGCCGCGTCCGCCTCACTGACGGTGATGAAGTTGCTCTCGACCATGGCGTCGAGCACCTGCGCGCGCCGGGCCTTCGCCGCGCCCGGGTTCTGCACCGGGTCGTAGTCCGACGGACGCTGCGCCAGGCCGGCGAGCATCGCCATCTGGCCCACCGTCAGCTTCATGAGATCGGGTTCGGCGAAGTACGTCTTCGACGCCGCCTCGATGCCGTACGCCTGATTGCCGTAGTAGATCTGGTTCAGGTACATCTCGAGGATCTGCTGCTTGCTGAACGTGCGCGTGGCCTCGATCGCGAGGATCGCCTCCTTGATCTTGCGTGTGAAGGTGGGCTCGTCGCTCAGTAGACGGGTCTTGATGAGCTGCTGAGTGATCGTCGAGCCACCCTGGGAGATCGTTCCGCTCGAGGCGTTCGCGTTGAGCGCGCGGATGATCCCGCCGATGTCGACGCCGGGATTCGTCCAGAACGACTTGTCCTCGATGGCGATCGTCGCCTCCTGCATCTTCTGCGGGACGGCGTCGAGACTGACGAGCTCGCGCCGCTCATCTTCGAGCGTGTAGAGGAGATGCTCGCCGGAGCGGTCGTAGATCTTCGTCGTGAGTGGGATCGGGACCGTAACGAGGTCCTGGGCGGATGGGAGATCGGCGGAGAAATAGCCGATGACGGCGGCCGCTGCGACTCCGCCCAGTCCGAGCATCGCGATGAAGAAGGCGCTGATGCCGCCGGCGAGGGGACCCAGCCGCTGCGCGCCTCCGGGGCGACGGGACAGACGCCCGCCCTTCCTCTGCGGGAAGCGATACGAGCGATAAGCGCGACCCAGGGTGGACCGCCCCGTTAATGCCATGCGCAAGGTGTAACGAATGCACGCGTCGTGCCATTAGCAGGGCGTTCATCGCCTGCTCGGCAGCACTCCACGCAAGCGCCTGAGCAGAGCGGCAAACCGCGACATTCGGGGCGCCGCGAGCGCGTCCCTGAGCCCACGCTGGGCCGACCGGGCGTCGCCCTCCCAGGTCTCGATGAGCATGCGATCGTCGTCGCGGAGCGTGTTCGCGGGACCGCGCCGCTCCATTGCCGACTCGGTGTCGGGGACCCTGGAGTAGAGATCGGCGAGGATCCCGTACACGGCCTTCAAGCCGACCTCGATCGTTTCGCGAT
>Ga0114129_10012803_pt1 | contig 11938 bp, 5 predicted proteins | sample RhiMetdeltSRZDD1_FD_80071 | JGI IMG/M metagenome (GOLD analysis project Ga0114129, IMG submission 80071) | Populus rhizosphere microbial communities from Tennessee, USA - Rhizosphere MetaG P. deltoides SRZDD1 (version 2) (version 2) | ecosystem: Host-associated > Plants > Roots > Rhizosphere >... | reverse complement strand
CGTTTCACACGACTCGTGGCCGGGTGAATACGCTGCAGCAGGTCGTCGAAGGAAAATGCCCGGCCGCGCGGAACGACAATTTCACCGTCAAGCACGAATTGTCTGGCCTTGAGCGGGAGAACGATCTCGACGAGCTCTGGGAAATAGCGTGTCAGCGATTGCCCGGATTTTGATTGCAGCTCGACTTTTTCTCCGTCACGAAAAATCAGGCAACGAAAGTCGTCCCATTTGGGTTCGTATTGCCAATTCTTGCCCTCCGGGACTTCGTCCACGGACATTGCCTCCATCGGCGGGAACGGGTGGCGCAGGCTGAGAGTCATCTATCGCTAAACGCAAAACGGCCGGCTTTGGCCGGCCGTTGAGGAAAATTGTTGTGCCGCTATACAGCGGCTCTGATCCACTGATGCAGCTTCTGCTTTGGCGCGGCGCCGACCTGCCGCGCAGCCTCCTTGCCATTCTTGAACAGCATCAGGGTGGGAATGGACATGATGCCATATTGACCCGCGGTCTTTGGATTCTCGTCAACGTTCAGCTTGACGATTTTCACCTTGTCCCCGAGCTGACCGGCGATTTCCTCGAGCGCGGGCCCTATCATGCGGCACGGGCCGCACCATTCGGCCCAGAAATCCACGACCACCGGTTCGGCAGATTTTAAAACATCCGATTCAAAGCTTGCGTCCGACACTTTGCCGACGGCCATGGCAGTTACCTCTTGTGTTGAGCGGAGCGAATCTGCCCCAAAAAATTGCGAGGGCTGGAAACTATGAACGCGGTCCCGCAGCGTCAAGCGCTCTCACGGGGAGGTGACCCCGCCGCAGCGTCTCATCAAGGATCTCGGCAGAAAGTTCCATAAGATCAGGTACTTCCGTCCAGATCAAGGCGGCGCGTACCGGCCGGTCCGGGTAAATCTTTTGCAGCACGGCGCGGTAAAGCGCGAGCTGTCGCTTGTATGCGTCTGGCACCTCGGCGAATCGCCGCGGCGGATCTGTGTTGGTCTTGAAATCGGCAATCAGCACCGCCTCTGGCGTAACGGCGAGACGATCGATTTGACCCGAAACGCGCACAATTTCGCGGCCTCCATCGAGCGTACCAACAATGGGAACTTCAGCGCGGCCTGCGGAAAAGACTCCGCGGAAGCGCGCATCATCAAGCAACGCGATGATCCGCTCCGCGAGTTGGGCGCGCTCCTCTTCCGACATCGCGTGGCCGTTCCGCGCCAGATAATTGTCAGCGGCCTTTCGCCTCCGCGCCGTGGGAAGATCCGGCAGAGACTGCAACAGCCGGTGCGAGAGCCTGCCCCGCAGGCGGGACGACTCGCGATCTACGCCGGGCCCGACAGGGCTGATGTCCTCCTCGGGCGCATTGGATGGCCGCAGGATCCTCACCCGTCGTGGCGGAGCTGTTGCATTCGCCTTGAGCCACGCAGGAAGCTCAGCGGATGGCTGCGGCGTCTCATCGCGCTGATCCGCAGTGACCGGCGGGCCTTTGCGGAAGCGCCAGAGCCTGCCGTCGTCGTCGCGGTCTTCTTCCGACAGGGGCTGCAGCGCGCCGAGCACAAGATCATGCCAGCAGCCCTCCGGCGCCTTTTTGATTCCCTTGGCGCCGCATACCAGAAGCCGGTCGGCCGCGCGCGTGAGCGCGACATACAGAAGTCGGCGGTACTCGTCGCACGCCGCGTCGATCGCTTGTTGGCGTGCCTGCGCCATTGAACCCGCGTCCTTGTCCTTGGCGACGCCCCAGATCAGGGCACTCGCTCCGGGCGGCCCTTTTGCGATCGGCGCGGTCAACAACCGCGGCGGACGCGCGCCTTCCGGCCGCGTCGTCGAGTGGTCGATGAGAATAACGTTCTTCGCTTCCAGCCCCTTGGCGCCGTGCACCGTCATGACCCGCACTTCGTCGCGCGCCATTTCCATGTCGCGCTTTACTTCGCTCTGAGCCACGCGAATCCAGTTGAGAAACCCCTGCAGCGACGGCGTCTCGCGCTGCTCGTAAGACAAGGCGAGATTGAGGAATTCATCGAGCGGGTCGGACGCTTCGGTGCCGAGTCGCGCAAAAATTTTGGCGCGGCCTTTATGCGCCCCCAGCACATGAGCGTAGAACGCAAAAGGCGACAATACGTGCGCCTTTTGCTCCCACGCGTCCAGCGTGGACAAGGCCGCTCCAAATGCCGGATCTTCTCCGGCTTTGACCCGCAACGCAGACCGCAAAGGCCCTTTGCGCTGGTAGGCAAGCTTAAAAAGCTTGTCGTCATCAAAACCGAATAGCGAGCTTTTCAGCACGGTCGCCAGTGCGAGATCGTCATCCGGCAGCAGCAAGGCGTCACCCAGGACCAGCAGGTCCATGATCGCGATGTGTTCTGTCAGTACCAGCCGGTCGGCGCCGGCAACGTCGATCTGAGCCTGCTTGAGCGCGCGAATGACCGCTTCGAACATAGGGCCGCGCTGCCGCACGAGGATCAGCGCGTCGCGCGCGCGCGTGCCCTTCGCGATCCAGCTTTTCACCGTGCGCGCGATTTTGGCGGCCAGCTTGACCGAAGGACTGGTCTCGCTGGTTGTGTCGAACGGAGCATCCCAGCCCTCCTTGTTGTCTTTCTCGTCGGGACCGATGAGGTCCCAGATTTCAACATGGCCCGGCATCGCATCGGGCAAGGGTTGATGGACGGTCCACGTCGGGTCCGCGGTCAAGCCGCGAAATGCTGCCGGCTGCCTGAACACCGCGTCGACAGCGTCGAGCACGCCCACCGCCGAGCGGAATGAATAGTCAAGTTTTTCGGTTGTGAACACGACCTCGCTTGCCTCGTGCACCGTGCGGAAGTGGTCGCGCATCTCGGCAAACTTGTGCGGCACTGCGCCCTGAAACGAGAAGATTGATTGCTTTTCATCGCCGACAGCGAACAAGGTTCGCTGCACATTGTCGCGGGCGCCGCCCGGCAAGAATTCGGCAACCAGGATTTTGATGATTTCCCACTGCTTCTCGCTCGTGTCCTGCGCCTCGTCGACCAGTACATGGTTGATGCCGAGATCAAGCTTGTAAAGCACCCAAGCCGCGGCCGTGCTTTTGGTCGACGCGTCGCGGAGCAGCTCGAGCGCCTTGTCGATCAGGTCCTCATAGTCGAGCAGACCGCGGCGCTCCTTTTCTGCGCGATAGCGCTGGATGACCGCGGCCGCGACCGTGATCAGCGCGGCGCTGCGGTCACGCGCGCGAATTGCGAATTCCCGTGCCAGCAGATTGCAAACACGCTCTTTTTCGGCGCTCAGGCGTGCGGCCCATTGCAAATTGGCGTCAGCAAGCCTTTTGGTCAGAATATTGCTGCGGCCTCGTCGATCGGCGGTGCAAAATACATCGAGATAGTTTTTGATGCGCTCGCGTCCTGTAGAAGAGATGGCGGCAGAGAGGGAATGTGCGCGTTCCTGATCATTTTTGGAGCCACTGTAAAAGATATCCATCAGCGCAGGCCACTCGTCCTGCGGAATGAGCGAACCGGCAAAATATTCCGCTTCCACCGCGGCAATGTTGTCGCCGGCCTGCAGTCCGAAGGTCGAGGTCAGTTCATCGATCGCTTGCTGCACGCCGCCCGCGCGTACCGTCCACTGCGTGATCAGGTCGCGGTTACTGATTGCTTCCGTAATCACTTCCTTGAAAGTGACGTCAGCCGCGGATGTGATCGCATCGGCCAGCGCCTTGCCGAGCGGGCTCTGGAGCTCGGTAGCGCCCTCCAGCAGCACCTCCAGGGTCAGTTTATTAAGCAATTGCGAGGTGGCGGCTTCGTCGAGCACATCGAAGCGCGCCGCTACATCGGCCTCGAATGGAAACTGATGCAGGAGGCGCGTGCAGAAGGCGTGGATCGTCTGCACTTTCAATCCGCCCGGCGTCTCAAGCGCGTTGGCAAATAAGCACCGCGCAATCGAGCGCTGCATTGCGCTCGGCGTCTTGCCGGTCGCGAGCCGGATTTTTTCGTCGAGGGCAGCGTCGTCGAGGGCGGTCCATTCTGCCAACGTATCGAACACCCGCGTCGCCATATTTGTGGCGGCAGCTTTGGTGAACGTGATGCAGAGAATTTTCGCCGGATCTTCGCCACGCAGCAGCAGATTGATCACGCGCTGCACCAGCACATGGGTCTTTCCGGAGCCGGCGTTGGCAGACACAAAGACCGAGCGGTCGGGATCGGTTGCCGCGATCTGGCGCGCCTTGGCCGCGTCCGGAATTTGGCGGGCAGGTCTCATTGCTCAAACTCGCTTTCGCCGCCGGACGCCGCCCATTCCTTGACGCGCGCGAGGTGGTCGTAATCGCCGTAGTGCCTTTTCCACATCGGGTGGACGAGCGAACGATAGGGCTCGCCTTCGACCAGAAACCTGTGCGCGATTCTGGCGAGTTTCTGCAACGCAAGGTCGGCGCAGCTATCCGGGGTGCCCTCGACGAGATTAACGCCCTTGGTTTCGCCCGGCGGATCGCCGCCCCTCAACCGCACATAGGCAATCTCAGACACCGAGCCGGCCGGAATCCCGGCGAAGCCTCCCCTGCGCAGAATCGCGGTTTCCAACGTGAGTTGCGGCGCCAGCCCGCTGCGCACCTGCGGCTCCGTCGGGGGCTGCCCGGTCTTGTAATCGAGGATGGCGTAACTTCCATCGGCGCGTCGCTCGATGCGGTCGGCGCGCGCGGTGAGGAGGAACTCGGCGCTTCCGAGCGGTATCGGATGCTTTCCCGATATCTCGGCAAAGACTTTGCTTACTCCGGCGCGCCGCTCGCGCTCCCAGCCTTCGAACCAGTCGGCGATGCGAAGGAAGCGTGTCCACCAGAACGCGCGCGCTTCCTCGTAATCCGCTAACGGCTCGAAATGCCGCCTACCAATTGCCTTCAGTTCGCGCGCTACATCCGCAGGCAGAACATCCGCGTAGACTTTTGTGAATTCACCGATCGATTCGTGGATGAAAGTGCCGCGGTCGGCGGCGCCCGGTGGCGTGTCAATGGCTTCGAGCGGGAACAGCCGCAGAACATGCTTGGCGTAGATCGTGTACGGATCGCGCAGCCAGTTTTCGATGTCCGTGACGCTCAGTTGGGAAGGCCGAGCTTCCGGCGGGGGCACCGGTTGCGGGCGGGCCACGGGAGACACTTTCACGGGTTGATCAAGCGCGCGCGCATATTCTGTATAGGTTGCGCCGCGCGCCAGCGCCTCTTTCCAGCGTTTTTCACCGGCGACGGCAGCCAGTCTCTGCACGAAGCGCGAGCTCACCGTCGGGGCGCCGGCCTGCCGAGTGGCGCGCGTGATGATCACCTCAGCCGCACCCAGCCCTTGGGCAAAATCGTGCGCCGACAGACCGACCCGCAGCTCCGGCAGATTAAGGCCCAACTCCAGCCGCATCGGACGGCTCAGCCACGCATCGCTGCGGGTATCGGGCGGCCATACGCCCTCATTGAGCCCGGCAAGTACGACGCGGTCGAAGTTCTGCAGGCGCGCTTCCAGCAAGCCGAAGATATGCACGCTCGCATTGCCGATTTCGGCGCGCCGCTCGGCGCGCCCCGAGCAAAGGAGTTGGAATAGCTCGGGATAGTCAGCCGCCGCCAACTCAAGCGTCCGTGAAGACGGGCTTTCGGCTATCGTTTCGAACGCGCGTTGTAACTGCTTGCCGTCCGTGCCCGCGTACGCGGAAATCCCCACGTCGCGTTCCTCTGCGAGTGCCTCGAGGACGTCGGCATGAGCCTGAGCCAACTCGAAAAGGCTTTGCTGCGAGCCGACCAACCCTTCCAAAGGGGCAATCGCCCGAGCGAGATCTCGGACCAGTTGTTCGGCAGCTTCGAGGTCGGTGGCGAGCACGAACCTGCGCGGGTCGTTGCGGTGCAAGTTGTGCTGCATTTCCTTGAAGGCGGTCAACGCGTGCGCAAGCCCCGCTGAACCCCGGCGCGGGCGCGGGCCGCGCAACACCGCACGCTCCAATGCGGCAATTGCTCGCGCCTGCGCTCGTGCTTCCCCACCAAGTCGCAACAGGGAATGTTTTAACAGCGCAATCAGCGGCGCCGGTTCGAGTCCTCCCAGAGCAACTTCCGCCGCCAGTCGCGCAAAGATTCCTGCTGGTGTGTCGGCGAGGACATCGCTGCCCGAATCATCGACTTCGACCCGCCAGCGCTCGAGCGCGGCCACCACGCGGCGTGCCAACGCACGGTCAGGCGTTACCAGCGCGACCGTTTTGTCGGGGGTTTCGATTGTCCCGCGGAGGCAAACGGCGATCGAAAGTGCTTCCTCTTCGGGATTGGCAGCCTCGATGACGCTTACACCGGCCATGGCTGCGTCGGCGGCGGCGGCGAAGCCGGGGTCGCTGAGGCAGGTTTGCCAACGATCGGTCGTTGCGGCAGGCCTGAGTGCTTCCGACACCAGCATTTCGCGCCCGTGCGCCGCCGGAGCCGCCAGTTGCCTTACCTGATCACGCGTGACGCCGATGCGTTCGAGCAGCGCCTGCATTGCGAACTGTGGATGGACAGCGGCGGGCGCGCTTTTGTCATCTTCTCCGCTGGCGATCCGGCGCCACGACTCCTCGTCAAGCTCCGTATCCAGACCTGGCAGCACGACCGCGCCATGTGGAAGCTGTGCGATTGCGGCAAGTAGCTTTGCGGTTCTCGGCATCGACCCGGTGGAGCCGGCGGCGATCACCGGCTCGCTTCCTCCAGCAAGCCGTTTTATTTCGGCCTCGATCATAAGATCCCGCCGTGCGGCGGCGTCGATTTCGCCGATCTCGTTGAGACGTTCCGGCCAATAGGTGCGCGCGATCTTGAGAAAGTCGAGAGTGAATTGCCAATACTTGTCAAACCGATCGGGAACGAGCCCATCCAGCCGCCGCCAATCCATCTGGCGCGTGATGACGTCGTCGATCAGCCGGGCAAGATCGTCGGCGAGGCCGAGGGCGGCTGCCGGCGTGTTTGCGATCAGCGGCGCTCCTTGCTCCGGGCGAATCGCTGCGGCCCATCGCACGATCAGTTGTGCAAGCAAAAGCCGGCGCTCCAGCGGGCCGATCGCAGGTGGAAGAGCCAATGCGTCTTCAGCGAGCTCCGAGGTTGCAGCTTCTGCGAAAATGATCGCGTCCTCATCGAGATCGCCAAGCGCGATGATGCGCGGCAGGATCGCTTGCCCGTCGAGCGTGGCGGCGAAGGTATCTCGCGCCAACCGGCAGGCGCGCCGTGTCGGCAGATAGAGCTTGGCGCGGGCCAATTCGAGCGGATCGTTCGACGCAGGAAAGCCGGGCACCAGCTCGCCGCGTCGAAGCGCAGCAGTCAGTGTTGGCAGAAACGACGCTGAGGCCGGGATGTTGAAAACACGTGGGTTCGTGGCTGGCATCGCGGTAAATCATACATGCTTTGGGCCGCTGGCGAATCTGGGCCGAATGCTACCCCGCGCTTGTGCGGATCGCGGCTTCTGCTTCGGCGATGGCTTCCGGCGTGCCGACATGCATCCACAAGCCCTCAAGCCGAAGTCCATGCAGCCGCTGTGCTTGTGCGGCACGTTCGAAGAGTGTCGTGAGCGAAAGTTTCCCGTCCGGCGCGCCGTTGAAAAGCGCAGGCGCCAAGACCGCCGCTCCGGCATAGACGAATGGAGCGATCTCATGCTCGGCGCGCCGGCGCAGGCGCTTGTCGGGGGCCATGGCAAAGTCGCCGCGCCCGGAATAGCCGATGCTGCCGGCGACAGGGGCAAGCAGTAGAAGCGCATCCATTATGGCAGGATCGAACGCTTGTGCGAGGCGCGCGAGATTGGGCTTTACCCCTTCCATCCAGATCGTGTCCGAATTGACGTGAAAAAACGGCGCGTTGCCAAGTTCCGGTAATGCCTTTTTGACGCCCCCTCCCGTGCCCAGCAGTTCACCGCGCTCGTCGGAAATCACGATCTCAGGTTGGCGTCGCTGCAACAGATGTTGCCGTATCTGATCTGCCATGTGATGCACGTTGACCACCGCGCGTTCGACTCCTGCCTCAGCGAGGCGGTCGAGCACATGATCGATGAGCGGCTTGCCGGAAATTTTCACCAGCGGCTTCGGCGTTGAATCCGTGATCGGGCGCATGCGCGTGCCGAGCCCCGCCGCGAGGACCATCGCGCGACGCGGATTGGACTTAGTCGGTGCTGCAGGCATGCATCAGACTTTCAACGGCGGTACATTGGCTCGATACCACGCTGCGAGCGGCGCGAGTGCGGGATGTGCCAGCGAACGCTGCAGATAGGTCCATACGCGGGGGAGATGACGCAGATATTGCGGCTTGCGGTCGCGCCGCTCAAGTCTTGCGAAGATTCCCAGGACCTTGGATGCGCGTTGTGCCCCAAGGGTCGCATAGGCGCGCACGAACGCCGGCGTGTCAAATGTTGCATTGGCAGCCCGGCGCGCGCGCGTATACCGGGACAGGAGTTTCATTTCCAGCCCCTCCGCCACATCCACGCGGGCATCCTGCAACAACGAGGCGACATCAAAGGCTTCGGGCCCTATCACGGCGTCCTGAAAATCGAGCAAGCCAATGCGGGAGGTCCCCTCACGTTCGGGCAGCCACAGAAGATTTGGCGAATGAAAATCACGCAAAACCCACGTGTGCGGGCCGGCCAGGACGGGCATCAAGGCCTCGCGCCACAGCGCGCGGTAGCCGTCTCTTTTGCTGTCGGAAATTTTTACGTCAAGCTTGGGGAGATACCAGTCGGGCAGCAGATCGACCTCAATCAGAAACGCATCCAGGTCATAGAGCGGCAGCCGATAATCGATGCCTGGCTCGACTGGCACCACCGTCGGCAACTGCTCACAGTGCAGTTCGGCCAGCAGATCTGTTGCGGCCTCATACCGCATTTCAATCGGTGCTGACGGCTCGCCCCCGACAACGAGCTCCTCGCCGAGATCCTCGATCACCAGCAATCCGCTCTCGCGATCTGATGCAAAGATGGCAGGCGCGGATAGCCCCTGCCTGCGCAAGGCCTGCGTCATCGCGACAAATGGAGTGACATTTTCGGCAAGATGCGCGATTGCGCTGTAGGGCTTGCCATTGCGCACAGGGGGGCCGTCCGGTCGCCTGGGTGAGTTCATGAGGACATAAGTGGCGCCGTCGCGCGTCAACCGTTCGTAACTCCGCGTCGAGGCGTCACCCTGGATCCGCCGGCGGGTGGCGCGACCAAAGTCTGACCGATCGAGAAAACGCCGAATCGTCAGGATGCGTTCGGCGCGCGCGGTAACGCTGCCGTACCCGGTGATGCGCACGCTCCGTGCAGTTAGCCCTTGTTGCGGCTCAAGCGTGAGTGCGATGTCCAGCCGGTTGCTCGGCAGAAAGCCCGTGGCGCGATCCGGCCATTCCACCAGTGTAACCGCGCCTTCGGGTGCATCCTCGAGGCCGAGCTCGGTTAACTCAGCTGCTCCAGACAGCCGATAAAGATCGGCGTGCACAACCGTGAAGCCGGGCAAGCTATAAGTTTGCGTCAATGTAAAGGTCGGGCTTGGCACCTCTATGGTGTCGTCGCCGGCGAGATAGCGGATCAATGCACGAGCGAAAGTCGTCTTGCCGGCGCCCAGATCGCCCGACAACGTGATCAAATCGCCGGGTTCGAGGACAGCAGCGACGTCCGTCATCAGTCGGTAGGTCGCGGCTTCGTCAGCTAGTGTCGTTGTGAAGCTATAGCCGCCGGAACTGGAGAAAAACATCGAATCATCCGTTACGAGCCTGCACTTTATAAACGGATGAGGCAGTCCTGCGCCAGAATGCCTGCTACGCTGCCGTTTGCTTTGCAACCTGCTCCACCGGGAACGCGCAAGTAACGATGGTACCCCGTCCTGGAGCGGAATCGATTGTCACCGATCCTCCATGCAATTCGACGAAGGACCGGACAAGCGAGAGCCCGAGGCCCGGACCGCGATGCTGCGATCCCATCGAATCCGTCTCGAACCAATCGAACACCTTGTCCATTGCCTCCGGCGGAATTCCCGGTCCGTGATCGGTCACTCTGAAGAAAACCGCATCCGGACGTCGTTCAGCCAAAAGGGTAACGGTTTCTCCTGGTGGTGAAAATCCGACGGCGTTGGACAACAAGTTGAACAGGATCTGGCGCAGGCGCCGCTCGTCGGCGGTCAAACTGCCGATATTGGCCGGAGCCCCGATATCGAGCCTGATACGGTTTTTTACCAGCCGATCCTGCACGCCTTCCGCGGCAGCTTCCATGCTCGCCTGAATATCAACCTCGCCAAGATTGAGCGTCATTGCTCCGGCGTCGATGGTTGCGAGATCGAGAATATTATTGATGAGCGCCAGCAACGCATTCGTCGACGCCGTGATATAGCCGAGGTATTCGCTTTGCTTTCGAGTCAAGTAGCCGAATGCCGGGTCGCCCAGTAAATTCGCAAAGCCGATAATATTGGTCAGGGGCGAGCGCAGTTCATAAGAAACGTGGTGTACGAAATCGACCTTGATCGAATCCGCTGCCTCGAGCGCTTCGTTTCGCTCCAGCAATGCACGCTCGACATTGACTGTATCTGTCCGGTCCTGGAACGTGACGAGCGTTGCCCCGTCAGGCAAGGGCATGGTGGCAAGATCGAGAACGGATCCGTCACGCCGCTCGATGCGCGCAGCCAGAGGCTCTCGATTGTCGATCGCGGTTACAGCAGCGCGAAGATTACGCCAAACCGCATTGTCGTCGTGCAGGGCCTGGCACCAGGCGGTCACGGCTTCGGCATGGGGGCGTTGCTCAAGCGCATCGTGCGACAGCTTCCACATGCGCTGAAAAGCAGGGTTGTGCAAGCGAACGCGACCGTCGCTGCCAAACACCGCTACAGCTTCGGCCAAATGATCGAGCGTCTCGCTCTGCACCTTGATGAGGGCATCGTAGCGGCGGTACATGTCGAGCCGTTCCGTCACGTCGTCATACAAATACGTGACCCCGCCCTCGGGATTGGGTGTGGTGACCACCCGCAGCGTGCGGCCATCCGGCAGATGCCACGTGTGCTCCTTCGCCTCGACAGCGCGATAGGCCTCGTAGAGCTGATGCTTCCACAGCCTGAAGTCCTGCTCTTCCGGCAGGCTGCGCTTGCCGCGCAAAATTTCGAGCACGGCCGCATCGGTCGGCGATTGATCAAGAAAGCCAGCGTCAAGCTCAAACAACGAACGGAACGCCGTGTTGTAGAAAGTAAGCTTGCGGTCGACGTCAAAGACGGCAACGCCGGTCGCGAGTTGATCAAGTACGCGGCGGTGCGCCTCGACCATGCGCGCGAGTTCTGCGCGCACAACTTCTACATCCGTGCGATCGATCGCGATGCCCGAGCTGCCGGTTGTTCCCGGCGCATCAATGACCTCGAAAATTCGGCGCCCTCCCGCCGCGATCGCGGGCAGCCTGCCCGCGTAGGTTCCGGCCGCGGTTCGGGCGCGGGCCATCTCCGCCCGTGCCGTCTGGTCGAGCAATTCCAGCCGACACGCGACAGCATCATCCGCATTCTCGGCTTCAACGGCGCGAGCATAGGCGGAATTCACAAAGGTCAGCTGGCCGGCATTGTCGCGCACCCATGCCGGCGCTGGCAATGAATCAAGCAACGCTCTCAGCGTTTCGACATCGGCCAGAAGCTGGTCATGCCGCGCGGCAAGGTCGAGCAACTCCTGCTCGATGCCGCTTATGTCACGCAGGCGCAGCACGGCACGCCCACCAATCGCGCGGCCTTCTGCCCCCACCGGGCGCGCCGCGCGTGTTGTAAGCGTCATCACGAAGCCGCGACCCTCGATCCGCAAAGTATCGACCGCTTGCTCCAGGCGTCGCGCCGCGGCGGACTCGAGCCAGGTGCCGAATGCAAGCACGCGTTCAGGCGCAGCGCCGGGCGCCACGATCGAAGTTTCACCGATGATGTCCGGCTGCTCTGAATCCGCCGTCCATGTCACCAGGATCTGCGGCTCAGACAATAAAAACGTTTTGAGCCGGTCAGTCTCGGCTTGCAACGCAATGATCTCGTCT
>Ga0114129_10012802_pt1 | contig 11939 bp, 10 predicted proteins | sample RhiMetdeltSRZDD1_FD_80071 | JGI IMG/M metagenome (GOLD analysis project Ga0114129, IMG submission 80071) | Populus rhizosphere microbial communities from Tennessee, USA - Rhizosphere MetaG P. deltoides SRZDD1 (version 2) (version 2) | ecosystem: Host-associated > Plants > Roots > Rhizosphere >... | reverse complement strand
TGCGCCTTTTCGTGGATCGTAAATCAAGACGGGGAACGTTCTGGAATCGGCCGCCAGCTTTGCCTGGTGCTCGGCCATGTTATCGCCGACGCCGTGTTCCGGCTGGCATGTGGTGAATACGTTCACGATCGCCGGTCCTGAGTACTCGTTGGCATCCATTATTGCTTTGTAAAAATGATTCGGATGCGCGCATGTCGTCTGAGCGACGTAAACATCCTTGTGCATCATGCAAATGTTGGCTAGTTCCTTGCGGTTCTCCTTCTTTCCATGGATAACCTTTCCGTGGAAGCTCATCTTTGCGTCCTGACCTTTGAATGAGCTGGTGGACGTCTGGCCGCCCGTGTTGGAGTAAACCTGCGTATCGAGCACAATCACTTTGATGTCCATGCCCGCAGCGAGCATGCGGGACAGCGACTGAAATCCGATGTCGTTCATGGCACCGTCACCGCCGATGATCCAGAGGCGCTTCTTTTGCCAGTTCTGTGTGTCCCATTTCGCCCGCACGCCCATTGCAACTGCAGGAGCGTTTTCGAAGAGGGAATTCGTCCATGCGACTAGATAAGGATTGTATGGATACGTCGACGTGTAGACCGTGTTGCAGCCTGTGGCTGCTACGATTCCGATGTTTTCTTTACCGTAGACGAAGCCGGTTGCCGCCAGCATCATCCGCAATGCGGTTGCTTCGCCGCAACCCATGCACGATCCCGCTCCGCCCACGTAAAGGAGCGAACGTTCAGCCAACATCATGTCGGCAAGCGCCTTCTCGTTGATGTACTTTTTCGGAGTCTCCGGCATGCTGCGATAGAAGTTGAACGCAGCCTTGTACCAGGCCATATTCTTATCGTCTTTGGGGATCATCTTCAGCGCGTTGTGATCGCCGCATGCATCGACGCATTCGGCACAGCCTTTGCATTTGGTCGGGTCGATGAAGATGCCGAACTTTCCGCCGCCTCCCGGGTTCTTTTTTTCAATCACGTTGAAGTACTTATTCGTGATTCCCCATTGCTTTGTCATGCTCTCGCGGAGTTCCGGATCTTCGACCTTTGAGAGTCTCTCTTCAAGAGTCGAGGGTTCAGCGACTTTGCCCAAAATAGCCGTATCCGGGCATTCCGTGACGCAATCCATGCAGCCGACGCAGTTTTCGGTGATGAATTCCGGAATATCGGGCGCGATATAACTGAAGTCGCGAAACACGCCGGTGCCGGCCGGAATGATGCTGCGGCCAACCTGGTCGTCAGCTTCTAAACCTTTTTCCGCAGTGCCACTCTCGTAGGCACCTACTACGCGACTGTTGAAGTCCTCGATGTCGACAACATTGATACGAATGTCATCGATGAGTTTCTCAACAGGTACATCAAATTCCTTCATTTCGTGCTCCTATTTTGATTCCTTACGCGCTTGCCGGGACAGTTTTGCCGGGGTTCGCCAACATTACTTCCCGCGGAATTTCCATCAGTTCACCATAGCCGCGCGACACCGCTTTCAAATTGTCTTGTACGACGCGCTCTCCACGTTTTCCGAAGTATTTCCGAAGCGCTTTTTCCACGCCTTTAAAAAGGTCGTCATCGCTAATGCCGCTTTGTTCCTTGAACGGTGTTACTCGCAAGAAGACGCCAAGCAGCACGATACCTTGCATTCGCTGTTGCAAGTCAGCGAGAGAAGAAACTTCTTTTGCAATCTTCACCGTATCGAGGGCAAACACCCGCGCGTTCTTCTGTATCAGATTTCTGCGAGCCCAGGCGGGAATCGCCGCCCAGATCTCACTCGTTTGCGTTTTCGGACTCTGCACAAAGACCATTCCGTTATCGGCAAGGCCGGCAAGCGGGTTTTCCAGATTGAACGCATTGACGTCGTTCAACGGGATGAATTCGACATGCTCGAGCTCGGAATGCACGCGGATGTGATCTTTGGCGATGGTGAGATAGTAGGTCGTCGGCAAACCTTTCTTTTCGGACCCGTATTTCGGATATGCCTGAACGTCCATGCCGAATACTTCACCAGCGATTGTTGCGATCACTTTATTTGTCGTCACGGAACCGTAACCACCTACCGAATGACCGCGCATTGAGAACGAACCCGGCGTGCGTACGTCAGGGTCGTTTGTAACAGTCAGCGCGGTTTCATGCTTGATACCGAGAGAGAAATAGAGCCGCGGACTGTTGCTGAGCATGTTATCGGTGATGGCGATGAAGTCGCCGGCTCGAACATCGCGGCTCCCCAGCCCCGCCGAACCGCCATAGAATTTCGGCACGCGATCCAAGTCGGGATACCCAGGTGTACCTGAAACGGCGTCCGCAAAGGCGGCTTTGATCTCGCAGAGCAGAGGGTTGGACTGCATCATTGGAATATCGAGTCGCTCGATCACCGAAATAGCCTTGCAATGGCGTAACGACTCCACGACTTCAATTGATGGAAAGGGCCGCCAGCAGGTGACGTGGAGCAGGCCGAGCTTGACGCCCATGTGTTCGCGGATGTAATCGACCGTCGCTTCCGCCGTTTCGATCATGCAGCCGGAGCCAACGATCGCATAGTCTGCATCCTCCAGCCGGTAGGGCATCACGACGTCGTATTTCCTGCCAGTGAGCCGCGTGTAATCGTCCATGACCGCTTTCAGCGTTGGAAGCACTCGGTCGTACCATTTGCGCTGAGCGATCTTGCCCTTCATATAGCTGTCCTGGTTTTGGACAACGCCCGACATGAGCGGAACGCGAGGATCAAAAAGTGCACGGGTACGCTCGGACGGATGGCCGACGAACTGTTTCATTAGTTCCGGTTCCGGCAGCCTGACATTTTCGATCGTATGCGTCGTAAGAAATCCGTCTTGAACATTCAGAAAGGGTGTTTCGGTCTCTTCGGCAGCGCGGCGGGCGATCAAGGCGAGGTCGCCGGCTTCCTGTGCATTGCGGGCAAAGAGGGCGCCCCAACCGCAGTCGGCGACGCCATAAACATCGTCGTGGCCGGCGTGTACATTGAGCGAATGCGACGTAATCGCTCGCGCCCCGATGTGAAACACGACCGGCAGGCGTTTACCGGAGATCGTATACAGAACTTCCTTCATCAGGATCAGTCCTTGCCCTGATGTGAAATTGGTGACCCGGCCGCCGGAGACAGCGAAACCCTCGCAGGTGCTGGCAGCGCTATGCTCAGATTCCGGCTCGATGAAAGCCAACTCCTCGTCCCACAGATTGTGCTTACCGTTGGCCACCTCGGCTTGATACCCACCCCCCATCGTCGTCGATGAAGTGATCGGGTATGCGCATGCGCCTTGTGTAATATGAGTTTCCACCCAAACTACCATTCCGGCGCCGTCCGACGTGGTCGGAATACCCGGATAGGGCGGCTTATGCTCAGTAGAAGAAGATTCCCGTTCCGTGACAGGCGCCCGGCCGTTGAGAGTCGTGCTCACGCTACCTCCTTACTGCTTTGACACTGCTCGACAGTGCTTTAAATCCACGTGAGCTTATCATAAAAACCTCTTGCGGGTGTTGCGGTTCTACTACTATCCTTACCGCCCATAAGCGATACGAATACTGTGTAGCAGCCTAACAACCTGACAATTTTGGAGGTTCCATGCAAGCGGGCGCGTCATGCTCACGGGAGCATCAATTGGTCTTCTGTGGTCTGGAGGTTCTGAGGCTGATGGGCGAGCGAATGGAGAGGGAGCACGACGTCGACGGCGAGGATCTCCATTTGGTTATGAGCTTCATGCGCAATGTCGCGCATCGGTGTCTGGACAATACCGAGGAGATTTTGCGGTTCGCTCGTTTGGAGCAGAATGTTGCCAAACACCGTCAGGCACGATCGCTTTTTGAAGAGCTCAGCCGAGCTGATGGCGCTGCGTTCGCTTTGGCATGCCGCAGCTATACGGAGCTTCTGGCGAATGCGATTTTCGACGATCGCCGGTGCGTTTCCACCTTGGACTGCGATCCATTGACACTTAGTCAATTTTACGACTGGGAACGTGAGATTGCTGAAATTGCCCGACAGCATGGCCAGACTTTGCATCAACTCGAAATAAAGTACACCGCACCGCACTGCATTTGAGACTGTAGGGGCGCTCTGTCAGCGCCCCAGGCGGTCCGCGGAGCCCAAGCGCGGATAGACCGCCGCGACGGTGCTCGTTTATCATTTACGCGACATGATCGTGCAAGGGTTCAAGATGGCAGCGATTGCATCTGGCATCAAACCAGGAGGCGCCCTCGACCTGGCTCTGATTTACACGGAAAAACCTGCGGCTGCTGCTGCGGTATTTACGCAGAATACGTTCATAGCCGCCCCTCTTGTCGTTTCCAAGGAACATCTTCGCGAGACTGGTAACCGTGTCCGGGCGGTGATCGTCAATTCGGGCAACGCGAACGCAGCGACCGGTGAATCGGGTATCGTTGCCGCACGCGCCACTGCGGAGGCGTTGGCATCACATCTCGGCTGCAGGGCAAATGAAACGATCGTCTCGTCGACGGGGGTGATCGGCCGGCGCTTGCCGGTCGAAAAAATTCGTCAGGGGATTCCTCAATTGGTCGAAACCCTGCGTCCCGATCACCTCGAGCTTGTGGCCCGCGGCATTATGACAACGGATACAGTTCCGAAAATCGCCTCAGCGGAGATTGGTGGCGCACGCATCGCTGGAATTGCGAAGGGTGCCGGCATGATTCATCCCGATATGGCGACGATGCTTTCATTTATCATCACTGATGCCGAGGTCGGCCAACGAGAGCTCGATCAAGCCCTGCGGTACGCAGTCCAACGGTCCTTCAATTCGATTTCCGTGGACGGAGACACCTCTACAAACGATATGGTCGTTGTGCTTGCCAATGGCGCTTCCGGAGTGCGGCTGGAGTCGTCGCAGTTTAGAGAGTCGCTGCTACGCGTTTGTACGAAACTTGCGACCGCCATCGTTCGCGACGGTGAAGGAGCGACGAAGTTCGTCGAGATCGATATCGAGGGCGCGCCGACTGAAGAAGCCGCTCGTACGATCGGCCGCGCGATAGCCCGTTCACCACTCGTGAAGACGGCCATCTACGGTGCCGATCCAAATTGGGGCCGTATCGTTGGAGCCATTGGCAATTCGGGTGTGGCTCTGAAATCAGATCGAGTCGACATCTATATAGGCGGTGTTCCGATCTCAGACGCCACTCTCGAGCAAACGCAGCGGAAACTGCGTGAGAAAGAAATCCAGATCCGCGTTGTGCTTTATTCGGGTTCCGCGTCGGCACGGGTTTGGACCTGCGACCTGACCGAAGGCTACATTCGCATCAATGCGGATTACACCACATAAAATCTGGCAAGGATGGCGCCGCAGGGTTGCGGCCGCGTTCGGTTTGATACTTGGATTCCTATTTGTCCGCCGCGCGTTGCTGGTTGTTCTCCTCGCGCTAAAAATTCTCGGACACACCGACGCTCTCGATGCATGGAAGGGACCGGTGCGACGCGAAACGGTATCGCACGCTGGGATTCCAATCGACGTTTATCGCGGAGAACATTCCGTTTCATCGATCTTGATCATTCACGGTGTCAATCCAACGGGTAAGAACAGCCTGGATCTCGTCCGAATTTCTGAGGCACTCGCACAGGCCGGATTTCGAGTTTTCGTTCCGGACCTCGCTGAGATGCGACGCCAGCATCTGGACCCGGAAGAGGCAGGCCACATCAAGTCCATATTTCAGTTCATCGCCGGCGATGCCGGCATTGGGTGTTTTAGCTATGGTTGTGGGCCGGCCATGATCGCTGCGGCGGATCCGGATATTCGAGATCACGTTCGATTCGCTCTTGCGTTTGGCGGTTACTTCGATATCCGCGAAACTCTCGAGTTCGTGGTTACAGGTCCGGAGAGTCCCATTGCGTATTTGAAGTGGGTGTACCTGGGAGCGAATGCGGATTTGGTGGCCAATGAAACCGACCGCGCGCGCCTCCGGACGATTGCGGAGGGTCGCGGCGATAAGTCGATTGAAGCAGATGCGTTGGCGAGCCTTTCTCCGGAAGGCAAAGCGCTGCTGGACGTTTTCTTAGCTTCGAATCCCGAGGATTTTCGGGCACGGCTCGAAGCGGGGCCGGAAAATCTGCAGCGTCGGCTTGATGCCTTGTCGCCGTCGAGAGTGGTACAGAATATCCGGGCGCCACTAATTTTGGTTCATGGCATCAACGATCCGGCAATTCCCGCCCAGCAAAGCATCGAATTCGCAACCGCTGCGCGCGCGAACGGATTGAGCTACAGCCTTACGCTGTTAAGAATGTACGGGCACGTGAATCCGATTCTTCCGAAAATTGCCCTAGGAAATATCGTCAGTTTCTATTTGCCGGAGACGATCAGGTTCTTACGCGTGGTAAATCGGTTAATCGCTATGATGTGATCTGTAGCGGCGTCTGTACAACTTGCTTCACACGCCGCTACCGCAAGGATGGATTTACTGAGATCTTTTCGCCGTAAACTCCTGAGGCATGCCTTGGCCGCCCTCTGCCATACGAGTGAACTTGATCTCGTCGCCCATGATGGTACCGTTGTAGTTCAGAATAATTTCGCCGCCGCGGCCCATTTGTTTTTGTTTGAACTTGATCGTATTTCCGCTGACGCTTCCTTCTTCGATCGGGATCGCGCCACCACGGCCGCCCTCAACGGTTCCCGTGAGTTTTCCGCCATCATTCTTTAATGTGATGGTCACCATCTGAGCTCCGCGTGCCCCTTGAATTTCCGCTGTCCATTTTCCGTCGACTTTAGCTTGAGCAAGGGCGAGTCCGGCAATTGCAAACAAACAAACCATTAAGATGCAAAGTTTCGTTTTCATCCGATTTCTCCCTTTTGACGCTTATGTTGATACGAAATCAGATACGCGCGTCGCGGTTGAGGCGTTACATCAATCTTGTTCAGCGCCACGCACTCTGTGGAACCAATGCGCAAATGCGGTGACAGTCACGGTGATGATTGCGGCTGACGCGTAGGCCACGGGTCGTGTGAGCCAGGCGGCACGGTCGAGCACCACAGGGTCTTCAAATACCATCAGTGCGCCTGTCCAGGCGATGACAGCGGCTCCAACGTAAGAAAGCCAAATGAACCGATTGATCAGATTCGCAACGAGACTACCCATCCACATTAGGATCGCCATGCTGAAGATCAATCCAAAGAGCAGTAGTCCAACGTGACCATTGCTTGCGCCTGCCACTCCCAAGACATTGTCGGTGCTCATCACAAAATCGGCGACCAGGATTGTGATGATTGCCTCGCGCATAGTGGCGGCAACTTTCACGCCTTCCTGGCTTTCTTCCTCTTCTTTAAGAAGCTTGAACGCAATCGAAATCAAAAGCAGACCACCGACGAGTTGCAGTCCTGGAATCGTCAGCAGAAGCGCGGCAATTGCCGTAAGCAGCATTCTCAAGGCAATTGCTGCACATCCGCCGATGACAATGGCCTGCCTCCGCTGCTGAGTCGGTAATCGGTGGGCAGCCATCCCGATGACGACTGCGTTATCGCCGCTCAGCACGAGGTCAATGAGGATGATTCGTATAATGGAATACGCGAAATGCATAACTTGCTATGACTCATCCTTGAAGATTGAAATCTTCGGAGCACTATCAGCGGACACTCTTGCCCGATACATTCCGGGTGTGTTGAAACTCCAGGCAAGCTTGCCCTTTGCGGAAACGACGATAACGCCGCCCGTACCTTTAAGGGTCATCAAGCGATTTTGAATCAACTCGTCGGCGGCTTGTTGGACGTCATAATTTTTGTATTCCACGAGCGCGCAGATTTCTCGCGCGATGGTCAAACGAATAAAAAACTCGCCCGTTCCCGTGCCGGAGACTGCGCAAGATCGATTAGACGCATATGTTCCCGCGCCGATGATCGGAGAATCGCCGACGCGCCCCCAACGTTTACCTGTCGTCCCGCCCGTCGATGTTCCCGCTGCTAGATTGCCGCTCGAATCCAGCGCGACCACGCCGACGGTGCCGTACTCAAATTGGTCGAGCAATCCGGTCGAGATCGCGCTCTGTGGTTTCGGTGTACCCGCCGGACGTTGTGGAATCGGCTCCCCTCGTTCTTTAAGAGTCTTTTCGAGCTCCTGCCAACGCCTCTCGGTAAAGAAAAAGGATGGATCGACTAACTCGAGTCCCTGCTCTTGTGCAAATGTATCTGCTCCTTCACCGGCCAGCATGACGTGGGGCGACTTTTCCATGACCGTGCGAGCCACACTGATCGGATGACGAGCACGCGTCGATCCGGCGATGGCCCCTGCACGGAGCGTTGCGCCCTCCATGATGGATGCGTCGAGTTCGTTACGTCCTGCTGAGGTGAACACGGCTCCGCGGCCTGCATTGAATAAAGGATCGTCTTCCATCAGCCGAATGGTCGATTCAACGGCATCGAGTGCAGAACCACCGCTGCGAAGAACCTTGGCTCCTGTTTCCAAAGCGGAAGAAAGGGCAGCTCGATAGGCGGCTTCGTTTTCGGCAGTCATTGAAGCGCGTTCGATTACGCCGGCTCCACCGTGAATGGCGAGTGCCCACTTAGCGGGCGCAGTACTTGAATTCACAGCACATCCCCAGATGCACGCGATTACTACGGCTATTGGTATCCAACCACCCATAAGTCGACCGAATCATACCTTAGATATAATCGTTTGCTTCTGTGACAAAGGAGGAGCAAATGAAAGCAGTTCGTGTCAGTGAATTCGGCGGGCCTGAAACGTTGAAGGTTCAGGAGGTGCCTGACCCGAAGCCGGATACAGGGCAAGTCGTGGTGCGTGTGAAAGCCGCCGGCGTGAATCCCGTCGATGCGTATATTCGGTCGGGTGCGTATGCGCGCAAGCCAAGCTTGCCTTATACGCCGGGAACGGATGCCGCTGGCGTCGTAGAAGCCGTGGGTTCGAACGTTAAGCGTTTCAAAGTTGGCGACCGGGTTTATACAAACGGCTCCATCACCGGAGTGTGCGCTGAACTCGCGCTCTGCGACGAGTCTCGCGTCCACCATTTGCCTTCGAAGATTTCGTTTGCGCAGGGATCCGCCCTCGGCGTGCCGTACGGCACGGCATATCGGGCCTTATTTCAGCGTGGTCGAGGAAAGGCTGGCGAAACGGTCCTGGTGCACGGCGCAACTGGCGGTGTCGGCATCGCCTGCGTCCAGTTAGCTCGCGCTGCGGGATTCACGGTGATCGGCACTGGCGGAACCGAAAAAGGTCGTGCGCTTGTGGCCGAGCAGGGCGCCCACCATGTGTTGGATCATGGCGCACCCGATTACGAAAAGAAGCTGATGTCGATCACTGATGGTCGCGGCGTGGATCTAATTGCAGAAATGTTGGCAAACGTGAATCTCGCGAAGGATCTGACGCTCCTCGGACCCGCCGGCCGAGTGGTCGTTATCGGAAACCGTGGAACCATCGAAATCAATCCGCGTGAAGCCATGGCTCGCGAATCGTCCATATTGGGATTGACGTTGTTTGCCGCAACTGAAGCGGACCTTCGGGAAATGCATGCAGCGATCATCGCCGGTCTTGAAATTGGAAGCCTGCGCCCGATTGTTCGACAGGAATTGCCGCTCGCCGACGCACCCCGCGCACATCAGCTCGTGATGGAATCTGGCGCATGTGGAAAAATTGTTCTTGTTCCATAGATGATGAATCACCACAGAGACACAAGGGCACAGAAAACGCGGCCTCTCAAGATCGGTCTGATTCAAACGAAGGTCGGCGAGAATATCGATGATAATCTCGATAAAACCGAACAGTTTATTAAGCAAGCGGCAAGAAAAGGCGCAGAGATTGTGTGTCTTCAGGAATTGTTTGCCTATCGGTATTTCGCGCAGACCAAGGATGACCGGTTCTTCGATATCGCAGAACCTGTGCCGGGCCGGCTTTCACGGTACCTTGCAGAATGTGCCGCATCGAATCACGTGTTGTTGGTCGGCGGTTCGATTTACGAAAAAGGCGCTGATGGTAAGTTCTACAACACAGCGCTTATTTTTGACCGCGACGGAACCCTGGCGGGCAAATATCGAAAAATGCACATTCCGCACGACCCCAATTATTACGAGCAGCATTACTTTTCGCCCGGTGACATCGGCTATGTTCAAGTCAACACCGGCACTGCTGTAATCGCACCCCTTATCTGTTATGACCAGTGGTATCCGGAAGCCGCACGCATCAACACGATTCAGGGAGCACAGATCATCTTTTATCCGACCGCGATTGGTTGGTTCAAGGAACTCAAGCGAGATGAGCCATTCTCGGCCCAGCGCTGGGAGCATGCGATGCGCGCTCATGCATCGTTGAACGGTATTTTCACCGCAGCCGTGAATCGGGTCGGTCGTGAGGACGATCTGCGATTTTGGGGTAGTTCCTTCGTTGCGGACCCATTCGGCGAAGTCATTGCACGGGCCTCGCGCTCCAAAGAGGAAGTGCTGATTGCTAGACTCGATCTCAGCCGGATAAAGAAGTCGCAGGAAGGCTGGCGGTTCCTCTATAACCGCCGGCCGCAAAGTTATAGGGATCTCATCCGATGAAACAGCCCACGCCGAAAAGTGTTGGCTATCGCATGCCTGCTGAATGGGAACCCCAAGAGGCGGTATGGCTGGCGTGGCCGCATAACGAGATCACTTGGCCCGACGGCATGCTGGCGGAAGTAGAGCGGACGTATGTTGAAATCATCCGCGCATTGCATGGAGGCGAGAAGGTCAAACTGCTCGTGAAGGATTTTGAAAGCGAAGCGAGGGTCCGCCTCGCCCTGGACAAGGAAGATGTCGCCCTCACCCAAATGGTGTTCGTACCAATCACGACGGAAGATTCCTGGATTCGCGACTATGGCCCGACGTTCCTTGTGGATCAAAACCAGCGTCAACTTGCGATGGTAAATTGGACCTTCAATGCATGGGGAAGTAAGTACAACGACCTCATCGGCGATGATCGCATTCCAGGCGAACTGAATAAGACATTGAAGATCCCGATGTTCGAGCCCGGCATCGTTTTGGAGGGCGGTTCTATTGAGGTCAATGGCGCAGGCGTCGTCCTGACGACCGAGCAATGCCTGCTGAACGAGAACCGTAATCGTCAGCTGAACCGCGCGGAAATCGAAGAATATTTAAAGGAATACCTGAATATCTCCGAAGTGCTTTGGCTGCGCAGCGGCATTGCGGGCGACGACACCGACGGTCACATTGACGATATAGCCCGATTTGTTAGCGAAGATTCGGTGCTCTGCGCATTCGAAGAGGATCCTGCCGATGAGAACTACGAGACATTACAAGAGAACTACGATCGCTTGACCGGCTTTGGCCTTGAAGTGGTGAAGCTTCCTATGCCTGGATATGTCGGCGACCGCCACGCGCGATTGCCTGCGAGTTACGCGAATTTCTACGTCGGCAACTCTGCCGTCGTTGTTCCGATCTTCGGACACGCAAATGACCGACGCGCCCTCGACATCATTCAGCAGGTTTTTCCTTCACGCCGGGTGGTGGGCGTTCGCGCGAACGCGATGGTCCATGGTTTGGGAACCATCCACTGTTGCAGCCAACAGGAACCGCACGTCGTTTCGCCGTGATGCTCTGTTCCGTGCATCTTGCGTCAGTCCGCCGTTGCCGCCTATACTGCTCGGCTGACAAGTCATTTCATTGTTTTACCTACATCCATAGGAGGAGTTTGTATGAAGACGTCGACCCGTTCGGGGATCAGGACCGCCCTGCTCTGTGCCGTACTGGTTGCGCTGTTCGCTGGATTGGGCGCATACCCCAGCAGCGCGCTGCTGCAGTCGCAGCGAAACGTTCCGGCGCCGACGGGCTACATTCAAGGTGTAGTCCAAAGTGAAAAGGGACCCGAAGCCGGCGTATGGGTGATCGCTGAGACAAAGGACCTGCTCACGAATTTCATCAAGATTGTCGTCACGGACGATCAAGGTAAATTCGCGGTGCCTGATCTGCCAAACGCTAATTACAAGGTTTGGGTCCGAGGATTTGGCCTCGT
>Ga0114129_10012801_pt1 | contig 11940 bp, 12 predicted proteins | sample RhiMetdeltSRZDD1_FD_80071 | JGI IMG/M metagenome (GOLD analysis project Ga0114129, IMG submission 80071) | Populus rhizosphere microbial communities from Tennessee, USA - Rhizosphere MetaG P. deltoides SRZDD1 (version 2) (version 2) | ecosystem: Host-associated > Plants > Roots > Rhizosphere >... | reverse complement strand
CGAGAAAGAAGTTGTAGTACTTGAAGAACCCCAGGAGGCTGAGATTTCCCACGACGCTCGCGACAAGGTACGTTCGCCGAATCCGCGTGTTCTCCGACCGGTCGATCTGCAAGGCGCACACGTAGTCCAGGACGGTCGACGAGAGCAGCAGGAGCAGGAATCGCGGATCCCATGCGGCATAGAAGTAATAGCTCGCCACGAGCAGCAGCACGTTCTGCCAGCGGAAGTCACGGAACGCGAGATAGCAGACGTACACGACCGCGAAGAAGACGACGAACGTCCAGGAGTTGAACAGCAAGAGCTAGGCGGCGATCTTCAGCGCGCCAGAGGTCACCGGCTTGGTCTCGTTGCGGCGCATCGCAACGCCCACCCTACCGGCCCGCCGCCTCGGTCGTCAAGGTCGCGGCCCCCAAACGCGTGTTAAGCCGTGTTTGCCCGGTCGTCGGCGGCTTCGTGGTACGGTTTCGCATGATGTTCGCACGCCTTGGAGCCGTCACGGGGCTGCTCCTCGCCGCCATTGCTCCCGTGTATGCCGCCGGGGGCGATCAACCGGCAGACGCCCAGTCCGAGATCGTAAAGAAGCGGGAGCTCGCCGCGTCGCTGGCGGCCCAGGGAAAGCTCTCCGAGGCCGTGGTGGCGGCGGAGGAGGCGTTTCGGCTCTCCGGAGGGCGCGATGGCGCCGCGGCCTATACGCTCGCCGCACTCTATTACGAGCTCGGGCGCCTGTCCGACGCCGAACACTTGGTGGACAGGATCGTCGCGGCCCAGCCCTCCGAGCGCTCGGCCCTGCTCCTACAGGGCCTCGTGAAGCTCGACCTCGGCAACTTCGACGAGGCCGAGCCGGCGCTGACCGAGGCGGCGCGGGGCGACGCCAGCCAGCCGTGGGCCCGCCTGGGGCTGGCGGTCCTGATGCGCGCGCGCGGGCGCGTCGACGACGCGGAAGCGGCGCTCGCCAAGCTCGTCGCGGACAAGCCCGACTGGAGCCTCGCGCACTTTCAGCTCGGGGTGACACGACTCGTGAAGAAGCAGCCTCAGGCTGCACTCACGGCGTTCGACGCCGCCGAGCGTACGGGCGGAGGCTCGCCGGAGATCCGCCTCAGAACCGCGCGGGTGCTCCTCGCGGCGAATGAGCCTGCGCTCGCGGTCGATCGGGCGCGGCCCCTGCTCCGCTCCTCGGTCGCGCAGGCGGCACGGACGCTGATCGTGCAGGCCGAAATGTCCCGGCGTGCCCCAGAGGCCGCCGAGCGCGTGCTGCGGGAGGCGGTCGACGCCGATCCGAACGACGTGACCGCGCGCCTGCAGTTCGGGCGGTTCCTGCTGGAGCGCGGACGCGCACGCGATGCGCTGGCGCAGTTCGATCGGGCCGGGCGCGCCCGACCCGACGCGCCCGAGCCGCTGGCGGCAAAGGCCGAGGCGCATCTGGCGCTCGGCGAACCCGCTCAGGCGGTCGCCGTGGCGGAGCAGGTCGTGGCCATGCGTCCCGACGATGCGAGCTCCTACCTACTCCTCGGCTCGGTCTTCGAGCGTCTGGGGCGCGGAACCGACGCGCTCGCCACGTATCGAAAGTTTCTCGACAAGTCTCCGAACAACCTGCCCGTGGTCAGTGTGACGGCCGCGCTGTTGGCGCGGGAGGGCCGCACGGCCGACGCCATGAAGCTGTTGCTCGACGCGGCGAAGGCGCATCCCCGCTCACCGGTGCCGCTCATGGAGGTCGCGCAGATCGCGGAGCGGAGCGGCAATCCGCAGACCGCGGTGACCGCGTATCGCGAGGCGCTGCGGCGGGCGCCGGACGATCCCGGGCTGCTGAACAACCTGGCGTATCTCCTCGCGGCGGATCCGGCGACGCTTGCAGAAGCCGGCAGCCTTGCCGAGCGTGCGTACCAGAAGCGTCCGCGCAACGGCTCGATCGCCGATACGTTCGGCTGGATCTTGTATCGACAGCGCTCGCTGCCGCGCGCGGCGCAGCTCCTCGAGCAGGCCGCGTCCGCGCTGCCCGAACACCCGCAGGTGCAGTACCACCTCGGGGTGGTGTACGCCGAGCTCGGCAAGCGCACCGAGGCGCGTCAAGCGCTCGAGCAAGCGCTCAAGGGTCCGAAGTTTGCCGAGCGGGCGGAGGCTCAGAAGCTGCTCGACTCGCTGCGCTGACAGCCCGCCAGCGCGCTCTCGGCGCGCCGCTCCGGTGACGGATGCGTCGACAGCCACACCGCCTGTGCGGGCGGTTGCTCCGCCAGCAACGCGAAGACGTGTACGAGGGCGAGACACGCGCCCGGATGCTGCCTGTCGATCTTCCGCAGCAGCCGCACGGCGAACCGGTCGGCCTCCTCCTCCTGGGCCCGGTCAAAAGAGCGCGTCAGCCGCTGCAGGACGATCGGCATCCCCCCGCTGGTCGTCTTCGCCTCGAAATGACCGAGTTGCACGTGCCCGAGCTCGTGGGCCAGCATCGCGCGCAGCATCGGCACCGACAGTCGCCGTAGCGCCGGCTCCGTGACGCCGAGCGTGAAGAACAGACATGGGGAGGTTTTGCCGGGACCGGCCGCGGCGTTGATGACCGGTGACACGAGGATCACGATGCCGACGCGACAATCGTCGGCACGCCGGGGCAGCGGATAGTCGAGCTCGAGCAGCAGCGGCCGTACGGCTTCGGCGACCACCCGTCGCTCGTCATCGGTGGCGTCACGGGTGGCGAAACGCCGTACCGGCGCCGCGCAGCCGACGACGAGTCCCACCACCAGCATGACAGCAAACGCTCGACGGACGTTCGCTAGTTGCGTCCGCTGCCCTTGAGAAGCCAGTCGATGATGGCCGCGGAATCGTCGCTCTCGCGGCCGTCCGGCGTGGCTGCCGGCGGCCGCGGTGCCGCCGCCGGCGGAGGCGTGTCGCGCTCCACGCGCGCGCGTGACGGCGCGGGCTCGAGGCGGGCGGGCGGCGCTGGCTCGCGGCTCGCGGGCGGCGCTGGCTCCCGGCTCGCGGCCGGCGCTGGCTCCCGGCTCGCGGGCCTGGCGTCCAGGCGAAGCGCATTGACCCGGAACGCGTCACGATCGAGGTTGAGGCCGAGCCATCGCGCAACCAGGCCGTCGGGACGCGCCTCGTAGATGATGGCGATGTTCGCGCCGATCCGCAGGTCGCCAACGCCTCCCTCACGCTCGCCCACGAGAACGCGCGTCTCCGGCTCGAGCAGGAATCGCCGACGATTGAAACCGAGCAGCGTCGGCGACACGACGACCGACCCGGCCTCGACGCTCGTCACCCGGCCGATCGCCTCGAGAATGGGCCGCCCCTGAACGACGTGCGCCTCGTCGCCCCGCCAGTCGAAGCCGGGGTGTACGAAGACCAGACCGCCGATCGCGACGGCGACGACGGCGGCGGTCACCGAAGCCAAGGCGAAGCGGCGGGTCCTCTGCCGACCGGCGGCCGCAACGCCATCCGCGACCGGATCGGTCCCGTCTTGCGCCTGTTCGTCGGCGGCCGGATCGTTGGCGTCGGCGGACGGACCGGTGGCGTCTTGCGCGCGTTTTCGGAGCTCGAGGCGGTCGAGCACCGCCTTGAGAATCGAATTCATGACGTGGGCGGCCACATAAGGGAGCCGGGCCCCGACACTGGCATGCCGTGACGAGAATTGTCAACCGCTACCTGCCGCCGAGCCGCGCCGTCGGCCGATTTGTCATATTCCATCGAGGGATGAGACGCTGTCGCACAAACCGTCGAAAACACTTATGGATGGCGTCTGGCATACCCGCTGCACCTGGGACGCCGCGATGCCACGCCACCTGCTCATCATCTCGCGCGAAACGCCTTATCTCGTCGACTACATGCGGGAGCAGTTCCGCGACGAGGCCAGCGTCGAGGTGTTCATGGACCGCCGGAGCCGCACCGGCAACGGCTCGGCGCCCCCGCGAGACGACGAGCGCCGCCGGCGCCGCGACGTCGAGCAGGCCCTGCGTGAGTCGTTTCACATCTTCATCACCATCGACTGAGCCCCGTCCCGAGGCCGGCGCTCACGATCGACCCGTAACTGCGGGCCTGCTATCCTTCCGCGAAAGGAGGCCTGCCGTGACCCATACCCTCGAGCAGTTTGCCGCTGCCGCGCATCGCATCCTCGCCGCCGACAACACGCCGCAGGGGCGCGAGAAGGTCTGCGCGCTGCTGCGCGAAGTCCTCACCGACCAGGCCTTCGTCGCCAAGCACCTCGGCGACGACGTGCCGGAGCGCAAGATCCTCTACGAAGATCCCGACCTCGGATTCTGCATCCTCGCTCACGTCAACCACGGAGCCAAGGAGAGCCAGCCGCACGATCACGGCAAGTACTGGGCGATCTATGGGCAGGCGCAGGGCGAGACGATCATGAGCGACTGGCAGCTCGTCGAGCCCGCGCGGGACGGCAAGCCGGGCAAGGTGCGTCACCTCCGCGCCTATCCCCTCAAGCCGGGCATGGCGAAGCTCTACAACGAGGGCGACATCCATTCGCCACGCCGCGATGGTCCCACGCGGCTCATCCGCATCGAGGGCCGCAACATGGAAGGGCAGTCGCGCGGGACGTTCGAGCAGGTCTGAGCGCTAGCGTTCGCGACGCGGGTAGATGACGATGAAGTTCGCCTGGTTCGGCATCCGGACCTTCGGCAGGGTCTGCGCGTTCATCTCGTCGTTCTCGCCGATGATGCCGTTCAGATTGAGCAGATACGCGGTCACCGCATAGACGTCGTCGTCCGTCAGCGACTGCGGCTGAACGTACGGCATGGCGCGCCGCACGTAGTCGAAGACCGTCGTCGCATAGGGCCAGTAACTGCCGATCGTGCGCACGGGAGTCTTGCTGGCCAGCGTGCCGTGGCCGCCGACGAGCCGATCGTTCGGCTGGCCGGCGCCTTTTGCGCCGTGGCAGGCCTGACACTTTTGCTCGTACACGATCGCGCCTTTTGTCGCCGTCCCACCGCCAGGCGGTAGCCCCACGCCGTCGGGTCCCACACTGATGTCCCAGCCGGCGATCTCTGCGGCTGTCGCGGGTCGGCCAAGGTTCGGCGTCTCGACGCGACTGGCCGCCGCGCAACCCGTCACCGCCAGCGCGAGCGCTGCGCACGCGAGCTCACGCATAGACATGTTTGACCTCGCCGCTCGCCGCCACGCTCCACGCCTGGATCGCATTGCAGTGGAAGATCGCGTTGCTGCCATGCTCGGCGATGAACCGATCGCGCTCGGGCTGCACGTTGCCCGCGTCGTCGACGGCGCGCGACTTCAGCACGGTGGCCGCGCCGTCCCATCGCCACGGTAAACGGAATCGCGTCAGCGCGCGCGGGAGTACCGGCTCGGTGAGCGCCGCATTGATCCAGGTGCGGCCACCATCGGTGGTGACCTCGACCTTGCGGATCCTGCCCTCGCCGGACCACGCGAGGCCAGAGATCTGATAGAGGCCCGCCCCCGCGAGGCTCATGCCATGCGAGGGCCGCGTGATGACTGACTTCACTTCCATCGGATACGTGAACATCAGCGACTTGCCATCGCCCTGCAGATCCGTATAACGCGACGTTTCGTCCTTGGTCATGATCGGCGCCGGCACCACCTTGAGTCGACGAAGCCACTTCACGCTCATGTTCCCTTCCCAGCCGGGCAGAAACAGACGTATCGGGTAGCCGTTCTCCGGGCGCAGGCGCTCGCCGTTTTGAAACAGCGCGAGCATCGCGTCGTCCATCGCCTTGGCCATCGGGATGCTGCGGCTCATGGCGGCGGCATCGGCCCCTTCCGCGAGCAGCCAGGGCGCACGCGGATCCACGCCCGCCTCCTCCAGCAGCAGCCGCAGCGGGACGCCGGTCCACTCACTACACGACACGAGCCCATGCGTCTGCCCCGCGGTGAGCGTGGGTGGTGTCGGCTGATAGAGCAGCTGACTGTTGCCGGCGCACTCGAGAAAGTGAACGCGCGAAACCATCGGGTAGCGCAGCAGGGCATCGAGCGTGAAGATGAGCGGCCGCTTGACCATGCCGTGAATCAGCAGCCGATGCTTGGCCGGATCGATGTCCGGCACGCCGCTGTGACTTCGCTCGAAGTGCAGCCCGCTCGGCGTGATGGTGCCTTCGAGCGCTTCGAGCGGCGTGCGAATCGCGCCGCTGCCGGTGGTGCCGGCCTGCGAGCGAGCAAAGGTCCGCGTGACCTTGTTCTCGTACTTGGCCGGTGCCCCGTACTCGTTGAACCCGGCACCCGGTGACTTCATCCACGGCGGGACGTCGGGCGGGTCGGCGGCGGCAGCCTCCCTCGCGCGCGTCAGCACACCCGTGGCAGCGAGCACCCCGATGCTCCACTCGAGAAAGCGGCGGCGCGTCCCGTTCATACGCCCTCCGGAAACGCCGCGACTCTGAACCCCGGGGCCGGCCGCTGTCAATGGGCCGGCGTCAGGCGAGCGCCGACTATCGGCGCCAGTGGCCCTCTACCCACGCATAGCCGCCGGGGACGGCCTGCCAGTGACCAGGGACCCACACGTGGCCGGGACGTGCGGGCGTCGCCCAGAAACCCGGACGCCACACGTAGGCCGCACCGTTCCACGCGTAATGCCCCGGTACCCATACGACGCCTGGGCCGGGCGCCGGCGGCACGACCTCCGCGGGCGCAGCGGGCGCCGGCGGCGGGGGTGTAACGATCACCGCGCGCCGCGGAGGCGGCGGCGTCGCGACGATGCAGCCGCCGAGAATCAGCGCCGTACCGATGACCGCGAGAGCTTTGATCATGCGCGCTTACCCTCCGTCCGTGAATGAATGCGTTGAGGTGAGAATGAATGCGTTCGGGTGCGGTCGAGGTGTCCGATGCCGGGGTAGACGTCGGCAACCGTGGGTTTGTTTCGTACGCCGCGCGACGTCTCGGCGCGTGGCCTGCTACTGGCGCAGTCGCGGATCGAGCAGGTCGCGCAAGCCGTCGCCGAGCAGATTGGCGCCCAGCACCACGAGCGAGATCGCGAGGCCGGGCACGGTCGCGAGCCACCACGCGTTCGAGAGGTAGTCCCGCCCTTCGGCGAGCATCAGCCCCCACGAGGGCTGCGGCGGCTGCAGCCCCAGCCCGAGGAACGACAGCCCGGATTCGAGCAACACCATCGTCGCGAACTGGCTCGACGCGAGGACGAGAATCGGGGCGAGCGTGTTGGGCAGGATGTGACGCGCGATCAGACGCACGTTGCCCGCGCCCAGTGTCCGCGCAGCCTCGACGTAATCCGTCTCGCGGATCGTCAGCACGGCGGCGCGGACGGTGCGCGCATAGAGAACCCATCCCGACAGCGCCAGCACGCCGACGAGCGCCGTCGCGCTCGTCCCCACGACCGCGACGATGGCGATCGCGAGCATGATGACCGGAAACGCCAGCTGCACGTCCGCCAGCCGCATGACGAGGTCGTCGAGCCGACCGCCGATGAGTCCGGCGGCGAGACCGACGAGCACGCCGACGCCGGCGGCGAGCGCCACCGCGCTGGCGGCGAGCACGAGCGAGAGCCGTCCGCCGTGGAGCACGCGCGCCAGGATGTCGCGCCCGAGGTTGTCGGTGCCGAGCGGGTGTGCGGCGCCGCCGAGCCCCTGAGGCGGCGTGAGCCGTCGGGCGAACGAGGGCTTCAGCGGATCGGCGGACGTGAGCCACGGCGCCGCCGCGCTCGCGATGACGACCACGGCGAGGATCAGTCCGCCGAGCAGAATCATGGGATGTCGCGCGAGGCGGGTCATCCGTAACGGATCCGGGGATCGAGCACGGTGTACAGCAGATCCACGACGAGGTTGATCACCACGAAGATCGTCGCCGACAGGATCAGAATGGTCTGCACCACCGGAAAATCGCGAAAGAAGATCGCGTCCACGACGAGCTTGCCCATGCCCGGCCACGCGAAGATCGACTCGGTGATGACGGCGCCGCCGAGCAGCGTCCCGATTTGCAGGCCGAGCACGGTCAGGAGCGGGATCATCGCGTTGCGCAGGGCATGGCGCAGCACCACGCGCGGCTCGCCGAGGCCCTTGGCACGGCCCGTGCGGATGTACTCCTGGCCGAGGATCTCGAGCAGGCTCGAGCGCGTGAGCCGGGCCACCAGCGCCGTCGGAAACGCCGCGAGCGTGACGCTCGGCAAGACCAGCGAGAGCCAGCCGCCAAACCCCGACGTGGGCAGCCAGCGCAGCGTCACGCCGAAGAGCAGCACCAGCATGATACCGAGCCAGAAATTCGGCAGCGACTGGCCGAGCACGGCGACGACCGTGCTCGCATAGTCCCAGGCGCTGCGCTGGCGCACGGCGGCCACGATACCGAGGGGGACGCCGGCGAGCACCGTCAGGGCCATCGCCGCCAGCGTGAGCTGGATGGTGGCGGGGACCCGCTCGACCACGACCCGCAGCGCCGGGGAGCGGTACTGGAAGGACTGGCCGAAGTCGCCGCGAACGACGCTACGCAGGAAGATCGCGTACTGCACCCACAGCGGCTCGCGCAGGCCCAGGTGACGATTGAGCGCCTCGACGGCGGACGGCGGCGCGCCCTCCGGCAGCAGCATCTTCGCGGGATCGCCGGGGATCACGCGCAGGATGACGAAGACGAGGATGGAGACGCCGACGAGCGTCACCGCCGACTGCCAGAGCCGCCGCAGCAGGTAGGCGCGCACCGCGGCTACGCGATAGCGACCTCGTGCAGCAGCACGTAGTAGTCGCGCCGCGCCTCGAAGTTGCGAAGCTTGTCGCTCACCGCATAGATCGCCACGCTGTAGTACGGCCAGATCTCCGGCTCGTCCTCCCAGAGGATCTTCTGGATCTCCTCGTACTTCTGCTGGCGCACCTTCGGATCGGGCACGCGGCCCTCGGCGATCAGCTGCTCGACGCGCGAGTCGTTGAACCGCGTCATCTTCTCCGCGCCGGCCTTGGTGAACCACTGACCGAAATACCAGTCGGGGTCGTGCGGCATGTGCGCCCAGCCGGAGAAGAACAGATCGTAGTTGCCCGCGCTGCGCTGCTCGCGCGCTGTCGCGATCTCGAGGTTGCGGATGTTCACCTTGACGCCGACGTCGCCGAGCATCGCGGCCACCGCCTGCGCAATCTCGAGCTGCTTGGGATAGAGGTCCTTCATCAGCACGAAGTCGAGCGTGAGGTTCTGGTGGCCGGCCTGCTTGAGGATGGCCCGCGCGCGGTCCGGGTCGTAGGGCTTCTGGCCGAGGTTGGTGTGGCCAATGAGCCCAGGCGGAACGGGGCTCACGACCGGGCGCGCGTAGCCGAGCAGCAGCTCCTTGATGATCGTGTTGCGGTCGATGGCGAGCGAGACCGCCTTGCGCACGCGCGGGTCCTTGCCCGCCTCGCGCGCGAGCTGGAAGTGCCACCGCTGCGCCTCGACGGCCGGGACGTCGTGCACCTTGATGCCGGAGGTTCCCTTGAGGGTGGACACCATGTCCGGCCAGACGCGATCGATCACGTGGATCTCGCCCGCGCGCAGCGCCGCCGCGCGCGTGGACAGCTCCGGGATGAACCGGAACGTCAGCCTGTCGACCTTCGGCGCCGATGATCTCCAGTACCCCGCGTTGGCCTCGAGCTCGACGTGATCGCCGTGCGTCCACGATGTGAACCGGAACGGCCCCGTGCCGACCGGTTTGGTAAAGAACCCGTCTTCGTTGCCGCCAGCCGACGGCGGCAGCATGCCGAGCATCGTGAGGTGCGCGGGCAGCGAGCCGAACGGCCGCTTGGTCGTCACGGTGACGGTGACGTCGTCCTCCTTGCGGACATCGTCGATGTCCTGATAGACGAACGACTTGATCAGCTTGGTGTTGTCGCGTACCCGCTTGAGCGTGAAGACGACGCTGTCGGCGGTGAACGGCGTTCCGTCGTGGAAGCGCACGCCCTTGCGCAGCACGAAGCGCCACGTCGTGTTGTTGAGCGCCTTCCACGACTCGGCCAGCGCGGGCACGAACTTGTCGTCGTTCGTCACGTCGAGCAGCGGGTCGTAGACGTGTCGCAGGACCGACGTGCTCGAGATCGAATAGTGGTTGGCCGGGTCCAGCGTGAGCATCCGCTCGGACAGGCCGGCAATGATCTGGCCGCGGCGCGCCTGAGCGCGCGCGGCGCGAGGCCGCATGGCGGTCGCGCCCAGGAGCGCACCGCTTCCGACGACGAACCGGCGGCGAGTCAGGCGTGGCGTGGTCATGGCGGGATGCTACACCTCCTTGGCGCGCACGGCGTCGAGCCCCTTCCAGTCGAACTCGACGCCGTGGCCGGGACGCTCGGGCGCCACCGCGGCGCCCTCCTCGAGCCGCAGCGGCTCGGCAATGAAGCGATCGAGACCGAAGCCGTGCGCCTCGAGATACGAGCGGTTCGGCGCCGCGGCCAGCAGGTGGACGGTGACGTCGTGCGCGCCGTGCGACGTCACCGGCAGATGAAACGCCTCCGCGAGGTGGCAGACTTTCATGAACGCGGTCACACCGCCGCAGTTCGTCACATCGGGCTCCGGAAAGGTCACGCCGCCGGCGGCGATCAGCTGGCGGAACTCGGCCAGCGTGTGCAGGTTCTCCCCCGCCGCGATCGGCAGCCCGCCCTCGCGCACGATGCGGGCGTGGCCGGCGACGTCATCGGGATCGGTCGGCTCCTCCAGCCAGACCGGATCGAGCTCCCGTAACGCGCGCGCCGCGCGAATGGCCTCGTCCACGCGCCAGCGCATGTTGGCGTCGACCATGAGTGGGAATTCCGTGCCGAGATGGCGGCGCATCTCGCGCACGCGCTCGACGTCGTCGCGCAGTGACGGCCGCCCGACCTTCATCTTGATCGCGCGAAAGCCGCGAGCGAGGTTGTCGTCGGTTTGCCGCAGCAGCGCATCGAGCGGCAGGTCGAGGTCAATCCCGCCCGCGTAGCACGGCACCCGCGCGTCGAAGCCGCCGAGCGCACGCCAGAGCGGTGCGCCCTGGCGCCGCGCACGGAGATCCCAGAGCGCGATGTCGACCGCCGAGATCGCCAGCGCAGCCGCCCCGCCGCGGCCTCCATAGTGCAGCGCCCACCACATCGCCCGCCAGATCGCCTCGATGCGGTCCGCGTCATGCTCGAGCAGCAGCGGGCTCAGATCACGCGCAATGAGCGCCCGGACCGCCGCCCCGCCCGCGCCCACCGTGTAGGTGTACCCAACGCCCATGGCGCCCTCGGCGTCGCGCACACGGACGGTCACCAGTTCGAAGCCGCGAATCGTGCCGTGGGTGCTGTCGGACAGCGCCGTCGGCAACGGGATGACGTAGTGATCGGCCTGCACCTCACGGATGCGCATGGGCCGTTATACTACCGGCTATGACCACACCAGGCTTTCCGTCCCTGCTCTCGACCCGCGCACGGTTTGCCGTTCCGCTCACCACGCCGCGCGCCTCCATGCACCCGCTCTACGAGTTCGGCGGCGGCTATCCCGATCCGGTGTCGTTTCCCTACGAAGGGATGATCGAAGCCACGGCGAAGATGATGGCCTCCGAGGGCGCGGCGGCGATGACCTACGGCGATCCGCAGGGCTACCTGGGCCTGCGCGAGCTGATCTGCCACAAGTACCAGATGTTCGAGATGATGAAGGCGAACCCGGAGAACATCGTGGTCGCCAACGGCTCGGGGCACGCGCTGTCCCTGGCGTTCAGCGCGTTCGTGGATCCGGGCGACCCGATCATCTCGGAGGCGCCCACCTTCTCGGGTTCGCTGAACACGATCCGCCGGCACGGGCCGCAGGTCCTCGACGTGCCCGTCGACGACGAGGGCATCGTCACCGAGGCGGTCCGAGAGCGCCTGCAGACACTCCGGCGCGAAGGCCGCCGATGCAAGCTGATCTACACGATCGTGAACTTTCAGAATCCCGCCGGCCCCAGCCAATCGCTGCGGCGCCGGCAGGAGTTGATTGCCCTCGCCCATGAGTTCGACACGCTGATCCTCGAGGACGATGCCTACGGTGAGCTGCGGTTCGAGGGCCAGACGCTGCCACCGCTGTACGCGCTCGATCGTG
>Ga0114129_10012798_pt1 | contig 11941 bp, 10 predicted proteins | sample RhiMetdeltSRZDD1_FD_80071 | JGI IMG/M metagenome (GOLD analysis project Ga0114129, IMG submission 80071) | Populus rhizosphere microbial communities from Tennessee, USA - Rhizosphere MetaG P. deltoides SRZDD1 (version 2) (version 2) | ecosystem: Host-associated > Plants > Roots > Rhizosphere >... | reverse complement strand
GTGACTCCGCGCCGGGTTCGGACCTGGCGCTGTTCAAGAGCCGATTCGGTGCGATCGAACAGCACTACGCCGGCTTCCGGATCGAACGGTTCCCGATCGGCCCGATGGCGAACCGGGTGCGCGGCGCCGCCGGTCATCTCCTGCGGCTGCGACAGGAATGGGGCTAGCGCATGCGCCGCACACCCACCAGGCAGCCGGGCGGTCCGCCGCGCCGGCCATGCCGGGACGTCCTTCGCCGGGCGGTGCCGGTGGCACTGGTCGTGGCCTTGCTCGTCGCGGTGTTCACCGCCGTCATCGAGCACTCCCGGCCGGGAGCGGTGCGTGCCGGGGCAGAGCCCAATGGAGGTGGGTACGACTGGACTGCTACGCACCGGAACCGTCCCGACCCGCAGCGGTTGTCGATCGGCGTCACCCATGCGCAGTACTCGATCGACGATTGGGGTGACCAGGGCGCGCTCGTATCGGCGAGGAAGGTACTTGCGGCCACGGCGACGTATCAGAACCAGCACATCTTCGGTTGGGGAGCGCTGAACCCGGAGCCTAGCCCCGGCGTGTTCGACTGGTCCTCCCTGGACCGGCGCATGAAGCTGATACGAGACACCGGCGGCACTCCGGTCCTCACGCTGTGCTGTGCGCCGGACTGGATGAAGGGCGGCCGGACCGGGCAGACCGACTGGAACAGGCTTCATGCGGCGCCCGCTCCCGAGCACTACGCCGACTTCGCCGCCCTCGCCGTAGCGGTCGCCCGGCGCTACCCCGACGTCCGGCACTTCCTGGTCTGGAACGAGATGAAGGGCTTCTGGGACAGCGCCCAGAACCGCTGGAGCTACGAGGCCTACACCGAGCTGTACAACGCCGTGTACGCCGCGCTCAAGAAGGCGGTCCCCGGTGTGGCCGTCGGCGGGCCGTACGTGGTGCTGGATACGTGGGCCGACCGGGACGCCGGCGGCCGACCGTCAACGCTGTCCGGCGATTGCGGGACCGTGGACCAGCGCAGCCTCGACGTACTCGACTACTGGCTGAAGAACAAGCGCGGTGCGGATTTCGTCGCGGTTGACGGGGGTTCGATCACGCGCGACGCGGCCGGCGTCGCGTCGACCACTGTGGCCAGCGCGGTGTTCGGTGCACTGACCCGGTGGCTGCGCCAGCGGACCTCGCTGCCGGTCTGGTGGGCCGAGTTCCATGTCGGCCAGGCCACCGACGACGGCCAGCGCCGGCTGGTCGCGAGCTCGGTCGCCGCGCTGCTGCACATGGTCCGGGAAGGTGCTTCGGTGGCCCTTGTCTGGCAGCCCGAGTTCGCCTCGGACAACAGCCATGAGCCATCCGCGCCGGCGCTGTGGACCTCGACGCACAACAACGCCGGTGGCCGCCCGCTGGCCCTGGCCGAGGCGGTGGCCCGGCTGCAGGATTTGCTCGCCGGTCCCGCGGACGGCGACCTGGTCTGGTGGCCGCTTGCCGACCTCGGCGTACTGGCTGGACCGGAGGCCATGCTCATGGTCAACACCGCCGACCACGCGGTGGCGACCCGGGTCCGTGGGTTGCCGGTGCGCCTGGCGCCGTACGAGGTCCGTTACGTACCGGTACCGCCGGGGCTACCGCCGGTGCCGCCGCGATGGTGGACCCCCGCCGTCGACCAGTGCCTGCGCGAGGCACCGCGGGCGACGCCATGAACGGCCATGGACCGCCGCGAGGAGTGAGGCGATGACTCTACCCGTTGAGACCGGTGATGCGCCCAGCGGCAGCTCCGGGCTCCAGATCGACGCCCGCCCGCTGACCAGGCGGCTGCTGGTCGCGCTCGACGAGGCCGGCGTGCGCTGCTGTCTCCTGCGGCCCACGGCCGGCGGCGGCGACGTCGACATGCTCGTCGACACCGCCGACCAGGCTGCCGCCGTCGCGGTGATGGCCCGGCACCGGCTCCTGCGCCTAGCTGCGTACGGTCGCGGCACCCATGCGTTCTACCTCGGGCTCGACCGGTCGACCGGGTCGTGGGTGGAGTTCGACCTCGTCACCGAGCTGACGTTCGGACGGCACTGCGAAATCCGCACGGCCGCGGCCGCGGCCTGCCTCGCCCGACGCCACCGCCAGGACGGCATATGGGTGCTCGGCACCGACGACGAGTTCTGGACGTTGCTCCTGCATTGCCTCCTGGACAAGGGCGGGCTCGCCGAGCGCCATGTGCGGCGCCTGAAGACATTGGCGCCGCTCGCGTCACTCGACAGCCCGCTGGTTCGCGCCATGCCGCCCCGGGTCGACGCCGCCGCGCTGTTGGCACACGCGCGGGCCGGACGGGTGCAGGCGCTCACCGCGGCGAGTTTGGACATCCGGCGCGCCTGGTGGCGCGCGCAACCGGCCACCGTGGCGCCGGCCTACCTGCGCGCCGCCGCGCTCCGGTTGGTGGAACGCCCGCTGCAGGCCTGGAGCCGGCGCGGTCCGAGCGTCGCAGTGCTCGGCCCGGACGGCGCCGGCAAGTCCACTCTCGCCGCCGGGCTGGAGTCGCGGTTCTACTTTCCGGTACGCCGCGTCTACATGGGACTGTGGCCGAGCAGGGATGCGGCGGACGGGCCGTTTCGAACGGCCATGCGGGTCGCGCAGCGGCCGTTCCTGGCGTGGTGGCGGTACATCGGCTCGCTTCGCCACCGCGCCCTGGGCCGGGCGGTGGTGTTCGACCGCTACGTCTACGACGCCCGGCTGCCTCCGCGTGGATCGCTGTTGTGGCTCAAGCGCTTGTACTTCTGGGTGCTCAGTCGGGCGTGCCCGGCGCCGCGGATGGCCGTGCTGCTGGACGCGCCCGGCGAGGTCATGTACGCACGCAGCGGCGAGTACGACCCAGTGCACCTCGAGGCCGAGCGGCGCCACTATGTCAGGCTGGCCACGCGGATTCCGCGGCTGGTGCGCGTAGACGCCGACCGGCCACCGGATGAGGTGCTACGCGATGCGGTCAGTCACTTGTGGGAGTACTACCGGAGGAGGGCCGGGCGGTGAACGCTTCCCGCCCCGGCCCGTGGCGGGCATCGGTCGGCCGCCTACGCCGTAGCACCTGGCGGCATCGGCACCGGCGGGCCTGGCTGTCCCGCATGGCGCCCCGGCTCGTAGCCGCCGCCGTGCCGGGCACCTCGTCGGGCGCCTGGCGGACCGAATCGGTGGCGGTCAGCGACACGTCCGTGGTCATGGCTGTGGTCGCCTGCGCCAGCACCGCGCGGCGCGTCCTGGTAAAGGTACCGTCCACGGTGGAGGGAGTGGAGAACCTCCGCCGGCAGGCCGACACGCTCGCCGCGTTGCACGCCGACCGCCGGCTGGACGGCTGGCTGCGCCTGGTGCCGCGAACACTGGCGTACGCCGAGGCCGACGGGCACGGGTACTGGGTGGAAGAGGCGCTGCCCGGCGCGCCGGTGACGGCGCCGATGCTGCGCCATCCCCGCGACCGGGCGGTTCTCGACGCGGCGGTCAGCTTCATCGACGAGTTTCACGCCCGTACCAGCCAACACCGGGCCCTCGACGACGCCACGGTGCGTACGTGGGTCGAACGGCCGTTGTGCCGCCTCGAACGCGGGTTGGCCGGTCTGGCCAACCGGGACCGGTACGCCGACGCGTTGGACCGTATCCGGGTCGAGCTGCTGGACGCGCTGACCGGTCGCACGACCCGTACCTGTTGGATCCACGGCGACTTCTGGCCCGGCAATCTGCTCGCCGCCGGGACCGCGGTGACCGGCGTCGTGGACTGGGACCAAGCCGGCGCACCCCAGTTGCCGCTGCACGACCTGCTTCACGTGCACCTGTTCGCCCGGCGGCTGGCGACCGGCGCCGAGCTCGGCGATCTCGTCGTCGACGCGATGCACCGTGGCCTCGCCGACACGGTCGGCGTACCCGCCGGCCGGGTCACCGGGTGGCTGCACGGCATCCCAGATCGGCCGGCCGTCCTGTTGTACTGGCTCCGGCACGTCTCGTTGTTCATCGACTCGGAGGGTCATGGTGACAACCCCCGCTGGCTGCGCGGCAACGTCGAGCGCGTCCTCGCACGAGCGTGACCGCACGCAGGAACCGTCGGCTTCGGTCGTCATCTGCGCCTATACCGATGTGCGCTGGCCGCAGATCGTCCGGGCGGTTCGCTCGGTACTGACGCAGCAGCGCGTGACCGACGAACTGATCCTCGTCGTCGACCACGAGGAGGCGCTGCGCGAACGCGCGCAAGCAGCATTCGTCGGCGTGACGGTTGTCGCCAGCACCGGTCCGCGCGGCCTGTCGGGCGCCCGGAACACCGGCGTGGACCACGCCGGCAACGACGTCGTGGTGTTCCTGGACGATGACGCCGAGGCCGAGCCCGACTGGCTCTCCCGGCTGCTGCGGCACTACCGTGACCCGGCCGTGATCGCGGTTGGCGGCCGCGCCGTGCCGGCCTGGGAAGGGTCGCGACCGCGCTGGTTCCCGCCCGAATTCGACTGGGTCGTGGGCTGCACCTTCACCGGGCAGCCGACGCACGTCTCGCCGGTGCGCAACGTTATCGGCTGCAACATGTCCTTCCGCCGCGACGCGCTCGTCCGGACCGGCGGATTCAACCCGGCGCTCGGCCGCGTCGGGACCGTCCCGGTCGGGTGTGAGGAGACCGAGCTGTGCATCCGGCTCCGGCAGCTGCACCCGGACGGCGCGATCCTTTACGACCCGCAGGCCGTCGTGCGCCACACGGTTACCGCGGGCCGCGCCACCTGGTGGTACTTCCGGCGGCGCTGCGTGTCGGAGGGCCGGTCGAAGGCCGTCGTCGCCCGGCTCGTGGGCCGCGAAGCCGCGCTGTCCGCTGAACGCGAGTACACCCGGCGGACGCTTCCCGCCGCGCTACGGCGCGAGCTGCGCGCGGGCGTCACCGGAGAGCCGGTCGCGTGGCTCCAGGCGGGTGCGATCGCCGCGGGCCTTGGGCTCACCGCGGGCAGCTACCTGCTGACGCTCGGCCGGGGTGCGACCCGCACGGGCGCGGGCGATGCGACGTCGAGGGGCGACGGGCGACCGGAGCCGGTACGGACTCTCACCGTCGAGCTGGCGGACGACGTTCCGGCGGTCTCCGACGCCCGGCCGGCCGGTGGGGGCCGGTACGGCAGCGCCCTGATCCTGGTCCGCCTGCACGGCCAGCCCCTCGGCGTCCTGCGCACCGATCTGCCGCTGGGTGGCCTGTCGGCGCGAACGCATGGCGCGTTGATCGCGCGGGACCTGGCGCCGGCAATCGACGATCACCTGCGGCGTGACGGGTTGCCGGTGCTCGACGGCGGGCCGGTCGCCAGCCTGAGCGCCGATACCCGTTCGAGCCGGCACGACGATGTCGAGGCCACGTGCCGAGCACGCGATCCGAACCAAGCGCCGTTCGTCACGGTGGTCGTGCCGACCTGCGGTCGGGAATCCCTGCTGCGCCGCACGCTTGACGGGCTCGGTGCGCTGGACTACCCACGCTACGAGGTCATCGTCGTGGACAACGCGCCGGCCAAGACGCACACCGCCGCGCTTGTCGCCGAGCGGGCGGAGCGGTTCGCGCGGGACGAGCGCCGGGTTCCGGTGCGGTACACCGCGGAGCCGCGCCAAGGGGTCACCCACGCGCGCAACCGGGGCCTCGCCGACGCCCGAGGCGAGATCGTCGCGTTCGTGGATGACGACGTGCTGGTCGACCCGCACTGGCTGCGGGCACTCGTCGACGGCTTCACCGACGACCGCGTGGCCGCGGTGACGGGCTGCATCCTGCCCAGCGAGCTGGAGACACCCGCCCAGCTGTGGGTGGAGCAGTACGGCGGCTTCGGCAAAGGGAGCGCACGCTGCCGGTTCGACGCCGCTGGGTACGACCTGCTGGACGCCGGGCAGGTCACCCGGGTATCGGTCGCCGCCGGCTCGCTCTACCCGTACCTCCCCGGAACCTACGGCTCGGGGGCGAACATGGCGTTCCGCACGGAGATCCTGCGCCGACTCGGCGGGTTCGACCCCCTACTCGGCTCGCCGACCGCGGTCCGCGCCGGCGAGGACATCGACGTCCTCCTACGGCTGGTTCTCGCCGGCCACCCGTTAGTGTACGAGCCGGCCGCGATCGTGTGGCACGCGCACAAGCGGGACCTCCCGGCGTTGCGCCGCACCATGTACCACTACGGCATGGGACTCAGCGCCGTGACAGCCAAATCCCTGTGGTCCGACCGGGTCCGCCGGCATGACCTGTTGCGGCGGCTGCCCCGCGGAATCGTCCACGCGCTGTACCCGCACTCGGCGAGAAACGCCGGCCGCCAGCGTGGATATCCGGCATCCCTGGTGGCGCTCGAGATCTGCGGTATGGCGCTCGGGCCGGCGTACTATGCCCGGGCGGCATGGGCGGCATGGGCGGCGGCGAGGCGCGAGCGCCGGACCGCGGCGGCAGGGCGCGAGCGTCGGACCGCGGCAGCGGTCGGGGAAGGAGCCGGCCGTTGAGCCCGATTCCCGTGCTCTGCTACCACAGCGTCAGCGACGAGCGCGTCCACGGAACATCCCGCTGGTCGGTGTCGCCGGGGGACTTCGACGAGCAGATGGCGCTGCTCGCGCAGCAGGGACGCACGTCGATGACGGTCAGCCGGTACGCCGAGCTGCTGCGCCGCGCCGCCCCAATGCCACCGCGACCGGTGCTCGTCACATTCGACGACGGGTGGGCCGACCTCGCCACCACCGCGCTGCCGGTGTTGCGCCGGTACGGCCTGTCCGGGACCGCTTACGTGATCACCGATCGGCTCGGCGCGCGGCAGCCGCCCGGGGCAGGCCGCCCGCTCGACTGGGACCAGCTCGCCGAGCTGTCCGCCGCGGGCATCGAGATCGGCTCCCATAGCCATACTCACGCCCCACTCGACTGTCTGGGGCCGACCCGGCTGGCTGACGAGACGACCGCGAGCCGGCAGGTGCTCGAGGACCGGCTGCGGCAGCCGGTCGCGTCCTTCGCCTACCCGTTCGGCTACCACAGCGTTCGCGTCCGCCAGGCGGTCCACGACGCGGGGTACACCAGCGCGTGCGCGGTCAAGAACGCGCTCAGTCACCCCGGCGACGACGTCTTCGCACTCGCTCGGGTGCTCATCGAGCGGGATACCGGCGTCGCCGCCGTCGAGTCGCTGCTCGCCGGTCGCGGATGGCCGCTGGCGTGGCGCGGCGAGCGCATGCGTACGCGGTGCTGGCGGGTGTACCGCCGAGCCAGGCACTCGCTGGGGCGCCGGTGACGACCGTGTCGCGCCCGCCGGACGCGGCGGGGGCCGCCCTCGGCCAACCGGTCGCGGCTCGACTGCGGGCACAACTGCGCGACCCGCTGCAGACGAATGTCTACGCGCTGACCCTCAATACCGGCATTACCTCGGTGCTCGGCATCGGGTACTGGGTCCTGGCCGCTCGCCTCTACGCGCCCCGGGAACTGGGCCTCGGCGCCGCGATCGTGTCCACGATGACCTTGCTAAGCAACCTATCTCAGCTCAACCTCAACGGCACGCTAGCCAGGTTCCTCCCCACCGCGGGCCAGCACGGCGGCCGGCTCATCGCTTGCGCCTACGGCGCCAGCTGCGGCGTGGCTCTTGTCCTTGGAACCGGGTTCCTGCTCATTGCTCCGGCCACGTCCGCCAGCGTCGCGGTGGTGACGGCGAGCCCGTGGCTCGCGGTGGCGTTCGTGCTGTCGATCTCGGCATGGGGCGTGTTCACACTCCAGGACAGCGTGCTGACCGCCTTACGCGGTGCGGTCTGGGTACCCGTGGAGAACGCGGCGTTCGGCATCGCCAAGATCGTGCTTCTGGTGTCGCTGGCGACAGCCTTGCCGACGCTGGGCATCTTCGCCTCCTGGAACCTGCCGGTCGTCGCCATGCTGGCAGCGGTCAACGTGCTGGTGTTCCGCCGGCTCTTGCCGAGACCGCAGCCGCGCCAGACGACGGAGCTGCCCGGCCGCGCCCTCCTAGTCCGCTTCGTGATGCTGGACTATGTCGGCTACCTGTTCCTGCAGGCCGGCACGAACGCACTGCCGGTCCTGGTCGCCAGCGTGCTCGGCGCCACTGCCAACGCCGTCTTCTACGTCGGCTGGTTGCTCGGCAGCTCGATCGAACTCGTCGCCTACCACTTCGGTACTTCTCTCACGGTGGAGAGCGCGGCCAATCCGGTCCGCCTGGCCGCCTACACCGCACACGTGCTTCGCCGCGGGCTGTTGGTGTTCGCGCCGGTCGCGGCGCTGCTCTGCCTGTTCGCACCGGTGCTGCTCCAGCTGTTCGGCACCCAGTACGCGCAGGACAGCGCCACCGTCCTGCGGCTCTTCGCCGTCGCCGCGCTGCCGAAGTTCGTCGTGACCGTCTTCGTCGCCACATGCCGGGTACAGCGCCGCGTCGGGCGGATCGTGCTGATCCAGGCCGGCACGAGCGCGTTCGTCGTGTCGTTCGGCGTGCTGAGTATGCACTCGATGGGTGTCGCGGGCATCGGCGTGGCCTACCTGGCTGGCCAGCTCGTCGTGGCGGCCGCCGTCCTACCGGCGTTGACCCGGCTGTTGCGGACCCGCGCGTGACCAGCTCAGTGCGGTTGCGGAGGGCGCCGCAGAGGCGCCCGTGGGATCGCCCGCAGGCGCTCCTCGCGGTGGCCCTCCCGGCGACACCGCCGCTCGTCCTGGTGATCGGCATCATCGCGTTGCGCGGCACCAACGCCGACGACATCCGCTCTCTCGGACTCGTCGACGCGCTGCCCACGCAGTTGTACATCGCGCTGGCGCTGCTGACCGCGGCCTTCGTCGCCGCCGTGTTCTCCGCGCCAACCGCGTCTCTCGCGCCGGGCGTGCGACCGGTGGTGCTCGTGGCACACATCGCCGCCTTCATCGTGCTCCTGCACGGCGCCGCCGCATTCGTCGAGCCTCTACCACGTTTCGTACCGGCCTGGCTACACGTCGGCTTCGCCGACTACATTGCGCGTACCGGCCATACGCTGCCCGAGCTGGACGCCAGGTTCAGCTGGCCCGGTTTCTTCGCGCTGGTGGCTATGGCGACCCGCGCCGCCGGATTGCGCGACGCGTTGCCGCTGCTCGCCTGGACTCCCGTGGTGTTCAACCTGCTCTACGCCGCCCTCGTGTACCGGGTGGCCCGCGCCGTCGCCGGTGACGCCCGGACCCCTTGGTTGGCCGTCTGGTTCTTCATACCGGCGAACTGGGTCGGGCAGGATTACTTCTCACCACAGGGCCTCAACTACGTGTTCTATCTGGTCGTCCTCCTCGTTCTCCTGGCCTGGTTCCGTCCGTCGTCGATCGATCGTGCTCGCCGGCGGTCCAGCCGACGGGTACGTACCGAGGCAGCGCGGGGCGCACCGGCGAGACTGCGCCGGTCGACGTTCGGCCCGGCACGCCGGGCGTTCGGGCTCGTCAGCATTCCACGCGGCGCGCTGCGGCTCGAGGCCGAACCCTTGGCCGCCAGCCGCACAACCCTCGCCTGTCTGATCGGCGTGGCTCTGCTGGTCTTCACGGCGAGTACCGCCAGCCACCAGCTCACGCCGACGGCGATCCTGGTGTCGGTGACGATGCTCGTGGCCGTCCGCCGGTGCTCGGTGCGGACCCTACCGGTGCTGCTGTTCGTCATCCTGCTCGGCTATGTCAGCTACCTCACTGTCGCGTACTGGGCCGGGCATCTGCACGACATGCTTGGCTCGGTCGGGCAACTCGGTCGTACCGTGAACGCCGGGATCGGCGAACGTACGCGCGGGGACCGCGGCCATCTGATCGTGCTGCAGGTTCGGCAGGTGCTGGCCGTGGGGATCTGGACACTCGGCGGGCTGGGCGCTTGGCGGCGGATGCGGGCACGGCGTGGCGACCTGGCGGTCATGGCGTTGGCCGGGGCGCCCTTCCTGCTGTTGTTCGCGCAGAGCTATGGCGGTGAAGTGTTCCTGCGCATCTACACGTTCAGCCTGCCGTTCATGGCCGTCCTGGCCGTCGGACTGCTGATCCCGAAGTGGCCGGTCCGGCGCCCGTTGCTCGCGGCCGGCGTGGCGTTCGTACTCAGCCTCGGCCTGACCGGCGCCTTCCTGGTTGCCCGGTACGGCAACGAGAGCTTCGAACGCGTGTTGCCCGGCGACGTCGAGGCAGTCGACTGGCTGTACGCGAACGCCGAGCCTGGCGCGACGTTCGTCGCCCTGACCTCCAACGTGCCGTGGCGTGCCCGCGACATCGAGCAGTACCGGTACACGCCCCTCGGTGAGGACCTGGGCCCGGACAGCGTACCGGCCATTGAGGAGGCGATGAGGGCTAATCCGCGCGGCGCGTACCTGTTACTGACGACGGGACAGTACGTGTGGGGCGAGTCGTTCTACGGCAAACCCCCGGGCTGGGGCGCGAGCATCGAACACGAGATCGATACATCTGGTCATTTCCTGCTCATCTACGCCCGCCACGGCGGGAAAATCTACATCCTGCGCCAACCCAGAGGGGAGCGGTGAGCAACCATGGCCGAGCTTTCGATAGGCGACGAGGAGCGACGCGAAAGCATCGAACGCATCCGCCTTCGTCTCGTACCACCGAACGATCAGCCGACCGCCTCCGGTAACGACGGCGGCTGGCTCTGGTACTGGTTGCCGCTTCTCCTGCTGCTGTCCGGGCCGGCCGTACTAGTTCTGGTGGTGTTCGACGCGCCAAGCTGGGCGCGCGCGGTACCGGTGTTCGCCTACATCGCGGTGGTGCCCGGTCTGGCGTGGATCCGGCTGCTGCGGTTGACCGACCGCGTCACCGAACTTCTAGTCGGGATCGGCCTCAGCTTGGCGATCGGCGTACTCGTCGCCCAGCTCATGATCTACCTGAACGCATGGACGTCGACCCTTGGACTCTCGATGCTCGTGGCGATCGCGTCGCTGCCCGCACTCGCCGACCTGTACCTGGGGCCCCGACCGGACCGCTCGACGGCCCGCTCAGGCAGCGGTGACGCGTCATGACGCCGTCAGTTCCGCCTCCGGTGCTCGACCTTCTGCGCCACGGCGACGCCAGGGCGTCGATGTCGGCTGGTCTGGTGCTCCTCGCCGTGCTCCTCGTCGCACTGACCGCCAAGGCGTTGCTGCAGAGCGCCTCACCGGTGCCGCGGCAAGATGCCGTCCGGCTGCTGAACATTCTGACGGTACCGTTGTTCATTGTCTTCGTCGCCATTGTGGTGGAGCGATTCGGTGACCTTTCGTAGCGTCGTTCCCGCGCCGCCGGATGCGTTGGTCCAGCCGGCCGCCAGGACCCTGGTCGTCGAATTGCCGCTGCTGGTCGGGTACCTGGCGGCGCTCGCGTTGTCGGAGTGGCTGCTTGTCGTGTCGACCCCGCTCGCCGCGGGCGGCTTCGGCCTGCTGGCCCTAACCGGCTGCGCCGCGCTGCCGTTCACCGCCGATGAGCGCAGCCAGGCGCTCCTGCCGGTGATGACCGCGGTTCCGGTCGTCCGGCTCATTGTGGTCGCCGCGCCAACGGCCGACTTCGCGTCTATCCCTCGGCTCGGCCTGCTCGCAGTGCCAACGCTAATTGTGGTGGCCCTCGCCATGCGGGCACGCTATCGGGCCGCTGAACTGTTCCGGCTCGGCCCCGGCGGTTGGGCGACCCAGCTCGCTGTCGTCCTCGTGGCCGTACCGCTGGCCGCGGCCGTGTACCTCCTGATGCCGGTCACGGCCGGCGCCCGCGGGCACCTGCCGGTCGTCGCCGCGGGCGTTGTCCTCGCGCTGGCTGTTGTGCCAGACGAGTTGCTCTTCCGGGGCCTGCTTCAACCCGCAATCACCGCCGTGGCCGGTCAACGGGCAGGCCTGTACCTGTCGGCGATGATGTACGCCGCCACGTTCATCGCCTACACCTCGGTGGGTGCGGTGGCAGCCGCACTCGTGGTCGGGCTCGCACTCGGGTGGTGTCGACAGCGCACCGGCACTGTTATCGGCGTGGTCGGCGCGCGGGTCGTTCTTGTCGTGCTTGTTTACCTGGCGTTTCCGGCCATCTTCCGCGGGTAGC
>Ga0114129_10012797_pt1 | contig 11941 bp, 10 predicted proteins | sample RhiMetdeltSRZDD1_FD_80071 | JGI IMG/M metagenome (GOLD analysis project Ga0114129, IMG submission 80071) | Populus rhizosphere microbial communities from Tennessee, USA - Rhizosphere MetaG P. deltoides SRZDD1 (version 2) (version 2) | ecosystem: Host-associated > Plants > Roots > Rhizosphere >... | reverse complement strand
CCCGGGATCGGCTCCGTCGGCTGGTCGAACTGAGGCGCGAGCCGCGCGCCGAGCGCGGCTGAGCCCGCGCCGAGCGCCACGCAGGGCCAGCGGATCGCCGGCGGGATCGAGCTTCCGGCGAGCAGGCTCGCCGCGGTGTCGATCGCATCCGAGAGCACGCCCGCCTCGATCCAGCCGCGCACGGGCGTGCCGCGGTCGAGCGCGATCACCACGCCGAGACCGATCGCGAGGTCCCTGGCACCGAACGCGCGGGCCAGGACCTTCACCGGACGCCGACCGGCCTCGCTCCCGATCCACGCACGCCCCGCAAGCCCGGGCGCGAGCACAAAGGCAGCACCGACGAGCTGGCGACCACGGGCATGCCAGAGCGCGAGTTCACGGGGTTCCATGGTGCGCAGGATGCCACGATCGTCCTGCTAGGCGGCGCTGGCCGCAGCCGGCTCCGTGCCGGCCTCGGCCTTCGCGAACGCCAGCTCCCCGCCCTCCGCGTCCACCAGCACGTGGTCGCCGGGCTGGAACTCGCCCTCGAGCAGCTTCAGCGCCAGCCGGTCGACGAGCTGCTTCTGAATCACGCGCTTGAGCGGACGGGCGCCGTAGGTGGGGTCGTAGCCCAGGTTCGCCAGCAGCGTCCGCGCCTCGTCGGTGAGCTCGACCTCGACGCCGCGCTCGCGCACGCGCTGGATCAGCTTCGACACCTGGAGGTCCACGATCTGGGCGATCTCCTCGCGGCTGAGCTGGTGGAACTCCACGATCTCGTCGAGTCGATTGACGAACTCGGGCTTGAAGGTCGCGCGCACGCCGTCGATCCCGCCGGCCACGTTCGAGGTCATGATCACGACGGTGTTCTTGAAGTCGACCGTGCGGCCCTGACCGTCCGTGAGCCGGCCGTCGTCCATCACCTGAAGCAGCACGTTGAACACGTCGACGTGGGCCTTCTCGAGCTCGTCCAGGAGGACCACGGAGTAGGGCCGGCGGCGGACCGCCTCGGTGAGCTGGCCGCCCTCGTCGTAGCCGACGTAGCCGGGCGGCGCCCCGACGAGCCGCGACACGGAGTGCTTCTCCATGTACTCGGACATGTCGATCCGGACGATCGCCTCCTCCGAGTCGAACATGAACTCGGCGAGCGCCCTCGCGAGCTCGGTCTTGCCCACGCCCGTGGGGCCGATGAACAGGAACGCGCCGATCGGGCGGTTCGGGTCCTGTAGCCCGGCGCGCGAGCGGCGCAGCGCGTTCGAGACGGCCTCGACCGCCTCGTCCTGGCCGATGACCCGCTCGTGCAGGCGCTCCTCCATGTGGATCAGCTTCGCGACCTCGCCCTCCATCAGCTTCGAGACGGGGATTCCGGTCCACTTGGCCACGACCTCGGCCACGTCCTCGTCGTCGACCTCCTCCTTGAGGAAGGTGGTGTCGGACTGGATCTCGGCCAGGCGCGACTCGAGCTCGACGACCTCCTCCTCGAGCTTCGGGATCTCGCCGTAGCGCAGCTCGGCGGCGCGCTCGAGATTGGCCTCGCGCTCGGCACGCTCGGCCTCGCGGTGCGCCTGCTCGAGGCGCTCCTTCACGGAGCGGATCGCCTCGATGGCGTCCTTCTCGCCCTGCCAGTGGGCCTTCATCTCGTTCGACTGCTCGCGCAGGTCGGCGAGGTCGCGCTCGATGGCCTCGCTGCGCGCCTTGCTGGCCTCGTCCTTCTCCTTCTTCAGCGCCTGAAGCTCGATCTCGAGCTGCTGGATGCGGCGCTCCACCTCGTCGATCTCGGTGGGCATCGAGTCGATCTCGATGCGCAAGCGCGAGGCGGCCTCGTCGATCAGGTCGATCGCCTTGTCGGGCAGGAAGCGGTCGGCGATATACCGCTGCGAGAGCGTCGCGGCAGCGATGATCGCCGAGTCCTGGATGCGCACGCCGTGGTGCACCTCGTAGCGCTCCTTGAGCCCACGCAGGATCGCGATCGCGTCCTCCACGCTCGGCTCCTCCACGAACACGGGCTGGAAGCGGCGCTCGAGCGCGGCGTCCTTCTCGATGTGCTTGCGGTACTCGTCGAGCGTGGTGGCGCCGACGGCGCGCAGCTCGCCGCGCGCGAGCATCGGCTTCAGCAGGTTGGCGGCGTCGACCGCGCCCTCGGCGGCGCCCGCGCCGACGATCGTATGGAGCTCGTCGAGGAAAAGGATGATCCGGCCCTCGCCCTCGGCGACCTCCTTCAGCACAGCCTTGAGGCGGTCCTCGAACTCACCGCGGTACTTGGCACCGGCGACCAGGGCGCCGATGTCGAGGGCGATCACGCGGCGGTCGCGCAGCGACTCGGGCACGTCGCCCGACATGATCCGCTGCGCCAGCCCCTCGACGATTGCGGTCTTGCCGACGCCGGGCTCGCCGATCAGCACCGGGTTGTTCTTGGTGCGCCGCGAAAGCACCTGGATCACTCGCCGAACCTCGTCGTCGCGGCCGATGACCGGGTCAAGCTTGCCCTGCTCGGCGGCCTCTGTGAGGTCGCGGCCGAAGCGCTCGAGCGCCTGGTAGCGGTCCTCGGGGTTCTGGTCCGTCACACGGTGCGGGCCGCGCACCTGCTCGACGGCCTCCGCGAGCTGGTCGCGCGAGGCACCGGCGTCGATCTGCGGCTCCGCGGCCAGGGCGAGCAGCAGGTGCTCGGTCGAGACGTACTCGTCGCCCATACCGCGCGCCTCGTCGTCGGCGTGCTGGAGCAGGCGGATCAAGCTCTGACCGAGCGCCGGCGCGCTCGCGTCACCGCTGACCGTGGCCTGGCCGTCGAGCGCCTCGTTCGCGCGCCTGCGTACGCGCTCGGGGTCGGCGCCCGCGCGGCGCAGCACGGGTACGACGATGCCGCCGTCCTGCTCGAGCAGCGCGAGCAGCAGGTGCTCCGGCGCGGCCTCGGGGTTGCGGCGCGTGGAAGCGAGGCGCTGCGCGGCCGCGAGCGCCTCCTGCGACTTGACTGTGAACCGATCAGCTTGCATAGAAAATCTAAGTCAGTGTATAGCAACCTCGCCACGAGCGTCCAAACCGCGGCAGATACCTTTCCCGACGATGAATTCGGCCCCGAATGTTCGCAGTGCAGGCGCCGACGATGCCGCGGAGGTGGCTCGGCTCCTCGATGCCTTCAACCGCGAGTTCGATGAGTACACGCCCGGCGTCGAGACACTCACCGAAAACGCCCGCCGCATGCTGGAGCGCGGTGAGATGACGATCCTGCTCGCCGGCGACGGCCCCGACGGCATCGCGGAGCTGCGCTTCCGCTCGTCCGTCTGGACGGGCGAGCTCGACGCCTACCTCGAGGAGCTCTACGTCGCCCCCGAGCGGCGCGGGGAGGGACTCGGCCGCGCCCTGCTGGAGGCTGCGATGCAGGCCGCCCGTGACGCCGGGGCCACGCACATCGACCTGGGCACGAGCGAGGACGACGTCGCGGCCATCGGCCTGTACGAGAGCGCCGGGTTCACGAATCGGGAGGGTTCGCCCGACGGTCCGCGGATGCTCTATTACGAGCGCGACCTGTAGGGGCGTCAGCCGCGGGCGCCCGCGGCACCCGCCGCGGCGGGTGCGCCGGCGGCGCCGGGCGTGCCCACCGGGTCCTGCGAGAGCCTGTTCGCGAGGTAGACCGGGATGATCGACAGCAGGATCACCATCAGGCCGACCACATTCACGATCGGCAGCTGGTTCGGGCGCGCGTAGTTGGTGAAGATCCAGATCGGCAGCGTCTGCTCGCTGCCGATCGTGAAGGTGGTCACGATGATCTCGTCGAGCGAGAGCGCGAACGCGAGCAGGCCACCCGCCACGAGCGCCGTGCGCAGCGTCGGGAAGGTCACGTGGCGGAACGTCAGCCAGCCGTTGGCGCCCAGGTCCATGGACGCCTCCTCGAGCGACGTGCCGCTGCGCCGCAGCCGCGCCACCGCGTTGTTGAAGACCACGACGATGCAGAAGGTCGCGTGCCCGACGATCACTGTGAACAGGGACAGGTCCACTCCGAGCACCTGCGTGAACGTCGAGTTGAGCGCCATGCCGGTCACGATCCCGGGCAGCGCGATCGGGAGGATGATCAGGAACGAGATCGTCTCCCGGCCGAAGAACCGATAGCGCGAAACGGCCATTGCGGCGAGCGTGCCGAGCAGCAGGGCCACCGCCGTGGCGCCGAGCGCCGCCTTCATCGAGGTCCAGAACGCGTCCCGCACGCCCGGGTTGTTCACCGCGCGTTCGAACCACTCGAGCGTGAAACCGTCGATCGGCCACGCCTGGGAGCGCGACTCGTTGAACGCGTAGATCGCGATCACGATCAGCGGGATGTAGATGAACGCCAGCGTGATCGCGGTCCCGATCCGCAACACCCAGCGCACTCCCGGGGAGATGTGCATCAGCGGACCGTCACAGCGACTCGAACGCGCCGAGCCGACGCGCGATCAGCAGGTACACGATCATGATCGCCACGGGCACGGTCGCGAACGCCGCGGCGAGCGGCAGGTTGTTGGCGATCCCCACGTTCGAGTACACGACGTTGCCGATGAACTGCGTGCTCGACACGAGCGTCGGCGCGATGTAGTCCCCGAGCGTGAGCGAGAAGGTGAAGATGGAGCCGGCCACGACCGCCGGTAGCGCCAGCGGCATCACAACGCGCCGGAAGGTCATCCACGGTCTCCCGCCGAGGTCGCCCGACGCGTCGAGCATCGAGTTCGGGATGCGCTCGAGGCCGGCGTAGATCGGCAGCACCATGAACGGAAGCCACAGATACGAGAAGACGAGCCAGGTGGCCACGTTCCCGAAGCCGGGCCCCTGGAGGCCGAACGGGTCGAGCACCCAGTTCACGATGCCCTCGTTCTGGAGCATGATCCGCCAGGTGTAGACCTTCACGAGGTAGCTCGACCAGAGCGGCATCAGCACCGCGACCACGAGCAGCGCCCGCACCCGCGGCGAGGCCACCTTCGCCATGTAGAAGGCGATCGGGAAGGCGAGGACGATGTCCGTGATCGTGACCAGCGCGGCGATCAGCACCGTGCGCAGGACGATGTCCCGGTAGACCGGGGTCTCGATCAGCTCCTTGAAGTTCTGGAGGCCGGGGTCCTGGACGATCTCGCCACTGAAGTCGTCGAGCTGCCACAGCGACGCGATGAACAGGACGGCAAGCGACCCCAGGTAGGCGATCAGGAGCCAGCCGACCGGCCCCGCCAACAGCAAGCTCAGCTGAAGGCGGGGCCGGCGCCAGAGGTATCTGGCTACAGCGGCCAGCTCAAATCCAGGGCTCTAGCCCTTGATCTCCGTCCAGGCCTTGACCCACTCGGAGTAGTCCTTGCAGGTGTCTCCCCGGTCGTCGCCACAGTCCTTCGTCGGTGTCGTCCAGTAGGCGACCTGGTCGAAGTACTCCTCGTCGTCCGCGTGGAAGATCTTGCAGTGATCCTTCACAGCGGTCAGGTCACACGACTTGCTGTTGGCGGGTGCCTCCCCGAACCACTCGGCCACGTCGGCATTCGCCTGCGGGCTGATGATGTGGTCCATCCACTTGTACATGCAGTTCGGGTGCTTGGCCTCGGAGGAGAGCATCCAGGTGTCCGACCATCCGGTTGAGCCCTCCTCGGGCAGGATCGCATCGACCGGGGGCGACTTCTTGTCGCCCTGGACGAGGTTCGCGATCACCTGCCAGGTCGTTCCCGCCACGGTGTCTCCGGACGTGAACGCCGCCTGCTCCTTCGTGTAATCGGACCAGTACTCGCCGATCACGTCGCGCTGCTGCTTGAGCAGGTCGACCGCGGCCTGGAACTGCTTGTCGTCCAGCTCGTACACGTTGTCGATGCCCAGATCCGGCTGGGTGGCCTTGAGATAGAGCGCCGCATCCGCGATGTAGATCGGGCTGTCGTATGCGGTGATCTTGCCCTTGTAGGGCTGGCTCTCGTCGCCGCCCCAGACGACCGCCCAGGAGTCCGGCGCCGGCTTCACGACGTCCTTGTTGAACATCAGGAGGTTCGCGCCGCGGCCGTGCGGGACGCCGTAGTTGACGCCGTCGACGGTGTTGTGCGGCTGGTCCTTCAGCCCCTCGAAGACATCGGCGTAGTTGGGGATCAGGTCGGTGTTGACCGGGTCGACGTCGCCGCCGGCGATCAGGCGCAGGGTGGCGTCACCCGATGCCGACACGCCGTCGTACTTGCCGGTCCGCATCAGCGTGACCATCTCGTCCGACGTGTTGCCGATCTTCACGTTGACCTGGCAGCCGGTCTGCTTCTCGAAGTCGGACACCCAGTCGACCTTCGGGTCGGTGGAGCCGTCCTCCACGTAGCCGGCCCAGGCGATCAGGTTGACCTCGCCCTCGCCCTTGCCGACCTTCTTCAGGGCAGCGCTCTCGTCTCCGCCGCCCCCGCCCCCGCCTCCACCGTCATCGTCGTCGTCACCGCAGCCGGCCGCAGTGAGCGCGGCCAGCGCGAGGGTGAGCACGGCCAGCGCACTCCACCATCTCAATTTCACTGTCGTCCCTCCTCTGGGATCTCTTCCTGCGAGTCCGGGATCGCATAGGCGTGATCGCCATGCCAGCCGACGCGCACGCGGCGACCCCTCTGCTCGAGCGCCTCCTGAGAGGACATCTCGAGGTTCTGGCGGACGACCTGCAGCTCGCCGCCCTCGTCCAGCTCGACCACGAAGCGGGTGACCATCCCCACGTACGAGACGTCGCGGATGCGTCCCTCCTCGACGCGCAGCCCGTTCACGGACTCCGACTCGTCCAGGATCCGCACCTTCTCGGGGCGGATCGTGAAACGCCGGCCGTCGCGCTCGACGATGTTCGACACGCCCACGAAGCCCGCGACGAACTCGTTCGCCGGATGCTCGTAGACCTCGGCGGGCGGGCCCACCTGCTCTATGCGCCCGTCCGCGAAGACCGCCAGGCGGTCGCTCATCGTTAGCGCCTCTTCCTGGTCGTGTGTGACGTACACGAAGGTGATGCCAACCTCGCCCTGGATCATGCGCAGCTCGTGTTGCATCTGCTGGCGCAGCTTCAGGTCGAGCGCCCCGAGCGGCTCGTCGAGCAGGAGCACTCGCGGGCGCTTCACGAGCGCGCGGGCCAGTGCCACGCGCTGGCGCTGGCCGCCCGAGAGCTGGCGCGGGCTGCGCTTCTCGTAGCCCGACAGACGCACCATTTCGAGCGCCTCCGTGGCCCGCCGGCGGCGCTCCTCCTTGCCCACCTTGGCGATCCGGAGCCCGTATTCCACGTTCTCGCCCACCGTCATATGGGGAAATAGGGCGTAGTCCTGAAAGACGGTGTTGACGTCGCGCTCGTAGGGAGGCAGGTCGGTGACGTCGCGTCCCCCCAGCTCGACCCTTCCCTCGTCAGGACGCTCGAAGCCCGCGATCATGCGCAGGCACGTCGTTTTCCCCGACCCGGACGGACCAAGGAACGTGAAGAACTCGTCCTCCAGGATGTCCAGGTCGACTCTGTCCACCGCGACGACCTCGCCGTACGTCTTGCGAGCTCCGTCGAGGCGCACGGCAGCGTCCCCGTTATGGGTCATCGCGCGATCTTGTACACCCTGGAGCGGTAGTTGTGCGAGTTCTTCACGTTAATTTGCTCCTTGCTGTACTGGTGCTCCTGGCGCTTCTAGCCGCCCCGGCGCAAGCTGCCCCGATCTCGGCACACGCGATGGTGCATACGTGTTGCACCCAGGAGGCGTTGAAGGAGCGCATCTTCGACGAGTCTGAGGCCGTCGGAGCCGAGTACATCCGCGTGGACGTGGAGTTGAGCGCGATCTTCGAGGAGCCGGACGGCAGCGAGCGCGACGAGCCGGACTGGACGCGCCTCGACGACGTGCTGGAGCTGGCGCGCGACCACCACCTGAAGGTGCTCGGCCTGCTGCTGGGAGAGCCTGGCGATCCGGCCGCGTTCGGTCGCATGGCGGGCGAGGTGGCCGAGCACGCGGAGGACACCGTCCGCGACTGGGAGATCCTCAACGAGCCCGACGCCGCGTGGGCCTTCGACGGCACGCCCGAGCAGTACGCGGCCATGCTGAGCGCGGCCCACGACGAGATCAAGTCGCGCGTGCCGGATGCGCGGATCGTGTTCGGAGGCCTCCAGCGACCGCGCGACCCGGCGTGGCTCGAGCGCGTCTTCGCCACGCCCGGCCCCGACGCGATCCACAAGTTCGACGTCGCCAACGTGCACCTGCGCGGACCGGTCGACCTCGTGGTGAACCGCTATCGAGAGTTCCGAGCGTGGCTCGGCGCGCGTGGCTTCAAGGGTCCGCTGTGGGTCACCGAGCACGGCTACGCGGCGGACCTCGCCTACCAGACCGATCCCGCCTTCACCGGCGGAGACCCGGCTCAGGCCGCCTACCTGACGCAGTCGCTCGTGGGGCTCGGGGAGGCCGGCGCCGAGCAGGTGTTCGTGACGCTGCGCGACAACCTCGAGGGCGCGTACGCGACCGAGGGCCTGGTGCACATCGACGACACGCCGGATGCCCCCGCCACACGGCGCGCGTCGTTCGCCGCGGTGAGACGGGTCGCCACGGACTGGGACCGGCTGATGGCGTGGCGCCGCGAGCAGCGCGAGAACGAGCGACTCGTCCAGCTCTACGAGACCCTGGCCTCGGTCGAGTCGAACCAGGCGCGGATAGCGCGCGTGAAGCTCCTCGAGGGACGAGGGCGGTTGCGAGCGGCTCGCGCGGCCTTCGCGGACGCGCGCTCGGCCCGCGTGAAGAAGCGCCTGCTTCGAAGACTCGCGAACGCCCGCGCGCTCGTGGCCGGCCGCCGCGCGACGCTGCTCTGGCACAGGGCATACGCGATCGAACAGCGCGCCCGCTCCGCAGAGCGCAGCCGCGCGGTCGATGCGCTGAAGGCGCAGATCGCCGGGACGGGCTAGCCGGCTGCGTCGCGCTGGCGAAGCTCGACGACGATCTCGGTGCGCCCGCCGCTGAAGGTCGGGTAGGCCCCCACGTAGACGGCGCAGCCCTCCGCGTTAGCGACGCTATCCCGGACGGCGGACCGGGATGCGCACGCTGCGCTCTCCGGCCTTGCGCGGCATGAGGGCCTGCGACGGCGGCTCGTACAGGACCAGCTCGTGCTTCAGCGAGCGGCGCACCCGCTCGAGTTCCCCCCTGAGCTCGTCGCGCACCCGCTCGGCCTGGCGCTCGAGGTTGCGCATCCGGCGACGCATCCGCTCGATCTCCTCCTCGAGCTCGAACACCCGCTCCACGCCGGCGAGGTTCATCCCGAGCTCCCCGGTGAGCTCCTGGATGCGGCGCAGGCGCTCCACGTCGTCCTGCGAGTACAGGCGCGTGTTCTTGGGCGAGCGCTTCGGGGTGATGAGCCCGCGCGTCTCGTAGATGCGGAGCGTCTGCGGGTGCATCCCCGCGAGCTCGGCGGCCACCGAGATCATGTACACGCCGCGGGTGCTGTCCGGGGTATCGGCCATCCGATCGCTCACCTCCTGCGCGACAGCAGACCCTCGCGCGGGTTGCCGTCGATCACGGTCGCCAGCTCGTCCACGACCTCGGCCTGCTCCTTCGACAGCGAGTTCGGCACGTCGATCAGAAGCCGGTAGTGCATGTCTCCGCGGCCGCGGCCACCGAGCTTCGGCGGCCCCTCGCCGCGCAGGCGCTGGACGGTGCCGTGCTGGGTGCCGGGGGGCACGCGGATGCGCTTGCTGGCGCTGAGCGTCGGCACCTCGATCGTGGCTCCGCGGATCGCCTCCGGGATCGTGATCGGCACCTCCACCTCGAGGTTGTCACCCCTGCGCTTGAAGATCGGCGACTCGGCCACGCGCGTGACCACGTACACGTCGCCCGGCGGGCCACCTCGCGGCCCGGCCTCGCCCTTGCCCTTGAGGCGCACCCTCGAGCCGTCGCGCACGCCGGCGGGAATGTTCACGGCGTAGCGCTTCACCTGGCGCGTCTGGCCCGAGCCGTGACAGGTGGGACACGGGTCCTTGATCTCGGTGCCGGTGCCGTGGCACTGGCGGCACGGCTGTGAGATCGAGAACAGTCCCTGCGACTCCGCCTCGACGCCGCGCCCCTGGCAGCGGCTGCAGACGGTCGGCGACGTGCCGGGCTTCGCACCGGTGCCGCGGCAGGTGGGGCAGGGAGCCGCAAGCGGCACGGTCACGGAGACCTGGCCGCCCTCCATCGCCTGCTCGAACGACACGTGCACGTCGGTTTCCAGGTCGCGCCCGCGCTCCGGCCGTGGCGCCCGCCCGGATGCGGCCCCCCCGAACAGGTCGGAGAGGATGTCGCCGAAGCCGCCGAAGCCGCCCGCGGTTCCCCCGCCGCCGCCGAACCCGCCCCCTGGGAAGCCGCCGCCGAAGACGCCGCCACCGGAGTCGTAGGCCTTGCGCTTGTCGGGATCCGAGAGGATCGCGTACGCCGCCTGGACCTCCTTGAAGCGCTCCTCCGCCGCCTTGTCGCCCTGGTTCGTGTCCGGGTGGTACTTGCGCGCCAGCTTGCGGTAGGCCTTCTTGATCTCCTCGTCGGAGGCCTTCTTGTCGACGCCGAGCGTCTTGTACGGATCGGCGACCGCGGGCATCAGCCGGAGACCACCACGCGCGCCGGACGCAGGACGGTGCCGTTGGCCCGGTAACCCTTCTCGACCACGTCCAGCACGAGGCCCACCTCGCCCTCGTCCCTCACGGAGAGCGCCTCATGTTCGGCGGGGTCGAACTTCTCGCCAGACGGGTCGAACTGCTGAATGCCATTCCGCTCGAGCACCGCGATGAGCTCGGAATGGACGAGGCGGACGCCTTCAGCAAGGTGCTGCTCGCCCTCCTCGGCGGAAGCCAGTGCTCGTTCGAGGTTGTCCACGATCGGCAACAGCTCCCGAACCAGGCCGCTCTTCGCGCGCTCACCCGCCGCGGCCGCCTCGCGGGCGGCACGCTTGCGGTAGTTCTCGAAGTCGGCCTGGATGCGCTGGGCGAGCGCGAGGTAGTCCTCGGGCTGCTCAGTCGGCTGCTGCTCGGCCTCCTCCTTCTCCTCGATGCGCTCCTGCTCGTTCGCCGGGTCCTCCTCGCCGGAGGGCTCGCCCCCCTCGTCGCGTGACGTGGGGGGCTCCTCCTCCGGCGGAACGGGCGGCTGCTCGGTCTCGAACATGGCTAGGACTTGTCCTCGCCCTCGACCACCTCGGCGTCCACGACCTCCTCCTCGTCGGCGGACGCATCCGCGCCGCCGTCGCCCTCGGCCGACGCGCCGTTGCCGGCCGCGGCGGCCTGCTGCTGCGCGGCCGCGTACATCTGCTCGGACACCTTGTGGAAGGCCTCCTGGAGCGCCTGCGTCTTCTGCCGCAGCAGGTCGACGTCGTCGGACTCGAGGTTGTCGCGCACGTCCTTGATGGCCGCCTCGATCTCCTCCTTGGAGGCGGAATCGAGCGACTCGCCCATCTCGTTCACCTGGCGCTCGGCCTGGTAGGCGGCGTTCTCGGCCTCGTTGCGGGTCTCCACGACCTCGCGCTGGCGGCGGTCCTCCTCGGCGTGCGCCTCGGCGTCCTTCACCATGCGCTCGACCTCCTCCTCGGCGAGGCCCGAGCCGGCCTTGATCTGGATCTTCTGCTCCTTGCCGGTGCCGAGATCCTTGGCGCCGACCCCGAGGATGCCGTCGGCGTCGATGTCGAACGTGACCTCGATCTGCGGGATGCCGCGCATCGCGGGCGGGATGCCCGTGAGCTGGAACTTGCCGAGCGACTTGTTGTAGGCGGCCATCTCGCGCTCACCCTGGAGCACGTGGACCTCCACGCTCGGCTGGTTGTCCTCGGCCGTCGAGAAGATCTCCGACTTGCGGGTCGGGATCGTGGTGTTGCGCTCGATCAGCTTCGTCATCACGCCGCCCTTGGTCTCGATGCCGAGGGTCAGCGGGGTCACGTCGAGCAGGAGGACGTCCTTCACGTCGCCCGCCAGCACGCCCGCCTGGATGGCGGCGCCCACGGCCACGACCTCGTCCGGGTTGACGCCGCGGTGCGGGTCCTTCCCGGTGAGCTCCTTGACCTT
>Ga0114129_10012796_pt1 | contig 11941 bp, 11 predicted proteins | sample RhiMetdeltSRZDD1_FD_80071 | JGI IMG/M metagenome (GOLD analysis project Ga0114129, IMG submission 80071) | Populus rhizosphere microbial communities from Tennessee, USA - Rhizosphere MetaG P. deltoides SRZDD1 (version 2) (version 2) | ecosystem: Host-associated > Plants > Roots > Rhizosphere >... | reverse complement strand
TGCGCCGCGAGCACGAAACGCTGCAGGCGCGCCTCGAGCGCGAGGTCGATAGCGACGGGACCTTCGTGCGCGCCGACCGAGGCGCCGTACGCGGACGCCCCGACGGACACCTGCGCGCTCCCCGCCAGCATCACGATGTCGCCCACGCGTCCCGACGTCACGGGGATGTGGCGCGTGACGTCATCCAGATGGCCGACCGCGCCGATGACGGCGGTGGGCCAGATATCCGCACCGTGCGTCGCGTTGTACAGGGACACGTTGCCGGAGACGACCGGAACGCCGAGCGCGTCGCACGCCGCGGCGACCCCCGCGATCGTGCGTTCGAGCTGCCAGGCGCCCTCGGGCCGCTCGGGGTTGCCGAGGTTGAGGCAGTCCGTTATCGCGAGCGGCTCGGCGCCGACGCAGACGAGATTACGAAGCGCCTCGGCCACCGCGGAGGCGGCGCCGACGAAGGGATCGAGCGCGGCGACGCGCGGCTGCGCGTCGATGGCGACCGCGATGGCGTCGCTCCGTCCTTTAATACGGAGCAGAGCCGCGTCGGCGCCAGGACCGAGGACCGTGTCGGTGCCGACCATCTGGTCGTACGTTCGGTAGATGACCGCTCGCGACGCCACCGCCGGCGATGCGAGTATGTCGAGGAGCTCGAGACCGATCTTGTGCAGCGGCGCTTGCGTCGCTGTCGCGGCGCCGCCGACGTTGCCTCGGTCCGGGACGGCCTCGGCGGCCCCGCGAGGCGCCGCCGCCCACTGCGAGATGTCGTACTCGGGGGCTTCATCCGCGAGCAGCGCCGGAGCCAGCGACGCGACCGTCGTCCCCTCACTCTGGATCTCGAGCACCGGTTCCGCCGTCACCTCGCCGATCCGGACGCCGTGCAACTCCCATTGACGGAAGATCCGCTCGACATCGCGCTCCCGTCCAGGCCGCGCGATCACCAGCATCCGCTCCTGGCTCTCGCTAAGCATCACTTCGTACGGCGACATGCCCTTCGCGCGACGCGGAACGCTGTCGACGTCGATGCGCATCCCCACGCCACTCCGCGCGGCGACCTCGCTGGAGGCGCACGTCAGCCCTGCGGCGCCCAGATCCTGCACGGCTTCCACCGCATCGAGCTCGACCAGCTCGAGCGTCGCCTCCATCAGCAGTTTCTCGAGGAACGGATTGCCCACCTGGACCGACGGCCGCTTCTCGTCGCCGCCGGTCCCGAGCTCGAAGCTCGCGAGCAGCGAAGCCCCGGAGATACCGTCGCGGCCGGTGTCCGAGCCGACGAGATAGACGGCGCTCCCCGGCCTCGCCGTATTCGCGCGCGACAGGCGGTCGCGGCGCACGAGACCGACGCACATCGCGTTCACGAGAGGGTTCTCGAGATAGCACGATTCGAACGAGACGTGCCCGCCGACGTCCGGGATGCCAACGCAGTTGCCGTAGTACGAGATGCCACCGACCACCCCGGAGAGCAGCCGCCGTGCGCGCGGCGCGCCCGGCGGTCCAAAGAACAGCGCGTTGAGGACGGCCACGGGCCGCGCACCCATCGCGAACACGTCACGCAGGATCCCGCCGACGCCGGTGGCCGCGCCCTGATACGGCTCGACGGCCGAGGGGTGGTTGTGGCTTTCTACCTTGAACGCGCAGAGCAGTCCGTCGCCGAGATCCACCGCGCCGGCGTTCTCGCCGGGGCCGAGCGCGACGCGCGCGCCCTGCGTCGGTAGCGTTCGGAGCAGCCTCTTCGAGTGCTTGTACGCGCAGTGCTCGCTCCACATCGCGCCGAACATCGCCCACTCGAGCGGGTTCGGTTCGCGGCCGACGAGCGCACGCACGCGGGCACCCTCGAACGGCGTGAGGCCGACGTCGCTGAGGATGTCCAACTTAGGCTGCGCCGCTTCCGTCCCCGTGAGCATCGGGGACGAGCTCATGCCGCGGTGTCGGCCCCGATGAAGCGCTCGATCTGGTCGGCGAACGCGAGCAGATCGGCGACGCGGGTCTGGACCTGCGTGTACACCTCGTCGATGTCCGTCTGCTCGCGGTCATAGGCGAGCAGGTTCCGCAGGTTCGCGAGGTGCTCGAGGCGATACGCAAGCTGCTTGTCGATGATGCCGTGCTTGCCGATGGCGTCGAGGATGTCGTGATAGGCGTCCGGCTTCGGCAGCGCGAGCGCCATGACCAGGTACGCGCCGGTCCCGAAGAGCAGCTCCACCGCCTGCTGCAGGTACCACTGCGCGAGCCCGTAGAGCTTGGGGTCGGAGCGGAACTTCGTGCGCTCGATGGGACGCAGATCGGACAGGAGCTGCGTGTATTCGCGCAGGCGCGCAAGACGCGCGAAGACGTACTCGGCGTCGATCGCGAAGCGCTCGCCCTTGGTGCGCTCCGCGAGCGCTTTGCTCTGGATGTCGTCGTACTTCTGGAACTCGAGGTACTCCATGACCGCGCGCGCCTCCCACTGGACCCGGCGCCGGTGGTCGCGCTGGAAGAGGAGGCTCCAGGACTTGATGACCTGCGCGCGCTGGAGCAGCGACGCCTGGTTGAGGATCACCACGTCGAGGCCCTCGGTCTCGAGGGTCTTGGAGAGCTCGCTCACGAAATAGACCTGGTAGTCGAAGAACTCGCTGGTCTTGACCTTGTCGAGTAGCAGGAGGCCGACGCTCTGGTCCGCAAAGGCGCCCGCCAGCTTGCGCGCCGCGGGGGTGCCCTGGCCGTAGGCAGCGTCGACCGGGCTCGTCTGAAAGAGCGACTGGAGCTGGGCCTGCTTCTCGAAAAGGTCCATCTCTATACCTATCTATATATGGCAGGAGCCGTGCCCGCCAGAGCCGGGGCAAGATTGGCGAGGACCCGATACCCGTCGGTGCCGCCCAGGAGGGCTTCCGAGCACCGTTCGGGGTGCGGCATGAGCCCCACGACGTTGCGCCCCTCGTTGCAGACGCCGGCGATGTTGGCGAGTGATCCGTTCGGATTGGCGGCGAGCGTCGCCGCGCCGCGCTCGTCGGTATAGCGGAACACGACCTGGCCGCGCGCTTCGACGTCGGTGAGCGTCTGGTCGTCCGCGACCCAGCAGCCCTCGCCGTGCGCGATCGGCATGCGCAAGACAGCGCCGCGCAGGCCCGTCGTCCACGCCGTCGCGTCGCTCTCGACCCGCATGTGGACCCAGTCGCAGCGGAACTCGAGACCACGGTTGCGCACCAGGGCGCCCGGCAGGAGCCCGGCCTCGCACAGGATCTGGAAGCCGTTGCAGGAGCCGAGCACGAGCTTGCCGGCCTCGGCGAAGCGGCGCAGCTCGCGCGTCGCCGGCGAGATCTTCGCGATCGCGCCGGCGCGCACGTAGTCGCCGTAGGTGAAGCCGCCGGGCACGATCGCGGCGTCGTAGTCCGCGAGGTCGGCGTTCTCGTGCCAGAGGATGTCGCTCTCGACGCCGGGAACGAGTGACAGCGCGTGCCGGAAGTCGCGCTCGCTCCAGGTGCCCGGGTAGCGCAGGATGGCGACTCTCATCTCTTGCTCGACACGCTTGCGACTCGAAAGCCGGCTACCGCGAAGTCCTGATCGAAGGTGAGGGCCTCGGTGATCCGGAGCGAGCGCATCACGGCGAAGCTCGCGGCGTCGACGAACGAATAAGAGCGCTCGTCGTGGCGGCGCAGCCACCTGATCGCATCGTCCTCAAGGTCCTCCGTCACGAAGATTGTGCGGACCCTCGGGGAGCGCTCCAGTCGGTCGAGGAAATCGACGGCGTCTCCGTGACCCGAACGGCGCCGCAAGAGTGTCCAGGTTTCACCGCGAACGTGATTGGTCGTGACGAGCGATCCGGCCGCGTGTTGGCGAAACAGGGCCTTGGCTTGGACATGATTCGTGTCCTGACGGTCGCCGAGGGCGACCCAGAAGGCGGTGTCGACGAAGATCACTTCGCCTTGCCACGCCGAGCGGCGCGCACGCCTTTGCCTACCGCATTTCGCCGTGTGTCCCCACCGGCGTCTCCGTACACGATGTCGTCGATCTCCCTCGGATCCACCGGCTCGAACGAATACCGACCAGCCATCTGCCAGAGAGGATCGGCCTCAAGCGGCGGCAATGGCTTCACGTGCTTGCGCACGAACTCGCGTATGAGCGATGCCTTGGAACGACCCTCGCTGTTCGAAAGACGTTCGAGCTCCGCGTCGAGGTCTTCGTCGATGAGAATCTGGAGCCGCTTCATCTCTGTTGAGCATACATCACTTTCGTGACGTATACATCATCGCTTCTCTCTTTAGACTCTTCACTCATCGCCTTTCTGCTTCAGCTCGCCGTAAACAACGTCGTCCACAGGCGCGGGCTCGAACGATGCCGCACCCTCAAGGTCAAAGAGCGGATCTCGCTGAGGCGATGCCGCCGTTGACGTCGCCTGTCTCGCGACCGACTCGAGCTCGTACGTGTAATCCTCGATCACCGGATTGGCGAGCAGCTCGGTCCCCATCAGCCGGACCGCGTCGCGCGCCGCCGTCTCGTCGGCCGCCTCGAACGTCACGACGATCTCCTTGCCGGTGCGCACGTCGGAGACCGCGAGCCCGAGCGACCGCAGCGCGCCCCGCACGGCCTCGCCCTGTGGGTCGCGCACCTCGGCCTTCGGCAGGACGCGGATCGTCGCGACGAACGTCATCCGAACCACTCCTCGCCGGTCAGCTTTCCGTAGCACTCGCGATAGCGCTGGCTCGTGCCCGCGACGACCTCGGGCGGGAGCGCCGGCGCGGGCGGCTCCTTGTTCCAGCCGCTTTGCACCAGGAAGTCGCGCACGTACTGCTTGTCGTAGGAGGCCGGCGACCCGCCCCGCCTGTAGGTCGCGGCGTCCCAGTAGCGGGACGAGTCGGGCGTCAGCGCCTCGTCGATCAGCGTGAGCTTGCCGTCGTAGAAGCCGAACTCGAACTTCGTGTCCGCGAGGATCAGCCCGCGGCCCAGCGCGTACGCGTGCGCCTTGCGGTAGAGCTCGAGGGTCACATCCTCGAGGCTCTTCGCGAGCTCGCTGCCGACCAGCGACGACAGCTGCGCGCGTGAGATGTTCACGTCGTGACCGGTCACCGCCTTCGTGGCCGGCGTGAAGATCGGATCGTCGAGACGCTGCGACTCCTCCAGGCCCTTCGGCAGCGTCTCGCTCGCGACCGTTCCGAGGGCCCGGTACTCGGTCCATGCGGACCCCGAGATGTAGCCGCGCGCGACGCACTCGACGTCGACGCGCTCGCAGCGCTTCACGAGGACCGCGCGCCCGTCCAGCTCCGGCACCTCGCGGAACACCGCGGGCAGGTCGTCGAGGTTGGTCGACAGGAGGTGGTTCGGGATGACGCGCTCCGTCCGATCGAACCAGAAGCTCGAGAGCTCGGTGAGCACGCGTCCCTTGTCGGGGATCGGAGTCGGGAGGACGACGTCGAAGGCCGAGAGCCGATCGCTCGCGACGATCACCAAGCGGTCTCCGCCAGCCTCGAACACGTCGCGGACCTTGCCGCGCCGGAACAGCGTCGCGCCGGGGACCGTGCTCTGCATGAGCGTGCTCATTCGGGCAGGACTCCCTTCAACCGCTCGCGCCAGGTGGAGGCCACGTCGCGCGCGACCTCGGCGGCGAGCCCGCGGTAATCCTCGGGGCGCTCGAGGACGCGACGCTCCTCGGGCGAGAGCCGCGTGAGGTAATCGCGAAGCTCCGCGTCCTGTGCGACGACCTCGAGCACCGACCGCGAACCGCGTTCGGCCTCGACCGTGAGACGGCGCACCGCCTCGTGCGCATCGGGATGCCCGTACTTGGCGAGCAACACGTAGAGGGGCTCGGCGACGATCGCGCCACGCGACATCGCAAGGTTCGCCTTCAGGCGACCCTGGTCCACGCGGATCCCCTCGAGCGATCCCGCCATGCGCCCGGCGGCGTAGGCCGTCGCGGCGACGATCTCGCCTAGGAAGCGCTGCGAGGCGGAGTTGGTCAGATCGCGCTGGTGTTCGCTGATCTGATCGAGGTACGTCGTGACCACGCGCGGCGCCATCGCCTTCCAGATCGACTTCACGTTCTCGAAAGACACCGGGTTCCGCTTGTGCGGCATCGTCGACGAGCCCACCTGCTCGGCCGCGAACGACTCCGCCACCTCGCCGATCTCGGTCCGCTGCAGCTGGCGCATGTCGTCGGCGAGATTCGCCATGACGCCGAGCGTCGTCACGCAGGCGTGCGCGAGATCGGTCCAGCCCTCAGGCTCGACGATCTGCGTCGAGCTCGACTTCGGGTGCAGGCCGAGCGACGCGAGGAGGCGGCGCTCGAGCGCACGTGGATCCGCCGTGAGTAGGCCCGCCGCGGCGTACGCTCCGACGGCGCCGGAGAGCTTGCCGGGAAGGACCCGCGCGACCGACCGCAGCATCTCGACGCGGTCGCCAAGGCGCGAGACGTATTCCGCCATCGCGAAGCCGAAGGTGATGGGCTCGGCGTGCCGGCCGTGCGTCCGTCCGATCTGCGGGGTGTCGGCCTCCGCCTCGGCGATGGAGATGCAGCGCGCGACGAGCGTCCCGAGAGCGGGCACGACGACGCGCTCGACGCATTCGCGGTAGCGCAGCGCGTTCGCGGTGTCGACGATGTCGTACGACGTCGCGCCGAGATGCACGAAGCGCTTCGCCTCGTCGGGGACCTTGCCGCGGATGACGTTCACCAGCGCACGCACGTCGTGGCGGGTCTTCGTCTCCTCCTCGGCGACCTCGTATGGCGTGACGAGGTCCGCGGCGCGTGCGATCGCGTCGGCGACGGCGCGGTCGCAGATCCCCGCATCGGCCATCGCCTGAGCGAGCGCGCCCTCGACGCGCGCCTGATAGCGGATCTGTGCGGCAGCGGAGAGATATGGGTGCAGCGACTTGTAGAGCATCGCGTCGCCGCCGTAGAAGCGGCTATCGATCGGCGAGATCGTGTCGAAGCGGTTCTGGATCACCCCGCGAGCACCTTTGCCGCCATCCCCTCGCGGAGCATGCGGAGCCGCCCGGCGAGCTCGTCGTCGGCCGTGGCGAGGATCTCGGCCGCCAGGATGCCGGCGTTCGCGGCGCCCGCCTCGCCGAGCGAGACGGTCGCGACGGGCACGCCGCGCGGCATCTGCACGGTGGAAAGGAGCGCATCGAGGCCGCCGGCGACCGCGTTCGGCGCGACCAGCGGTACGCCGATCACCGGAGTGGTCGTGAGCGCCGCGACCGCGCCCGCGAGATGGGCCGCGCCCCCGGCGCCGCAGATGAACACCTTCACGCCGCGGCGACCGGCATCGCTGATGTAGTCGCGAAGCGCGTCCGGCGTGCGGTGCGCGGACAGAACGCGGATGTCGCACTCCACGCCGAGGCCGCGCAGCGTCTCGATCGCCATCTTCATGACGGTCTCGTCGGATGAAGAGCCCATGAGAACGCTGACCAGCGCGGTCATGCCACCGCCACCTCACCGCGCGCGATGTCCGAACGATAGAACTTGCCGGTGAACGTGACGCGCTCCGCGCCCTGATACGCGCGATCGCGTGCCTCGGCGACGCTCGAGCCGCCCGCGACGATGTGCATGACGCGGCCGCCCGTCGTGATGAATCCGCCCGCAGGCGTCGCCGCGGTCGCGCCGTGGAATCCGTACACGCCGTCGGGCAGCTGGTCGAGACCCTCGATGCGATCGCCGGTGCGCGGCGAGCCGGGGTAGCCCTCGGCGCACAGCACGACGTCGACGAACGCGCGCTGGCTGAAGCGCAGTGGGTTCTGCGCGACGTGGTCGCGAAGCCGGCCCTCGCCGAGCGCCACCATGAGCTTCGCGAAATCACCCCCGATGCGCGGCAGCGTCACCTCGGCCTCGGGGTCGCCGAAGCGGGCGTTGTACTCGAGCACCTTGAATCCGCTCTTGGTGCGGATAAGGCCCGCGAAGATCACGCCGCGATACGGCGTGCCGCGACCGGCGAGCGCGCGGGCGATCGGCGCGATCACCTCATCGGCGACGCGCTGCGCATCCTCGTCGGGCAACACGGTGGTCGGCGACGACGCGCCCATGCCGCCGGTGTTCGGTCCGATGTCGCCGTCGCCGACGCGCTTGTGATCGCGCGCGGGCGGGAGCGCCACGACCGTCTCGCCGTCGACGAGCGCTTGAAGCGAAGCCTCCTCGCCCTCGAGCACCTCCTCGAACACGACGCGACCGCCGCTGGTCGGCGGCGTACCGAGCGCCATGAGCGCCTCTTCGGTGGTGTGGCAGACCGTGACGCCTTTGCCCGCCGCGAGGCCGTCCGCCTTCACGACGAGCGGCGCCTTCCACAGGTTGCGGTCGAGCGCGTTGCGCGCGTTCTGCGACGTCGTGAAGGTCTCCCACCGCGGCGTCGGGACGCCGGTCTCCGTCATGAGCTCCTTCGCGAAGGTCTTGCTCCACTCGATCTTCGCGGCCTCCTTCGAGGGCCCGACGACCGCGACGCTCGCGCGACGGAGGTGGTCGCCGATGCCTTCGGCGACGAGCTCGTCCGGTCCGACGATCGCGAGGTCGATCGCGGACGCCGCGAGATGCTGCTCCAGGCGACCGATGTCGCGCGGCGGGAAATCGAGCACGCGCGAGAAGAGGGCGACGCCGGCGTTCCCGGGCACGACGTCGATCGTCGCGACGCTGTCGCAGCGCGCGAGGCGCCACGCGATCGCGTACTCGCGCCCGCCGCCGCCGAGGACGAGGCAGTTGAGACCCGGAGCGCCGAGCGATCGTCCCGGGCTACGCTGCCTCCGCTGCTCCTGAATGAGCCGCTGGACCTTCTCGCCGTGCCTGAAGTAGTCGCGGATCTGCTTCATGCCGCGCGACCTCTCACGCGTAGTCCGAATGAGTAGTGGTCTCGCTCGAAAACGATGTCGCCGCCTGGCCGGGATGTGCCCCTCGGAGTGACATGCACCACAACGTCGCCCCAGCTCCGATGGCTAAGCTCGGCGACGCGCGTGCGCAGGCGCTCCAGCACCGCCGGTTCGCCGAGGCCGACCAACATCGGTCGAGGGCCGGCGATGGTTCCGCCACCCCATTCGATCACGGCGAGCCCTAACGAGCTGGGATCGACGATACCCATGGCCACGGTCGGATGCTCGTCTTTCTGGATCGTGATCGAGTCCGGGTACAGGACCGCGAGCAGCGCAGCGGATGCCCACGACGGGCCCTCGGCAAGCTCGACGGTCGGTCGCGTTTTCAGAAGCGCGGTGATCCGCGCGTCGTCGATCTCCTGAGACGTCGTCAGACGCCACTCGCCGAGGATCCGCGTTTCGTCGCGCGGCGACCCGATACCTCGAAGAGGCATGAACCCGCCGGGGAGGACGGTGTTGGTTTGGAACGACAAACCTTCTTTTCGGAGCGCAAGGATCGCCATCGCGTTCGGGCGGAACTGGAACGGAACCACCAGCACACCGCCGTCGATGAGCTGCTCCGACCATGCCGGCGAGAGATCGAACGCCGACGCGGTCAGCTCGATGCGGTCGAACGGCGCGCCCGCGGCCCATCCGTCCCAGCCGTCCCCCACGACGACGTCGACACGACCGTAGCCGCAGCCCTCGAGCCTGCGCTTTGCCTCGTCCGCGATCTCCGCATCGATCTCCACCGCGACCACGCGTCCGCGTTCGCCGACCAGCTCCGCGAGCACGGCGGCGTTGTAGCCGGTGCCCGCGCCGATCTCGAGGATGCGTTGACCAGCCTCTACCTTCATCGCATCGATCATCGAGGTCATCACGGCGACTTCGCTGGACGAGCTGATTGGATGGCCTTTGTCGTTGAAACGCGTCGGGATGACGTTGCCGCTGTACACACGGTCGAGTGCAACATCAGGGAGGAAGGCGTGCCGGGGCACCTGTTTGAACGCGCGCACCGTCTCATCGCCGAGTCGTTGCACCTCGGCTAGGCGTTCGATCATCTGGCCTCGCAGGGTGTCTGCCGACACGACGCTCTCGATCGTCATTCCCACTCGATCGTCGCCGGCGGCTTCGATGAGATGTCGTAGACGACGCGGTTCACCGCCGCGATCTCGTTCACGATGCGCGCGGACGCGCGGGCGAGCACGTCGTACGGCAGGCGCGCCCAGTCCGCGGTCATGAAGTCCTCGGTCGTGACAGCGCGCAGGGCGACGAGCGCACCGTAGGTCCGGTAGTCGCCCATGACACCGACGCTTCGCACAGGAGTGAGAACGGCGAAGGCCTGGGCCACGGTGCGGTAGAGATCTGCGGCACGGAGCTCTTCGAGGAAGATCGCGTCCGCCTGGCGCAACGTGTCGAGCGCTTCGCGGTCCACGGGGCCGAGCACACGCACAGCCAGACCCGGACCCGGGAAGGGATGGCGCCACAGGATGTCCTCGGGGATGCCGAGCTCGGCGCCGACCCGGCGGACCTCGTCCTTGAAAAGACGCCGCAATGGCTCGACGACCTCGAGCGACATGACCTCGGGCAGCCCGCCGACGTTGTGGTGCGTCTTGATCCGCGCGCTCGTCTTCGATTCTCGCGAGCGCGACTCGATCACGTCGGGATAGATCGTCCCCTGCACGAGCAGCTCGACGTCGCCCACGCGCCGCGCCTGCTCCTCGAAGCAGCGGATGAACTCCTCGCCGATGAACGCGCGTTTCTGCTCGGGATCGCTCACGCCCTCGAGCCGGCGGAGAAAACGCTCCGCTGCGTCGAGATGGACGAGGCGCAGTCGCGGGCCGAAGGTCGCGACGACCTCCTCGGCCTCGTTCGCGCGCAGCAGCCCGGTGTCGATGAAGACGCACGTGAGGCGGTCGCCGATCGCGCGTGCGACGAGCGTGGCCGCGACGGCCGAGTCGACGCCGCCCGAGAGGGCGCAGATCGCGTGCCTGTCGCCGATCGTCCGCCGCAGCTCGGCGACGGCTTCTTCGATGAACGCCGCCGGCGTCCAGTCGCCTTCACACCCGCATACGCGATAGAGGAAGTTGCGTAGCACCTCGGCACCGCGCGGCGTGTGCATGACCTCGGGGTGGAACTGCACGCCGAAGCGACTTCGTCCGTCGCTCATCGCCGCGTGCGGGAGCCGCTCCGTGCGCGCGATCCCATGGAAGCCTGGCGGGAGCCGTTTCACCGTGTCGCCGTGGCTCATCCATGCGCGCTCGTGCTCGGAGAGGCCCTCGAAGAGGCCGCCGGACTCGGCGATGTCGACCGTCGCCGGGCCGTACTCGCGTTTGCCTTCAGGCGCGACCTCGCCGCCAAGGACGTGCGCCATGAGCTGCATGCCGTAGCAGATGCCGAGGACCGGGAAGCGGCCGTCGAGGATGGCCGGCTCGATCTGCGGCGCGCCCTTGTCATACACGCTCGCGGGGCCGCCGGAGAGGATCACGCCCACGACACCGCGGCGCTCGAGCTCCTTCGCGCTCACGTCGTGCGGGAAGATCTCACAGTACACGCGCGACTCGCGGACGCGGCGCGCGATGAGCTGTGTGTACTGGGAGCCGTAGTCGAGGATCGCGATCGTCGCTCGGCGCTGCGGGGCGGACTCCCCCTCCGTCGTCTGGAGGCGGCTGTCCGGCGCGCTCACCTATTGATTATCGCGTAGTCGCCTGCCCGCACCACAGTCACACGGGCCGAACATGAAACCGACACCGATCGGGACTAGGCTGACGCCGACAAACACGGGGGAGGACACCATGGATCCCAAGCTTGGCGACATCGTCCACTTCGAGATCAACACGCAGGATGCCGAACGTACGAAGAAGTTCTACAGCAAGCTGTTCGGTTGGAAGTACAAGGACTCGGATGTCCCGGGGATCGAGTACTACCTCATCGATGGCGTCACGCCTGGCGGCGCGATCAACCCGATGGCAGAGGCCTCGAAGGTCAAGGCCCCCACGGTCTACTTCGGCGTCGAGGACATCGACGTCACGCTGAAGAAGGTCCGCGACGGCGGCGGCACCGCCGACGAGAAGCAGCCGATCCCGGGTCAGGGTTGGTTCGCGGGCTGCAGCGATCCCGACGGCAATGCGTTCTCGCTCTTCCAGAACGACCC
>Ga0114129_10012795_pt1 | contig 11942 bp, 7 predicted proteins | sample RhiMetdeltSRZDD1_FD_80071 | JGI IMG/M metagenome (GOLD analysis project Ga0114129, IMG submission 80071) | Populus rhizosphere microbial communities from Tennessee, USA - Rhizosphere MetaG P. deltoides SRZDD1 (version 2) (version 2) | ecosystem: Host-associated > Plants > Roots > Rhizosphere >... | reverse complement strand
AGCCCCCGTTGACAGAGAGGAGCCGTTCGGCGTGTGTGCATACGAACAACGAAGCTGAGTTGCCGATCGTCGCGGTCTCCCTTGTGCCCTCGAGGCGCGAATGAACATACCGAACAGCGCACAAGCATGCGTGTATGCAACGCCCTCTATTCGGCATGTGCGATCGTTGCTCAGATCGGCCGCGCGACCTAGGCCACCCGGTTCAGGTGCAACGCGCAGCCCGTGCTAGCGACCCAGCTCGCGGACCATAGCGGATACTTGTGCGCTCGGTGCTGACTAGCGCCCAGCCGCTGAGCGTGATGTGGTCTCGTGCCCGGAGTGATGTGGTCTGGTGCCCAGCGTGCCGTCCGGATCGCCGGCCCGGGCGGGCTGTGTGGGCCTGCCCGTCCTTTCCCTAAACCCGCTTGATCAGCAGCCCCGGGTGTTCGCGTCTTGTTGGCCTACGCTTGGAGATAGCTTGCCGCGGGAGGGGGGATCGTGGCTCGGGGCGTACGTGAAGGACCGGCTGGGATTGTCCGCCTCGCGGCCTGCGCTGGGGCCGTGGCCGGGTGCAGCCGCTGCCGGGGCGAGCATCACTGCGGCCTCTCCCGCTGCCTTTTATGCGGGCGGGTGCTGACAAGCCACCGTGAGGTTGCGGCATGAGTGGGCTGCCGAGCGGCGCGGTCACCTTCGTGTTCACCGACATCGAGGGTTCGACGCGGCTGGTCAAGGCGCTGCGGGACCGCTACCCGCGGGTTCTGGCCGAGCACCGGCGGCTGGTCCGCGCCGCGATCGCCGCCCAGGCTGGCCATGAAGTGGACACCCAGGGGGACGCGTTTTTCGTCGCGTTCGCTGGCGCGAAGCAGGCGGTGCTGTGCGCGCTGGAGATCCAGCGGGCCCTGGCGGGCCATGACTGGCCCGCCGGTGCGCCGGTCCGGGTCCGAATCGGCATCCACACCGGCAACGCGGCCCCGGCCGAGGGGATGTATACGGGTCTTGCCGTCCACCGCGCCGCGCGGATCTGCGCCGCCGCCCGCGGTGGCCAGGTGCTGGTGTCGCAGGCGACGCAGACGATCATCGAAGATGAGGAGGAGGAGCCCGGGTTCACGCTGTCCGACCTGGGTGAGCGGACGCTGAAGGACCTCGACCGGCCGGTTCGCCTGTTCCAGCTCGCCGCAGCCGGGCTTGACACCCGGGCCCCGCCGGCGGCGCAACGCGCAGCCGGGCCGGCCCGTGCCCCGGCGGCAGCCCCAATAGGGGCCGAGCCGGGAGCCTTTGCTGCGGCGGCGACCCGGGCCCTGCCGCGAGACACCGCTAGTTTCACCGGCCGGCAGGCCGAACTGGCCTGGCTGCTCGGTGAGGTTGGCAGCCTGGTGGCCACTGGCGGGGTGGTGGGGATCCACGCGATCGATGGGATGGCCGGGATCGGCAAGACCACCCTTGCCGTGCACGCCGCCCACCAGCTGGCGGGGCGTTTCCCGGACGGGCAGTTCTTCCTGCCGCTACATGGCCACACTCCGGGCCAGCGGCCGGTGGACCCCGCGGACGCGCTGGCCAGCTTGCTGCTGACCGCCGGGTTCACTCCGCAGCTGATCCCGCCCGGCTTGGAAGCTAGGGCGGCCCGCTGGCGGGACCAGGTGGCGGGGAAGAAGATCCTGTTGGTGCTCGATGACGCGGCCAGCCACGAGCAGGTGGCCCCGTTGCTGCCTGGCACCGCCGGAAGCCTGGTGCTGATCACCAGCCGCCGTCGGCTGGCCGCCGTGCAGGATGCCACGGTGGTCAGCCTCGACACGCTCCCTCCGCCAGAGGCCGGGGTGCTGCTGGCCCGGCTGGCGGGCCGGCCCGAGATGCGCCCCGGAGACGTCGCCGTGAGTGAGATAACCCGCCTGTGCGGCTACCTGCCGCTGGCCATCGGGATGCTCGCCGCCCAGCTGCGGCACCACCCCGCCTGGACCCCCGCCCGGCTCGCCGCCAGCCTGGATGAGGCGCGGGACCGCCTCGCACTCATGCACGCCGAGAACCTTTCGGTTGCGGCAGCGTTCGACCTGTCCTACCAGGACCTCACGCCTAGCCAGCAGCGACTGTTCCGCCGACTCGGCCTAGTCCCCGGCCCGGGCATCGACGCCTACGCCGCCGCCGCACTCGATGGCACTAGCCTGGAACAGGCCCGCCGCCGACTCGATGAGCTATATGACCAGCATTTGCTGACCGAAACCGCACCGGACCGGTACCAGCAGCACGACTTGCTCCGCGAGCACGCTCACACCCTCGCCACTGCGGACGATGCCGCCGATGTTGCCCGGGCGACTGAGAGGCTGCTGGACTACTACCTGCACACCGCAGCCGCCGCCAATCGGCTCACCGCCCAGCGTCCCCCTTCTGCCATACCGCCGGTGGCCTATCCGCCAGCAGCTGCGCCACCGCTGGCCAGCACGAAAGACGCGGAAACCTGGCTGCAGGCCGAGCGGGCGAACGTGCAGGCCTGCGCGGATCACGCAGCATCTCACGGGTTGGCTGTCCATGCGGTGTGGCTCCCTGCCCAGCTCGGCGACTTCCTGCGCACCCACGGCTACCTGGACCAGGCGCTCGCCCTGCACCAGGCTGCAGCCGAGATCGCCCAGGGCGCGGGAGATCGCGCCGGGCAGGCCACCGCGCTGCGAAGCCTGGGCTACATCTGCCGGCTCCTCGGTCAGTACTCGGCTGCCCTCGAGTCCCTGACCCGGGCGCTCGGGCTCTACCGTGACCTGGGCGACCAGCCGGGGCAGGTGGACGTTCTCGACCTACTCGCCCGGATACAGCTCAACATCGATGACTTCGCGGCCGCTAACGCATCGGCGACCGAGGCGCTGGCCATTGCCCGTGCGGCAGGGGACAAGTTCGGCGAAGGGAACGTCCTCGCCACGTTCGCCGACGTGCAACGGAACGAAGCAGATGGCGGCTTGCAGGCCGCCGCCGCATCGTACAGCCAAGCATTGGCCCTGCTGCGCGAGGTCGGTGACCAGCATGGCCAGGCCCGGGCACTTACGATGGCTGGCCCTATCCAGGCGTGGATGGGCGATTACGACCTGGCTATCAGCTCCCTCACCGAGTCGGTCGCCTTGTGCCGGGACCTCGGCGATCCCCTATACGAAGGCTTGGCCTTGATCCGGCTCGGCCGTGTCTACTGCGTGACTAGTGACTACCCGGCCGCGACCATGGCGCTCACCCGGGGGCTGGCCCTGGTGCGGGCGCTGGGCAGCCGCGGGTGGGAGGCTGAGGCCCTCACGGAACTCGGCGCCCTCCAGCACCTCACCGGTGACTACGAGGCCGCCGCCGTCTCGCTGAACCAGGCGATCGTTATGTTTCGGGAGGTCGGCGCCCGGGCCGAGGAAGCCCAGGCCCTGACTTACCTGGGCGCGTTGGAGGCCACCACCCTCGGCCCCGAGGACGGGCTCGCGCGCTGCACCGAAGCGCTGACCATCGTCCGGGACACCGGCGCACTTCTCGAGCAAGCAGACGTACTTGCAGGCATCGGCCGCTGTCACCTCCAGGCCGGCGACACTGCGGATGGCATTGCCTTCCTGCGGCAAGCCCTGGACATCTACCAGCGGATCGGCGCCGCCAGCGCGCAGAGCGTGCGGGAAATCCTCAAAGAGCACCCCACCTGACGGCGAGAGCCCCCATTCCGGCCAGGCCGACACGTCCACTGCCTGCAAAGTACAGAACGTCTGTCCATGCGCGGCGCCAAGTGGCCACGCCAGTCGCCGGTCGGCGCCGATAGCGGCTCGGCGCGCGTTCTCACCGGCCGTCTCTACGACTGAGTTTGTTACCAGCTATTGACGGAGCGTGATGCCGACCGGCCGCCACAGTGCGGCGTGACTGGCCTGAAAGTCACTGCTAGGCGGGTGCCCGTCGATGCTACGAACGATCAGGCCGGCCGCTGCTTGCTAGAGTCGCCTGACCCGACGGGCGCTGTCTGCGGCAGATGTTGGCGTTCACGCCAAGCGCGGCAGATGCATAAACTTACGGCCTCGCCGCCTGCCTGCCCGGCTGTAGCCGGGATTGCCAGCGGTGCGGAGAGCTCTTGATAACCGCGCGCCGACCCGCCGATATGGTCGGCACGGCCAGGCCCCGTTGCGGCCATCTTGCCGCGCCTGAATGGTTGCTCTGTGCGCCCTGGTTCAGCAATTCTGCGTGTCAATGTGATGGCAATCGCCGCGGCAGTTACCGCGTTGCGCTGTGCGTTGCCGAATCCGCCCATATGATCAACCGGCGCTCCCCGCGCCGGGTTCAGCCTTGAGGAGGCCCGCCTGGGGCGGCGCTGCTGCGGGTGCTGACCGACAAGACGGGGCTGACTGGCGGGCTGTCGCGGGCGCTGGCCACGGACCGGCTGCTGACCCATGACCGGGGCCGGGTGCTGGCGGACCTGGCCTGGCTGGAATCCGGGGATTGAAGCCAGCATCAACGGCGCGGCACGGTGCCGCGAGGCAGCCAGTCGCCGGGTCGTGTCGGGCAGATCTCGGGCGGATATGACCTGGGGGCGATGTGGTGATTCGGGCCGGCCCACCGGGGTACGCAAGCTCTTGTTGGTGCGGAGTTACCTGACAAGATCATCAGCTGCCGTGCCAGCTCTCAGCGGGCGAGATCAGATGAGCCGGGACGGCTCACGGCGCGGCGTCTCACGCAGAAGAGACCAACCCCGTCGCGTCGGAACCTGACCCAGAGCTGTCGTCCCGCGTCACGTCGTGCGCGGGAGAATGGCGGTAGGACCTGGACGGGAAACACCTCTCGCGGAGCAGCACCCGGTGCAGCCGCAGTAGGAGGCAGTGATGGCAATAGCAGTCGGCATCGATCTGGGTACCACCAACTCGGTCATCGCGGCGATGGAGGGCGGGAAGCCGGCGGTGATCCCGAACGCGGAGGGGTCGCGGACCACGCCGTCGGTGGTGGCGTTTACCGATCAGGGTGAGCGGCTGGTCGGCCAGCTGGCCCGGCGGCAGGCGATCCTGAACCCGAAGGGCACGATCTACTCGGCGAAGCGGTTCATCGGCCGCCGCTATGACGAGGTCGCGAGTGAGCTGAGCGCGGTGTCGTTCGACGTGGTGCCCGGCCCGGATGGCTCGGCCCGGTTCAAGATCCGGGACAGGCTGTACGCGCCGGAGGAGATCTCGGCGCTGGTGCTGCGCAAGCTCGCCGAGGACGCCAGCAAGTTCCTCGGCGAGAAGGTCACCGAGGCGGTCATCACGGTGCCGGCGTATTTCAATGACGCGCAGCGGCAGGCGACCAAGGACGCCGGACGGATCGCCGGGCTGGAGGTGCTGCGGATCATCAACGAGCCGACCGCGGCGGCGCTGGCCTACGGGCTGGACAAGAAGCAGAACGAGACCGTGCTGGTCTTCGACCTGGGCGGCGGCACGTTCGATGTCAGCATCCTCGACATCGGTGACGGCGTGATCGAGGTCCGGGCGACCTCCGGCGACACCCACCTCGGCGGTGACGACTTCGACCGGCGGATCGTCGATTTCCTCGCCGATGAGTTCCAGCGGGACAACGGGATCGACCTGCGCGCCGACCCGCAGGCCTTGCAGCGGCTGTTCGAGGCGGCGGAGAAGGCCAAGGTGGAACTGTCCTCGGTCACCCAGACCACGATCAGCCTGCCGTTCATCACCGCCGACGCGGCCGGCCCCAAGCACCTGAACACCACCCTCATGCGGTCGAAGTTCGACCAGCTCACCGCCGACCTGGTCGAGCGCACCATCGGGCCGGTCCAGCAGGCGATGGCCGACGCCAAGCTGACCGCGGCCGACATCGACGAGGTGATCCTGGTCGGCGGGTCGACCCGGATCCCGGCGGTGCAGGCCCTGGTGCGCCGGCTGACCGGTGGCAAGGACCCGAATATGACGGTCAACCCGGACGAGGTGGTCGCGCTCGGCTCGGCGGTCCAGGCCGCGGTGATCAAGGGCGACGTCCAGGACGTGCTGCTGCTCGATGTCACGCCGCTGTCGCTGGGCATCGAGACTCTCGGCGGGGTCATGACCAAGGTGATCGAGCGCAACACCACCATCCCGGCCCGGCGAACCGAGGTGTTCAGCACGGCGGAGGACAACCAGTCCGCGGTTGATGTGGTGGTGCTGCAGGGCGAGCGGGAGCGGGCGGCGGACAACCGGGTGCTCGGCCGGTTCCGGCTGGAGAACATCCGGCCCGCCCCGCGCGGGGAACCGCAGATAGAGGTGACCTTCGACATCGACGCGAACGGCATCCTGAACGTGTCGGCGCGGGACAAGGACACCGGGGCCGAGCAGCGGATCACGATCAGCGAGAGCTCCAACTTGGACAAGTCCGAGGTCGAGCGGATGGTCGCCGATGCCGAGGCCAACCGCGCCGAGGACCGCCAGCTGCGCGAGCTGACCGATGCGCGCAACGAGCTGGATTCCGCTGCGTACCAGGTGGAGCGCAGGCTCAGCGAACTCGGGCAGGCGGTCCCGGTGCACGAGAAGGCCCGGGCCGAGACGCTGGTGGCGGACGCGCGGCAGGCGATCGCTGACCAGGCTCCCGCCGGCCGGCTCCGGTCGCTGACGAGCGAACTCCAGCAGGTCTACCACGGCCTAGGCGCCTCCGGGTCCGGGTCGTCCGGGCCGGGGCCGGGCGGAGCGGGGCCGTCGGGCCAGGGCCCCTCCGGTCAGGGGTCACCGGGGCAGTCCCCGGGTGACGACGACGTGATCGACGCGGAGTTCACGACCCCATGACTGACCAGGCGCCCGACGGGACTCCGCGGCCCGGCCAGGGCGACACGCGGCCCGGCCACGGCGATGCCGAGGCCGAGCCGAGCCGGGATGCCCTGCGGGCACGGATCGCCGAGCTGGAGGACCAGCGGCTGCGCGCCCTGGCCGACGCGGACAACGTGCGCAAACGGTGCGCCCGGGACACCGAGCGCGCCCGTTCGGAGGAACGGGCGCGGCTGGCGGCTGACTGGCTGCCAGTGCTGGACAACCTGGACCTGGCGCTGGCGCACGCCGGTGCCGATCCGGGCGTCATCATCGACGGGGTCCGGACGGTCCGCGACCAGGCGGCGGGTGTCCTGCAGCGGCTGGGCTTCGCGCGCCGCGACGACCTCGGCGCGGTCTTCGACCCGTCACGCCATGACGCGATCGGCTCCAGGGCCGGGACCGACGCTCCGGCCGGAACGGTGGTTGAGGTCCTGCGGCCGGCCTACGGTGAAGGCGACCATCAGCTGCGGCCAGCACTGGTCGTGGTGGCGAAGGACGGCTGATGGCATCGGACCGCGACTTCTACGAGATCCTGGGCGTGAGCAGGAACGCCACCCAGGAGCAGATCCAGCGGGCCTACCGCAAGCTGGCCCGCGCGCACCACCCCGACGTGAACAAGGACCCGGGTGCGGAGGACCGGTTCAAGGACGTCTCCGAGGCCTACAACGTCTTGCACGATCCGGAGACACGCCGCCGCTACGACGCGTTCGGGCCGGATTTCCGCCGGGTTCCTGACGACGTCGACCCCGAGACCTGGAACCGTGCCGCCGCGGGCGGCGGCCCGAGGGCCGGCGGCGCGGGCACCGGCCGGCGGGCCCGGCGCGGGCCGGCCGCAGACACGGGCTTCGCTACCGGGTTCGGCGAGGACATCGACCTCGACGACCTGCTCGGCGGGCTGTTCGACGGCAGAGCCGGACGCGGCTGGGGGCCCATCCCCGGCGCGGACCAGGAAGCGGTCATCGACCTGACCGTGGAGGAGGCGTACCGCGGCACCCGGCGCTCGGTCACCCTCGAGGGCGGCGGGCAAACCCGGACCCTGCAAGTCACCATCCCGGCCGGGGTGACCAACGGGCAGCGGATCCGGCTGGCCGGCCAGGGCGGCCGTGGCACCGAGGGCGCCCCCGCCGGCGACCTCTACCTGATCGTTCGCATCGCACCGCACCCCCGGTACCGGGTCGAGGGCCGCGACCTGCATGTCGAGTTGCCGCTTGCCCCCTGGGAGGCGGCGCTCGGCACCACCGTCGCGGTCGAAACGCCCGACGGCGAGGCCAAGGTGAAGGTCCCCGCGGGCACGTCGAGCGGCCGCCGTCTGCGGCTGCGCGGCCGCGGCCTGCCGAACCCCAAGGGAACGGCGGGTGACCTGTACGCCGAGGCACGGATCCTGGTGCCCAGGAAACTGTCGGCCGAGGAGCGGCGCCTGTTCGAAGAGCTTGCCGCCACATCCACCTTCGACCCGAGGAGGCCGAAGTGAACCCGCAGGCCACCATGAACACCAAAGTGACCGTGACGTATGCACTCACCCGGCCAGCGCGCCTCGACCTCGAATCGTTCGCCCGGGTCACCGGAACCCACCCTGACCTGGTGCGCCGGCTGGTGACCCTGGGCGTGCTGGACGCGGACACCGACGCGGCCGGGCGGCTGTGGTTCGCCCCGTCACAGCGCGCGGCCATGGCCAGGGTGCAGCGGTTGCGCGCCGGCTTCGGCCTCAACTACGCGGCTATCGGCCTCGTCACCGACCTGCTCGACCGGATCGCGGTACTCGAGGCGGCAGCCCGCGGTCACTCCCGACGCACCGGAGGCTAGCAGTGGACCCGAACCGGCTGACGCAGAAGTCGCAGGAAGCGCTGCACGACGCGCAGACCAAGGCGCTGCGTTTCGGGCACACCGAGGTGGACGGCGAGCACCTGCTGCTTGCCCTGCTCGACCAGCCCGACGGACTGGCGCCCCGGCTGCTCGGGCAGGCGGGCGTGGACACCGGCCGGCTGAGAGCCGACCTGGAGGCCGAGCTTACCCGCCGCCCGCGTGTCAGCGGCCCCGGGGTCGCACCCGGCCAGATCGCCGTCTCCCAGCGCCTATCCCGTCTGCTCGACGCCGCCGAGCAGGAGGCCAGCCGGCTCAAGGACGACTACGTGTCCGTCGAGCACCTCATCATCGCGATGATCGACGAGGGCGCCTCCTCCGGCGCGGGCCGCCTGCTGGCCCAGCATGGACTTAGCAAGGACTCGTTCCTCGAGCACCTGACCAGGATTCGCGGCAACCAGCGGGTGACGTCGGCGACGCCGGAGGGCGCGTATGAGGCGCTGGAGAAGTACGGCCGGGATCTGGTGGCAGACGCGGCAGCCGGCAAGCTTGACCCGGTCATCGGGCGGGACGGCGAGATCCGGCGGGTGATCCAGATCCTGTCCCGGAAGACCAAGAACAACCCGGTGTTGACCGGGGACCCGGGGGTGGGCAAGACGGCGATCGTGGAGGGGCTGGCGCAGCGGATCAGCAACGGCGACGTCCCGGAGGGGCTGAAGGACAAGGTCGTCTTCGCCCTGGACATGGGGTCGCTAGTGGCCGGGGCGAAGTACCGAGGTGAGTTCGAGGAGCGGCTGAAAGCAGTCCTGGCGGAGGTGACGGCGGCCGAGGGCCGGATCCTGCTGTTCGTGGATGAGCTGCACACGGTGGTCGGCGCGGGCGCGGCCGAGGGGGCGATGGACGCGGGGAACATGCTCAAGCCGATGCTGGCCCGCGGTGAGCTGCACATGATCGGCGCGACCACGCTGGATGAGTACCGCAGGTACATCGAGAAGGACGCCGCTTTGGAGCGGCGGTTCCAGCCGGTGCCGGTCGACGAGCCGTCGGTCGAGGACGCCATCTCGATCCTGCGCGGGCTGCGCGAGCGGCTGGAGGTGTTCCACGGGGTCAAGATCTCCGACGGGGCGGTAATCGCCGCGGTGACGCTGTCCCACCGGTATATCAGTGACCGGTTCTTGCCGGATAAGGCGATCGACCTGGTCGATGAGGCGTGCGCGATGCTGCGCACCGAGATCGACTCGATGCCGGCCGAGCTGGACGAGCTGACCCGGCGGGTGATGCGGCTGGAGATCGAGGAGGCGGCGCTGGCCAAGGAGGACGACCCGGCCAGCAAGGCCCGGCTGGCTGCCTTGGGCCGGGACCTGGCCGGCCTGCGGGCAGAGGCGGACGCGATGCGGGCGCAGTGGGAATCGGAGCGGCAGGCGCTGCGCAAGGTGCAGGCGCTGCGCGCCGAGATCGAGCAGGTCCGCGGCGAGGCCGAGCGGGCCGAGCGGGCCTATGACCTGAACAAGGCGGCCGAGCTGCGGATGGGCAAGCTGCCCGAGCTGGAACGGCGGCTGGGCGCCGAGGAGGATCACCTGGCCAGCAAGCAGGGCAGCGCCCGGCTGCTGCGCGAGGTGGTCACTGACGAGGAGATCGCCCAGATCGTGTCCCGGTGGACCGGCATCCCAGTGACCCGGCTGCAGGAGGGCGAGCGGGACAAGCTGCTGCGGCTCGGCCAGATCCTGCACGAGCGGATCGTCGGCCAGGACGAGGCGGTCCAGGCGGTGACCGATGCGATCATCCGGGCCCGGTCCGGGCTGAAAGACCCGCGGCAGCCGATCGGCTCGTTCCTGTTCCTCGGCCCGACCGGGGTCGGCAAGACCGAGCTGGCCAAGACCCTCGCCGCGACCTTGTTCGACACCGAGGACAACATGGTCCGGCTGGACATGAGCGAGTACCAGGAACGGCACACCGTCTCCCGGCTGGTCGGCGCCCCGCCCGGCTACGTGGGGTATGAGGAGGGCGGCCAGCTGACCGAGGCGGTCCGGCGCAAGCCCTACTCGGTGGTGCTGTTCGACGAGATCGAGAAGGCGCACCCGGACGTGTTCAACACGCTGCTGCAGGTGCTGGACGACGGGCGGCTCACCGACGCGCAGGGCCGCACCGTCAACTTCCGCAACACCGTCATCATCATGACCTCCAACATCGGCTCCCAGTACCTCCTGGACGGGGTCACCTCCGACGGCGAGATCAAGTCCGACGCCCGCGACCTGGTGATGGCCGAGCTGCGGTCCCGGTTCCGGCCCGAGTTCCTCAACCGGCTCGACGACATCGTGCTGTTCAAGCCGCTGACCCAGCCCGAGATCGAGCGCATCGTCGACCTCATGTTCACCGGCCTGCGGCAGCGGCTGGCCGAACGGTCGCTGACGCTGGAGCTCACTGAGCAAGCACGGCGACTCATCGCCCAACAGGGCTTCGACCCCGTGTACGGGGCGCGCCCGCTGCGCCGGTTCATCGCCCGCGACGTGGAAACCCGCATCGGCCGCGCCCTGGTCGCGGGTGACATCAGGGACGGCGCCCTCATCCGGGTCGACGCGGCCGAGGGCGAGCTCACCGTCAGCTACGAGAACCCCGGGTAGGAGCGACCGCATGCCAGACGGACAAGGCAGCACGCCAGCGGAGCTGGTCAGGTGCGCGAACTGCGGCCGGATGAACCGGGTTCCGGCCGCCGCGCGCGGAATCCCCCGGTGCGGCAACTGCCACAAGCCGCTGCCCTGGGTTGCCGCCGCGGGCGACGACACGTTCGCCGAGGTCGCCGAAGCGGCCGCCGTCCCCGTCGTGGTGGACATGTGGGCGCCCTGGTGCGGGCCCTGCCGCGCCGTCAGTCCCGCGCTGGAGCAGCTCGCCCAGGACCTGGCCGGCACGATGAAGCTGGTCAAGGTCAACGTGGACGAGGCACCGAAGCTGCAGCAGCGGTTCACCGTCCAGGCCATCCCCACGCTGATGGTGCTGCGGGACGGCAAGGTGATCGCCCGCCAGGCGGGCGCCATGCCGCTGCCCGCGCTGCGGGACTGGGCCCAGGGCGCGCTCGCACAGTCCTAGCTGACCCAAGTCGTAGCGAGCGACCTCATACCGCCGAGGCTCGCGGCTGCACCGCGAATGGGGAGGTCGGCGGGTTGCGTGGCAGCGAGGAGGTACCCGGTGGGGTGGCCTCCTCGCTGTGCCGGTTCTAGCCTCCCTCCTTCACGCGGCTTCTGAACCGCCCGCAGCCCGCCTGATTTGATCTTGATTTCGTGTTGGCGGGTGGCTGTGGGCCGGAGCGGTCTGCGTCCTGGCGGTGGCGAGAGCGGGGATGATGCCCCGGCGCGGGCATCGTCGCTGCTGGTGGGCAGGCTGGCGCCGGCCGGTGATGGTGAGAACTCGGTAGGGGCTGGT
>Ga0114129_10012793_pt1 | contig 11943 bp, 12 predicted proteins | sample RhiMetdeltSRZDD1_FD_80071 | JGI IMG/M metagenome (GOLD analysis project Ga0114129, IMG submission 80071) | Populus rhizosphere microbial communities from Tennessee, USA - Rhizosphere MetaG P. deltoides SRZDD1 (version 2) (version 2) | ecosystem: Host-associated > Plants > Roots > Rhizosphere >... | reverse complement strand
CAGGAGAAGAACCTGCAGGACCTGTTCGGCCGCGGCAAGTTCTTCGAGGGCGTCGACTGGTCGAAGACGCGGGCCTACGCGGTGGGCCTCGGCCAGATCTACTTCAACCTGAAGGGACGCGAGGCGAAGGGCATCGTTTCGGCCGGCGAGGAGTATCGACAGCTCCAGGACGAGATCCGCGGGAAGCTGCTCCCGCTCAGCGACCCCGAGACCAGCGAGCGGGTGTTCGCGGACGTCTACAAGCGCGACGACATCTACAAGGGCGAGTACATCCAGATGGCTCCCGACCTGCAGGTGGGCTTCCTCGACGGCTACCGCGTGGGCTGGCAGGACACGCTCGGCACGATCCGCCGCGGCGTCGTCGAGAACAACAACAAGAAGTGGTCGGGCGACCACTGCGCCACGGCGACCGAGATCTCACACGGCGTCTTCTTCTCTAACCGCAAGATCGCGACCGCCGACCCGCACATCATGGACCTGGCTCCCTCGATCCTGAAGCTGCTCGAGACCCAGATTCCCCCGGACTACGACGGGAAGCCGTTCTGGTGAAGGCCGCGCTGCTGGTCCTGACGCTCGCCGCCGTGCTACAGGATGCGCCTCGGACACAGGCGCCGGTCGCGGCCTCCGCCTCCGACGAGGAGCGACTCAAGAAGGTGAAGGAGCGGCGCGCGACCTTGGAGCAGGAGCTCGCGCGCATGCGCGGCGAGGAGAAGAGCCTGCTCGGCGAGGTGGAGCGGCTCGAGCTCGAGCTCGCGTTGCGCAGCGAAGAGCTCACCGAGATCCAGATCAGCTTGCGACGCACGCGCACAGCACTCGACGCGACGGTTGCGCGCGTCAAAGAGCTCGAAACCAGCCTGGCCGAGGCCCGCCCGGCGCTCGCGCGCCACGCCCGCGCGCTCTACAAGCTCGGGGACATGAGCTACCTGCGGCTGCTGCTCTCGATCGACCGGCCCTCGGATTTCTTCCGCGGCTATCGGCTGATCACGACCTTGGCGCGGCGCGACAACGCGCGCGTGTCGAGCTTCCGCGCCGACCTTCACGCCCTTACGAGCGAGCGGGCCGCGCTCGAGGAGCGCACGCGCGAGTCAATGGCGCTGCGCAGCAAGCTCGCGGCCGCGCGCCGCGACCTGGACGCCCAGCGCGCTCGCAAAACCGAGCTTTTGACCTCGCTCGTCGAGCGCAAGGAGCTGAACGCCGCCTACGTCGAGGAGCTGGCTCAGGCCGAGACGCGGCTCGTAGCGATGCTCGCGGGCCTCGGCGAGGGGGTGGTCGAGGTACCGCTCGGGGCCTTCCGCGGCAGCCTGCCGTGGCCGGTCGTGGGCGAGGTGCGGGCGGGATTCGGCCGCCGCAAGCACCCGCGCTTCGACACCTACACGATCCACAACGGGATCGAGATCGAGGCGCCCAAGGACGCGGCCGTGAAAGCCGTGCACGCCGGCCGCGTGGTCTTCGCCGAGCGCTTCCGCGGCTACGGGCTGATGGTCATCGTGGATCACGGCGGCAAACACCACTCGCTCTACGCGCAGCTCGGCGATGTCCAGGTGGCTCCAGGCCAGCAGGTTTCGGCTGGTACCGTGCTCGGGACGGCGGACCCCGCGGGACCCGACGGAGCGGGGTTCTACTTCGAGATGCGCTTTCAGGGGCGGCCCGAGGACCCGGAAGGCTGGCTGGCCAAACCCTGATATCCTGATTGCATGAGCCACCGCTCGCGTCTCGCAATCGCCCTCGTTTCCACCTGCCTGATCGGTTATATCGCCGTGGGATCGTTGCTCGGCAAGGCGCTCGGCGACACGAGCTACGGCCAGCTCGCGATCTTCAACGAAGTCGTCCGGCTGGTGCTCGACGCGTACGTCGAGCCCGTGAACCTCGACCGCGCCATGGCCGGCGCGCGGCTGGGCATGGCTGATGCACTGGACGGCGACAGCTCGTACCTCGATGCCGAGCAGTACAAGCTGCTCCAGCAGCCAGCGGCCGAGAGCGATGCCGACGTCGGCCTGGTGCTGACGCGCCGCTTTGCGTTCCTGATGGTGGTTGCGGCGCGGCCGGCTTCTCCGGCCGCGAAGGCGGGCCTGCAACCGGGAGACCTGGTGAAGGCGATCGACGATCGGCACACGCGCCCGTTGCCCGCGCTCGTGGCCGAGCGGCTGCTGCGCGGCGCGCCCGGCTCGTCCGTCAAGCTGTCGGTGCTGCGCGCGGGGGCCGAACCGTTCGACGTCAGCGTGGTTCGCGAGCGACTCAAGCCTGCAGCTCCCGAGAGCCGCATGCTCGACGCGACCGCCGGCTACGTGCGCATCGCGGAGTTCTCGGCCACGACCGCCCAGGACGTGCGCGCGCAGGTCGAGTCGTTGCAACGCTCCGGGGCCAAGCAGCTCCTGCTCGACCTGCGCGACGCGGCGTGGGGCGCGCCAGCCGACGGCGTGGCGGTGGCCGAGCTGTTCCTGCAGGGCGGCCCAGTGGCGAAGCTCGTGGGCCGGCGAGCCGACGAAAAGCTGCTGCAGGCTGACGCCGCGCGCACGGCGTGGACCGGCCCACTCGCGCTCTTGGTGACGAACGGCACGGCCGGTGCCGGCGAGGTGGTGGCGGCGGCGCTCGTCGACGCCGGGCGCGCGAAGCTCGTGGGCGAGCACACCTTCGGGCGCGCGGCGGTCTCGAAGACGCTGCCGCTACCCGAGGGCGGCCTGGTGCTCACCGTGGCGAAGTACATGTCCCCCAAGGGCACCTCGATCCACGGGCAGGGCCTTTCACCCACGGTACCGGTCGCGCAGGAGGACGAGGACGAAACGGCCGAGGGCGCCCCGCGCGAAGACCGCATCCTGGAAAAGGCGCTCGAGGTCGTGAAGGCCGACGCCGCCGAGAAGGCAGCAGCGTAACCTGCTTTCGGCTCTTCAAGGGGGCTCTCGAAGAGCGGCTCTAAACGGCTGTCTCGTGCTCTTCAAGGGCTGCCCTCGTAGGGGTGCGAAACTGCTTGCTTTCTTTGGACTGGGAGGGCCTTCGCCCCCCCCCCAGACCCCCCCAGACTCTAGACCCCCGGGCTCCAGACGCCTCGTGACTCTGTGGATCTCAGCGAACCAGGGCTTTCAGGCGTTTGCCCGGCGAGAAGCGCGGCCAGCGGCGGGCCGGGACCTTCATGGCCGCGCCGGTTGCGGGGTTGTGCGCGGCCCGCGCGCGCCGGTGGCTCACCAGAAAGGTTCCGAAATCGACGAGCTTCACCTCGTCGCCGCGGCGCAGCGTGCGGGTCACCTGCGCGAGCACGGCGTCCAGCACACGCAGCACGTCGGCCTTCGTGAGACCGGTGTCGCGCGCGACCCGCTTGACCAGGTCGGCCTTGTTCACGCTACGGCAACACCTCGAGCGGCGCTTCCTGGACGACTTCGCGCTTGCCCAGCTTGTCGGTGACCTTGAGCTGCACCACGTACTTGCCCGGGCCGAAGTTGGCGAGTGGGATCGGCCCGACGGACGCTCCGTCGCGCTCGGACTCGATCGCCTTGGGCGGAGCCTTGGCCACTGCGGTCTTGCCGTCTTTCAGGATGCTGACGACGGCGCTGGCGTCGGCCTTGCCGGTCGTCGGGTCGGTCTTCAGGTCGTAGACCTGGTAGACGAACTCCACCTGCTCCGACACGTGGACCGTTCCGCCGAACGCCGGCACGAGCCGGGCCGTGCCGAGCTCGAAGGCCGCGAACGGGTGCTGCGGATCCGAGGCGCCGCCCGGCAGCTCCTCGATGCGCTTGACGATGATCAACGATCCGGCCGACGGCAGCTTGCTCACGCTGCCGTCCGTGCCGGACTCGACGCGCGCCAGATCCGGCACCTCGATCGGCAGGGACGCGAGCGAGCCCTTGCCGCCCTTCTCGTCCACGGCGCCGGCCCTCAGCGTGTACTTGCCGGGTCTGAGCGCGAGCTTGAAGCCCGCGACGAACGAGCCGTCGGCCTCGACCGGCACGGTGGTCGCCTGCTCGGTCCAGGCCGACTCCTTCCCATCCTCGGCGACAGCACTCGCCCCGACCAGGAGGCGGACGGTCTTGGTACCGCCAGCCTCGCTCGCGGCGAGGCCCGCAGCCTCGCCGCGCACGAGCCCGAGCAGAGCCGTGCCGCCGTCCTCGATCTTGAGGTAGGAGGTCTGCAGCGCCGTCGGAAAATCCTGCCGCGGCTGCTTCAAGAGCGCGCGGGCCGCCGTCTCCTTGGGCAGCATGTCCGCGAGCTTCAGCAGCCGGCCGTCCTTGCCAGTCTTGTACTGGAGACTCGGCTGCACGACCAGGCTACCCGCAACGCGATCCATCTGCGCCGCGAGAGCACCCGGAGCGCGGCACTCTTCGTCGAACGCGATCGCGGCCTTGCCGCCCGTGAACGTGCGTCCGGGCCGGTCGCGGTATGTCCAGACCTCGCGCGGCCGCAGCCCGGGAGTGAGGCCCTCGCCCTCCTTCTGCACCTCGTCGGGCTTGCCGAGCAGGATGAAGACACGGCCGCAGTCCGTGAGCGAACCCGCCTGAGCGGGCATCCGATAGAGCCGGTCGGCCTCGGCGCGCGCCTTCTCGAACTCGACCTGGTACTCGTTCGCAGGTGTGGCAAGGTCGGGGTCCCGGCGCGCCCAGAAGATCTTCTGGAACTCGAGCCGGTCGCTCTTCTCCTTCAGGCCCTTGAAGGTCTTGTCCTCGTCGGTCAGGAGAATCGGCCGGACGTCGTCGAGAAACTTCTTGTCGTCCTTGTCCAGTTTCTGGGCACTGGCCAGACCCGCGGATTCCAGCAACAGGACTGGCACGAGGGCGAAACGACGGGACCAAGCGCGCATCGCTCTTCTCCTTGCTTCCTCGAATAATTGATCTTACGCGCCCGAGCCCCGGGTCGACAATGCTATCGGCGAAGCCTCGAGCGCTGCGGCACGGTCCGTGCTAGTCTCGACCCTCGATGCCGATGCGCTCGCCGGGGAACCTCACTGCTGCCGTGCTCGGCCTCGCCGCTTCCCTGGCGCTCGCGGCTACAGCCGACGCCCTCCCGCGGCGCGCCTCGAGGCGTGCACCCAGGGCCACTGCCGTGGTGCTGCCGGCGAGCGCTTCTGCCTGGGACCTCGCCGTTGGCGAGGCGGCTCGCAGCGGACTGGGACAAACGCAGGGCGCAGTGGTCGCGATGGACCCGCGCACGGGACGCGTGCTCGCGCTCGTGAACCCGTCGCTCGGGATGCAGCGCGCGTTCCAGCCTTGCTCGGTGTTCAAGATCGTCGTCGGGATCGCGGGCCTCTCCGAGGGCGTGATCACGCCCGAGACCACGCACCGCTGCCAGAAGGGCTGCTGGATGTGGGCGGGCCACGGGGCGATCGACCTCAAGCGCGCCCTCGCGGTCTCGTGCAACCCCTACTTCGAGTGGGTGGGCGAGCAGCTCGGGTACGAAAAGGTGCAGCGCTACGCGCACCTGCTGGGCCTCGGCGAGCTGTCCGGAATCAACCTCACGGGCGAAACGGCGGGCCGCTTACCGGAGTTCGTGAAGCCCTCCGCTGTCGGCCACCTCTCGAGCCACGCGGAAGGGATCGCCACCTCGGCGCTGCAGCTCGCGGTCCTGCTCTCGGCGACGGTGAACGGCGGCATCGTGCTCAAGCCCCAGATCAGTGGCCCCGACGGCTTCAGCGCCACGGAACGCTGGCGCTTGCCCGCTGGCACCCGGCTCGAGGGCCTCAGCCACGGCTTCGCCGCCGCCGTCAACGAAGGCAGCGCCAGCGCGGCCTTCGATCCCGATGTTGCCGTCGCCGGCAAGACCGGCACCTGCTCCGCGCTCGGCTGGTTCGCGTCTTATGCACCCGCCGACCGGCCTGAGCTCGTGGTGGTGGTGTTCCTTCGATACGGCAGCGGCCACGGCGCTTCCGCCGTGGCCGGCCGCATCTTCCGTCAGCTGTTCGGCAGGGGCTCCTCGTCGACGGCTGCCGGCATGCCCTAGTACTCCCCTGAGACTTTTCGAAGGCGCCCGCAACAGCCAGAGCGGATCATTCACTCGGAAGCTTGCAGGCCTCGTGAATGATCCGGGCTAAAGCGAGGGCCGCTCCAGGGTCAGCTTGAGGCGGGTGGTCTCGCCGGCCGGGACGAGGACGTCGCTCTCGGCCGTGCGGAAGCCGGGGCGAACCACCTCGATCTTGTGCCGTCCGGGCGGCAGCCGCAGCGAAGAGGCCTCGCGAGCGCTTCCGCGGAAGGCCCCGTCGACGTAGACCGAGGCGTCCTCCGGCTGGATGCTGAGCTGAAGCTTCCCGAGCTCGGCCGCGGGCTCATCCACGGCGTCCTCGGATCGCTCGTCGTCCTCGCTGTCGTCGCGCTCGCGCCTCACCTCGCGCTCGGGCAGCGGCGCGCCACCCGTGAGGTCCTCCTGGGTTTCACCTACGCCCTTCTGCAAATCGTGGTGGAGCTTCAAGGTCGCGTCGGGGCCGACGTATACGCGCATCCGATGCGTCTTGTAGCCTTCGAGCTTCAGGGCGATCTCGTGGCGCCCCGGCGAAACATGCAACCGCTGCAGCAGGCCGTCGAAGTCGTCCACTACGCCGGCGTAGTAGCCGTCCACGTACACGCGGGCCTCTGCAGGATCGACCAGCACGCGAAGCGAGCCGCCCTCGCTACGTCCAGAGTAGTAAACGCTGCCACCACCCCAAGAACCGGGGTAACCGCCCCAGTAGCTGCCGTAACCGTAGCCACCGTAGCCGCCGCCGTACCAGCCGGAGTACCCGTACGGCCACCAGTAACCGCCATAGCCGGGGTAGTACCAGCCGCCGCCCCAGCCTGAATACCCGTAGCCGGGATGGCCGTAATTGCCGCGGCCGCTCCCGCGCCCGGTTCCGGCGCGCGGATGGCGGCGCTCGGCCGTGGACGGAGCGGAGTAGGTCGCGCTCGAGTCGCTCGAGCTCGACGAGCTCGAGCCGCTCGACTGCGCGCTGGGCGAGCTATGCCGCGAGCCGGCGTCTCCGCCACTGCGGGAGCCGCCGCTGTCTCCGCCTCCACGGGGCACGGCGCGGTCCTGAGCCAGCCCGAGGGCGGGCACCAGCGCCAGGCCCGCCACGAGAAGGAGTCTGCCGGTTCGAACGCTCATGTTCGCCTCCATCGTCCGGTCGTCACCGAACACGGGTTCTGCAACGTGCGTGCCGATCGGCGGCTGTCGTGCTGCATCGGCAAGTCGTTGATTCTAAGATAACTCAGACTGGCCCCGCCCGTCTCGGCACAGACCGCCGTCCCTTCGCGCGGACAGCTCCTGTCCCCGCCCGATATTCTCTCCTGCCGCGGTACGATTCGAGGTCCTGAGCGAGCCTCCTCCCTTCGTGCCGTTCGGAGTCGCGCACGTTGGCGCGCTCGTCTGCGTCGCGCTCGTCGCGGGTCTGCTCGTCCTGCTGCTGCGCGCTCGGCCCGGCCTTGCCGGACCTGTCCGCTGCGGGCTCGCGGCAGGAATCGTTGGGCTTCTCGCGTTCGAGCTCGCCGTGGCGGCGCGGGAGGGATGGCTGAGCTGGATGACGCTCCTGCCCCTCGAGCTCTGCGATGCCGCGCTGGTGCTGGCCGTCGTCACCTTGCTGCGGCCGAAGCAGGCCCCGGCCGAGGTCGTCTACTTCTGGGCCGGCTCCGGGACGCTCATCGCCATGCTGACACCCGAACTGCCGTGGGGCTTTCCGCGTTGGGAGTTCGTCGTCTTTTTCGGCCTGCATGGGCTTGTGCTGGTCGCCGCGCTCGTGCTGGTCTTCGGCCTGGGATTCTCGCCCCGCTCGGGAGCGCCCTGGCGAGTGTTCGGACTCACCGCCGGCTGGGCCGCATTCGTGGGCTTGCTCAACCTGCTCCTCGACACCAACTTCATGTACCTGCGACACAAGCCGACCGTCGCAACGCCACTCGACTGGATGGGTCCCTGGCCCGTGTACATCGGAGTTTCTGGGATCGTGGCGCTCGTTCTCTTCCACGCACTCGCTCTTCCGTTTCGCCGCCGCGGCCTATACTCCTGACCGCGTGAGCTCCGCACCACGGCCGCCCTCGCGGCGAAGGCTGCTCGTCTCGTGCGGCGAGCCCTCAGGCGATCTCTACGCGGGCGAGCTCGTCCGGCACCTGCGCGAGCGCACGGGTCCCATCGACGTCTTCGGCCTCGGGGGCGACCGGCTGCGGGCGCAGGACGCGCGACTCGTAGCTCACGTGAGCGAGCTCGCGGTCGTGGGCCTCGTCGAGGTTCTGCGCCACCTCGGCCGGCTGCGCGCGGTCTTCCAGAGCGTGCTCGCGGAAGTGGACCGGGAGCCGCCGGCGCTCGCGGTGCTCGTCGACTACGCGGGCTTCAACCTGCGCCTCGCGAAGCAGCTGCGCCGCCGCGGCATCCCGGTCGTCTACTACGTCTCGCCGCAGCTCTGGGCCTGGCGCCGCGGACGGATGCGCACGGTCCGCGACTCGGTCGAGCACATGATCGTGATCTTCCCGTTCGAGGAGCGCTTTTACCGGGAGGCCGGCGTCCGCGTCACCTTCGTGGGCCATCCGCTCGTCGAGCTGGCCCGGCCCGCCCCGGATCCGGGCGCATTCCTGACCGAACAGGGCCTTGATCCCCGGCGCCCGGTGCTTGCGGTGCTGCCGGGCAGCCGGCGGCAGGAGATCGCCTACAACTTGCCGCCAATCGCAGCGGCGCTTCGCATCCTGAGCACCGAGCGGCCCGAGCTGCAGCCCGCACTCGCCGTCGCGCCGGGGCTGGGCCACGAGGCGATCCGCGCGGCGCTCGGGAATCTGCCCGTGCCGATGATCAGCGGCGAGACCCATGCCCTGATGGGCGCCGCCGCGGCCGGCATCGTCGCTTCGGGCACGGCCACCGTCGAGGCGGCGCTCCTCGACCTCGCCTCGGTCGTGGTGTATCGCCTGTCGCCGGTGAGCTACTTCCTGGGTCGACCCTTCGTGCACGTGCCTCACTACGCGATGGCGAACCTGATCGCGGGACGTCGCGTCCTGACCGAGCTCATCCAGGGCGACTTTCAGCCCGCAGCCGTCGCGCGAGAGGTGGGCCGGCTCCTGGACGACACGGCTCATCGCGCGGCAGTCAAGGCCGGCCTGGCCGAAGTGAGGGCTGTGCTCGGAAGGCCGGGCGCCTCGGCCCGTGCCGCCGAGGTCGTGACCCGGGTTCTGGATCGTTTAGAGGCCAAAAAAACTTGACAGCATAGAGGTTTGTATGTGACCTTGTCAGGTGAATTCTAGGCTAGGGGTCGCGATGAATCGAACCGCGTACGGAACAGCCGCCGTCGCTCTCCTTCTGCTCGGCTGCCACACGATCACGGAAGAGCTGCCGACGACCCCGAGCGCGTCCCCCAAGGCCCCCGCTTCAGGGGTTCTAAAGGTCTCGATTCCGACGATTCCGACGCCCACGCCGACGCCCAGGCCCGCACCCACGCCCGGTCCCGGTCCCGCACCCACTCCGACGCCGACTCCGCAGGCAACTCCGCCGCCGAACGCGGGGGGCTGTGGACAGCCGATCCCGCCCCAGCTCTCGCAGATCCGAGCCAAGGTCCACATCCGGGGACCCAACCAGTGGACGCTCGACTCGACGCCACTCGTGCACGACCGGACATACTGCGCCCAGATCGGCTTTACCGACGGGCGTGCCGACTGCCCGGTCCGCACCGAGGGCTCGTCGGACCGCGTCGCGTGCGAGGTTTACGCGCTCGGGGGCAACGCGGTCGACACCGGGCGGCCGGGGCCAACCTGGACCCGCAACGGGCACCACTGCAGCGGGAACGCGGGCGACTGCGCGAATCATCACAGCAACCAGTTCCTGCTGTTCGCATACGGGGGCGGGGCATACCAGGCCTGCTCGCGCAACGGCGTCTGCGGCTCGCTGCAGGTGGATCGCTGAGGACGCGAGACTTGCTTGACAGCCGCCGACTGGCATGTGACCGTTTCGGCGTGGCACGGGGCGTGGGGATGCGGGCTGGCGCCGGCGTGGTTTTGGCGGGTTGCCTCGCGGCCTGGGCCTGTGGCTCGCTCGAGAGTCCGACGGTCCCCGAGCCCACACCGGACCCCAGACCACCGACGGCGAGCGCCACCCCGAACCCCGGCGGCACGCCAGCGCCGGTCCTGGGCGGGCCCTCCAAGCCGACTCCGACGCCTGACCCCGGGGCCACGCCGGATCCGTCGGCGACCCCGGCCGCACCCCAGGACAACGGCGGCTGCGGAGACCCGCTGCCCGGGGAGCTCGCTGAGATCAACGTCAAGGTCCACCAGCGCGGCGAAAACCATTGGCTGCTCGATTCGACACCGCTCGTGGGGCCGGACGCCGTGTATTGTGCGAAGATCGGCTTCACCGATGGCCGTAGCATGTGCCCAGTCCGCGTCGAAGGACATCCCGAGCGCGAGGCATGCGAGCTCTTGGTAACGGGCCGCGCCCGCGACACCGGGCGCTCCGGCCCGACCTGGTACGTCGACGGGGCCTTGTGCACGGGGCGACCGGTTTGCGAGAATCACCCGGACAACCAATACCTGCTGGTCGCGTACAAGAACGGCCTCTACAAAGCGTGCGGAAAGAACGACGTTTGCGGAGACGAAATCGTCGCTCGCTGAAGTTTCCTGCGGGTCGGCCCTCGAGTCCGCTCGCGTTTGCTCTCGCTCTCGCCCTCGCAATCACGTTCGCTGGCTGTGGCGGCGGCGGCAAAGAGCCGGCCGCGCCGACCCGCCCTGACCCGATCCCCGAGGTTGCCTTCGTTCCGACGGCTCCGGCACCCCAGCCGACGCCGACGCCCGTCCCGGGCTCCGAGCCCGAGGAAGATCCGCTACCCGCGATCCCAGGCGGCGGCGTTTCGGGCAGCTGCGGCGACCCGCTGCCCCCGCCGATCTCGCGCATGAATGTCAAGCTCCACGGCCGGTCCGGCGACCGCTACGTGCTCGACTCCACGCCGCTCGTCGGACCCGACGCCGCGTACTGCAAGAGAATCGGCTTCACCGACGGCCGCACCATCTGTCCGGTCCGGGTGGAGGGCGACCCCGAGCGGATACCCTGCGAGACCTTGCGCGTGGGACGCGCGTCGGACAGCGGCCGGCCCGGACCCACCTGGACGGCGAACGGCAAGCGCTGCGATGGGCCGGACGGCGGGACGGCTTGCATGAACCACCCCGCAAACCAGTACCTCGTTTTCGCCTATGGGTCCGGTACCTTCCGAGCCTGCACCCAGGGCGGGGTCTGCGGCCAGATCGTCCTCTAGGAGAGCTGCTCCAGCGAGCACCGGTTGGGGCCTGGTTCGATGCTAGAATCCCCGCCACCCGCGCTGATTGGCCGGAGGAGGAATGGCCAAGCGAATCCTTGTCGTTGACGACGACGAGAACATCCTGAGTCTCGAGCGCACGATCCTCGAGCAGAAGGGTTTCCTCGTCACTACGGCCGGCGGCGGCGAGGAAGCCCTCAAGCTGCTGCGAGAGCAGACGTTCGATCTCGTGCTGCTCGACGTGATGATGCCCGACAAGGACGGTTTCGAGGTGTGCCGCCAGATCAAGCAGGACGGCCGCACCAAGTCGATCCCGGTCATTTTCCTCACGGCCAAGGGCGGCGGCGAAGCACTCGCGGAAGGCTTCGAGTCGGGCGCGGTGATGTACATCAACAAGCCCTTCACCGCGAACAAGCTGCTCACCATCGTGAACACGATGCTGGAGCAAGCGGAGGCCGGCGCCTCCCAGTAGACCGGCGCCTCCCAGTAAAGCAGTGGAGGCGGTTCCACGGGGGGCCTGGGGGGTGCCACGCACCCCCCAGAACAAGGAAAGCTGGCAGTTTCGCCCTCCTTCGAGAGTCGCTCTTGAAGAGTTACGAGCCCTGAGCGTCTCACCCCCTTCGAGAGCCGCTCTTGTAGAGTCATGGGCCGGCAACGAGCGATTGGAACCGAGTCAGCTTCTCGAATACCCCATAGCGGATCTCGATCTCAGTACGGGTGAGCGTGAGCAGGCGGTCGAGGCTGAAGGCCTCCACGCAGAAGGATGCGAGCGTGCT
>Ga0114129_10012792_pt1 | contig 11943 bp, 9 predicted proteins | sample RhiMetdeltSRZDD1_FD_80071 | JGI IMG/M metagenome (GOLD analysis project Ga0114129, IMG submission 80071) | Populus rhizosphere microbial communities from Tennessee, USA - Rhizosphere MetaG P. deltoides SRZDD1 (version 2) (version 2) | ecosystem: Host-associated > Plants > Roots > Rhizosphere >... | reverse complement strand
CTGCGCGGCAGCCTCGCCGCGACGCTGCCCGCCTCGAGGACGTCGACGGCGTCCGGCACGGTGAGCCTGCGCGCGACGTTCTGAGCGCGCTCGCCTACGATCGGATCTCCGCGCCGAGCGCGGCCTTCAGCCGATCCTTCACGGAGGCGATGAGCGCGTCCGCCTCGCTGTCCGTCAGCGTCCGATCCGGCGCCCGCAGCGTCAGACCGACTGCGACGCTCTTCTTTCCCGCCGGGACCTGGGCCCCGCGGTAGACGTCGAAGAGCGTCACGTCTTCGAGCAGGCCCTTCCCGTCCGCCGCGCGGATCTCCGCGAGCAGCGTGGCGGCCGCCGCATCGGCGCGCACGACGAAGGCGAGGTCGCGCGCGACCGCGGGGAAGCGTGGAACGCCGCGGCTCTCGCGCAACGCGCGCGCTTGCGAGAGGAGCACCTCCCAATCGAGCTCGGCGAGCAGCACGGTCGCCGGCACGTCGAAGGCCGCCGCCACGCGCGGATGGATCTGGCCGACCACGCCTGCGCGGCGGCCACCGACGGACAGCTCCGCCGACGCGGCGGGATGCAGGAAGGACTGCTCCGCGGGCGCGTAGCTCCCCTGGACGTCCAGCGCGGCGAGCACGTCGTCGACGGCGCCCTTCAGATCGTAGAAGTCGAGCGGCTCGTGCGGCGCCGCCCAGCTGCGCGGCACACGATGCCCGGCGGCGGCGAGGCCGAGCCGGCGCGGCTCGTCGACGGGCCACGCCAGGTCGCCCGAAGGATGCGACTCGCTCGGCCGCGGCAGGTACACCCGGCCCAACTCGTAGAGCCGCGCGTCCTGCGCGCCGTGCTTGAGCGCGCGCGAGACGTTCTGCAGCAATCCGGCCAGGATGGTCGTGCGCATCGCCGCCTGATCCACGGTGAGCGGATTCGCGACCAGAACGGGCTTCACGTCGGGCCGCAGCGCCAGCAGCTCGCGTTCCGCGACGAAGCTGTAGTTGAGGGCCTCGTCAAACCCGCGGGCAGCGAGAGCCGCTCGCGCTGCCCGGGTAATGCGCTCCTCGCGCGAAATGGCCGCTGTCTCGCCGACGCCCGCCTTCGGCACGACCACGGGGATGGTGTCGTAGCCGCGCAGCCGCGCGACTTCCTCGACGGCGTCGATCTCGCGCGTCAAGTCGCCTCGCCACGAAGGCACCGCCCACTGCCGGCGCTTCTCGTCTCCCTCGACGCTCTGCAATCCGAGCGACTTCAGCCGCTGCTCGACCTCCGTCGGCTTCACTTCGGTCCCGAGCACCGCCGAGACACGCCCGGGCCTCACCCAGATGCGCGTCTGTGCCCCCGGCGACGGATAGCGGTCGATCACGCCCTTCGCGACCTTTCCGCCGGCGAGCTGCACGACCAGCTCGGCGCACCGGTCCAGCGCGAGCGCCGCCATCTTCTCGTCCGCGCCGCGCTCGAACCGGTGCGACGCCTCGGTGTGCAGCCCGTGCCGCCGGGCAGTGCGGCGCGTGCCGCCCGGATCGAACACCGCGCTCTCGATGAGGATGCGCGTCGTCCGGTCCGACACTTCACTGGTCTGGCCTCCCATCACACCCGCTAGCGCGACCGGCTTCTCGGAATCGGCGATGACGAGGTCGTCGTCCGACAACGACCTCTGCTTGCCGTCGAGCGTGGTCATCGGCTCGCCCGCCCCGGCGCGGCGGACCACGATGCGCGCCCCCGCGAGCAGGTCGAGGTCGAACGCGTGCAGCGGATGCCCCAGCTCGAGCAGCGCGAGATTGGTCGCGTCGACCACGTTGCTGACGGGCCGCACCCCGCAGCTCCGCAGCCGTTCCTGCAGACGCAACGGCGAGGGGCCAATCCGCACTCCCTCGATCACCCGCGCCATGTACCGCGGCGAACGCTTCGGATCCTGCAGGTCGACGCGAGCCAGCTCGTCGATGCGTTTCCCTTGTTCCGCGAGGCGCGGCTGGGGAACGCGCAGCGGCGTGCCCGTCAGCGCATGCAGCTCGCGCGCGATGCCGAGGTGCGAGAGCGCGTCCGGCCGATTCGGCGTGACGTTCAGCTCCAGGATCGTATCGGGCAGTCCGAGCAGCTCCTCCAACGGCGTCCCCATCGGCGTGTCGCGCGGAAGGAGGAGCAGGCCGCTGTGGTCCTCCGACAGACCGAGCTCCCGTGATGAGCAGAGCATGCCCGCGCTCTCGACGCCGCGGAGCTTGGCTCGCGTGATCCGCTGTCCGCCCGGCAGCACCGCGCCTGGCCGTGCCATCGGCACGACGTCGCCGACGCGGAAGTTCTGCGCCCCGCAGACGACCTGGTGCGTCCCCTTGCCGTCGTCGACCTTGCAGACGGTCAGGTGGTCCGAGCCGGCGATCGCCTCGCCCGCCGCAATGCGGGCCGCCACGATCTCGGCACCGAGGCGCCGCTCTTCCCTGCCCTCCACCTCGAACCCGGCGAAGGTCAGGCGCCGCGCCACATCGTCGGCCGGGAGGTCGGTCGCGCACAGCTCCCGCAGCCAGTTGAGCGACACCTTCATCGCGGCCCTCTCACAGTTGCTGCAGGAAGCGGACGTCGTTGTCGAACAGGAGGCGCAGGTCGTCGATCCCGTGCCGCAGCATCGCCAGCCGGTCGATGCCGACGCCGAACGCGTATCCCGTGTACTTCTCGGGATCGATGCCTACGCCGACCAGCTCGTCGGGATTCACCATTCCCGCGCCGAGCACCTCCATCCACCCGCTCCCCTTGCACACCTTGCAGCCCCTCCCGCCGCAAAGCGGGTGCGAGATGTCCACCTCCGCGGACGGCTCGGTGAACGGGAAGTAGCTGGGCCGCAGCCGCGTCTGGATGTGGGGCCCGAAGAAGGCCTTCACGAACGCGTCGAGCGTCCCGCGCAGGTGCGCCATCGAGACGCCCTCCTCCACGTGCAGGCACTCCACCTGGTGGAACATCGGCGTGTGCGTCACGTCGGAGTCGCAGCGGTACACCTTGCCTGGAGTGATCACGCGCACCGGCGGCTTGCGCGCTTCCAGCATGGCGCGGATCTGCACCGGGCTCGTGTGCGTGCGCAGGATTCGGGTGGGCGGCTCCGGCGCGCCGGGCGGCGGCTTGGGTAGCGTCTTCGCGTCGAGCGAGAACGTGTCCTGCATGTCGCGCGCGGGGTGATCGACGGGGAAGCAGAGCTTCTCGAAGTTGTAGACGTCCCACTCGATCTCCGGACCGTCGGCGACGTGGAACCCGAGCCGGGCGAAGATCTCGATGATGTCGTCCATCGCCTGCGAGACCGGGTGGCGGTGCCCCAGCTTCTGCGGGCGCCCGGGCAGCGTGACGTCGATCTTCTCGCGGCGCAGGTCCGCGTCCAGCGCGCGGTCCGCGACGGACGCCTTGGCGCGCTCGATCAGCGCCTCGATCTCCGCCTTCACGGAGTTGGCCACCTCGCCGACGCGGGGCCGCTCGTCCGCGGCGAGCTTGCCCATGCCGCGCAGCACCGCCGACAGCGAGCCCTTCTTGCCGAGGAACCTGATGCGCGCGGCCTCGACCTGCGCCTCGTCCTTGGCGTTCGACAGCTCGTCCTTCGCCTGCGTGAGCAACGCGTTCAGCTCGTCGATCATCCCTGCTCCGAAACGACGAAAGCCGCGCCGGGTTCGCCCCGACGCGGCCTTGGTGACTCCGACTGCGGAAGGCCTACGCCGCGGCGCGCTTGGCGATGGCGGCAAACGCCTTCGGGTCCTGCACCGCGATGTCCGCCAGGACCTTGCGGTCGAGCACGATGCCCGCCTTCTTCAGCCCGGCGATCAGCTTCGAGTACGAGATCCCCGACAGCCGCGCAGCCGCGTTGATGCGCGCGATCCACAGCGAGCGGAAGTCGCGGCGCCGCACGCGGCGGCCCCGCGCCGACTGCATCATGGCGCGCTCGACCGCCTCGACCGCGCGCTTGTACGTGCCGTGGCGCCGGCCCCGGAAGCCCTTGGCGAGCTTCAGGACGCGATTGCGCCGGCGGCGTGCTTTGAACCCTCTCTTGACGCGCATTGCTGACTTCTCCTACTTCGGCAGCCCGTACGGGAGCGCCTTCTTGAGATGCCTCTCGTCGCGGCGGGCGAGGACTTCGCTCCCGCTCAGGCGGCGCTTGCGCTTGCGGTTCTTGCCCAGGGACAGGTTGTGGCGCCGGAACGCCTTGCCGGCCTTGATCTTGCCCGTCCCCGTGCTGCGGAACCGTTTCACTGCGCTCCGCTTGGTCTTCAACTTCGGCATTTCCCGATACCCGCCTGAAAATGAGGAAGCGGCCTAGTACCTCAGGCCGCCTCCGAAATCAACCTTGCGCGCCTCGGATTTATGCCTTGGGCGCCTCGGCGGCGTGCGGAGCGGCAGCCGGGGGGGCGGAAGCCTGCGCCGGCCGCTGCGCGCCGTTGCCCGGCGTGGGCGCCGGACGAGGTCCTGCCGACGGCGGCCTGGCCTGCGGGACGCCGGGGCGCGGCGGCGGAGGTTGCGCCGGTCGCGCCGCGGGGGCCTGCGCCTGCTGGCGCTGCTGCTGCAGGAAACGCGGGTTCGGCGCCAGGATCATGAAGAGGAGCCGCCCCTCGAGCCGCGAAGGCTGCTCGACGACCGCGATGTCCTTCAACTCGGTCTCGATGCGGCGCAGGATGGCCTGGCCGATCTCGCGGTGCGTGATCTCGCGGCCGCGGAACATGACCGTCACGCGCGCCTTGTTTCCCTCGGCGAGGAACTCGCGGATCGCCTTCGTCTTGAAGGCGTAGTCGTGCTCCTCGGTCTTGGGGCGGAACTTCACTTCCTTGAGCTTGACGACCGTCTGCTTCTTCTTCGCCTCGCTGGCCTTCTTCTTGGTCTCGTACTTGAACTTGCCGTAGTCCATGATCTTGCAGACCGGCGGCTTGGCCATCGGCGAGACCTCGACGAGGTCGAGGCCGAACTCCTGGGCCCTTGCGAGGGCGGTCTCGAGCGAGATCACTCCCAACTGCTCGCCTTCGGGACCGATGACACGAAGTTCACGTGCGCGGATACGGCGGTTCGTGCGGGCGTCGCGGATGGCAGACTCCTTCGAAAATTGGACCGGCACGCTCCGGCGCGCCGGACGTTCAACTCCTGATTCCTGGGCTGAAAAAACCCGACCCACCCCAGACTGCGGGTCTGGTTAGGGTATCCGCCGCCCGCGCTGTGTCAAGCACAGGTGTAGGGCGAGCGTTGCCCTGACGCCCACCCACGCCGGCGAGGAGGCCGTGCCGCCGGGGTCCCTGGCGCGCATGCGCCCGCGCGCCTCCGACCACCGCCCGTCCGCCCGTGGGTTGTCGGCCCAAAAAGGTGCGGAGGCCGAGCGCTTTCGACTGCGGCGTCGCAGGAGCGGCGACCACGCGATTTCGAAGTCAGTACGGCACCACCGCCTCGCGGCTCAGTCTCTCGGCGAACTCCGCCAGAGGCAGCGTTCCCATCTCGGCGTCCTTCCCTTCGCCGTGCCGCCGCGGCGAGACCGCCTTCTGGTCGACCTCCTTGTCACCCACCACCAGCGTGTACGGCACCTTCTGCAGTTGCGCGTCGCGGATCTTCGCACCGAGCTTCTCGCTCGACTCGTCGACCTCGGCGCGCACCCCGCGCGCCTGGAGCGCCTGCGCGACTTCGTGCGCCCAGGGCTTGTGCCGGTCCGCCACGGTGATCACGCGCGCCTGCACCGGCGCTAGCCACACCGGGAAGTTGCCCGCGTAGTGCTCGATGAGGATCGCGAGGAAGCGCTCGAACGAGCCGTAGATGGCGCGGTGGATCACCACCGGGCGGTGCTCCTTGTTGTCCTCGCCGACGTAGGTCAGGTCGAACCGGTCGGGCGCGTTGTAGTCGAGCTGGATGGTGCCGAGCTGCCATTCGCGGCCGATGCTGTCCTTCACATGGAAGTCGAGCTTCGGTCCGTAGAACGCGCCGTCGCCCGGGTTCTCCACCCAGCTCACGCCGGACTTCTCGACCGCGGCGCGCAGGGCCGCTTCGGCACGGTCCCACAGCTCGTCGCTGCCGAGCCGCTGCGCGGGACGCGTCCCGAACTTGGCGCGGTACTCGAGGCCGAAGGCGCGGAACACGCGGCCGATGAGATCGACCAGCCGCGCCACCTCGTCGGCGATCTGCGAGTCCATCAGGATGATGTGCGCGTCGTCCTGCTGGAACTGGCGCACGCGCGTCAGCCCGCTCAGCACGCCCGTCGCCTCGTTGCGGTGCAGGATGTCCTGCGTGTGGTATCGCAGCGGCAGCTCGCGGTAGCTGTGCTTCTTCATCGAGTAGAGCAGGTAGTGCGAGGGACAGTTCATCGGCTTGAGCGAGGAATTCAGCTCGCCGGTCTCGCTGTCCTGGATGAGGAACATGTTCTCGCGGTACTTGCCCCAGTGGCCGCTGATCTCCCACAGGCCCTTGTTGTAGATGAGCGGCGTCTTCACCTCCTGGTAGCCGTTCCTCAGGCAAAGGCCGCGCATCGCGTTCGAGAGCACGTGGAAGAGCAGCGTGCCCTTGTGGGTGAAGAAGGCCGCCCCGGGCGCGAAGGGGTGGAAGTAGAAGAGGTCGAGCTCCTTGCCGAGCTTGCGGTGGTCGCGCTTCTTTGCTTCCTCCTGCTGCTTGAGCCAGGCGTCGAGGTCCTTCTTGTCGAAGAACGCCGTCCCATAGATGCGCTGCAGCTGCGGGTTGCGGTGGTCGCCGCGCCAGTACGCGCCGGCCACGTTGAGCAGCTTGATGACGCCCACCTTGCCCGTCGACGGCGCGTGCGGCCCCAGGCAGAAGTCGACCCAGTCGCCGTGGCTGTAGAGCGTCAGCGTCTTCGCTCCCTTGGCGAAGATGTCGTTGACGATCTCCACCTTGAACTTCTCGCCCAGCTTCTCGAACAGCGCGAGCGCCTCCTCCTTGGAGACCTCCTTGCGCACGAAGGGTAGGTCCTTCTTGATCTCCTCGTTCGCCTCCTTCTCGATGCGCTCCAGATCTTCGGGCGTGAACGGCTTCTCGCGGAAGAAGTCGTAGTAGAAGCCCTCCTCCGTGCTGGGCCCGATCGTCACCTGCGTCCCGGGGAAGAGGCGCTGTACGACGCTCGCGACGATGTGCGCCGCGTCGTGGCGGATGAGATCCAGACCTTCGCGATTCTTGCTGGTGAACACCGTCAGCTTGCCGCTGCGCGTGAGCGGCCGCGACAGATCGAGCTCCTCGTCGTCGAGCTTGGCGAAGAGAGCGGCGCGCGCGAGGCCCGCGCCGATGTTCCGCTTGACGAAGTCGCCGACGCTGGTGCCGGCCGGCACCTGCTTCTGCGACCCGTCGGGCAACGTGATGCTGACGTCGGGCATGGTGAGCGGGAGGTATACTAGGCGGCGTCCTCCTCGCAACTGAAGGAGAAGGTCATGCGCGCCTCGATGGTCCGCCACGCGACCTGCAGCCTCGCGTTGCTGCTTGCCTCGGCCTCGGCCGCGCAGCAGGCCCGCCGGGTTCCCCGTCAGTACACGATCGATCAGTTCATGAACGTGGTCCGCGTGGCGGGCGCCTCCTTCTCTGCCGACGAGAAGCGCGTCCTTTTTTCGTCGAATCGGAGCGGCATCTTCAACGCGTATTCGGTCCCGGTGACGGGCGGAGACGCGGTGCAGCTGACGCGCTCGACGACGGACAGCACCTATGCGGTGAGCTACTTCCCCACCGACGAGCGCATCCTCTACACGCGCGATAGCGGCGGCGACGAGAACAACCACCTCTACGTGCGTGGCAGCGACGGGAAAGAGCGCGACCTGACGCCCGCCCCGGCGGGAAAGAAGCTCAAGGCGGCGTTCGTCGGGTGGAGCGGCGACGACCGCTCGTTCTTCGTGCGCACAAACGAGCGCGACGCACGGTTTTTCGATCTCTACCGGTACGACACGGCGAGCTACGCGCGCACGCTCGTCTACCAGAACGACAAAGGCTTCGAAATCGGCGAGGTCTCTCGCGACGGCCGCTGGGTCGCGCTCGACAAGCCGAACACGACGCTCGACTCGGACGTCTACCTCTACTCGGTCGACTCGAAGGAACTGAAGCACGTGACGCCGCACCAGGGGCAGATCTCGTCGTCCGCGGCCGCCTTCGATCCGGCCGCGACCGCTCTGTACTTCCTCACCGACGAAGGGCGCGAGTTCAAGTTCGTGCGCCGCTACGTCCTCGCCACGGGCAAGACCGAGGACGTCGAGAAGGCCGACTGGGACGTGGTGTCCACGGGATTTTCGTGGAAGGGCAAGTACCGCTACACGGCCACCAACGAGGATGCGCGCACCGTCATCAAGGTGGTCGATGCGAAGACCGGCGCGCCGGTGCGCCTGCCGCGCTTGCCCGACGGAGACGTCACCTCGCTGGCTTTCTCGCGCAGCGAGAACCTGATGGCCTTCTACCACAACGGCGATCGCTCCCCCTCGAACCTTCACGTCGTCGATTTGCGCAGCGGCAAGGTCGCGCGCCTCACCGACACGCTGACGAAGGAAATCGATCCGCAGGACCTCGTCGACGCCCAGGTGGTCCGCTTCAAGTCGTTCGACGGGATGCAGATCCCGAACACGCTGCTCAAGCCGCAGCAGGCGGCGCCCGACGCGAAGGCACCCGCTCTCGTCTGGGTGCACGGCGGCCCCGGTGGACAGACCCGCAAAGGGTACAGCGCGCTGATGCAGTACCTGGCCAATCACGGGTACGTCGTCCTCGGCATCAACAACCGCGGCTCGTCCGGATACGGCAAGACGTTCTACGCCGCAGACGATCGCAAGCACGGCCGCGAGCCGCTCTGGGATTGCGTGGAGGGGAAGAAGTACCTGGGCTCGCTTCCGTACGTGGACCCGTCGCGCATCGGCATCATCGGAGGCAGCTACGGCGGGTACATGGTGCTCGCTGCGCTCGCGTTCCAGCCGCAGGAATTCCAGGTCGGGGTGGACATCTTCGGCGTCGCCAACTGGGTGCGGACGCTGGAGAGCATTCCGCCGTACTGGGAGTCGTTCCGGCTGGCGCTCTATCAGGAGATCGGCGACCCGAAGAAGGACCTGGAGCAGCTCAAGGCGATCTCGCCCCTGTTCCACGCGGACAAGATCCGCAAGCCCTTGCTCGTCCTGCAGGGCGCGAACGACCCGCGCGTGATCAAGCCCGAGTCCGACGACATCGTCGCCGAGGTGCGCAAGCACGGCGTGCCCGTCGAGTACCTGGTCTTCCCGGACGAGGGGCACGGGTTCACGAAGAAGGCGAACGAGATTCGCGCGTGGTCCGCGGTGCTGCGGTTCCTCGACGAGCACCTCAAGGAAAAAACGGTGAACTGAGCAGCGCTCGAATCGGCCACGTCGGTCCGTCCCGGTGCGTGCGAAGCGGGCACGCCCTACCTTCGAACCTGCCAACGGCCGAACCGCTCGCGACGTCTGAGCGAGCGGCGGGCCGATCGGCTGGCTAGCGCCAGCCTTGTAGGACGGCGACGGCGATCCCACGTTCTGATCGTGCGCTGATGCGCGCGCGGGGGAACGTCGATGCACCACCGAGGGGCGGTTGCGGCGAGCGTCGCGATGCTGCTTGCGCTCGCGTGCGACCCTCCCTCGAGCGGTTCGGGCGCACTCGGTACGGCATCGTCGAACGTTCGCATCCATTTCGCCGGCGCGGGACGCGGAACGATCCGATCCACCTCGCCGGCGTTCGATTGCACCGCCGAATGCACGCAGACGCTCCCCGCGGGCACGCACCTCCATCTGGTGGCGCTCCCTGCGTCCGGCTCGGCATTCGGGGCGTGGACCGGCGCGTGCAGCGGAGCGGCCGACTGCGATTTCACCGCCTCCGGCAACCCGGACGTGCTGGCGCGGTTCGACATCGCCGGCCAGCCGCCCCCGATCCAAGGCCAGGTCGTCGTCGACGTGCAGATCACCGGACAGGGCGCGGTCACGTCGAAGCCGCCGGGGATCGACTGCGGATCGAACTGTCACGGGACGTTCGCTTCCGACGTCGAGCTCACGCCGAAGCCCCAGGCTGGCGCGCGCTTCGACGGCTGGAGCGGCGCGTGCACGGGTTCCGCGGCGTGCAAGTTGTCCGCATCGACCGGGAACGCGGGCCGCCAGGTCAGCGTGTTTGCGACGTTCGTGGCCGAGGCCCCTCCCCCTCCGCCCTCGGCGGATTGCACGGACATCGTGCCGCCGCAGCTGGGCCCCTCCGCCGCGACGACGCTCACCGGTGGCGCCTGCGAGAACCAGACGAGCGACGGCGAGGGGAACGTGGCGGCCGACGTCGCGGGACATTGGTTCGTGTTCTCCGCGGCGGGCGCCCGGCTGGGCGACTACGTCGCCGAGTCTGCGATTCCGCAGGGTCGCGGGTTCCAAGGGATCGAGCTCCGTGGCTCGGCCTCGCCGCCGGCGCAGGTCCTCGCGCTGCGCAACCCCGACGGCAAGGTCGCGGCCGAGACCAGCGTGAACGCGGGAACGGCGATGCACACCTGGCGCATCTACGGAGCGGGCTCCGTCGTCGTTTCCCTCGTCTGTGGGTTGCAGCAGCCCGGCACGGTCCAGGTGATCCGGTTCGACGGCAGCGGCAAATTGAGCAGCAAGGGAACCATTCCGGGCGGCTGCAGCGGAGGATTCGCGATGGGCGTCGGCGACGCCGGCGGCTCGACGTTCGTGCTCTTGAGCGGCGGCCGCAACATCGGCCTCGGCAGCGACGTGGTCGGCCGATGGGTCGACTCGGCTGGCAATGCGCAGACGGACTTCTTCCCAGTGGCCAACGGGTCTCCGCGGCAGGCGGTCGTGCGCAGCCTCATCCCGGGGGGCGTGGCCATCCAGATCGATGGCGCCTGGATGGGCACGGTCGCGAGCGGGTCGACGATCGTCGACGTGCCGCCGAAATGGCTCAGCGACAACGCGAACCACGACTTCACGATCGTTCGCAATCGCCGCGCCTACGCCCTGCTGCCGCGCGGGTCGGACGACCAGACCGTGATGACGCTGTACTCCGCACAGGGGAACCGCTGCGGGACAGTGACATTCCCTGTCGGCGGGCTCACGACGGGCGTGGACGGCACCGCGATCGGTGCGAGTGGTCCGGCGGGATGCACGAAGACGTGGTGGCCGGGCCTGCTGCGGTAGCCCGCGCGGTCAGGTCCAGGTGCCCTCGAGGGCGGGCGCCAGCGGGTGCTCGCGCGGATCGAGCCGCAGGTCGCGCAAGAGATCGAGGCGCTCGGACTTCGCCTCGAGGTGGATCCCCAGCTCGGCCTCGACGTCGTCGGATGCGCCGATGAGCACGAGCTCCAGTCCCGCGACGTCGAGCAGATCGGGATCGAGCGGAGCGAACTTCCGGCCGCGGAACTTCGCCTGCATCCACTCCGGCAAAGGCCCCACGTCGGGCGGGCGACGACCCAGCTTCGGGGGCGCCTCCGGGTTGAACGCGGCGACGATGTAGCTCGCCTCGGGAAGGATGCGCAGCGCCCGCTGCACCTCGCCAGGACGCCGCGGCAGCTCCAGCCGGTAGGCGAGGTGCGCGTGATCTCCGTGGCGCGCCAGCGCGTAGACGCCCTCGCCGGCCGGACGCGACGGGGGCTGCACGCGCGAGCCCCGCGTCTTCGTCTCGTACTCCATCCGGCCCAGGTCCGCGCAGACCTCGCCCGGCGTCTCGCAGACGCGCTCGATCTCGGCCCAGAACCTCTGCCGCCGCGGTTCGGGCATCCGCTTCCGCCCGACGAGCAACCGCCTGTACACCGGCTTGCCCCGGGGGCTCAGCACCACGTGGAGGCGCTGCACGTCGCGCGGTCCGGCGACGCGCTCGTCCGTCTCGAACGGCTCCTCCAGGCGCGGGCGCACCCGCGGCGTGTAGAGGAAGTACAGGTCGCCCTTCTCGAGGAGCTCGGCCGCGGCCATTCCTGCAACGTACGGCACGAAACGCGCGGGTCAACGGTCGACGGTTACTTCGGGAACGCCGCCTTCGCCGAGAACGTCAGGATGTCGTCGAGCGCCAGGTCCGACTCCCAATGCTTCATCTTCG
>Ga0114129_10012791_pt1 | contig 11944 bp, 11 predicted proteins | sample RhiMetdeltSRZDD1_FD_80071 | JGI IMG/M metagenome (GOLD analysis project Ga0114129, IMG submission 80071) | Populus rhizosphere microbial communities from Tennessee, USA - Rhizosphere MetaG P. deltoides SRZDD1 (version 2) (version 2) | ecosystem: Host-associated > Plants > Roots > Rhizosphere >... | reverse complement strand
GCCGTGAAGCACCTGCCATCCTGGACTGCGCGCGGCCTGGCCGACCGCTTCGAGGCGGCCTTCGGGCGCAAGCTCAGGGTAGTGGCCGGCGCTGCACGCCGTCGCTAGGCCGGCCTAGCAGGGTGTGGAAAAAGTGCTACGAGCGCACCGAACGGCGCGGCTAGAGGTTAGTGAATCAGTGATCAGCACCGCGATCGCTCTCCCCTCGACAGTGAGTAGTCATGGCAGTGGGGTTTTCCACACCCTGCTCTAGGGAGCGGTGCGCGGGCCGCTTGCCGTCGAGCCCGCGTGGTTCGAGCCGGGAACGAGCGTCCGCTCGAAATGCGCGATGAGCGCCCGATCGCGGGCGATCTTGTCTTCCTTGACACGGAAGCCGTGTAGCTGTCGCGGGTGGACCCGCAGCGAGTACGGCTTGCCGGCCTTGGCGAGCGCCGCGACGAACGCCATCGTGTTGGCGAGGTGCACGTTGTCGTCGGAGGCGCCGTGGATCAGCAGCAGCTCGGCTTCGAGTGCTCCCGCCTTCTGCAGCGGCGAGCTCGACACGTAGCCCGCGGCGTTGTTCTCGGGAGTCCCCATGTAGCGCTCGGTGTAGATCGTGTCGTAGTGCTTCCAGTCGGTCACCGGGGCGCCTGCGACGCCCGCCTTGAAGACGGCAGGCGCGTTCGTCAGCGCGTAGAGCGTCAGGTAGCCGCCGTAGGACCAACCCGTGATCCCGATGCGCTTCGGATCGACGTAAGCGAGCGACTTCAAGTATTCGACGCCCGCGAGCTGGTCCTGGAGCTCCACCCGTCCCATGTCGCGGTGGAGCGCGAACTCGAAGGCGGTCCCACGCCCGGCCATGCCGCGGTTGTCGAGCTTGAAGATCAGGAAACCGCGGCTCGCGAGCAGACTGTCGCGGGGCGAGACGTGCTCCCACGCGTTCGTCACCGTCTGCGCATGCGGCCCGCCGTAGACGCTCACGATCACCGGGTAGCGTCGCCCGGCGTCGAAGTCGAGAGGCTTCAGCAGTGAGCCGTAGAGCGTCGTTGCGTCGGACGCCTGGAGCTCGACCCACTCCAGGCTGCCGCGCTCGAAGCCCAGGATCTCGGGGCTGGCGTTCTCCTCCAGCACGAAACGCCGCGTGGCGTCCTGGCTCGTGACCCAGGCGCGCGGCGGCGTGTGCACATCGGACCAGCTGTCGGCGTAGAAGCGGCCGTCGGGCGACACCAGCGTACGGTGCGTGCCGTCTTCGCGCGTGAGGCGCGTGCGGCCGGTGCCGTCGAGGCGAGTCCGGTACAGGTGGCGTTCGCGCGGGTCCTTTTCGGTGGCGGTGAAGTAGAGGAAGCCGCTGCGCTCGTCGAGCACGATGCCCGGCCCGGAGCCGGTGAACGACACGCGGCCGTCCACCATCCATGGGCCGTGGGTGACTGCCCGGCACGCGCCGGCCAGGTCGCAGAGGTAGACGTGCGCGAAGCCGTCGCGCTCGGAGAGCCAGAGGAAGCGACGGCCGTCCTTGAGGAAGCGCGGCGGCGCGAAGGTGTTGACCCAGGACTTCGAGCGCTCCTTTAGCAACGTACGCGAGGCGCCGAGCGGCTCGCGCGGCGATACCGGCACGGGCAGCAGCCGCAGCTCGAGCTCATTTTGCGCGCGGTTCAAGTGCTGGTAGGCCACCCCGCGCGAATCGGGCGTCCATCCGAGCTGCGGAAGGATGTAGACGTCGTCCGGGTCGAACGAAGCGAGCCGCTCCGGGCCCGGGCGGCCGTCCTTCTCGAGGCCCACGACGCCGAGACGAACGATCGAGTTCGCAGCGCCGGCCTTCGGGTAGCGTTGCCACTCGATCTCGTTGCGAACCGGAAGAAAGTCCACGATCGGAAAGGTCGGGACGCGCGCCTGGTCCAGCTGGAGGTAGGCGATCGCGGTGGAGTCGGGCGACCACAAGAACGCCTGGCCGGTGCGCGACGCGAGCTCCTCTTCGTAGACCCAGTCGAGCTTGCCGTTGAGCAGCGTGTCGGAGCCACCCTGGGTCAGCCGCGTCTCGCTGCCGGTCGCTACGTCCACCACGAAGATGTCGTTCCGGCGTACGAAGGCGACCCGGCGGCCGTCGGGCGAGGCGGAGGCATATGCCTCCTTCTCCGGCGTCTGCACCAGCGGCTTCACGGCGCCGGTGCGCACTTCGACCGTGAAAACATCGTCGAGCGCCGGGACCAGCAAGGTCTGGCCGTCGGGCAGCCAGCTGGCGTTCGCGAGCGGGAGCGGTTGCGGCTTCTCGCCCGCCACGCTGAGCCGGGTGCCGTCGAGGAGGAGCGACTCGATCCCCCTCATCACGTCGATGGCGAAAAGACTCGTGGTTTCGCCGCTGGTGCGGCGCAGGAAGCTGAGCCGCTTGCCGTCGGGATGCCACTCGAGGCGCGACGGCAGGGCGCCCGACAGGGGCGGCTCGGAATTGATCCGCTCGACAGTGAGCTTCTCGAGCGGAGCGGCATGGAGGACAGGGGGTAGAACGGCCAAGGCGAGCAGGGCGGCCAGGGCGGGCAAGGCCATACCAACGCGCGACCTTAAGCAAGGCGAGGGCATGAGATGTCTCACCAGGACCGCCCGCACGCCCCCACGGCCAGCATGGGGGGCGTCCGGGCGGAGTTAGAACAGCGTGTAGATGAACGGAGCGACCGCAGAGCCCTGCGTGAAGATCACGAGCAGGCCCAGCAGCGCGAGCATCAGCACGATCGGGCCGAGCCACCACTTCTTGCGAACGCGCATGAACGCCCACAGCTCGCCAAGGATTCCGAATTTCTCTCTCGACCCCTCAAACGCCATCTGATCTCCCGAGCCAGTCTACCGCGCGCTTCGTCGTCAATCCAGCTCGTAGAGCGATCGCCAATCCACGTCCTCGCGTAGGGGCGGCTGCTGCTTCTTGTCGAGCAGGTGATGGCCGAGCACGAGCGCATCCATGTTCGTCCGCATGAAGCACAGGTAGGCGTCGCGGGGAGTGCAGACGATCGGCTCCCCGCGCACGTTGAACGAAGTGTTGATCACGATTGGCACGCCGGTGAGTCGCTCGAACTCGCGGATCAGGTCGTAGTAAAGCGGCGCCTCGTCGCGGGTGACCGTCTGCAGCCGCGCCGAGTTGTCGACGTGGGTGACCGAGGGAATCGTGCGGCGTCCTTCGCGCACCTGGGCCACGAGCAGCATGTACGGGCTGTCGCACTCGATCTCGAACCATTCGGAGGCCTTGTCCAGCAGCACCGAGGGAGCGAACGGGCGGAAGCCCTCGCGGAACTTGATCTTCATGTTGAGCTTGTCGCGCATCTTCGGGTCGCGCGGATCGGCGAGGATGCTCCTCGCGCCGAGCGCGCGCGGGCCGAACTCCATGCGCCCCTGGAACCAGCCGACCACGTTGTTCTCGGACAAGAGCTGCGCCGTGCGGGAGACGAGCTCGCCGTCCGCGAGCGTCTCGTACTTCGCGCCGGCCTCGTCCAGGAAACGGGCGATCTCGGCGTCGCTGAACGCCGGCCCCAGGTAGGCGTGGGTCCAGGCTGCGGCGCGCGGCCGCTTGTGGATCGTGTTGTAGATGTAGTGGGCCACTCCGACGGCGCCGCCGGCGTCGCCGGCGGCCGGCTGGACCCACAGCTGCTTGATCGGCGTCTCCCGGATCACGCGGCCGTTCGCGACGCAGTTGAGCGCGACGCCGCCGGCCATGCACAGCTGCCTGAGGCCCGTCTCCTGGTGCAGGTGACGCACCATCCGCAGCACTACCTCCTCGCAGACCTTCTGCACCGAGGCCGCGATGTCGAACTCGCGCTCGGTCATCCAGGTCTCGGGCTTGCGAGGCGGGCCGCCGAAGAAGTCGTCGAAGGCCCCGTTCGTCATGCGCAGCCCGTGGTCGTACGAGAAATACTTCATGTTGAGCTTGAACGAGCCGTCCTGGTTGAGGTGGACCATGTCGCGCATGATCCGCTCGAAGTGGACCGGCTTGCCGTAAGGTGCCAAACCCATCACCTTGTACTCGGCGCTGTTGACCTTGAAGCCGAGGTAGTAGGTAAAGGCCGAGTACAGCAGACCCAGGCTGTGCGGGAAGCGGATCTCCTTGAACAGGGTGATGTCGCTGCCGCGGCCGATCCCGAAGGAGGCCGTGGCCCACTCGCCGACACCGTCCACGGTCAGGATCGCCGCTTCCTCGAACGGGGAGGGCAGGAAGCAGGAGGCAGCGTGACTCATGTGGTGCTCGGCGAACAGGATCGGCCCGGCGTACGGCTTGAGCTCCTTGCGGATGATCGACGGCACCCACAGCTTCTCGTGCAACCACGGCGGCATCGCCTTGCGGAAGGAGCCGAAGGAGCGCGGGAAGGTGGCGACGTAGGTCGACAGCATGCGCTCGAACTTGAGCAGCGGCTTGTCGTAGAAGCCCACCGCGTCGAGCCGCTCGGGCGCGATCCCGGCCTCGTGCAGGACGTACTGGATCGCCAGGTTCGGAAATCCCGAGTCGTGGCGCTTGCGCGAGAAACGCTCTTCCTGACCCGCGGCCACCACGACGCCGTCTTTCAGCAGCGCTGCCGCCGAGTCGTGGTAGAAGCAGGAGATCCCGAGGACGTACGTCGGAGTTTGTTCCATCAGAACTGGTGGCGGGCGGCGCGCTCGGGACCGAGCGGATTGGGCTCGTGCGCGCGCCAGAAGGAGGGCTCGGCGGTGAGCGCCCGGTCGAGAGGATCTTTTCCAAAAAGGCGCATCCCGAGCCCGATTGGGCCGACCGAGAGCAGGTAGACGAACGACAGGATCACGGCCGTCCAGACGCTGCCGATGCCCTGAAAGAAGCGGGTCCAGCGGGCGTAGGCCTGCGACCGAGGAGCGAAGCGCCGGAACGCCAGCTCGACCAGCACCACGGCCGTCGCGAATGCCAGCAGCTTGTAGCGCAGGCCGAGGCCTGCGAACCAGCCGAATGCGTCTCCTAGGCTCAAGTGGCTGAAACTCCGTCAGATGACAACCCATCATCGTAGCGGTGCTCGCGCGAAGGGTCAACGCCAGGGGGCTATAATCCCCTTCGGATGGCGAGGGACGGCGGCGAGGAAGCGCGGACGACCGTTCCCGAGGCGCGCTCCGAGCTCCTGCGCGGCCAGCTCAAGCGCTTCACCGACCAGATCGCTGCCGCCGGGAAGGCGGCCGAACTGTTCGAGCTCGAGATGTGGTTGCGCAGCTTCGAGCGCTTTTTCCGGATCGGCTCCCAGCCACTGCCCGAGCGCGAGACGCGGGCGCTCGCAGCCCGCAATTGGTCCGAGGAGCTGCGGCTCGTAGACAACGTCCTGCTGCGGGTGGTGCAGCTCGCCGGCTCGATCCTGAGCGAGGAGCAGGTCTCGCTCGCGCGCTTCGACCGCTACGTGGAGTCCAACCTGAAGCTGGAGGAGGGTCTCGATCCCTACATCGAGAAGCTGGTGCGCCACACCTTGCCTGAGACGGCGCTCACCTTGCTGCGCGAGTCGTTCGATGACCTGCACCTGCTGCTGCTCGACCTGGTCAAGCTGTCACGCCTGCCGTACTCGACGTTCAACGCCGTCGGTAAGATCGTGTATCGCGAAGTGCGCCGCAGCGACCTGCTGGCGCTCTTGATCGACAAGAAGTTCAAGCCCGTGCACGACCGCATCGGGAACCGGATCGTAAGCCGCATCATCCGCGGGATTCCCGACACGAGCGAGCGGCGCCAGGCGGCGCGGGTGTTCCTGGAGCTGTTCCGGCTACTGCACTACCTCGAGTACACGGACCCCGCGCGCCTTCCAGAGGACGAGCTGCGCGACACGATCCTCGTCTTCGCGCTCGTCGTGTCGGAGACGCGGCTCTTGCTCTCCTACATCGAGAAGCGCGTGCTGAAGGGGAAGGACGCGACCTTGCCGCTCTACCAGGTCTACGACTCGTTCGTCTACTGCCTGCCACTCGAGCTCAAGAAGGTGGTCAACACCGAGCTCACCGACATCTCGGTGACGCGCCAGTCCGAGAACGTGCGGACGCGGGTGGAGAACAGCCACGGCATCCTGAAGGACTGCTTCCAGCAGTCGGTGGTCCAGCTCGGCCAGGCGCTCGACCCGGCGGTCGACGGCAGCCGGATCTTCCCGGACTTCAGCGCCCGGCGCGACCAGTCGGTGGAGCTGCGCGACGGGCTGGTGGCGGTCGTGCGCTCCTTGCGCGAGTTCCAGGACAAGCGAGACCAGGCCTCGGCCGGGCGGATGAAGGATCGCATCTCGGAGTTCTACGATCATCACATCAAGTACCTGATGTACCGGGACTGGTCGGGCTTCGAGCTCTTCTACATCGAGATCCTGAAGTGCGGCAGCATCCCGGGCCTGCAGCAGATCGCCCACCGCTTCGAGACCTTCCTGGTGACCCTGCTACGCGAGGTCCAGAAGCGCTCGCTGTTGCAGGGCGCCCCGCCAGCCGAGGACCTCAGGGACCTGTTGGGTACAAACTAGCGGGGTTCGGGGGGCGTCAAGCCCTCGAAAGCCGGTCCACAACGCCCTACCCTCTGCCTCGTCCGCTCCTCCGCGTTTTCCGTCCTGCGTTTCTCAAGCGATCCATTCCGTGAGCCGTTCCTCCCGGCCATGCGTTCCGTGAGGTCCAGAATGCGGTATTCGGCCCGGTTTTCGAGTAAACTCGCGGCGGCACGATGAGCGCGGAGAAGGATTCCTTCGCCCGGTTCCTGAAGCACTTCAAGAAAGGGACCGTCCTCTTCCACGAGGGGGACGAGGGCGAGGAGATGTACATCATCCGTTCCGGCAGGGTCGCGATCAAGAAGCGCGTGGCGCACGGCGAGATCGTGGTGGCCATGCTGGAAAAGGGCGACTTCTTCGGCGAGATGGCGATGCTCGAGCACATCCCGCGCACGGCCGGAGCCGAGGTGGCCGAGGACGGCGATCTGATCGTGATCGGCAGCGATGTCTTCGGCGACATGGTGAAGTCCAACCCCGAGATCGGCGTGCGCATGCTGCGCAAGTACTCGCTGCGGCTGCGCGAGACGACCAAGCAGCTTGAAGAGATCGCGGCGCGCGTCGGCGGGGCGCCGCCCATGCCCAAGCCGCAGGCGGACATGACCGGCAAGCCGAGTGTCCCGCAGCAGGCCGAGGCGATCGCGTATTTCATCTCGAAGGCGAGCGGCAACGTGTTCCCCGTCTTCAGGGGTGAGTCCCTGATTGGCCGCTATGACTCGGTCACTGGCCAATCTCCCGAGGTCGACCTCACCAACGAGGACTCGGCCCGGAACATCTCGCGCCGCCACGCCCGCTTCGTGATGAAAGACGGCAAGCCGTACGTGGCCGAAGAGATCGGGACCATGAACGGCACCTTCCTCAACAACCAGAAGATCGCGACCGGGGTCCTGACGCCGATCAAGGACGGCGACGAGTTCACCTTGTGTCGCCTGGCGCTCACCTTCCGCCTGCCGTCGCCTAAGCAATAGGGGGGGCGCTGCGTCGCGCCCCCCCTCAAACCCCCCCGCTACGCTCACCGGAGTGAATCCGGCTCGCTCCGCAGCCCGTTGCCTTGACTGCAAGCGTTCAAAGTCGGCTTTCGCGGATCGCTTCGTCCATCGGCCTCGGCTCCCAACCCAGCTCGCGACGGGCGCGACTCGAGTCGAGCGACACGTCGGGTGCGCGCGCGTCGGGTCCCTGGTACTCGGCCTGGACCGAAGCCGCGATGCCGGAAGCACTCAGTCCAAAGGCACGGGCCACTCGCAGGCCAAGCTCGTAGCGGCTGAGCCGTTCGGTCCCGCCCAGGTGATAGAGGCCGACCCCGGCCCCCTCGACAAGCCGCCCCAGCGCGTCTGCGACCGACTCGGGGTCGATCGGGGTCCGGTACTCGTCCGTGAAAAGCTGGAGCGGCCTTCCGGCGCGCAGGGCCCGGCCCACTGACTCGCTGGAGGTGGCCCGGGGCCCATGGCCACGACCGAGCACCAGAGCCACGCGCGCCACTGCGGCCCCGGGGCAGGCCAGCAGCACGGCCTCTTCCCCCGCGCGCTTGGTGCGGCCGTATGCGCTGCGCGGACCGGCCGGGTCGCTCTCGGTTACGAAGGGCCGATCGCCGGCGAAGACGAGGTCGGTCGACAGGGCAACCAGGCGAACGCCTCGCTCGTGGCAGCCGTGCGCCAAGAGTCCGGGCAGGCGCGCGTTGACTCGCTCGGCTTCATCGCGGCGGGTCTCGCAGTCGTCCACGCGGCCCAGCACCGCGGCGTGGAGGACGGCTTGAGGGCGGACCGCATCCAGCAGCCGGGACACCGCCGAGGCGTCCTCCAGGTCGGCCGCGAGCGCGCGCGAGCCGGGGGGCGGGGGGCCGCGGCGGTGCGCGGCCGTCACGTCGAAGCCGCGTTCGTGCAGCAGCGCCGCGAGGCGTCCACCGAGCAGCCCGCCCGCGCCGGTGACGAGGATCCGCAGCGGGGTTCTCAGCCGATCATCACGGCGCCGCCGTTGACCGACAGGATCTGGCCGTAGAGATAGCTCGCCAGATCGGACGCCAGGAAGGCGATCGGGCCCGCGATCTCCTCGGGCGTCCCGGGCCGACCGAGCGGGATCGCCCGCAGGATCGCGCCGCCCGTGGTCCCGTCGAGAGCGCCACGGCTCATGTCGGTCATCACCCAGCCCGGCGCCACGCAGTTGACGCGAACGCCGCGAGGGCCGAGCTCGGCGCCGAGCGACCGGGTGAGCGCGATGATCGCGCCCTTGGCGGCCGCGTAATGGCTGTGGAACGGCTCGCCGCGCTGGCCGGCCGTCGACGCGACCAGCACGATCGAGCCCCGGCCGCGCGCGAGCATGCGCCGGGCGGCCTCCGAGCACAGCGCGCGCACCGAGCTCAGGTTGGTGACCAGCATCTCGTCCCACTGGGCCGCTGTCATCGTGTCGATCGGCGCGCGCTTCCAGATGCCGTGGTTCGCCACCACGATGTCGACCGGCCCGAGCGCTTCCTCGGCGCGCTCCAAGAGCCGTTCGGCCTCGCCCTCCACTTCCAGCTCGGCCCCGAGCACGACGCCCGCACCGCCCGCCTCGACGAGCGTCGCGCACGCGGCCGCCTCGTCGCGGGCGTAACCGATCGCTACCCGGGCTCCGAGACGAGCCATCAGGATCGCCGTCTGCTTGCCGATGCCGCGACTCGCGCCGGTGACGAGCGCCGCCCGGCCGCTGAGAGTGAGCACGAAGTCGAAGCTATCCGCCACCGCGATACCCGTCAAGGCGTGCTGCCGCTAGAATCGCCTGATGCCGTTCGTCACGTTCGAAGGGATCGAGGGCTGCGGCAAGAGCACCCAGGCACAGCGCCTCGCTGCGCGGCTGGGCAGCCATGCGGTGGTGACCCGCGAGCCCGGAGGCACCGCGATCGGACGCGCGGTGCGGGACGTGCTGCTCGACCCTGCAAACCGCAGCATGGCACCGACCACGGAGCTGCTGCTGTACTTCGCCGACCGGGCTCAGCACCTGGCCGAGGTGGTGCGGCCCGCGCTCGCGCAGGGCCGGCTCGTCCTGAGCGACCGCTACGTGGAGACGAGCCTCGCCTACCAGGGCTACGGGCGCGGCTTGCCTCAGAGCGCGATCCGCACCTTGGCCGAACTGGCGACGGGTGGCCTACGGCCGGACGTCATCGTGCTCTTCGACGTGCCGGTCGAGGTGGGCCTCGCCCGGGTGCGGCAGCGCGGGGCGCAGGATCGGCTCGAGGCGGAGCGTGTGGAGTTCCACGAGCGTGTTCGGGCGGGTTACGAGGAGCTCTTGGCGCAGGAGCCGGAGCGCTGGCTGCGTGTCGACGGCCAGGGCTCGGCCGACGCCGTGTTCGAAAGGCTGTGGCGCGCGCTCGCTTCACGCGGCCTCGTCTCCGGGGAAGCCGCGTGAAGCTCGCGGAGGTCCGGGGTCACGACCGGGTTCGCTCGGTGCTCGGCCGCGCCCTCGAGCGCGACCGCCTGCCACCCGCGCTCCTGTTCGACGGCCCGGACGGAGTCGGCAAGAAGACCCTGGCGCTCGCGGTCGCGCAAGCGACGTTGTGTCAGGCGGCGCCAGCGCCGGAGCCGTGCGGGGAGTGTGGGGCCTGCCGCCGAGTGGCGGGATCGATCCGCGCCGAGCGGCTCGCGGAGCGGCGCCAGGAGGCGGATCGCCATCCGGACGAGGACGTCTGGCGCAACTTCCGCCTGCATCCCGACCTGGTGCTCGCGGAGGGCTGGTGGCTGACGCGAACGGGCCGGCCCCGCAGCGAGCCCGAGATCCGCGTCGATCAGGTGCGCGACCTCGTGGCCGAAATCGCCGGTACGCCATTTGAAGCGCGAAGGCGCGTGTTCGTGATCGACGACGCCCACACCATGAACGACGCCGCCCAGAACGCTTTGCTCAAGAGCCTCGAGGAGCCGGCGCGGCGCTCGCACGTGATCCTCGTTTCGTCGGCGGCCACGGGGTTGCGGCCCACGATCCGCTCGCGCTGCCAGCGGCTGCGCTTCGGGCCGCTGTCGCGCGCCGTGATCGGCGAGAGCCTGCGGCGTGAGCGCGGGCTCGGGGGAGACGAAGCGCTGCTGCAGGCGGCGCTCGCCGGAGGCAGCCTGGCGGCGGCCTTGTCCGGCGAGGCGGCTTCCGAGCTTCGAATGCGCGAGGAGCTCTTGACCTTGCTCGAGCAGTGCTCGGCCGGTGACGCGCTCGCGCGCCTGGAAGCGGCCGAGGCACTCGAGCAATCGGAAGACCCTGCGCTCCTGCTCACCACCCTGCGCTCGCTGCTGCGCGACCTCCTGGCACTGCGGGCCGGGGCCCCGCCCGAAGCGCTGCTCAGCCCGGATCTTGCGCCGCGGCTCACGGCGCTCGCCTCCGGGCGGCTTGGCGCGCGAGCGACGAGCCTCGCCGAGGAGGCGGGAGAGGCCCGCACGGCGCTCAAGGGGTTTGCGAGCAAGCTCCTGACGTTCGACCAGCTCGTGGACGCCCTGGCTCGGGACTGAAACTCGCTTCTTGCACGCGCGCGGCCATGACGAAGCAGAGGGCACGTGAGCGGCAGGCCTCGACTCGCGCTCACGGTCGGCGACCCGGCCGGAATCGGGCCGGAGATCGTGCTGCGGGCGCTCGCGTCTCTAGCGTGCCCCCCGGCCGAGTGGGTGGTCTACGGGCCCCTCGAAAGCCTCGCGGAGCGGGCCGGGCGCTTCGGCTTGCCGGACGTGACGTCGCTGGCTGCCGGCGCAGTGGACGTCCCCGGCTCCCCGGTGCCGCTCGGGGCCGTGTCGGCGGAGGGGGGGCGCCTGGCGGCCGCCACGGTGCTGGCTGCCGCGGCAGATGCGTGCGCGGGGCGTGTGCTCGGCCTGGTGACCGCCCCGATCAACAAGGAGTCGCTCCGCGCCGCCGGCCATCCCTGGCCGGGTCACACCGAGATGCTGGCCGGGGCCGCGGGTGTCTCGGACGTGGCGATGATGTTCGTGGGAGGCGGCTTGCGCGTCGCGCTCTTGACGATCCACCGCTCGCTGCGTTCGGTCCCCGACGCGATCTCAGGCGTCGAGACGGAGCGCATCGTCCGGCTCGTGCACCGCGAGCTGCCGCGGCTCGGAGCCGAGCGGAGGCGCATCGCGGTCTGCGGCGTGAACCCGCACGCCGGCGAGCACGGGCTCTTTGGCCGTGAGGACGAGGACGTGCTGCGGCCCGCGATCGCGACCTTGGCGCAGCAGGGGATCGCGGTCACGGGTCCGTTACCGGCCGACACGGCTTTCGTGCGCGCGGCGCAGGGCGAGTTCGACGCGGTGGTGGCGGCCTACCACGACCAGGGCCTGGTACCCGTGAAGCTCCTGGCCTTCGGGCGCGCGGTCAATCTGACCTTGGGGTTGCCGTTCGTGCGGACATCCGTCGACCACGGCACGGCCTTCGACATCGCCGCGAAAGGCACGGCCGATCCCGGCAGCCTGCTGGCTGCGATGGCGATGGCTGTGGAGCTGGCATCCCGCGAGCCGTGAGCCGGCTCTTGGCCCGTTTGCCTTTGCCGTGAGCCATCGTCT
>Ga0114129_10012789_pt1 | contig 11945 bp, 11 predicted proteins | sample RhiMetdeltSRZDD1_FD_80071 | JGI IMG/M metagenome (GOLD analysis project Ga0114129, IMG submission 80071) | Populus rhizosphere microbial communities from Tennessee, USA - Rhizosphere MetaG P. deltoides SRZDD1 (version 2) (version 2) | ecosystem: Host-associated > Plants > Roots > Rhizosphere >... | reverse complement strand
GTCCTGTTCGATCTCGACGGAACGCTGTACCGCCAGCGCCGTATGCGGGCTTTCATGGCGATCGAGCTGCTGATGCGCGCATTTGCGCACCCGCTCCGTGCGCCGCGCAACTGGCGCGCGCTGACGACGTACCGACACGCGCAGGAGATCGTGCGTTCCAGGCTTATTGACGATCCCAGGGCCCAGCTCGAGATCGCCGCGGCCCGATCGGGGTTGAAGCCGGCGGAAATCGAGCAGATCGTCGGTGAGTGGATGTTTGAACGCCCGCTGAAGTACCTGCCCACGTGTCGGGCGGCCGGTTTGTTGCAGCTGATCGCGTTTCTCGAAAGCAAGAACCTCGAGCTCGGAGTGCTCTCGGATTATCCCGCGGAGGCCAAGCTGCGCGCACTCGGACTGGACGGGCGGTTTTCCGCCGTGGTGTGTTCCACGGATCCGGAGATCGGCGTGTTGAAACCGCACCCGCGCGGGTTCCTCACCGTCTGTGACCGCTGGCAGATCGACCCGAGCGAGGTGCTCGTGGTTGGCGACCGGGTGGAGGTGGACGCGGCCGGCGCGACGGCTGCGGGTATGCCCTGCGTCGTTATCGGCCGCGCGTCGCCATCCCCGCCCGACACCCCGGAAGTCCTCTTCGTTCCTTCTCTCGAACGGTTGCGATATGTCCTTTCCGACTGTTGCTGAACGGCAAGCCCCGATCGATCTCTGGGCGTACGTGCAGATTGCGCGCGTGGATCATTGGTTCAAGAACGCGTTCATGATCCTCGGAGTGATCCTCGCGGCATTTTACGACCCGCGGGTGGTCGCATGGTCGAGCGTGGCGCCCATTCTGGTGGCCGTGCTGGCCACGTGTCTCGTCGCATCGAGCAACTACGTCTTGAACGAGCTCCTGGACGGTCCGAACGACCAGTTGCATCCGAAGAAGCGTCATCGTCCGGTTCCATCCGGTCGCGTGCGCCCTGTCGTCGCATATGTTGAATGGCTGGTGCTCGCGTTGGCCGGATTCGCGCTGGCGCTCTCGCTGAATGTGTACTTCTTTGCGTCCGCGGTTTCCTTGTGGGCGATGGGCATCGCCTACAACGTGCCACCGCTTCGGACCAAAGAGTGGCCGTACCTCGATGTGCTCAGCGAGTCTGTGAACAATCCGATCCGACTGATGCTCGGCTGGTTTGCGCTCGTCACGGCTCACTTCCCCCCGGTCTCGCTGGCAATCTCGTACTGGATGATCGGCGCGTTCTTCATGGCCATGAAACGTTACGCGGAATACCGGCACATTGGCGATCGGACGATCGCTGCGGCCTACAGACGCTCGTTCGAGTACTACACGGAAGAACGGCTTCTCATCAGCCTGCTTTTCTACGCGACGGCGTGCGCGCTTTTTGCCGGCATCTTCATCGTCCGTTATCACCCGGAGCTGATTCTGTTCACGCCACTCGCGGCGGGACTCTTCGCGTACTACATGAAACTGGGACTCCAGCCCGACAGCCCCGTGCAAAATCCCGAGAAGCTCTATCGGCAACAGGGATTCGTCGCGTACCTCATCGTGTGTTTCTTCACGTTCCTCGTCCTGATGTTTACAAGCATCCCGCGGATGTACGACACCTTCAACATCGCACCGCCCGATATGACGCCGTTGTGGACCCTGGGAGAGCCACGCCGGTGACGCCGCGATTCTCCTTCATCGTACCGGTTCGGAATGATGCAGCTCGCTTGGCGAGGTGTCTGCGCAGCATCCGGGCAAATCGCCGCACGCCCGATCAAATCGATATCGTCGTCGTGGACAATGGATCAACCGATGAGTCGGCGCAGGTCGCGCGGCGTTTTGGTGCGGAAGTCCATGTACTGCCAAACGCCCGGGTACCGGAGCTGCGCAATCACGGCGCCCTCCAGGCATCCGGCGAGGTACTGGCGTTCGTCGACGCCGACCACGAGATCGAACCCGGCTGGGTGGCCGCCGCCCTCGAGACGCTGCAGTCGGACGGGGTGGGCGCGGTGGGCGCGCTGTGCCGGGCTCCGGCCGATGGCACGTGGGTCCAGCGCGCATATGGGTCCTTCCGGGGGCGACCACGCGGGCAGTACGACGTCGAGTGGCTGGGCAGCGGCAATCTCGCGGTGTGGCGCCGCACCTTCGAGGCGGTTGGCGGATTCGACACGTCGCTCGAGACGTGCGAAGACGTCGATCTCTGTCACCGACTCAGAGCCAGCGGCCTGCGGATCGTCAGCGACGCCCGGCTGGACAACGTCCACCACGGGGATCCGAAAACGTTGCACGATCTGTTCAAGAGCGAGCTGTGGCGAGGTCGTGACAACATGCGTGTCAGCTTTCGCGGCCCGATTGCCTGGAACGGCGTGCCCAGCGCTGTCATCCCGCTGATCGATCTGGTGATGCTCGGCATCGCGCCAATTGGACTCGTGGCAATGGCCGGAGGCTGGAAGCCGGGTCTTGCGCTCACTTCCGCGGCCGTGGTCGTGTTTCTCGGGGCCGCCGCGGTCAAAGTGATTCGCGCGCTGCTACGAGAGCGCCGCATCGGCTGGCCCGATATCTGGCAGACGTTTGCGGTGGCATGCGTGTATGACCTGGCGCGCGCCCTGGCGCTGGTCGCGCGCGCTCCCCATCGCAGCGTGCGCTCCTCACCAGCCGCCATCACGTCATGAACGAACCCGTTCGGATCCTCGAGCTGCGGAGCGTTCGCGGGACGGGCGGAGGTCCGGAGAAAACCATTCTTCTTGGAGCGGCGCGAACCGATCCGAAACGCTTTGCGGTGACTGTGTGCTACGTACGGGATGCTCGAGACGACGTCTTCAGCATCGACGTGAAAGCGGCTTATCTCGGAGTCGAGTACGTCGAAGTGGTCGAGCGGCACTCATTCGATCCCTCGATCTGGTCCGACTTGCGCCGACTCATTCGGCATAGGCGCATCGACATCGTTCACGCCCACGACTACAAGACGAATCTGCTCGCATGGCTGTTGGCGCGATCCGAACCGATTACGCCGCTGTCGACCGTCCATGGGTGGACCGGGCGGAGCTCGCGAGAGCGGTGGGTGTACTACCCCTGCGATAAGCGAATTCTCGCTTCGTTTCCCAAGCTCATTGCCGTGTCGAGCGGCATCCGCCGGGAGCTCGTTCGGCACGGCGCGCGCCCGAGCCGTATCGTGACCGTTCTGAACGGCATCGATCACCGCGCGTTTCGTCGCGACCGATCCCGGGAGGCATCGATTCGGCGCCAACTCGCGCTCGACGATGACGACGTGGTGATTGGAGCGGTGGGCCGGCTCGAGGAGCAGAAGCGCTTCGACCTGCTGCTCGACGCGTTTGCCGAATTGCGGCGGACACGGCCGAAGCTGAAGCTCCTGATTGCGGGCGACGGCAGCTTGCGCGACGCGCTGCTTGGTCGGGCGGCTCGCCTCGGGCTTGGCGCGAGCTGCCGGCTGCTGGGACATCGAAGTGACCTGATCGAGCTGCATCACGCCTTCAATCTCTTCGTGCAGTCGTCGGACTATGAGGGAACGCCCAACGCGGTGCTCGAAGCCATGGCGCTCGAAACGCCCGTGATCGCCACCAACGTCGGCGGCACGGCGGAGATCATGAGACATGCAATCGACGGCGTCATCATTCCTCCCGGACACTGTGCCGCGTTGATCCACGCGATTGGGGCCGCGCTGGCCGCTCCTCATGCTGCGGCGTCTCGCGCCACTGAGGCCAGGAGTCACGTCGAGACGGCGCTCTCGTTCGATGCCCGGATGGCGGCAGTTGAAGCGATCTACCTGGATCTGAACCAGCGTCGCAGCGACTTCAATGCCGCAGCAGCCGTGTCCGTGCAAACATGAAGGAGGGCCTCAAAGCGGTGGCGCGAGCGCTCGCAACGCTTGCGGTGGTGCCGCAGCTTGCGTCCTACAACATTCGCGCAGCGTTGCTCGGACGCGATCGTGCGCTCGAGGGTTCCGCGCAGCTCCTGTCGCTCATCCCGGGATTGCCCGGGCAATATCTCCGGCGTGCCTTTCTCGCCAGAGTGCTGACCGGCGGCTGTGCGAAATCAGCCGCCATCGAGTTCGGGAGCCTTTTCTCCCAGGTGGACGCGCGCATTGACGAGAACGTCTATGTCGGACCGCGCTGCCACCTGGGCCTGGTGCATCTGGAGCGCGATGTGCTGCTTGCAGCGGGTGTGCACATACCAAGCGGGCCGCATACGCACGGGACCGATGTGTCGCTGCCGATCCGGGAACAACCCGGACGGCGTCGACTCGTTCGAATCGGCGCCGGCACCTGGATTGGCAGCAACGCGGTCGTCCTGGCGGATGTCGGCCGGGACACGATCGTCGGAGCCGGGGCGGTGGTCACGCAGCCCATTCCGGACCGCGTGATCGCAACCGGCGTACCGGCGCGTATCGTCCGGCGGCGGGACGAAGCAGGGTCGCTTTCGGCGTGAGGGTGCTCTTTCTTACGCACAGGCTGCCGTACGGCCCGAACCGAGGCGACCGCATCCGCGCCTCGCAAATCCTCCGAATGCTCGCGCCACGCGTCGAGCTCGACCTGGTCTCCTTGATCCACGATCGGCATGAGCTGGCGCAAGCCGACTCGCTTCGCCGGCTGGGCATCCGGGTGGCCGTGTTCCCGGTCCCTCGCTTGCGAAACTATGCAACGGCGCTCCTCCGCCTAGCGAGCCGTCGGCTGCTCACGCACATGCTGCTGGACGCACCTGGTCTGCGGGCATCGGTCACGAAGCTCGTGAAGGAGCGGCGGCCGGATGTCGTGCTGGCGTACTGTTCCAGCATGGCGCGCTTTGCGTTGCAACCGCCGCTCTTGCAGATTCCCCTCGTGGTCGATCTCGTCGACGTCGATTCTCAAAAGTGGTCGGCGCTGGCCGCCACCGCGCCGTGGCCGAAGCGATGGCTGTATGCGCGGGAATCCCGTTATCTCCTGCGATTCGAGCGTGAGCTGGCGGCGAGGGCGCACGCCACACTGGTCGTCAACGAACGGGAGAGCCAAGTGTTTCAACGGCTTGCTCCTGGGGCGGCCGTTCATGTTGTGCCAGTGGGCATCGATCTCGCGGCCATTCAGCCTCAGGCAGCGCCGACCGAGGAGCCACGCGTGGTTTTCTGCGGGGTGATGAACTACGGGCCCAACATCGAAGGCGTTCTGTGGTTCGCGCACGAGGTCTGGCCGATCATCCGAGCGAGCAGACCTGACGCCCGGTTCGTTGTCGTGGGATCCAATCCGTCGGCGGCTATCCGCCGGTTGGCGTCGATACCTCGCGGCATCGAGATAACGGGGACGGTCTCTGACGTGCGAAGCTATCTCTGGAGCGCCGCGGTCTCAGTGGCTCCGCTGAGGATCGCACACGGCGTACAGACGAAAGTCCTCGAGGCCGTTGCGGCGGGCCTGCCAACCGTCGTGACTACACATGTCTTGGACGGACTACCCGACGCGATCCGCGCCGCCTGCTTCCCCGCCGACTCGCCAGCAGCGTTCGCGCAGCAGACGCTTGCTCTGCTTGCGTTGTCCGGAGCCGAGCGACGCGCCGTTGCAGCGCGGGCCGACGTCAGCCAGCTCACCCTCGAGACCCAACTCGCGCCGCTCCACACGATTTTGGTTGCGGCCGCCAGCCAGGATCGGCCGGGAATCACGTCCTGATGCGTCGCTTTTCTCACACAGTTAAGCGTACGTTGATTCCGGGATCGATGAGCTTTTTGATTGCCGGACTTGCCGTCGGCGTCGTTCTGCTCAACGGCGGTGCGTTGGCAGGCCAATTCGGACGCGCATGGCTGACAGGCCTTCTTGCGCTGTATGGCGTGCTCAGCGTTCCAATCGTTGCGACCGCACTCATCGAGCACCTCGGCGGACGGTATGGCTCGATCGAAACTGCGGCGGACGCCCGCGGCGCAACGGTTCTCGTCGTGATCGGCAACGGATCGGTCCATTACGCGACGGGCGACCTCACCTCTGATCAACTCACACGGCGATCGGTGTTTTGTGTGTTCGAGGCGGTGCGCCTGTACCACGTCGTTCATCCGGACTGGATCGTAGCCTCGGGCGGGACGGGTCAGCACACAGCCGCCAAGTCGGAAAGCGAACTGATCCGCGACCAGCTCGCGCACTTCGGCGTTCCCGCCGAACGGATCGTGCTCGAGTCGACATCGCGCACGACCGACGAGCAGGCGTCCAATGTGGTGCGCATCCTCCACTCGCGCGGTTGGTCTGGACCGATCGTCGTGGTGACTACGGCCGCGCATATGCCGCGCGTCATGACATTTTTCGAGCAGCGCTCCATCGACGCCGTCGGATCCGTTGCACGGGACCTGCGCTACGACGACCGGTGCACCGGCTGGCGTCGTTGGACGCCGACGGCTGCAGCGCTCCGCGGCAGCGAGTCGGCCATGTACGAGTATTTGGCGCGCACCTATGCGGCCGTGACGCGCCACAGAGCGCAACGGCCGCTCCCGAATGCCATCCACCAACCATCAACACTGAATGCTGTGACGACGAGCCTGATCGGACTTCTCGTCGCAATCGCGGCGATCGCCTTCGGGATTGGAACGATCTTGCGACTACCTGGTCTGCCGTACAACGTGTCGGAATTGTTTCTGGATCGCCACCTTGCGCTCGCCATTTTTGCGGTCGCGCTGATATGGATCGGCGCCGGGTCGATGTTCCTGGCGCATTGGCTGGCGAGAAGCGTGCGCCCGTACGTCGCGCTGCCCGTTGGCGTGGTCCTCCTGGCGATGATCAGCCGCACCCTGTTGAAGTACAGCGTCACGTACGAGAGTCTGGACGATATCCTCGGATCCAACAACCTCGTTTTGCGAGTGACGCACGAGGGCATCTGGGGAGAGGCTTGGCAGCGGGCATTTTCCATCGCGACAGTGGCGGATCTCGCCACGTATCTCGAGCGCCGCGTTCGTTATATCGCGTTGTACTCGCCAGTGGCGGTTTGCCTTGCGCTGGCGCTCATTCCGACAATACGCGCCGGCCGCGCAGGCGTTCCACTCGGCCGGCGGTATCTGTGGTGGCTGGCCGCGAGTTCGGCCGTGTGGCTGTGGCTCAGCAAGACCGTGACCTTCACCTGGGCGGCGACCGACAATTTGACCGAGCTCATCGCGCACGAAGGTCCGTTCGATCTCGGTGGCGGCCCATTCCTGTATCTGATTGTCGTGCTCATGGCCATCAACGTGGCGTTGTTGATCCGCGCGAGCGATCAGTCGGCCTACTGGGCGCGCGCGATTGTTTTTTCATGCGTCGCGATTCCAATTGGATGGTTCCTGCTCGACGTCGGCCTCGAGCAACATATCCAGAAGAAGGAGCTGCTCTTCGCGGGAACGCAGTTTCTGCTCGGTCCGGACCGTCAGCACCCACTCAGCAACGCCGCACTGTTCATGCGGTGGGCGGTGGTCCAGACCAGCGGAGTGACGGTCATGTTCGTCGGCGCGTTGATCGCCCATCGCCTCACGGTTCAGCGAATGTATTGGCGGCAGTCGACCGCGACGCCGGCGGAGCCGCGCCGGGAATCGGACGTCCCATCAAGCCATCTTGTCGTCGCGCCGCGCCGATGAGCCCGACGGCCCACATCCCAGCGATGAAACCGGCCTCGCCAACGATCGCATCCGTAATATCGGGCGCTCTGGTTGGCAGGAAGACCTGACCCACCTCGATGATCAGGAACAGGCACAATCCGGCTGACGCCAAGACGACGGCCCGGACTTTGGGAAGGGCAGCCCGATCGGTGGGCCACGCGAGCCGCGCCAATCCGCCCAGCAGCAGCCCGAACAGGCTCTTGGTGGTCGTCGCGTCGTATGCATGAAACGGCGTGACGAGGAAGTAGGAATAGAAGGGGATCATGAGCAGGCGGTGCACTCCCGCAGTCACCTGCTCGTTGTCGAAGGAAAAATTGAACGGCCGCCAGTGATACCTGAACAGTACCGCAACCCACACGCTGGTCAGGATTCGCGCAACAACGACAACGCGATCCGGCCGCCGCCGTACCGAGGTCAACACATCGCTTCCGATCACTTTGCTCGTCGCCGCAACGCCAACTGCCACACCTATCGATCCAGTAATCACATCGGTCACGTCGGCATAGCGAGACCCCACAAAAACCTGGACCAGCTCCACCGCGGCCACGGCACCAATGCCAAGCATCAGGGCTTCTGATGCGCGGCGTCGCGATCGCTTGGTCCACAGCAAAACCGCCGCGACGCCGATTGGCACGGTGAGGACGACGTTCGTCAGATCATCCCACGCCGCTGCCGGCCACGACGCATGCACGTACGCGAACGGGCGCAGCTCGATCATGCCGTGCCGGTACTTCTGCGCGAGCTGGCCGAGATTGATCGTGAGATCCAGCGGCAACGTTTGGCTGATGAAGAACCCGATGCAGTATGCGAGCAGCAATCGCCGAGTGAGTGCCGGCGTGTGGCCTTGTCTCATGAGCGCGCGCAACCACGCCGTCACCGACGCGCCGACAGCCAGCCAGACAGTTGCGCCAAGAGTGGCGCCGATGGTCTCGGCGACGATATCGCTCAACGCGACTGTTCGGTCCGGCACCCACGTCTGCGTGAACTCGATCGCCGCGCTCAATACGAAGCAGCATGCGATCGTCAGAAGCGCCGCCGCTCCGAGACGCCTGCGGCCGGCACGATCCGTCCCGAGCGCCGCCAACATCAGATACCCGAGCGGAACGAACAAGAGCACATTGGTGACGAAATCGGTGCGGGAATCGATAGACACCGGACCAGAGAGCACGCTGGAGAACTGCGACCAGGCACGGTCGATCGGCAGAGGATGAACATCAAAGGGGACGAGACTGCCGTAGATCGCAAACAGAGCAAACGCAGTCGCCAGCAGTCCGTACCAGCGCCGGCTCAATCGCTCACGATGTTCTGGTCTCCGCGGCCTCATCAGTCCCCGCTGCGAGGCAGGCTCGAAGCATCCATTATATCGACTGGGATATTGTGCCGGATCCTACTGTGGATAGCGACGCACGCTCTTTCTCAACAAGTGCCGCGCGAGGAGCAACGGCGGCATGCGCAACCAGTGCGATCGTACATACAGCGCCAATCCCGCGGCTGATGAAGTCCGGCCCGACTTCCCCGCAACAGCCGTCCGCACCAGAACATCCATGAACCACCGTACCGCCGGAGGCGGCTCCGCGGCAGCCAACGCACTGACCACATCTGGCGGGATCGGCGTGTCGAGCAATCGGCGCGCGTAGCGAACCGCGTAGTACGCCGGCCTTGTCAAGTCGAGCGTTCGTGCCTCGCGGATGAAATCGCTCCAAAAGCCGGGTTCGCGACCGAAGCAGCGCAACAGCCCGTCGAGATCGACGACGTCCCGAATCGCGCCTGCAATCTCGCCGTCGTGGAACAAATGAGCGGCTGCGTGCAGCACCATGTGGACCGGACACAGGACGCGAACGCTATCTTCGATCACACGCGATTGTTCGATGAGGTGAGCAGACGAAGGGTGCAGGCGACTCGTCCGCGGCAGAATCGCATGATGCAGGTCGATAACGGAGCGCCGCTCGCCATGAATCAGCGGCGGCAGCTCGTGCATCCATTCGCGATAATACCGGGTGTCGTACGGATCGAGCTCGCCGAACTCCCACCCGTGTTTTCGAAGGGCCGCCTCCGCTTCGGCAAGATGCTCGCGCGGCACCAGCACGTCAACATCGGCAACGCGTCTGCCGCGGCCGGGCGGCAACGTCGCCGCGATGTACGCGGCGCCCTTCAGAAGGATCCACGGAAAACCGATCCCCAAGAATGCCCGGTTCAGCCGATCGATCTCCCATCGCACGGCACGCTCGTACTCGCCGACCCGCGCCCTGGCTGTCAGGACGCGATCGTTCAGCCAGCCAGGACAGCCGTGAGGGGCGTGATGCGCGTCGGCCTGGGCCAGCAACCAGCCGAGCAGCCGCAACTGATCGGCGGCGTCGATGACGCGACCGAACTGCTGTGGCGAGAGGGCCTGAAGCTTCAGAGGATCGCGCAGTACGCGCACGAGCAGCTGCAGATCGGGCGCAACGTCCAGCCGCGGCATCGAACCTTCAGCGCGCCGTCACTCGATCGAGGAGCGCGAGCACATCGTCGAGATCACTGTATTCCAGTCTATAGCACTCGCACTGCCGGACCAGCTCCGCGAGGCACATGAAGCCCTTGCGTCCGAGGTAGTTGTAGTTGAATGACTGATCGGTGAGCTGCATGAGGGCTCGCGCTCTCGGAAGCGGCTCGAACGTCGTTGGTCGACCGGCTGCGAAGCGCGGCACGATCAGCCATGCAGGTCGAGCCTCCTCACTCGCGCGGCGGACGCTGTCAGCGGGTGGCCGCATGTGAACGAATCGAGAACCTTCCGTGTCCTGCGCTTCCGGGCCAAAGACGACGTGCGGACTGCGGCGGCGAATGATCTCGATCGACCGCTCCTTGAGCGCCACCGGGCGTGGAATCGGAAGCAGCTGGCCTGTCTCCGGATCGATCAGGGCGAACTCATCTGAAAACAGTCGCCATTCGCCGGAAATCAAAGCCGCGCAGAGCGTGCTTTTCCCGGAGCTCGGGGGCGCCGGCAGGATCAACACGCGACCACCGCGCTCGACGACGGCCGCATGCACCGCCACGTATCGATGAGCGTTGTTGCCGATGCACCAGTTCAGGCCCCATTCGAGCGACGGACCCGCAAGATGCGCTGGGAGTGGAAGGAAGGGCCGGACGCCATTGAGTACGAGGCTCGCCTGCGGACGGACCCAACGGCGCACGCCGCGCCCGCCGACAACAGCGACGTCGAAATGTCCCTCGTCACCCGTGCGGATCGGAAAATCGACGTAGAACCGCTCCAAGTAATCGCGGACGCCGGTCAGCTCCGAGCGCACGCGCACGAGAAACGGTCCGATCGCAACTTGCACGCCGCGCGCATCGAGCTCTGACAGCACCGACAACGCCCGGTGCTTCACGATGGCAGCGGCCGCACCAGGCCGGCGCGATCCATCGACGAAAGCGTTTCGCGCGTGAATCTCGTCAGCTCGTCGTCGGGCGAGCGCTCGAGGGCGGCCGCCAGTGTGGCAACGAGATCCTCGATCGCGTGTGGTTGTTCGTCGGAGACGACCGTCCAGAGGAGTCGTGCGGACGCGGTGAGCAAATGGACATCGGCCGAAAATGGATCGTACACGACCCATTCATCCGAGTCATCGTAGCAAGTCCAAATGAGGTCTCGCGCAGCCATCCATCTGGACGGCTGAGCCGTCACAAGTGGTTTCTCGCCGCGCAGCCCGAAGGCCCCAACGATGCCGCGCAACTCTGGCCTTGCTGTTGCGCCCAAGCTGTGCGGGCCCGAACACTCGCCAGGAGGGCGGGGAGTCCCACCAGGGCCGTCCGCCGCAGAAAAGCCCGGCGTTCGGCCAGCGGCACAGGTTCCTCGGAGCCACGAGCTGGCGAGGAAAGGCCCGGAATAGGAAGGCCCTTGTCTGCCACGCTAGGACATCACTCTCTTCATGATCACCAGCAGGGCCGGGGGAGAAATTCCAAAGATGCCTATCGACAAAGGGTTGACGACAGGCGACGAGCCCACACTCCTAGGTGGCACGCAGTCGCGAAGGAGTAGCCTGCGACACGCTGCAAACGTCAGGCCACAAAAAGACGGCGGAGCGGTGTTCGGCCTTCCGATCAAAACAGCGTGTAGATGAACGGCGCCGCGGCTGTCCCGGAAAAGAACACGAGGAGCCCGAAACCGAATACGACGACGAGAATCGGAAGCAGCCACCATTTCTTATTCTGCCTCAGAAAGTACCAGAACTCGCTGAGGATATTTCCCTCGCGCTCCGATTGCGCCACAGTCTGAAAGTCTTCCATGTGATCCTCAACTTTGCCGAAAGTATTCGCGAGACGTTCGCGCGGCGGGCTTCGGCCGCCAGTAGGTGTGGACCTGTGTGCGTCGGCGCATCAGTACGTCGCGCCCGAACGCCCGGAAGG
>Ga0114129_10012786_pt1 | contig 11946 bp, 13 predicted proteins | sample RhiMetdeltSRZDD1_FD_80071 | JGI IMG/M metagenome (GOLD analysis project Ga0114129, IMG submission 80071) | Populus rhizosphere microbial communities from Tennessee, USA - Rhizosphere MetaG P. deltoides SRZDD1 (version 2) (version 2) | ecosystem: Host-associated > Plants > Roots > Rhizosphere >... | reverse complement strand
GGTGAACGCGCAGCTGCGCGTCGACGTGCCGGGCGCCGGCAAGACCAGCGTCGACATGGTGCTCGTCCACGAGCTGCCCGACGGCCACGGCGTGTCGCCGAACGCGCTCGTGTGGGGGCCGGGCCAGGTGGATGCGGCGCCCTGCGGCTCCGGCACCTGCGCACGCATGGCGCTGTTCCACCACCGCGGGCTCATGCGCGCCGGCGGAAGCTTCGTGAGCCGCGGGCTCCTTGGCCTCGACTTCACGGGCCGCATTGCGGCCGAGACCCGCGTCGAAGGCCGGCCCGCGATCCTTCCGGAGATCACGGGCAGCGCATATCTCACCGGCACGAGCCAGTTCGTGTTCGACCCGGCCGACCCCGTGCGCGCCGGGTTCCTGCTGGACGCGTGAGGCGCGCATGAAGACGCTGGTCCTCGGGGGCGGGGTGGTGGGCGTGACGACCGCGTACTTTCTGGCGAAGGCCGGGCACGAGGTCACGCTGATCGAAGAAAAACAGGCGCTCGGGCTGGAGGCCACAGGCGGCAACGCGGGCATCATCGCGCCCGGTCATTCCTTCGCGTGGGCGTCGCCGCGCGCGCCGCGCATGCTCTGGCAGTCGCTACGCGGCGCGGAGACGGCCATCCGCGTGCGGCTCAGCGCCGATCCGCAGCTCTACGCGTGGGGACTGCGGTTCCTGCGCGAGTGCACGTCCGATCGCGCGAAGCGCAACACGCTGATCAAGCTCCGACTCTGCCAGTACAGCCAGGCGGTGATGAAAGAGCTGGTGAAGGCGGAAGGCATCGAATACCACGAGATCACGAAGGGCGCCTTGTACTTGCATCGCGATCCGGCCGAGCTCGAGGCGGGCGTCAAGAAGATGGCGCTGCTGGCCGAGCACGGACAAAAGCAGGAGATCCTCGACGCCAACGCGCTGGCGCGGCTCGAACCGGCCTTCGAGCCCGTGAAAGGCAAGATCGCGGGCGCCATCCGCGACGTCGGCGATTCCAGCGGCGACTCGCGCGTGTTCTCGGAAGAACTCGCGCGCGTCGCGCGCGACAAGCACGGCCTCACCGTGCGGCTCGGCACGCGCGTCAGCGCGCTGCGCTCGGACGGCGACCGCATCGAAGCCGTGGTCACCAGCGACGGCGTGCTGGGGGCCGACAACTACGTGTTGGCACTCGGCGTCGGCGCGACGAGCGTCGCGCGCACCGCGGGCATCCGGCTGCCGATCTATCCGGCGAAAGGTTATTCGTCCACGTTCCCGCTCAAGCGCGACGGCCTGGCGCCGACGATCTCCGGCGTGGACGAGCAGTGGCTCGTCGGCTGGTCGCGCCTGGGCGATCAGCTGCGGCTCACGTCCACCGCCGAGTTCACTGGCTACGACTGGGGCTGGACGCCACGCGACTTCAACAACATCCTGCGGCTGGCGCGCGACCTCTTCCCTTACGCGGCCGACTACGACCGCGGCGAGTACCGGGCGTGCCTGCGGCCGATGACGCCCGACGGGCCGCCGATCCTCGGCCTCGGACGCCACCGCAACCTGTTCCTCAACTGTGGTCACGGGCACATGGGCTGGACGATGGCGTGCGGCACCGCGCGGATCGTGACGGACCTCATGACCGGCCGCATGCCGGACCTCGACCTCGACGGGCTGACCGTCCGGCGCTGAGCCGGCGCGCGGACATTCGCGAGGAGGCTCTCATGCAGTACGGCGTCGTGCTTCCAATCTGGCAGCTCACCATCGCCGAGGCGGAGGCTCTGGCCACGCGTGCCGAAGCGCTGGGCCTCGACGGCGTCTTCGTCCCCGACCACATCCTCGCCAAGCCGGCGACGACGCAGCACTATGGCGGGCACTGGCCCGATCCGTTCTCGCTGCTCGCCTATCTCGCCGGGCGCACACAGCGCATACGTCTGGGCGCCAGCGTCATCGTCCTGCCGTATCGCAGCGCGCTCGTCGCCGCCAAGGCCGCCGCCACCGTCGATCAGGCTTCCGGCGGGAGGTTCATCTTCGGCGTGGGCGTGGGCTGGGACGAAGCGGAGTTCGCGGATCTGCGGCTGCCGTTCCGCGAGCGCGGGCGGCTCAGCGACGACTACATCCGGGCCATCACGGCGGCGTGGGCCGCCGACGTGCCCGAATACCGCGGCGACTATGCGAGCTTCAGCGGCGCCACGTTCGCGCCGCGGCCGGCGCAGCAGCCGCATCCTCCGATCTGGGTCGGCGGCGCGCCGGGCGCGGTGTCGAGTCCCGCGGTCCGGCGCTGCGCCGAGCTCGGCGATGCCTGGCACCCGCTGGGCCTGAGCCTCGACGACATCGAGAAAGGCTTTGCGACCGTGCGGGACCTGGCCACCCGGCACGGACGCCGGACCCGGCCCGGTCTGGCGCCTCGCAATCTTCTGGACCTCACCGACGCGGCGAAGGGTAACGGTCGCGCCGCGTTCCAGGGCTCCGTGCAGGAGATCGCGTCCGACATTCGCCGCGTGCGTTCGCTCGGCGCCGAGTGGATGACGTTCGACCTGCCGCGCGCCGGTGTGCCGGCGATGATGCGCGCGATGGAGCGCCTGGCCCGGGAGGTCAAGCCCGCGGCGGCGTGACGATCCGCGCCGCCCGGCTCGACGACGCGGCCGCCATCGCCGCGCTCGTGCGGCTGGCGTTCGCGGCCCAGTCGCGGCCGACGAACCCGCCGCCGGGCGCGCTGAACGAGACGGCGGCCACGATCAACGACCATCTGGTCGAGGGCGGTGGCGCCATCGCCGAGCTCGACGGCGCTCCGGTCGGCGTCGTCCTGTGGGAGGAGCAGGACAGCGCCCTCTATCTGAGCCGCCTGTCCGTGCGTCCCGAGCACCGCCGCCGCGGCATCGCGCGGGCGCTCATCGACGAGGCCGAGCGTGAGGCCCGGCGGCGCGGGCTCGCACGCATGACGCTCGGCGTGCGACTGGTGCTCGAAGACAACCGCCGGCTGTTCGCGTCGTGCGGGTTCACCGAGACGACGCTGCACCGTCACGAAGGCTTCAGCGAGCCGACGTGGGTTGCGATGGAACGCCGCCTGGGCTGAGTCGCGGCTACTTCTCGCCGAGGTAGGTCTTGCGCACGAGGTCCGAGCGCCAGAGGGCGGCCGACGTGTCGTGCATGACCACACGCCCGGTCTGGATCACGTAGCCGCGATGCGCCACGCGCAGGGCCATGCGCGCGTTCTGCTCCACCAAGAGAATCGTGGTGCCCTGCCGATTGATGTCCTCGATGATCCGAAAGATCGTGTCGACGAGGATCGGTGACAGGCCCATCGACGGCTCGTCGAGCAGCAGCAGGCCGGGGCGGGCCATCAGCGCGCGGCTGATGGCGAGCATCTGCTGCTCGCCGCCGGACAGCGTGCCGCCCTTCTGCGCGATCCGCTCGCGCAGGCGAGGGAACAGCGAGAACACGCGCTCGAGATCCGGCGCGATGCCGTCGCGATCCGGGCGTGCAAACGCGCCGAGCTCGAGATTTTCCAGCACGGTCATGCGCGGGAAGATGTGGCGGCCTTCCGGCGACTGCGCGATGCCGAGGCGAACGATGCGGTCGGTGCCGAGCGTGTCGAGCCGCTGGCCGTTGAAGCTGACGTGGCCGCGGCGCGGCCGAATCAGGCCCAGGATCGTGCGCAGCGTGGTCGTCTTGCCGGCGCCGTTGGCGCCGATCAGCGTGACGATCTCGCCGCGCTCGACCGACAGCGACAGCCCGCGAAGCGCGCGGATGTTGCCGTAGTAGGCGTGAACGTCGGCGAGCTCCAGCATGCCTATCGCGGCCCGCTCCGGCCGGCGGCCTCGGCCTCGTAGCCGGTGCCCAGATACGCCTCGATCACGCGCGGATGCCGCTGGATCTCCGCGGGCGTGCCCTCCGCGATGCGCGTGCCGTAGTCGAGCACGCTGATGCGATCCGAGATCCCCATCACGACTTCCATGTCGTGCTCGATCAACAAAATGGACAGCGTCAGCTCACGGCGGAGCAGACCGATCAGCTCGGTCAGCGCCTCGGTCTCGCGGGGATTCATTCCCGCCGTCGGCTCGTCGAGGAGCAACAGCCGCGGCTCGGTCGCCAGCGCGCGCGCGATCTCCAGGCGGCGCTGATCGCCGTACGGCAGATTGCGCGCCAGATCCTCCTCCTTGTCGGCGAGCCCCACGAACGCCAGCAGCGAGCGCGCCCGCTCGCGCGCCCGCCGCTCCTCGGCGACCACGGAGGGCGGCCGCACGACGGCGCCGGCCACCGACGATTCGAGCCGGCAATGCTCGCCGACCAGCACGTTGTCGAGCACGCTCATGTGGGCAAACAGCCGGATCGACTGGAAGGTGCGCGCGATCCCGCGCGCGACGATGGCATTGGGGCGTAGCCCGACCAGGCTGCCGCCGCCGAACGTGATGTGACCGGCATCGGGACGCACGAGGCCCGTCACCACGTTGAAGAAGGTGGTCTTGCCGGCGCCGTTGGGGCCGATGAGCCCGATGATCGCGCCGCGCGGGACAGCGAGGTCGACCTGGTTGAGGGCCACGACGCCGCCGAACGACTTGGTGACCCCGCGCACCTCGAGGACGGCGCCGCTGGCGTCCACGCCCGCCGCGCGAGTCCTCAGCCACTCCGGAACGGCCGCGAGCCGCGGCGGCGCCGACGGCTCGGGCACGGCCGTTTCGTCGTCCGCGTCGCCGCCCGCGACGGGCCGCACGCGCCGTCCCGCCAGCCCCTGCGGGCGCAGCAGCATGACGAGCACGAGGCCGAGGCCAAAGAAGAACCAGCGCCAGAGCGTGAGATCGACGGCCGTCAGCGCCGACACGCCGGTGGCGCGCCCGATCGCGCGCACCAGGAACGTCGTCTGCGAGAGGATGACGCGGTCGAAGATGGTGATCAGCATCGCGCCCAGCACGACGCCGCGCAGGCTGCCGGCGCCGCCGAGCACGACCATGCACAGCAGCATGATCGAGACCTGGAACTCGAAGGCGCCCGGCGTGATCGCCTGCAGCTTGGCCGCGTAGACCGAGCCCGCGAAGCCGGAGAACGACGCGCCGAGCGCGAAGGCGAGCAGCTTGGTGGAGATCGGATTCACGCCGGTGCAGTCGGCCGCGGTCTCGTCCTCGCGGATGGCCATCCACGCGCGGCCCAGGCGCGAGTCGCGCAGTCTGCTCATCGCCCAGATCGACAGCGCACCGATGACGAGGATCAGGAAATACCACGGCATCGGATCCGTCTCGAACGGCACGCCGGGTAGGTACGGACGCCCGACGGGATTCACGCCGTTCTCGCCGCCGGTGAGGTTCAGCCGCTCGATCGGCCGCCATCCGCCGATCTCGATGGTCACGTCGCCGAGATTGCGGATCGCCACGGGAATGATCTCGCCGAACCCGAGCGTGATGATCGCCAGATAGTCGCCGCGCACGCGCAGCGTCGGCGCGCCGATGACGAGGCCGAGCAGCGCCGAGACCGCGGCCGCGATCCAGATGCACACCCAGAAGCTCCAGGCGTGGCCATACAACGGCGAGCCCAGGACGGGCGAGTTGAGCAGCCCCATCGCATAGGCGCCGATGGCGAAGAACGCCGCGTAGCCGAGGTCGAGCAGGCCCGCGTAGCCGACGACGATGTTCAGACCCAGCGCGAGCAGCATGTAGATCATGCCGTCCGACACCGCGTGAACGGTGTGCAGTCCGACTGCCCTGTCGACGAACGGATAGGCGAGCAGCGCCACGACGAGCGCGGCCGGGCCGAGGCGCTTCATCACGCCTTGTCCGGAGTGCGCTCGCCGAGCAGCCCGCGCGGCCGGAAGACGAGCACGACGATCAGGATCGAGAAGACGATGGCGTTGGTCCAGCGCGCCGAGATGTACTGGTCGCTCCACGCGGACAGAAAGCCGATGACGAGGCCGCCGAGCGCGGCGCCGCCCATGCTGCCGATACCGCCCAGCACGGCCGCGGTGAACGCACGCAGCCCCGCCTGATACCCCATCCACCACATGCCGATGTTGTAGTACATGCCCTGGATCAGCCCCGCCGCGCCCGCCAGGGCGCCGCCGACGAGGAACGTCACGAGGATCGTGCGCTCGACGTTGATGCCCATCGCCTGCGCGGTCTCGCGGTCCTGCGCGGTCGCCCGCATCGCTTTGCCCCAGCGCGTGCGCCTCACAAAGTAGGTGAGCGCGATCATGAGCGGAATGGTGACGACGATGACGAACACGTCTTTGGTGGTGAAGAAGATCGCGGAGTCCACGCCGAACCACTCACGCAGGATGTCGACCGACGGAAAGACGTCCGGATAGGCAATGGGCGCTGGCCCTTTCCAGAGCAGGGCGACGTTCTCGAGCATGAACGACACCCCGATCGCCGTGATCAGCGGCGCCAGACGCGACGAGCGGCGCAGCGGTCGGTAGGCCACTCGATCGATGGCGACGTTGAGCGCGGCGGTCGTGAGCATGGTGAGGACGAACACCAGCGGCAGCACCGTCACGAGCTGCCAGCCGGTGAGCGCTCCCGTGACGCCGAGCAGCGCGAACCAGGCCAGCGAGATGAACAGGCCGAGCATGAACACGTCGCCGTGCGCGAAGTTGATCAGCTCGATGATGCCGTAGACCATCGTGTAGCCGAGCGCGATGAGCGCGAAGACGGCGCCACGGGTGAGGCCATTGATCGTCTGCTGGACGAGTACCTCCCACCAGGTCATCTGCGGCTATCGAGGAGCGCCACGAGCGCTGGCCGGGAAGTCCGAGGGGGCGTAGCCCCTTCGCTTAAAAAACAATGGGGGGCCATGTCGGGGCCCCCCATCTGTATAGTCACTCGAGAATTGTCTCGAACTGGAACTTGCAGCCGAGCGGCGAGTCGGTCTTGACGGCCTTGAAGCCCGACATGGTGTCGTAGTCCACGTCACCGTTCTCGTCGAAGCTCCACTTGCCGTTGATGCCTTCGAAGTTCTTCGTCGACGCGATGGCCTTGCGCACCGCCTCGCGCTTCTCGGCGACGTCCTTGGCCTTCTCGATCGCCGGCGCCGCGCGCTTGATGGCGTCGATGATCACGCGCCCCCCCTCGGCGGCGTACAGCGCGTACGACGTCGGCTCCTTGCCGAACTTCGCCTTGTACGTCTCGTAGGTCTTGGCGCCCACACCGCGCATCTTCTCGAACGGCAGGCCGGCGAACGTGATCCGCATCTCGGTGGCCAGCGCGGCGTCGCAGGTGGCGCCCTTCAAGAGCTCTTCTTCCAGGAGCCCATCCGGGCCCATGAAGCGCGTGCGCGGAGCGGTGAGCCCGACTTCCTTCATTTGTCTGATGACGACCTGGGCGCCGGTCTCGATGACGCCGCCCAGATAGACGAGATCGGCGCCGGAGGCGCGGATCTTGGTCAGCACCGGCTTCTGATCGGGCTGCTTCCAGTCGATGCCCTCGTTGGCGACGACGGGCAGGCCGATCCGCTTGGCGGTGGCCTCGAACACGTCGGCGATGCCTTTGCCGTAGAGCTCCTGGTCGTTGAGGATGAAGACCTTCTTGACGCCCAGCCGCTTGGCCCACTTCGCGGCGACGGCGCCCTGGATGTCGTCGGCGGGAATCGGACGGAAGTAGTTCACGAACCCGCCCGGACGATAGATCTCGGGCTCGCCGGGCGCGGCGCCGCGCTTCTTGGTCAACCCGGGATACGTGTTGGCCGGGGTGACTTGCGCCATGTGAGCGCGGTTGGTGATCGGAATGGAGACCTTGGCGGCGCCGGAGTTGTACGTGCCGATGTAGACGATGGCCAGCGGATCGGCGACGGCCTTGTTGGCGTTCTCCGCCTCGACGGCGCCATCCCACTTGCCGGTCTGCGGCGAAGCGTCGTCCAGGTTCACGATCTCGAGGCAGTAGCCGGCGACGACGCCGTTGACCTCGGACACGGCGAGGTCGACGCCGTTCTTCATCCCGGTGCCTTCCGGCAGCATCGCGCCCTGCATGGGCCAGGAGGTGTAGAGACGCAGCTTGCCCTTGGGACACTGCTGGGCCGCGACGTCGTGGCCTCCGACGGCGATGAGGATGAGGGTGACGAGGGCGAGGACGGTGGCAACCGTGACGATCCGTGAGACTTTCATGGCTGACCTCCAAGTGCCGCGTATGAGACTATGCTCGCTCGCTGCTTGTCAATGAGGTGAGGCGATGGCACGACCGCACGTGATCTATCAGGCGAAGCCGGGCTCGGCGCTCGAGGTCGATCGGCGATTCTATGGACGCCTCGGCGAGCCCGGGGCCAAGCGCACCCTCGTGGACCGATTCATTTTGCCGCGGCGCTCGGGGCGGGCGTGGCCGGTGCGGGCGGGGCAGATCTTTCGCATCGTGGCGCTCGAGGGTCCCCAGGTGGCGGACCTCAATGTCTGGAGCCTGAGCAACCCCCGCGAACGCTTCTGGGCCTCGCGCTCGCGGCAGCTGCACCAGGCGCACGTGTCGACGTTCGATCGGCTTTGGTCGTGCCTGCCCTACCTGCGGCCGATGCTCACGATCACGGCGGACACGGTGCAGTACCGCCGCGACGAGGACGGTGCCGGGTGCCACGATCTGCTCGGCACACGGTGCGATCCATACGTGCACAAGCTGCTGAACGGTGAGGAGCTGGACGTCTGCTGCCACTCGAACCTCGTGCGCGCGGTCGCACCGTATCACCTGACCGAGCTCGACGTGCACGACGTGCTGAACGTGTTCCAGGTGACCGGCCTCACCGCCGAGGGCAAGTACTTCACCAAGCCGAGTCCGGCGAAGGCCGGCGACTTCATCGAGTTCTTTGCCGAGCTCGACGTGCTGGCCGCGCTGTCGAACTGCCCGCACGGCGACATGTCGGCGCCGGTGTGGGGCAGCGCGGGCGGCGACCGCTCGGACATCTGCCGGCCGCTTGCGATCGAGATCTGGCAGCCGGCCGCCGAGCTGCTCACGGGCTGGACGTCGCCGGCGCCGTCGGACTACCACGGCGGTCACGGCCTCAAGAGCCCGTGAGCCTCGTCACGATTCCCGCCCGACGTGGCAAGGCGGCGCGTGTGCGCGCGGGACAGCGCGTACGCGTGGTGAACACGCACGGCACACAGGTCGTCGACGCGTGGGCGTTCAATGCCGACGACCCCACCGAGTGGATGGCCATGGAGGCGAGCCGCGCCTGGTTCATGAAGCTGGCGGCGGCGGTGGGCGACTCGTTCGTGACCAACCGGCGCCGGCCGATCCTGACGCTCATCGAGGACACGTCGGGTTGCGCGCACGACACCCTGATGGCGCCCTGCGACGCCGACCGCTACGGCTTGCTCGGCGTCAAAGGCCATCACGACAATTGCCGCGACAACCTGCACGCGGGGCTGGCGGAGCTGGGGGTCAAGATTCCGGCCACACCGCCGTCGCTGAACGTGTTCATGAACATCCCGTGGACGGCCGACGGGCGGCTGGCGTGGGGCGAGCCGGTGTCGGCGCCGGGCAGCTACGCGCTCTTCAAGGCCGAGATGGATCTGATCGTGGCGTTCTCCGCCTGCCCGCAAGACATCCTGCCCATCAACGGCGTGACGGGACGCACGACCGAGGCCCACTTCAGCATCGAGTGATGCAGCGGCGCGCATTCATTGTCGGCACGATCGGTCTGCTCGCGCCGCGCACCGCCGTGGGCCAGCCAGCGAAGCGACTGGCGCTGCTGCTGACCGGATCGCCGACCGCCGCGGCCCCGGAGCACGACGCGTTCATGAGGCAGCTCGAGGCGCTCGGCTGGATCGAAGGGCCGCAGCTCGCGGTGGATCGCCGATGGGGCGATGCGCCCGAACGATGGCCCGACCTCACCGCGGACGTTGTCCGCGCGAAGCCCGACGTCATTCTGGCGGCGGGGCTGGATGCGACACGGGCCGCGCGTCGGGTGACGTCGACGATCCCGATCGTGATGATCGCGGCGACCGACCCGCGCGTCCTGGGTGTGGCGAGCTTCGCGCACCCCGGCGGCAATCTCACCGGCGTGACGGTCGGCCCGCCGGAAGCGGTGCTCGAAAAACGGCTGCAGCTCCTCAGTCGATAGCCCCACGATCGGAGCGATGGCCACCGCGGCCCGCGTGCTCGGCGTGCGGCTCCAGCACCTCGACGTGAAGCTGGGCACGACTTCGACGCGTTGTTCGCCGCCGCCAAGAAAGAGGACGCCGAGTGTGTCCTCCTGGTCGAGAGTCCTCGCGCCGTCGCGAACCGGGTGCTCATCGCCGATCTGGGGATCAAGTACCGGCTGCCGGTGATGAGCCAATTCAGCATCGTCGTTCAAGCCGGCGCGCTGCTGTCATATGGCCCGGCCCTCACCGATCTATTCCGGCGTGCCGCCGTGTACGTCGACAAGATCCTGAGGGGCGCGGCCGCCGGCGATCTTCCCATCGAGCAGCCCTCGACCTATGAGCTCGTGATCAATTTGAGGACGGCGAAGGCGCTCGGCGTGACGCTCCCGCCGTCGTTACGCCTGCGGGCGGACCGCGTCGTCGAGTAGGCGAGCGGCCGAGTTCAGCGGGTTCGAAGCATCCAGACGCGCACCATCTGCATCGCCTCGCGGATGGTGGCATCGGGACCGGAAATGCGGAAGGTCGCCCCTTCGTCGAGCTCGGTCGTTTCGAGCCGGCACTTGCGCTCCGAGCACCAGGAGGCGATGGCGTCTTCGAGGGACTGGATGTCCCGCCCGAAGTAGGCGAATTCGTAACTGTCCATGAGCGACTCCCGTTCGGAGGGGAGAAACCAGGGTCCCACCCGTAGCGATGCCGACGTGCGACGACGCAGCCGGGCGAGTGCCGCGCCGAGCCGCCGCGAGAATGGCTTGAATTGCGAGCGCGTGGTCTTCATGCGCCGAACGGTGACGTGTCGCGCGTCACTCGGCTGTCACGCGGCACGGATGACGGTGCGTTCGGCGGAACAGCGGGAGCAGACACCGAGCTTCGATGCGAACTGTGTGTCCTGCCGCAGCCGCTGCGTCGCCATGCTCACCTGGCTCGGCGGCATGCCGACGGCGGCGGCCAGACAGTCCGTGCAGATGAATCCCGGATGCTGTCGCAGGAATCGGTCGATCACTTGGTACGACGCATCCATTCGCGCACCATGCGGATCGCCTCGCGGATCGTGTCGTCGGGACCGGAGATTCGGAGCCGGGCGCCATCGAGCAGTGTGGTGGTTTCGAGCCGACACTCGTGCCCCGAGCACCACGACCCCACCATGGCCTCCAGCGCGTGCAGGTCACGCCCCAAATACACGAACTCATAACTGTTCATAGGTACCGGCTCCCCCTGCGGAAACCGATTTCCCACCGAAATGACAACGACAGGAATTCGACACAGCAAGGCGGATGCCGCGCGCGTGAGGCCCATGAATTCACAGATGCCCGGAGGCCGGCGTGTCAAAAGCGCGACGGCTGATGTGTCCAACGTCAACCGGCCGTCGCTGCCGTCGCGTGCCGCCCCGCGCTAGTCGAGCAGGCCCAGGCCGCGCGCGACACGCTCGGCGGTGATCGGCAGCCGCGCGATCCGCACACCGGTTGCGTGCTCGATGGCGTTGGCGATGGCCGCGGCGGGCGGACCGATCGGCGGCTCGCCGATGCCGCGGGCGTTGAACGGACCGAGGCCTTCGCCGGACTCGACGACCACGGCGCGCACGTCCGGCACGTCGGCCGCCGTGGGGATCAGATATGTCGCGAACGACGTGGTCAGGTTGATGCCGCGATCGAGGACGACCTCTTCCATCAGCCCGTAGCCGAGCCCTTGCACGGCGCCGCCCTGGATCTGACCTTCCACCGACTGCGGGTTGATGGCGCGGCCGACGTCGTGCGCGGCGGCGAAGCGCAGCACCCGCACGACGCCGGTTTCGGTGTCGACCTCGACCTCCGCGGCGTGGGCGCCGAACGTGTAGTCCGGGAATACCTTGCCGGAACCCTTCGCGAGGTCGACGGGCTCGCCGGCCGGCGCGTGATACACGCCGAGGTGGCTGCGCGGCACGCCCGCGCGCGCGCACTCGGCCAG
>Ga0114129_10012785_pt1 | contig 11947 bp, 10 predicted proteins | sample RhiMetdeltSRZDD1_FD_80071 | JGI IMG/M metagenome (GOLD analysis project Ga0114129, IMG submission 80071) | Populus rhizosphere microbial communities from Tennessee, USA - Rhizosphere MetaG P. deltoides SRZDD1 (version 2) (version 2) | ecosystem: Host-associated > Plants > Roots > Rhizosphere >... | reverse complement strand
TTTGTTTCGGTGTTCAGGAATGTAAGTTCTCCGGGCAAATTAACTTTCGCTCCGAGAACAGATATAGAAATAGGATTCAATGCCAAAACACTGGGAGTAGCCGATGTTGACGCTGACGGCAAACCCGATTTGATGATTTCAATTGATGGTGCTGCTCCTAAAATTTTTATTTTCCGCAATCAAAGTACGCCGGGAAATATCGCCATTGAAAATTCTTTTGCAATAAGAATATTTGCTACTGCAGGAGTTATTGAAACAGGAGATTTTGACCTGGATGGCCGCCCCGATATTGTTTTCTTGTGTACCAATTGTGGCGGCAACGGGCGCATTGATGTTTGCAGAAATACAGGCAGCAACGGAAGTATTTCGTTTGCCACCCCCTCAACCTGGATTTATTACGATTACGGGTGGACTACCCATGCCGGCATTAATGCGGGTTTAACCGTTACCGATTTTGACCGTGATGGTAAACCTGATGCGGTAGTTGGTATGGGCACGTCATCTGCGCTTTTCTTATTTAGAAATACATCTCAGGGTTCAGCCATAATCTTTGATATGTCGAAAGTGGATAATCATAATGATTATGGCGGATATTCTACCGGACCGACCTTTACGGCACCCCTCAGTTCAGGTAAATATCCTGATCTGATAACGGGAACCTTTATCTTTAAAAACAATTCCGGGACTTTTTCAGAAGTGTTTACGTTAACTACTCCTACGATGCTTACCACGTACGTGTATGACCTGAATGGTGATGGCAAACAGGATATTGTGGCAGTGGGTGGGTCCTGGGGTAATGTATTTCTGCGAAAAAATACCAGCGTTGGTAATTCAATTGCTTTTGCATCAGCTTACCAACTGAATACCTATGGCAGTGGTTTAATGGAAATAGGAGACCTGGATGGAGATTCAAAACCTGAAATCTGCATGGTTTACGGTAATCAAATGATGAACACGCTCAGGATATTGCGCAACAGAATGGGTGAACAGGCGCCTCCTAAACCTGTGATTACTTCTTTTAGTGCGCAAACAGCGGCATATTCAAACCAGGTGCTTATTACCGGCAGCAACCTGAGCCAAACAACATCGGTTACATTTGGCGGTGTTCAGGCTTTATATTTCACAATCGTATCGCAGGACACTATCCTGGCTACTGTTGGAAACGGCGCATCAGGTTATGTAAAAGTAACCACACCCGGAGGATCAGATTCGCTTTCCGGTTTTACATTTATTCCCATGCCAGTGATTACAAATTTTACTCCCCCCGCAGCAGCAAGTGGCGCCACTGTAGTAATTACCGGCAGCAATTTTACCGGCGCTACCAATGTTAGTTTTGGCGGTGTTGCTGCCGGTTCTTTTACAGTAAAATCAGCCGATAGCATCATGGCCGTTGTTGGAAGTGGCGCAACAGGTAGTGTAAGTGTGACCGCACCGGGGGGTACAGCAACCCTGGCGGGATTTACATTAATTTATCCCGCCATTACTTCATTTACCCCAACTACTGCAGGTACAGATTCTGTTGTTACCATTAAAGGGAAATTTTTCTCAGGCGCAACATCAGTTAGTTTCGGTGGCGTACCGGCTTCATCATTTACAGTTGTTGATTCTGCAACAATAACGGCCGTAGTGGGTACCGGCGCATCGGGCAATGTAAGCGTTACAACTGCGGTTGGTACGGCAACGCTCAGCGGGTTTACCTATAATAAAGTAACGGCCGTTGTTGACCCCGCTAATGTAAATTCAAAAGAGCTAACGGTGAGCCCCAATCCGGCCCGTGATATATTGATCATCAATCACCCTGCTTCTGTAAAAAATGCAAGACTGCGAATAATAGATATCCCAGGCCATGAAGTAAAAACAATTATTCCGGCACGCAATGCAACAAAAACAGTAACCAGCCTGAATGGCCTCATGGCAGGAATGTATACTATTATCTGGAGCGATGGAGTACGAAACCTAAGCCGGGTGTTTGTGGTGCTATGATGCCTGAATGTTATTCCGGGGGTAAATGTTATTTATCCGAAATTATTTTAAGATAAATATTCAGGTAGTATATCCCCGTAATAAGAAAAGTAATGCCGGCCACTATCCGCATTACTTTTTCCACTTTCTGAATGGCTTTAAAGTAGTGCCCTAATTTTTCCATATTGAAAGCGATAATAAAAGCAAAGAATATAACCGGCAAACCAGTGCCGATTGAAAACACTACGGGCAGGCTCAAACCTGCTGAAGCAGATAAAGTCATTGGTATAAGCATGGCAAAGAACAGGGCACCACTATAAGGACAAAATGCCAGGGCAAAAATTACTCCTAATAAAAAAGATTCCGGTAATCCTTTGTCTTTAAACTTCCGGGAAAGCTTGTCAGTTAAATTTCCTTTGGAGAGAAAATTTAATTTAATAACCCCCAGCATAATTAATCCTATAATGATCATTATAGGGCCAATGTATTTTTCACCATTGGATTGAAAAAGTTTTGCTACCTGGAACTTACTGGCACCATAGTAAATAAATGCTGCAAGTGTAGTATAAGATAACATTCTACCAAGGGTGTACAATAACCCGCTCAGCAACACCTTCTTTCGGCTTGTTATTGCTTTGGCTATATAAGCAGTTGCCGTAATATTGGTCGCTAATGGGCAGGGGCTAATCGCCGTAAGCAAACCCAATGCAAAAGCAGCCAGCAGGGGAATATCCCTGTTCTGCGCCAGTTCATTTAACCAATCCATACTATCCTTTTAGAAATTCTTCGATGTGTTTTTTCAACCCGGCATCAAACAGTTTTTCATTGCCGGCTTTCATAAAAGCAAAATCCGTAAGGTCCTTTTTTCTTCCTGTTTTCGGATTGTATAAAAACAAGGCGGTGCCGGTGGCTTCAAATTGTTCAGCCATCTTTTTATTCTTCTTATCCTCCACATTCACGAGGGAAAATGGAATGGAAGGGAAATAATTAGTAAGGGTTATCCTGGTAAGCTTTTCAATCTTTAAACAGGTTACGCAGCGATGTTCTGAATGGAACTGGATAACCTGTATGGTTGATGCAGCAACTTTCTTTGTACTTTGTTGTGCTTCACTATTGCTTATTAAGAGGGTCGCGAATGTTAAAAGTGCAATACTTAATTTTTTCATACGATTTTTTATAAGATGATGTTGAATAAGTAACCTGATACGATCATAAAGAAGGCAACAACGCCAAAGTAGATCGCAATCAATTTCAAAGTCATCACTTTTTTGAGAAGCATGGCCTCCGGCAGTGATAAACCTACTACCCCCATCATAAAGGCAATAGCAGTACCTAATGGAATACCTTTAGCGACCAATACCTGTACTACAGGTATAACACCGGCAGCATTGCTGTACATGGGTACACCCATGATTACAGCAAGAGGAACTGCATACCACTGACCCTTGTTGATGTAATGCTCAAAAAATCCGGTGGGCAAAAAGCCGTGCATGGCCCCTCCAATGGCGATGCCTGCGATTATGTAAATGGAAACACCTTTAACAATATTGAACGCTTCTTTTAATATGGTTGGGAAACGTTGCAATAACGAAAGTTTTTCTTCATGCAATGCTTCCTCTGTTTGTGCATGGGCAATAATGTTTTGCACCCAGGGTGAAAGGAATTTTTCCAGTTTTAATTTGCCTAAAGTAAATCCGCCAATGATGCCTAATCCAATGCCTGTACCCACATATAAAGCAGTTACTTCAAATCCAAATGCCCCGGCAAAAATGGCAATAGCTACTTCGTTTACCAACGGCGCTGTAATAAGATAAGTAAACGTAATGCCTAACGGAATACCCCCTTTTACAAAACCAATAAATAAGGGAACGGAGGAACAGGAACAGAAAGGTGTAATAACGCCAAAGGAAGATGCAAACAGGTATTCAAGCCCATACATTTTTTTACGGCTGAGGAAATTTCGGACTTTATCAACCGGAAACCAGGAATTAACAATTCCCATAATGATGGTTATGAAAAAAAGCAATATGAAAATCTTCAACGTATCGTATACAAAGAAATTCAGTGCCCCTCCCCAATGGCTTTGGGCAGGTAACCGAACGACTGAATAGACAAGCCAGTCGGCAAAATTTTTTAACCAGTCGAACATAACTTTGGTGTAGATTAGCAACAGGCACTTTCATCCTTGTTGGAGGAATTGCAACAGCCGGTGCTGGTATTTGCATCTAATATGGTGGAAGTATCACCTTTTGTGGGGAATCCTTTCTGTACCCAACGAACAATTCCATGCCGCATGTTTACCACTTTTAGAGGATCGTATCCATTATTGACCAGAAAGCCTGCGGCCCGCAAACTTCTGCTGCCGGCGCGGCAAACAGTTACGATTTCTTTGTCTATTGGTAACTCTTTGTAACGGGTTTCAAATTCGCTAAGTGGAATGTTTACGATATTGGGTACATCATAAGCCAGTTGTTCCACTTCTTCTTTTTCCCTGACATCTACTAATAACGCGCCTTTCTTAACCCAGGATTGAGTAGCAGTAGGGCAAATTTCATTAACCGGGGATGTTCCAGATTCCATTTTTATTGTTTTTGTGCTTAATGAATCAATAATTGTTTTATTTCGTTTACATCAGCTAATCGTCCTTTTACCTTAACTACTTCATCAATCATGAGCACTGGCGTGGCAAGTACGTTGTATTTCATCATTTCTTCAATGTCTTCAATTTTTTGAACTTCCGCTTCAACACCGGTTTGCTTTATAGCTTCCAGTACATTATTATAGGTAGTTTTGCATTTGGGACAACCAGGGCCAAATACTTTTATGCTCTTTTTCATGAGTATATTTTTTTATTCAAAAAATGCCGAGAACATCTTTTTTGCTTCTGCCCATGCTTTTTGATTGATGCAATATTTAACCCGTGGCGGCATTACATCCCCCTGTATCAATCCTGCATCTTTCAATTCTTTAAGATGTTGTGAAATAGTTGATTGCGCTAAACGAATTTCTTCCGTCAATTCGCCGGTAAAGCAGCAAGCCTGTTTTTCCAGGAAATTCAGAATGCGGATCCTTACCGGGTGCGACAAGGCTTTTGCATATCGGGCAAGCGTTTCTTCCTTTGTTGAATAATTGACTTCTGTAGTTGTACGCTGCATATTTATTATTAGTTCATCGCAAATGAACGATGAATACCCACAATAATGAATGACCGTGGTCATTTAAATAACTGACTTTGGGTATCCCGATGCTTTATATTTTAAGTTTAAAAACTGGCATTTTCTACCGGGACAATAATTGCCCTCACCGGAAAATTTGTTTCACTTGCTGCATTATATTTTTTTATCAGCTCCATGCCATATTCCGCATTTTCAGCAGCAGTAAAACTAAACAGCATCAGTGAATCAAATTTCTCATCACCGCTTGCAAACCAGTCTTCCATAAGGTTTAACGGCTGGTTGTCCTTAAATCCAATTACATCTGTGGCGCTGAAAGCATGAATATTTGCCTCTTTAAATATTTTGGTAACATCCTCCTGGCATTCTTTCAAACAAGTAACAATGAAAAATTTCATAACCGAATGTTTAAATTATTTTTTTTGATTTTTTTTTGCGCATCATTTTGTAATACAACAAAGGCACTACGAGCAGGGTAAGGAATGTTGATGTAATTGTTCCGCCCATTAAAGAAATAGCCAGGCCCTGGAAAATAGGGTCAAATAAAATAATGATCGCTCCTAATGCCACCGCACCTGCGGTTAATAAGATTGGCGTGGTACGCACAGCCCCTGCTTCAATGATGGCCTGTTTTAAAGGAACATCTTCCCTTAGCCGAATATTAATGAAATCTATGAGCAGCACCGAGTTTCGTACCATTACTCCTGCCAGGGCAATAAAGCCTATCATGGAGGTTGCGGTGAAGTAAGCGCCTAACATCCAATGTCCCAAAACAATGCCCACCAGTGATAAAGGAATGGCAGCAAGCATTACCAGCGGCACAGTAAAGTTTTGAAACCAACCTACAATCAATATGTAGATTAATAAAATAACTACACCGAAAGCAATACCCAGATCCCTGAATACTTCAAAAGTAATTTGCCACTCCCCATCCCATTTCAAAGTATAATTATCTTCCAGTTCAGGTTGATGCGTATATTCTTCTTTCAATGAATAGCCTTTGGGAACCGGTATGTTTTTTAAATTGTTCGAAATATCAGCTATGGCATAAGATGGGCTTTCTAAATCACCTGACATATCTGCCAGTACATACACTACTTCTTTTTGATTTTTTCGATAAATATCTTTCTGTTTGATTTGCCTGGTTACGGTAACCAAATCCCTGATGGGTATGCTGTTCCCGTTCATACCTGTAATTTTTAAATCCAAAATATCATCCATGTTCGCTTTATCGGCATCACTTAACTGTAATTTGATAATAGTTTGATTAAAAGATGCAGGTTGATATATATTGCCAACAGGCATACCCGATAAGGCAGCATTTACCGTTGCTGTCACCTGGGTGGTAGCAACGCCATAACGCATCGCTTTTTCTTTATCTACTGTAACCTGATACTCAGGCCGGTCATCCTCCACCATCCAATCCACATCTACCACATTGGATGTTTTATTAAATAGGGCCTTTACCTGCTTACCAATTTTCGTCTGTTCCTTATAATCGGGGCCATAGATTTCTGCAACCAGTGTTGATAATACCGGAGGGCCCGGGGGCACTTCTACAATCTTTACGTTCGCATTGTATTTTTTTGCAATTGCCTGAATAGGTAGCCGCATTTGCTTTGCAATGGCGTGGCTTTGCAGGCTTCTTTTTCCTTTGTCAACTAAATTCACTTGTATATCTGCAACATTTTCACCCCTCCTTAAATCGTAATGCCTTACCAGCCCATTAAAACTAATAGGTGCTGACGTACCGATGTATGCCTGGTAGTTTTCAACCAATGGCTGTTCCGAAATATAGCTTGCAATATCTTTGGCAACGGCCTGTGTTTTTTCCAATGTTGTTCCTTCCGGCATATCAATCACCACCTGGAATTCATTCTTATTGTCAAAGGGTAGCATTTTTAGCGCTACTGATTTGGTATAGAAGAGCAGCATCGATCCCAGCAGTATTACTACTATACTCAGGATAAATGTCCATCGTTTCCATCTCGTTTCCAGCATGGGATTAATAAAAGCGCGATAGATTTTATAGATACGGCTTTCTTCCGGTAACCGGGGTTTACTATCCTGATGGCCTTTCTTTTCTTTCTCCCGAAGGAAGATAAAACCAAGATAAGGGGTGAGCGTTAAGGCAACAACCAATGATAACATCATGGCGATAGAGGCGCCAATCGGCATCGGGCTCATATAGGGGCCCATCATACCTGACACAAATGCCATTGGTAAAACAGCTGCAACTACAGTGAATGTTGCCAATATCGTTGGATTCCCCACTTCATTAATTGCGAAGATGGCAGCCTGCAGCGGCGGCAGTTTTTTCATCTTAAAGTGCCGGTGCATGTTTTCGGCAATAATGATAGAATCATCCACCACAATTCCAGTAATAAATACCAGGGCAAACAGAGTAATTCGGTTCAACGTATAATCCATAAAATAGTAGCTGAACAGCGTAAGCGCAAACGTAACAGGTACTGATAAGAACACAACTAATCCTCCACGCCAGCCCATTGCCAGCATTACGAATAAAGTGACTACCACGATAGATATAAATAAATGGAACAATAATTCCGATACTTTATCAGATGCGGTTTCTCCATAGTTTCTGCTAACTGTCAATTGAATATCAGCAGGCAATAATTCTTTTTTAAGATGTCCAACCTTTTTAATGATCTCTTCTGATAGTTTCATCGCATCTGCACCTTTTCGCTTGGCAATACTTAAAGTAATAGCAGGATAATTTGATTTGAATGTATTTGCTTTTGAAGTATCCGCTTTACCGTAGCCAAACAGTACATATTTAGTGGCTGTTTCAGAACCTTCTTCCACCTTTGAAATCTGTTTTAAATAAACAGGCTGTTGCTGATTAATGCCTACAATAAGATTGGCAATATCGTAAGATGTTGTTAAGAAATTTCCTGTATTTACAGAAAAGGAGGTGTCTTGCTGCAGGAGGTTTCCACCATGTACCTGCACATTACTGTTCTGAATTTGTTTGGCGATAGATAAAAAATCTACATGATTTTCTGCCATTTTACTTTTATCGGGCACTATTTTCACCTCATGGCTCCTGCCCCCTAAAATGTTTACCTCTGAAACATCCGGTATTTTTTTAATTTCATTAGTTAGTGCCTGTCCGATTTGCTTTAATTGATAGTCATCATATTTTTCACTCCACAATGTCAACCCCAGCACCGGAACATCATCAATAGCTCTTGTTTTTATTAATGGAAGTGTAACGCCCTGCGGCATTTTATCCATATTCTTCATCAGTTCGCTGTACAACTTTACCAGAGATCGTTCCACATCTTCACCAACATGAAACTGCACAATTAGCATAGCCTGACCCTGCATAGAAGTAGAATATACATACTCCACACCTTTTACATTCGAGATCACTTTTTCCAGGGGCGCGACCACCTTGGTTTCCACGTCCTTCGGCTCAGCGCCAGGATAGCCGATAAAAATATCTGCCATTGGCACTTTGATCTGGGGTTCTTCTTCGCGCGGAATTAAAAAAGTACTGTAACCACCTATCAATAAAAAGGCAATCATCAGCAGTATCGTTAATTTTGATTGCAAAAAACCTTTGGCAATATTTCCGGAAAATCCGTTTTTCATTTGTCTGTATTAATTCGTTTGTAATCTTTTGTTGCTTTGAAAGAAGATTTTCTGGCCTGCTTACTTTATTTTCACAGGAATACCGTCGTATAACTTTCCCTCTGCAGTTACAATAAATTGTTCATTTTTATCTAATCCCGAAAGCACTTCAACTTTATCACCATATGTTTTACCGAGGCGTATCCAACGCAGTAATGCCGTGTTGTTACTTCCGATAGTGTACAAACCCGTTAACTGGTCTTTGTGCTCTATACTGGAAAGTGGCACCAATAGTGAGTTCCCGGTTGTTTTAACAGTGGCAGGTTCCTTCATGGGAATAGAAACAGTGGTATACATACCGGTATACAACCCTTTTTTTTCACTATCAGGAATGTTTGCCTTAATGATGTATTGCCCACCGGTAAATTGTGATGATGGATTGATGTGTGTAACAGTACCCCTGATCGTTTTATCGATTGATTTAATTGTTATAATAGCTTCTGCCCCTTGATGGATTTGATCGATCAGGCTTTCAGGAACTGAAGCACTTACCTGGTAGCTTCCGGCTTGCTCAATGGTTAAAATCGGCATTCCCGGATTAGCCATGCTCCCGGCATCAGCTAATTTTTGTGTAACGATTCCGGAGAATGGGGCTGTTAAGTTGGTGTACCCAAGACTTGCATTCACTTCATTAAGCATTTGTCTTGCCCCTTCAAGTCTTGATTTGGCCGCATGGTATTGTAGCGTAATATTGTCTAATTCTTTTGCAGTGGCGCTTTGTTGCTTGTATAAAGTCGTAAACCGGTCAAAGTCTTTTTGTGCGCTGCTCTCTGCTGCCTGGGCTTCTTCAATCATAGCATTGATCTGTGCCCGTTTAGCCAAAATATCCTGGTTGCTGATGGTTGCCAGCAACTGACCTTTATTAACATGGTCGCCCACTTTTACTTTCAGCATAGTAATAAATCCCATTACCCTTGTACTGATGTTGGCTGTTTGAGAAGCTTCAATCTGACCGCTTATATTTATGCCTTGCTGGTCAATACGGGAAGGTGTAGTAACGGTTACAACTATTGCGGCATCTGTGTTTATTTTTGCCTCTTCTTTTTTGCCGGAAGAACAGGCACTCAACGCAAGTAGTCCCAGGCCTGCAATTATTTGTGAAGTTCTTTTTAAGTTAATCCTTATGCTCATATTGTAAGTAGTTTATTTTTTAGGGGAAGCTGTTAATAACTGTAAATACGCTTTGGTAACGTTGGCTGTAAATACGGCCTGAGCCAGGGCGAATTGTTGCTGCGAAAGTTGTGTGGTTGCCATCAATACATCAGTAGTGTTAACAAGCCCCTCCCTATACCGGTTCTGCAAAATCTGCAACGATTCTTTGGCCTGCCCAATAGCCATTTTTTGTTGCCGGATATCAAATTGAGCATCTGCCAGATCACGGTAAGCCTTATTTAATTCAAGCTGACTTTGCTCTTTTTGCTGCGTTAGCTGTTCTGCCAGTTTATTGCGCTGCAACTTTTGTGTGGCGATGGTATTTTTTATATTGTTGCCTTTAAAAACATTCCAGGAAAGTTGAATCCCGGCCAGGTATGCATTTGCCCCAAATCCGGAAATACTGTTGTCATTGAACTGGTAACTTCCAAAAGCATTTAGTTTAGGCAGATAACTTTTTTTACTGGCTATTATCATTAAGTCGGATGCTTCCAGTGCCTTTTGCATAACCAGGAAATCGGATCTGTTTGCAGCAATTTTTTTGACAGTGTCATCCAATGGCAGTGATGGCGGTAATGTATTATCAACTTTATAAATTACTCCATCGGGCTGTCCCATCAACAGGCTCAGGTAATCAGATGTGTTTCGGATATTGCTGTTAGCTTTTGCCAGGTTGGTTTCAACTGTGGTTACATGCACCTGTGCATTTAATACATCCGATTTCTGAATTAAACCCTGCTTAAAACGATTATCTGTAAATGTGTAAACTGTTTTCGAAGTTTGTAATGCTTCCTGCAAAACCTTTACAGCATCATAGGCCAGTTGCAATTGCAGGTAAGCTTTCTGTACCTCAAAAGTTACATATTCTTTGGTGCGTTGAGTTTTATATTGATATAATTCTTTTTGCTTTGCCGCCGCTTTTCTTTTATATACCAGGTCCATATTTATTAATGGCTGCTGAACTTCCAACTTTGCTGAAAAGTCACTTGCGGCTTTGGGGTTGTTTAAAAGCGCCGGATCAAAATCGTATTGTACAATAGATTTTTGCTGCAATTTAAACCCAAAAGCATTCAGCGGATTATTAGTGGTCATGGCGGTGTAAGAAAACCCAATCTGAGGTAAATAGTTAGCTTCTGTTTGCTTATAATCAGATGCGGCAATACGTTCATCCATATTTGCCAACTGAACGACTTTGTTATTTTTTAATGTAGCAGTAACCGCTTCCTCCAGGCTTAAATCTTTTGTATTATCCTGAGCAGAAACCGGTGATAACGCTATTCCAAAAATTACGGCAGTTACAATGGCTATCAGGATCTTTCTTCTTCTATTCATTAACTTTAGTTTTGCCGCGAAGCTAAAAGCATCAAAGAACCGGAACTGTATCATTTGTCACGCACAAACATTACCCGAGTTGTATTTAATGTATGATTCTGGTCAGCAAATGACCTGATCCTTTTCGGATCAATGCAATAAATGTGGCTATGTAATAAATGTCACTTTCAACTGATTTCTTTCTTCTATAAGTTTGCGCTATTTAAATATCTTAGAAAAGCAGATAAAAAACTATGAAGTACATAATTGTAGGCGCCGTAGCAGGCGGCGCCAGCACAGCAGCCAGGTTAAGAAGATTAGACGAACATGCAGAAATAATCATTTTTGAGAAAGGCGAACATATTTCCTATGCCAATTGTGGACTGCCCTATTATATTGGGAATGTTATTAAAGACAGAAATAAATTGTTTGTACAAACAGCCGCTTCCTTTAGTCAGCGTTTTTCTATTGATGTAAGAATAACCACAGAAATTACTGCTATTGACCCGGTAAAGAAAATAGTAACTGCCTTGAAGCAAACCACCGGTGAAGTTTATGAAGAAACTTATGATAAATTAGTGTTGTCGCCGGGAGCTGAACCACTGCGTCCACCTTTGACTGGTATAAATAACGAAGGAATTTTTACACTGAGAAATGTAAAAGACACCGACTATATCAAAAGCTATGTTCAA
>Ga0114129_10012783_pt1 | contig 11948 bp, 11 predicted proteins | sample RhiMetdeltSRZDD1_FD_80071 | JGI IMG/M metagenome (GOLD analysis project Ga0114129, IMG submission 80071) | Populus rhizosphere microbial communities from Tennessee, USA - Rhizosphere MetaG P. deltoides SRZDD1 (version 2) (version 2) | ecosystem: Host-associated > Plants > Roots > Rhizosphere >... | reverse complement strand
CGCGCCTATTTGCCCTTCGCCGCGTCGGCCGCCATCCAATGGAGTCGATGGACCTTGCTGGCACGTATCAACGGGCCGAGCACAAACGCAAGGACCATCATCGCAATGAGAACCACGGCACTCTTGTTCTCAATCGACACCCACGTGGACTCAGCCAGGAATTGACGCAGCACCAGCGAAATGAGAAATGGCAGCAGCAGCGCAGTCAGGAGAAACAGCGCGACACCACACATCAGAACGATGACCATCGCTGCAGGCGCAAGCAGCGTCTCTCCGATCAAGACGAGGCGGTCCCACCATCGTTCCTTGAACGTGCGGCTAAAGGGAATCTCGTGCCCACAGAGCCCTCGCGTGAGGGCGCCCAGAAAGACGGCACTGTGCTCGTAGACGACGTGGCCTCTCAAGAAACCGCCGCCCAGAAGCCGATGGTTGACGACATCTCCCCAGATTCTGAAGCGCTTGAGCGTTCCCGCGACCGGATCGAACCACGAGACGAAGTTGTCCCATCGAAGAGTGAGTGCACCGAGTGTCGGCGTCTCGGCTACGAGCCGTGGCCAGAAAAACCTGATCTTCTCGAGTGGACTGCCAATCGTGTACAGGTGCCGAACCTTCCCGCTCGCCGATCGAATCGCCGTCGCATCTCTGGGATGATCAGCGTCGAATCGGAAACCGGACAACGCGTGATACGCGACGACGGTGCCCAGGCTGTGAGCGACCACTTGGATTTGCGCACAGCCATCAGCCTGGGCCTTGAGAAGCTGGGCGTAGAAGCGCTGCACGATCTGCGGATACACGTTTGCGACTGCGTCGGGCACTGAAGCCTCAGTTCCCTCGCGATAGAACGCGTTTCCCGCCGAGTTGACATAACTGAAGACGTCGCCGACGTATTCGTCGAGCAGTCGATCGACGAGGGTGAGCCTGGCGGATTCGGCGGCTGTTTTTGCTTCGTTCCACAGCCCCCGGTCAGCTTCATCGGTCTTCACTCGCGATCCAGATGTTCCGAGAAGCTGAGCGATGAAGCCGGCGCCGTAGTATGTAAACAGCGCAAAGAAGTTGAAGATCGGAAGGGCTGCCCACCACCACGCGAGTTTCAACAAGGAATAGGTCCCCCGCTGATAATTCCCGCGCCGGTAGTTGAACCACGGGAACCAGGAAAGACTCTGCAGCTCAGATATCTGAAAGGCGCCTTTGGTGACGTCGCCCTTCAGCAGATCGGCCCAATAGACCTCATATAAACGGACGGGTTGCAGACCGACCGTGATGAGGTCGTCGGGTTGACGAGATTCAAGATCGCGCTCGACCCGTGCGAGTCCCGCCATCAGCTTTCGAGCGGTCTCTCCGGCGTTCTGAGCGCCGATGCCGTGGACGACGAGGATCGCGATATGACCGGGCGTGTCAACGACCTTCGTGCGCGCACTATAACTCGAACTGTCGGGAAAAGTGCCGGAGGAGGGAATCGAACCCTCACGGGGGGTGAACCCCACCGGATTTTGAGTCCGGCGCGTCTGCCAGTTTCACCACTCCGGCGTCCGAGGTATGCCGCTCTAGTGTGACACGTTAGGACGACTGCCGAGAATGGGCTATGACCGACCCGAACAGAGCGACTCTTGCGGGGCGCGGGTGATGCGCCAGGGCCTTGGCGAATTCGTACGTCAGAATGCTCGAGAATGGCGCGAAGAGCCACACCACCGCCGCTTCAACTGGAAAGATCGCGTCGCCGCGCGACCACGCAGCAATCGTCACGCCGATCATCCCCGATGGCTCGTATCCCCACCATTGACGCGGGATCGCCAGCGTCACTTCCCATACGAGCGACGTCACGATGACGTACAACGCGGTGACCGCAAATGCCGGCCAGTTCGTCAAGTTGCCGACGGCGCGGTACAGGAACATCGCCGGCAGGAGAGCTCCCGCGGCGAGAAACGCAAAATAGGTCGGAAAGGTTCCGTTCACGCGCCAGAGTAAGAGCGCCGTCACGGTCGCGACGGCGGCGACGATCACGAGACGCGGCGACAACTGAATCAGTTTGAGATCCCGCAGGTCGTCGCTTGGGTTGTACTTGCTCAGCCACCGTTCATCGGCACAGGCGTAAACGAGCACCATCGCCACGGGACCCATCGCGTAGAAGAGAAGCTCTTCCACCGGGATTCTGCCGCCTACTGCCGGCAGACACCACACATAAGGACCGGGGGACGCAGGCCCGCTGCAGCCTGGGAACCGCAACGTCAGGAATCCGAGCACAAAATCGAGCACGATGCCCAGCACGACGATCGTCCCGGCCGTCCAGCCCAACGCCCGTCGGCGCCGCCCCGCACCGTCCGCTGTGATCATCTGGAAAACAGGCAGCAGGTAGAGAATCGGGATCCCCCACAAGACGAGGCTGGTGAAGTAGGTCAAGCGTCCGGCGCCGTCGAGCGCCAGAGCCACAGCAAAGGTCACCACCAACATGACGAGCCAGCCCAGATTCAGCCAGAAGGTGCGAATCCCCATCATCTGGATCACGAGCGCGTTCGACAGGCGTCGCCTGCCTTCGCCGATCAATACGTCGTGCGCAGCGGCTCTTTCCTGATGTCGCTCGGCCGAAGTTTCTTCATGAACTCGATGAGCGCCCACTTGTCCTCGTCGGACAAGTTGGTGCCATAGACGTGGCCGCCATTCGAGTTGCCCGTCTCTGACGTCCGGAGCTCCCATGCCGGCGCCGGGGCGGCCGGGTCTGGCGTCGTGCGATAGCCGAGCTTCTCGACATCGTATTCACGAGAGCCGAGCGAGAAACTCTTCGGTCGGGCGTTGGGCGGCGTCAGCAGGTCCCACATGTTCGCAACCGATCCGTTGTTCAGATAGGGGGCCGTCGCCCAGATTCCGGCGAGCGGCTTGGCCGGATAGACGCGGCCGCCCCGCGAATCGGGATACTTGTCCGCGTCGGCGAGCGTGCTCCGCATCGCGGCGCGCCATTGCGGCGGCGGACGACGATCGCGCCCTTCCCATTCGGCCTGGGTCTGCTCCGTGATGTGATTGGCCGCGTAGTACTGCCTTTTCAGGTTCTCGAGCGCCGTGAACGCTGCCGCCGCAAAGCGGACCGTCTTGCCGTCCACGATGACCGTGTCGTCGAAGTTCTGCGCGACGAGCGGGCTGACGCCCGTTTCCTTCAACGTGAACAGCTGATACACCACCAGCCCGGACGGCGTCACCGCGAACGGTTTTTCGTGGCAGTTCGCGCACTGACGGTCGTACAGGTCGCGGCCTCTCGCCGCCTTCGTCTCGTCGATCGGTCCGAACACGTCGGCCGGCCATTCCGGTCGCGTGAGCTTGTAGACGAGATGTTCGAGCGTATTGAGATGGTCGAGACGAGACGTCGAGGCGAACGTGTCCGGATCGAACACCGCCCCGACACCGAGCGACTGGCCGATGTTGCGCTCCATGACGGAGTTCATGTTGGCGCCCCATTGCAGCCAGGCCGTGGTTTCGATGCCCCACATGTGCGGGAAGCTGGCCGGCGCGTTCTGGGGCCGGAGGTTCTCCTCGTTCTTCCCGAACAGCAGATTTCGCGCAACGCCGAACGCATCCGCGCGCCCGTATCCGTTTTGTGTGACCGACTGCGCCTTGAGCGTCGGCATCGCTTTCAGATACGCGACAAAGGCCTGAGCGAGTTCGATGTCCGTGGCGAGGTCCCGCACACGTTCCGCTAATGTCCTGTCGCCCGGAAATGTCGCGTCATTCTCGCGCCGGTGACGCGCGAGGTCGACAAGAAAGCGCTCGCGGCGTCCGTCGCTTGCCGATAGCGTGGCATCGAGCTCCGCTTTCAGATCGGCAAAGAGGTCGTTCAGGCGGAGCATATTAGGACCGCCGTCGATGCGTACACGACGGCCGTTCCGCCACAGCTCGCCGACGTGGCAGGTCGTGCAGTTAAAGCCCACCATCACCCGGTTCGTCAGGTGCGATCGCGCCACTGTCATGCCAACCGGAAGGCCCGCCGGGTTCAGGGCGTGTTTCCCGTCTGGGATGAAGCCGTATCGCGCCAGGTTGTCCATGAACGCGACGAGACCCTCGCCCGACCGATCCTGGGGCGTTCGAGCACGTTCGAGCGACTGGAGAACGGCCAGCGGGATGACCTCCGATCCTTCCGAGAGATGGTAGAAGGTCTGGCGATCACCATTGGAAAGCCCGTTCCGGTAGTCGGCAAGGTTCGCCGACGCGCTCGTGTCCGGACTCGTTGTCTGTGGAGGCGGCTCGGACGCCCGCCTCGTGCAGGCAGACGTCGCGACCACCAAGATGAAGCAAACAGCTAGAGCCGTTGCCAGCTTCATCGGAATCTCCTGTAGCGCGGCGCCGCGTGGTAGTGGCTAACCCCGACGTGGATGCGAACGCGTTGACGAACCAGCGCGCATACAGGGATGAGTATATCCACGCCCTGTCGTCTCGCGTGTCTTCCGGGAGATCACTTTCATGCGTGACCCCGACGCGTCTTTATGATACAAAGAGCTTTCCTGAGCGCTTTCAGACTCACCGACGGAGGTTTTGATGCACGCTGCACTGCTCAAGCGGCCGACCGCGCTGATTCCAATCGCCATGTCGTTCACCGCACTCGCCACCGTGATTGCTTACGCGACGATGTTCGGCACGGCCCGTCAGGCTGACGAGGGAACCGCCGCCCACCTCTGGCAGATCCTGATGGCAGGACAGGTGCCAGTTGTCGCATTTTTCGCCCTCAAGTGGCTCCCTGCTGAGCCGAAACAGGCGCTGCTGGTTCTTGCCCTCCAGGTCGGTGCGGCGCTCGCCGCGATGTTCCCGGTCTGGTGGTTCCAGTGGTAGCCGGCGGACTACGCCCGTCGATCCGTTGACCGCAGGGCCACGGACTGAGCGTCACGTCAGCGATTGTCGTACGGCGCGCTGATGAAACTCGGCACGAGGTCCGGCCGCATGATCAATTGCGTCGACATCAGCGTCAGCGTGTAGCGGCCGTTGCCATCCCGGCCCAGCGCGACCGGCTGCAGGTGCTTGATGTGCCAATCGTAGATGCCGAACCACACGTCGAGGCCCACATCGATGAAGTCCGGGAACTTGCTCGTCGCCTTGAGATACTCGACCTGTTTCTGGCGAACTCCCGCGATCTCGGCGAAGCTTTGCCGGGCATCGAGCGCGCTGCGGATATCTCTCAGCGCGTTGACAATGTCCGCCACCTGTCGATCGGACATCTGACTGCTTTGATCGGGTGCGCCTGAGGGCGCGTCCGACGTCCGGTCCCCAAGAATTCCTCCGACGAGCGTCGTGCCGAGTAGTTGACGTCGAGCGAGCATCGGTGTGCCTCCTGTTATTGAGTAGAATCTCGCAAAGATGCCGCGAACGGTAGCCCCTCCCCGCGTGGTCAACATCGCGGACCTGCGGCGCCTCGCCAGGCGGCGGCTGCCGCGCCTGGCGTTCGACTACATCGACGGCGGCGCCGACGATGAAATCACGCTGCGCGAAAATATCAGGGCCTTCGAGTCGGTCACGTTTCGTCCGCGCAGCGCCGTTGCCACGACCACAGCCGGCCTTCGGACGACGGTGCTCGGCACGACGATCGATGTGCCGTTCCTTCTTGCGCCGGTCGGCAGCAGCCGGCTCTTTTATCCGCGCGGCGAAGAAGTGGCCGCAAAGGCTGCGGGAGCCGCCGGCACCGTCTATATTCTGTCGACGCTGTCCGGATGCAGGCTCGAGGACGTGAGGGCCGCGACGAGCGGACCGGTCTGGTATCAGGTGTATCTGGTGGGTGGCCGCGACATCTCGACGGCGGCCATCGCCCGCGCGCAGGCCGCTGGCTTCTCCGCGCTCGTCGTCACCATCGACACCGCCGTGGCCGGTCAACGCGAACGCGACGTCCGCAACGGCGTGCGTGAGCTCGTGAGCGGGAGTCTCTGGGAAAAGCTGCCGTTCATCCCCCAGGTGCTGGCGCGGCCGCGATGGCTTGCCGGGTTTCTGGCGGACGGCGGGTTGATGCACTTTCCGAACGTCATGCTGCCCGAAGGCCCCATGGGTTACGCCGATGTCGCGGCAGCGCTCGCGCAGTCGGTCGTGACGTGGTCCGACCTGCGCTGGATTCGCGACCTCTGGAAGGGTCCGATCGTCGTGAAAGGGGTGCATACCAGCGAAGACGCGCGGCGGGCGATCGCGGCCGGCGCCGACGCGCTGGTGGTGTCGAACCACGGAGGCCGGCAGCTCGATGGCGTGCCGGGGACGCTCCGCGTGCTGCCCGAGGTGCTGGAGGCGGTCAACGGGCGCGTCGAAGTGCTGGTCGACGGCGGGATTCGGCGAGGGGGCGACGTCGCGAAAGCGCTGTCCCTTGGCGCCCGGGCGGTGCTCGTCGGACGCGCGTATGCGTACGGCCTGGCTGCCGCTGGAGGCGACGGCGTCGCTCGAGCGATCGAGATTCTGCGGACGGAACTGATTCGAACGTTGAAGCTGCTCGGGTGTGAATCGACCGCAGCGCTCGATCGCTCATATATCAATGTGCCGAACGATTGGCTGATGCCTGCAACGCCAAAGCCGCCGCCCGAGCAGTGGGTGGCCAAGGTGTGAGCGTCGCGTCGCATCTCGGCATCAAGCTGGCGGAGTACGACCACCGCATTCGAACGTTCATCCCTGATTACGAAGAGATGCTCGACGCTGCGGCCGGCGTGGTCGATTCGGGCGCGCGCACGATCGTGGAGCTTGGGATCGGCTCGGGTGCGCTCGCTGCGCGCTGTTTGAAGCGCGCGCCAAAGGCGTCGATCGTTGGCATCGACGCTGATGAGGGCATTCTCACCCTCGCCGCGCGCCGGCTCCGGCATGCCGGCACGCTTGCGGTTGCAAACTTCGTCAGGGCGCCGTTGCCGTCCGCCGACGCCGTCACCGCTTCCTTTGCTCTGCACCACGTGCGCACGCGGTCGACGAAATTGCGTCTCTATCGCCGCATCCGCGCGGCGCTTCGTCCTGGCGGTCTGTTCATCAGCGCCGACTGCCATCCTTCAGCCGACCGCGCGCACTGGAGAGCGCAGCGAGACGCGTGGAAAGCGCATCTGCGCGCGTCGTACGGCGCTGCTCGTGCCGAAGGGTTTCTGCGCACGTGGGCGCGCGAGGACGTTTACGTGCCGCTCGACGCGGAGCTCGCGCTTCTGCGCCGCGCCGGCTTCAGCACCGATGTCGCGTGGAGACGCGACGCGTTTGCGGTTGTCGTGGGCATCAAGGCTGCTGTTCGCACAGCCGCCGCACGGCGCCGACGACGTCTGGAAAGCTGACCGGCTTGTAGAACGCTGCCGCCGCGCCCAGATCATTCACGTGATCGGCTTCAACGCCCGTCAGTACCACCACCGGAATCGCGGCCAGCGCGGGATCCTCACGCTGCTCGCGACGGAACGCCCACCCATCCATCACCGGCATGCGAAGGTCCAGGAGGATGACGCTCGCGTCGCCGCCGCCGCGCAGATACGTCAGCGCCTCCTGGCCGTTTCCGGCCTCAGCGGCGGCGAATCCCTCGAGCCGGAGGAACTTCGACATCAGCCGCGTCAGATCTCGATCGTCGTCGACGACTAGGACGGTTGGCGGCACGCTCGAACCTCCCGCGGGGAGTATAGTGTCCGAAGCCATGCAACGACGAGAGTTCTTGCGACTCGTGTCGGCAGCGTCGATGGCGCCGGCGGCGCTCGACGCGCGCGCTGCCACGGCGCCGCCGGCGGCGACAGTGCTCTACGACGACAAGGCGGTCGCGCTTCACGCGATCGGCCGCGACCCGAAGCGCGCGAAAGAGGCGCTCTGGATCAGAACGCAGGACCTGCCGCGGATCAACGAGTTCGAGGTGAAGCCGCAAGGCGCCTGCCGCGCCGACATCTGCATTCCGATCCCGAAAGCGATGGTGCGCGGCCGGTACTTCGATCTCACGGCGTTCGCGAAGAAGATCGGCGAGCCGGTTGTCGTCGACACAGACGCGCGGGTGTGGAGCTTCGGAGAAATCCAAGCGCTCGGCGGCAGCTTCGTCGAAGGACGCATGGCGCCCGACGTCACGGTGCCCGACCGCGCAGGCCGGCCCGTACATCTGGCGCACCTCCGGGGCAAGAAAGTGCTCGTGGTGACGTGGGCTTCCTGGTGAGGGTGCCGTCTCGATCTGCCAGGCTGGCAGAAAATCTACGACGAATTGAAGGACAAGAACTTCGAGATCGTGGCCGCCGCGCAGGACACCGGCGGCGAAGCGGCCGCCGGCAAGTGGTATGACGCCGCAAAGGCGACGTTCACCACTCTCGTGGACACGAGGCACGCCGTCAGCACGGCGTTTCACCTGATTAACGTGCCGATGGGCATCTGGATCGACGAGCGAGGCCGCGTGGTCCGGCCTGCGGAGCCAGCCTGGACGTCGAGCCGCACCGATACGTTCGGCGGCAAGAAGCTCGAAATCGAGGGCGAGCCGTACGTGACCGCGCTTCGCGATTGGGTCGTCAACGGAGACGCGAGCCAGTACGTGCTCTCCGACGAAGAATTCGCGCGCCGGGTCAAGCCGCGTTCGGCGGCCGAACTGGAAGCTGAGGCGGCGTTCAAACTGGCGGTCTGGTTTCACCAAGAGGGACGGCCCGAGCTCGCGGCGAAATACTTCGAGCGCGCGCAGGCGCTCAACCCCGACGACTGGAACTATCACCGCCAGGAATGGAGCTTCACGCCGCAAGAGGCTGGAAAAAAGTGGCTGGAGAAGTTTCAGAAGCAGACCGAGCCGTACTATCCGAAGCTGGAGCTGAAACCGAAAGGCGGGTAAAATCGCGTTCTTTCGATTGGTCAGACATGTCTTCCTCAAAGGGCACAAGATGATGCGAACAGGACGGCGTACGTTTCTGGCAGCCGCCGCGCTCGCCAGCCTCACGGGCCTGGCGGTCACGACGAAGCTTTCCGGCCAGGCGCCCGGAATGCCGAGCACCAAAAACGGCGAATGGACGCACTACACCGCTGACGTCCGCGGATCACGCTACTCCCCGCTCGATCAAATCAACGCCGGCAACTTCAAGGATCTCGAGGTGGCGTGGCGCTTCAAGACCGACAACCTCGGCACACGACCCGAGTTCAAGCTCGAGGGCACGCCGCTGATGGTGAAAGGCGTCGTCTACGCGACGGGCGGCACGCGAAGATCAGTCGTCGCCCTCGACGCAAAGTCCGGGGAGATCATTTGGGTTCATGCCGAGCGTGAAGGGGCGCGCGCCGTGGCGGCGCCGCGGCAATTGTCCGGACGCGGCCTCTCCTACTGGACCGACGGCAAAGGCGACGAACGGATTCTCTACGTCACCACGGGATATCGACTCGTCGCGTTGAACGCGAAAACCGGCACGCGCATCAGCTCGTTCGGAAAGGACGGCATCGTCGACATGAAAGTCGGCGCGGTCATCGGCAAAGGCGAGCAGATCGATCTCGAGACGGGAGAGATCGGCCTCCACTCGACACCGACCGTCGCGAAAGACGTGGTGATCGTCGGCTCGTCGTTCCGTGAGGGGCTGACGGTGAAGTCGCACAACAACACCAAGGGCCTCGTCCGCGGGTGGGATGTGAAATCGGGCAAGCTGCTGTGGACGTTCAACACCATTCCGCGGCCGGGCGAATTCGGCAACGACACGTGGGAAAAGGAATCGTGGGCGATCAACGGCAACACCGGCGTCTGGTCGCAGATCACGGTCGATGAAGAAGCGGGCTTGGTGTACTTGCCAGTCGAGGATCCGACGTCGGATCTCTACGGCGGCCATCGGCCCGGCAACAACCTGTACGGCGACAGCATCGTGTGCGTCGATCTGAAGACCGGCCAGCGCAAGTGGCATTTCCAGATCGTGCATCACCCGATTTGGGACTACGACATGCCCGCCGCGCCGCTCCTGGCGGACATCAACGTGAACGGCAAGCCGATCAAGGCGGTGGCGCAGGCGACGAAGCAAGGTCTGCTCTATGTCTTCGATCGCATCACCGGTCAGCCGGTGTGGCCGATCGAAGAGAAGCCGGTGCCGCAGACTGATGTGCCGGGCGAGAAGACGTCGCCCACGCAGCCGATCCCGACCAAGCCCCCCGCGTACTCGCGGAACGGCGTGCTCGAAAGCGATCTCGTCGACTTCACGCCGGAGATCAAAGCGCAGGCGCTCGAAGCCGCGAAGCGATACCGGCTGGGGCCGGTCTTCCTGCCGCCGCTCGTCAGCAAAGCCGCGGGACCGGTCGCCGCGTTGACCGCCGGAACGCTGAGCGGCGGCGTGAACTGGCCGGGATCGGCGTACGACCCCGAGATGCACGTCTTCTTCACGCACGCGTGCAATGCGTGCATCGCTCCCCTCGGCCTCGTCGCGCCGCCAAAAGAGTTCTCGGATCTGGATTACGTGATGGGCACAGCCGGTCAGACGTTCCGCGCCATCGTCGGCGGCGGCGAAGGTGAAGCCGCGGATGCGCCTCGACCTGCGCGTCCGGCGGCGCCGCCCACTCCTCCGCCGCCAGCGCCCACGACGGCAGGCGCGGCCGGCGCACCGGGCGGAGCAGGCGGTGGCCGTGGCGCGGCCGGCGGTGGTGGCGGTGGCGGCTTCGGTGCGACGGTCCAGGGACTGTCGATTGTCAAGCCGCCCTACGGCCAGATCGTCGCCATCAATCTCGACAAGGGCGACTTGATGTGGTCGACGCCGCACGGTGATACGCCGGACAACGTGCGCAATCACCCGGCGCTCCGCGGAGTGAACATCCCCAAGACCGGTCAGAGCGGCAACGTCGGCGTGGTGGTCACCAAGACGCTGGTCGTGGTCGGCGATCCGCTCGTGACCACGACCCCTGAGCATCCGCGCGGCGCGATGCTGCGCGCGTACGACAAGAACACCGGCGCGCAGGTCGGCGCCGTTTGGATGCCGGCGCCGCAGAGCGGCTCGCCGATGACCTACATGGTCGACGGCAAGCAGTACATCATCGTCGCTGTGAGCGGCGGCAACTACTCCGGCGAGTACATCGCCTACACGCTCCCGGCGTCCGCGCAGCGGCCGGCAACTGGGGGACAGTAACAGCGACCAGTCATAGCTACCATGATGAAGTCCATCGTGCCGAAGGCCGCGCAGTGAGCGGTGCGGCGCTGCCGCGCGTCCTCGTCGCGGCCGATCGGGAAACGCATCAGCTCGTCAGTCAGGCGCTGAAGGACGAATTCGAAGTCATGCCGGCCGCCGCCGGACAAGAAGCTCTCGAGAAGATTGCGAGCGGCGAATTCGAGTGCATCCTCCTCGACGTGAATCTGCCAGGCTTGAACGCGCTCGACGTTTGCCGACGCCTCAAGAGTGAACGGAGGACGGCGTCCATTCCTGTCCTGTTCGTTCGAAGCCTCAAACAGCGCGCTGACGAGGCGCAGGGGTTCGAGGTCGGCGCCGCCGACTACATCACTGCGCCGGTTCCTGCGGCGATTGTGAAGGCGCGCGTCCGCACGCACGTTGAGCTCAAACGGCTGCGCGAACGGTTCGAGCAGCTCGAACTGGTCGACTCGGTAACCGGCCTCGCAAACCGCGTGCGTTTCGACGCGGCGATCGATTCCGAATGGCGTCGCACGGCGCGCGCGGGACGATGGCTGTCGATCGCGATCGTCGACGTCGATCACCTCAAGCGATTCGTCGATCGGCATGGTCCACCGGCGGGCGACAAGCGCCTTCAGACGGTCGCTGAGTCGCTGGCTCGAAACGCCCGGCGAGCCGGCGATCTCGTGGCGCGATACGACGCCGAGCAGTTCGCTGTGATCCTGCCCGAAATCGACGCGGTGATGATGCAGGGCATGATGCGAATCATGATGGCGGGCGTCGTAGCGGACGGCGCGCGCGCCGACGCCGGCCGCGAAGGCGATCCGGTGACGGTGAGCGTCGGCGCCGTTTCGGTTGTGCCGGGACGCGAGAAAACGATCGCCGCCGCGCTGGCCGCCGCGGATCGCCTCCTCAACGAAGCGAAGCGCGCCGGCCGCGACCAGGGCG
>Ga0114129_10012782_pt1 | contig 11950 bp, 12 predicted proteins | sample RhiMetdeltSRZDD1_FD_80071 | JGI IMG/M metagenome (GOLD analysis project Ga0114129, IMG submission 80071) | Populus rhizosphere microbial communities from Tennessee, USA - Rhizosphere MetaG P. deltoides SRZDD1 (version 2) (version 2) | ecosystem: Host-associated > Plants > Roots > Rhizosphere >... | reverse complement strand
GTTGAGTTTGGTTTGCCCCGCAATCGGGGGCGTGATCATTCAACTTGCCTCGCTTGGCTCTTAATCTGTGTAATCTGTGGAAATCGGTGGATCTGCTTTGGTGGAAATCGGTGGATCTGCTTTGATGGAAATGGGTGGAACTGCTTAGGCAGCGTGGTTTTGCTTTTCAGCATCGACTTAGTTGATCATAATCCTCTCCCATAATCCCAATTGATCTGGAAAGGCATTTGAATGAAATCAATTCTCGTCTTTTTACTATGTGTGGTCATTGCTTCGTCTGTTCAAGGGCAAACGCAATGGAAATCACCGGGTGAGTCGGTGCTTGATCGGTTCTTACGTTACGTGAAGATCGACACCCAGTCACAAGAAGATCAAAGCACTACGCCGAGCACCAAGAAGCAGTTTAACCTTGCGAACCTGCTGGCGAAGGAGCTAACGGCTTTGGGCACTCAAAACGTCCGCGTCAGCGAGTTTGGAATTGTGTATGCCACCGTTCCCGGTAACTTGCCAGACAACTCCAAAGTCCCGGTCATTGGATTCATCAGTCACATGGACACTTCTCCTGCCGTCTCGGGTGAGAATGTGAATGCGGTTATCCACAAAAACTACCAAGGGGGCGACATCGTCCTTCCCAAGGATCCTTCGCAAGTCATCACGGTCGCGAAGAACCCGCTGCTGAAGGAAATGATCGGTGACGACATCATAACCGCCGACGGAACGACATTGCTCGGCTCGGATGACAAGTCAGGTATCGCCGAGATAATGACGATGATTGATGTGCTGAAACAGAATCCACAACTCAAACACGGCACACTCGCAATCGCCTTCACCCCGGACGAAGAAGTCGGAACCGGAATCGAAAAGTTTGACGTGAAGGGTTTTGGCGCCAAGTTCGCTTACACAGTGGATGGGGAAGAGCTCGGCGAGATTAGTGATGAGACGTGGAGTGCGCGGACGGCAACAGTGACCTTCCAGGGAAAAAGCACGCATCCCGGCACCGCGAAGGGCATCATGATTAATGCGATGTACGCGCTGGCGGATTACCTCGGTCGCTTTCCACACGACATGCTTCCGGAAACCACGGAAGGTCGCGTTGGTTTCGTTCATCCCTACATTGGAACTGCCGATGTAGAAACATCAACACTGAAAATTCTCCTTCGCGATTTCGATATGAGCGGTCTCGAGGCAAAAGAGAAGTTGTTACGCGATATGGTCGCGCAGACGCAGGCGAAGTTTCCCGAAGTCAAAATCAGCATCGATGTCAAAGAGAATTACAAGAATATGAAAGTGGTGCTAAAGAACTTTCCGCAGCTAACGGAGAATGCGATGGAAGCCGCTCGTCGTGCTGGTGTGAAGCCGTTTCTAAAACCAATACGCGGCGGCACTGACGGCTCACAGTTAACGTTTGAAGGCTTGCCCACGCCGGACCTTTTTACTGGCGGCCACAACTTCCATGGCAAGCTGGAGTTCAATTCACGTCGCGGGCTGGAAAAATCAACGGAGACGCTGGTTCACCTGGTCCAGATATTTGCTGAAAAAGCGAAATAGTTGGCCGATCCTCGACAAAACGAGACTTACCACAGTGGCTACGTTGCTCTCGTAGGACGGCCCAACGCTGGAAAGTCGACGTTATTGAATCGTTTGGTCGGTGAGAAGATCGCGGCCGTTTCCAATAAGCCGCAAACAACACGTTTCAGAATCCAAGGCGTAATCACCAGACCGGACGGACAAGTCGTTCTGGTGGATACGCCCGGCGTGCATCAGCCTGGATATGCACTAAACCGGCGGATGATGGCTGCTGTTCAGGAAGCGTTGCTCGGCGTCGATCTAGTTTGCTTGTTACGCGACGCTTCGGTTCCTACCGGAAATGGAGACCGTTACGTCCTCGACCTTGTTAAGCGTGCTCAAAAACCTTCCATACTGATTCTCAATAAAATCGATCGGCTGGAAGAGAAGTCTTCACTGTTGCCGCTCATTGAATGGTATGGGAACGAGTGTGACTGGCGAGACGTGATACCGATCTCTGCCTTAAAAGAAGAGATGACCGACGTCTTACTGGATCATCTCGTCAAGAATTTGCCACCCGGCGAAGCGATCTTTTCCGAAGACGAATTAACAGATCAGCCAGTGCGCATGATGGTCTCGGAGATAGTTCGCGAAAAGATCTTGCAAGTAACCGGTGAAGAGATCCCGTACGTGACTGCGGTGATAACCGAACGGTTCGAGCAGCAACGAGAGGACTTTGCGCGCATCAACTGCGTGATCATCGTTGAGCGTGAGTCGCAGAAGAAGATAGTGATAGGCAAAGGGGCGAGTCGTTTGAAGGAGATTGGGATCCGAGCACGACGCGACATTCAAAATCTCGTGGGCCACCGTGTGCATTTGGAATTATTTGTAAAAGTCGAAGAAGACTGGCGAAATAGAGACGCGTTGCTCGATGAGATGGGGCTTTCTTGAGATCTGAGATTTCAAATCTGAGATCTGAGATCTGAGAATGGACTGGCACGCTCTCGATGTGGAAGTCGAACCTCCAGCCCGCGAGGCGGTCGAATACTCTTTGATGGAAGCCGGGGCATTGGGCACGGAAACGATTGAGCGCACAGACGGACTCACACAAGTTACAGGGTATTTTTCAAGCATTCCTGAGCGAGAAGTCTTGCGTTACCACTTGGCTGAAGCGCTGAGAATCTACGACTTACCGAGCTCTTCCGTGCGTGACATGAATGTTCGAAGTGTTCCGGACCGTGATTGGCTCGCCGAATGGAAAGAGAGCTGGCGACCAGTCGTGGTAGGACGGTTCATAGTTGCTCCGCCCTGGATTCAGGTTCCTTCGGATGGTGAGCGGCTGCTGATCACGATCGAACCGGGTATGGCATTTGGAACGGGCACGCACGAAACCACGCGACTCTGTCTTGCTGCCATCGAAAAATACTTCGCCGGCAATAGTTTTCTCGACGTCGGGACAGGCACTGGCCTGCTTGCTATTGCCGCGGCTAAGTTGAATCCGGATGCACGTATCGAGGCCTGCGACGTTGATGCAGCAGCAGTGTCAGTCGCCAGCGAAAACGCGAAGCTCAACGGCGTCGCAGATCGCATTCGCTTTGTCGTCGGCTCGGTTGATGACACCACAGCTTCGGCCGATCTTGTCTGCGCAAATCTCACTGCTGATGTCATCATCGACCTGCTTCCAAAACTGATAAATGTCACCTGTGGTCGGCTCGTCTTGTCAGGAATTTTGACTGAACAGCTTGAGATCGTGCGCCGTCGTCTGTTCGAGTGTGGTGTCTCCACTGATCCGGAAATCAGCGAAGAAGGCGAATGGGCAGCTCTGATCATTTAATAATCTATGACTCGACGCAGGTTCTTTGCTCCATCGGAAGCATTCGACTTCCGTACCAAACATGTATCGCTTGCGGCGGATGAGGCACGCCATCTGCGGGAAGTGCTCCGTCTGAAGCCTGGCGATCGTGTTAGCGTTTTCGACGGAGTGGGAAATGAGTACTCAGCCGTCGTTGAAAAGACGATGCGTGATTCTGCCGTCCTCGAGATAGGCGAGCGGATCGACCCCGTAAGTTTAGAATCTCCGTTAAATCTCACGCTTGCTGTAGCTCTTCTGAAGGGTGACAAGTTCGACCTCGTGGTTCAGAAAACGACTGAGCTTGGAGTAACGGCGATTGTGCCGGTGATGACCAAGTTTGCGGACGTTCGGCTACAGGACCCAACGGACGCTGCGAAACGCGTAACACGTTGGCAGAGAATTTCTCTGGAGGCCGCGAAACAATCAGGGCGGGCTGCATTGCCCAACATCAGTGCTCCGCTAATGTTTTCTTCGTTGCTTGCCAGAGCCTCGGACGAAAATCCGCTGAGGGTGATGTTTGCTGAAAGGGATGGTCAATCCATTTCCGACCTACCAACTAATCTGCCGTCTCAGATGGTGACAATTCTAATTGGGTCCGAAGGTGGTTGGGCCCCGGAAGAGATTGAAGCCGCTAGCAAACATGGCTGGAAGATTGTGACTCTTGGCGGACGAATCCTGAGAGCAGAAACGGCTGCGATTGCAATTACCGCGCTAATGCAACACAAGTACGGCGATCTTCGGTGAGCCAAAGGAACATCGACAGATTACACAGATTACACAGATTCCAAACAGAAACAGCTAAGTTGAAACCTTATACCGCAACTTTCCCTTTTAACTCCTAATCTGTGTAATCTGTGGATGTTCTTATGCTTTCTTGACGCTCACTATCGAGATTTGACCCGACGGGAAAGTGGCGTCAGAATGAGGCTGGTAACTCTGGAACAATACCAATCAAACGCTCGTTTGTACTGACAGATCTCAGCCGGACAAGACGATGGCATATAGCAAAGCAGATGCAGTAACCAAAGCTCGGAAAGACCTGGCACAACGGCTCGGTTTGAAAGAGCAGGATGTGAAGGAACGATCTGTCGAAGACACCGATTTCCCTGATACTTCTCTCGGCGCCGCCACCGACGATGAAATGAGTGGACAGATGATTACACGCGGTTGGCGGATCCGTCTCGACGCAAACAAACGAAGTTATGAATACCGGGCTGATAAGAATCAGGTGAGACTTTATAATTTCAAGGGAGAGAATTTTGTGCTTTGAACCTTGTACTTTGTAGTTCGTGCTGCCGTTAGTTTGCACGGACTACAGAACCCGGTTCAAAGCACGAAGTACAAAGCACCAAGCATTAAGTTCGAGGTAATCCGAAATGAATCGCAATAACTTCCTCGTTCATGTCGCACTAGCAGTCGTCCTTATTCTCGTTGCCGCCTTTGCCGGTCAACTCCGAAGGTGGCAGAAGCAGTACAAAAGTCGTGTGCGCATAATTCCCATGGAGCAGAAGGTGCGCGAGGCTAAAACTGCTGAAGAGATCGCCACGCTGGAAGCTCGCAACGGCAGCGCGCCCGAGGTGTTGGTCAAGTTCAAGAGTGGAGTAACCAAAGCCACGATCGATGAGATTACAAGTCGATTACATGATCAGGTCGAGGACTCCATTGAATGTGACCCGGGTCTGACCGCAATTGACGATCTCGATGACGCTGACCCTGTTCAGACTGCTGCGACGTATTCGAGATTGCCTGAAGTCGAATACGCCGAACCCAATTATGAAATTAGTCTTGACGACTTTCCTTTCAATCCTGTTAGACCGAGCGATCCACGATTCGCAGATCAGTGGGCACTGGCCAACGACGGTCAACGAGGTGGCAAGGCAGGAGCTGACATCAGCGCGATGACAGCATGGTCAGTAACAACGGGCGACGATGATGTAGTAATTGCCGTCCTCGATAGCGGTGTCGATTACAACCATCAGGACCTCGCAAATAACATATGGACGCGACCCAATAATGTTCCTGAGTACGTAGATGATGCCGCCGGCACTGTTCAAGATCTGCACGGTTACAACGCGATCGACAACAACGCGGATCCGATGGATGACAACGGCCACGGTACACACTGCGCCGGCATCATCGGTGCAGAGGGTGGAAACGACATCGGAATCACCGGGGTCAATTGGAAAGTTCGCATCATGCCGCTGAAATTCATGAATGCCGGTGGCTTCGGTACAACCAAGGATGCGATAGAGGCAATCAACTATGTGATCGACCGCAGAAATAAAGGTGTCAACGTGCGCGTGATCAGCGCAAGCTGGGGATCTACGAACAAGTCACGCGCACTCGAAGAAGTGATTAAGAAGGCGTACGAAGCGGGAATTCTCTTTGTCGCCGCAGCCGGAAATGCGAGCACCGATAACGACAAACGACCCCATTATCCGTCAAGCTTCAATGTCGGCAATGTAATCAGCGTTGCCGCCCTTGATCGAAATGATCAATTGGCACCGTTCTCGAACTACGGCGTTAAGAGTGTCGCGATTGCTGCGCCAGGAGTAGACATTCTCAGCACGTGGCTTGGAGACGAGTACGAGGAAAAATCGGGGACATCGATGGCCACGCCGGTGATTTCGGGCGTAGCGGGATTGATTGTCGCGAATGAACCACGAATCTCAGTTGATGATTTGCGCAAGAGAATCGTGACGTCCGTGGATAAGATCGATGCCTTGAAGGGAAAGGTGACGTCAGGGGGAAGAATCAACGCCGCAAAAGCGCTGGGTGTTCGTTAGGTACGGTCAAACGAAATCATTGGTCATATATCATTTGTCATTTGTCATTTAATGCGGTAAGCGCAAAAGGCCAAGTGCAAAAAGGCAGCTCCTGGTCCTAGCTGCCCGCGCCTGTTCTTCTAAATGACAAATGAAAAATGTCAAATGATATATGACCAATGATTTCCTTTTCTTTGAACTTACCTAAGTTCAAGGTTGAGACAGCCGGCGTTTTCCTTCCATCGCCTCTTTGTAGGCACCGCCTCGAACATCTCCAATCCTGATCGCCTCTTCAAAATGTTTCAGCGCTTCGGGTTTGTTTTCAAGAAACTCGTTGATTCGTCCCATCGCTTCATGCGCCCGCGACAGAATCTGTTTGTCGGTCTCCGGCGAAGAAGCTTCGACAGCCAAACGATAATTCGATAAGGCGCGAGCTAAGCGGTCAGCCTGCACCTGTTCGTCAGTCGCATCCGCAGCTGCCAAACTGGATGTTTGTCCTAGCGCAAAAAATATTCTTGGCTCGCGCGGGTAGTCAGGAAGTAGCGACTTCAAGCGGTTCTCGGCGGTGTTGTAATCTTTAAGCCGAAGAATCTCCTCTACAGACGCCAACTCCTTCACTAACGCCGAGGCTTTCGGATTAACGTCAGATGACGCTGCCTCCGCTTCAGCTCGGCGTGCCGCTGAGCGCTGTTCGCGCACGGCCAAGGCGCGTTTTTGAGCCTCGGCGTATTCGGCCGGTCGCTTCATTTCTCGCGCGGGATCGAATGAAGCAATCATGTCGGGAAAGAAGTTGGCGATGTCGAATCCTGCTGTTTCAATTCCTTTGAGTTGATCGGCGAAGAAAAAGCTGAGTAGTGCGCCCTTTTCATACTCCTCTGCCAGGCGCGCGACTGTTTCGTCCTGGATTACTTTGGTCTCCGTTTGCGTCTCGGCGCCAATGTCCGCGCGCGTCTTTTCGTCTTTGGCGGCTGCCAAACGGTTTCGCGCATCGCGTGTCAGCAAGTCGATGCGCCTAACCTCCTCATACCGTATATCTGAAGCCGCAACTAGCGAACGACTAACGGTGAGAAAGACGTCAGGTGAAACCTGTCCGCCAGCCTTCTCACGGTCGTTTATCAGTTGACGGATTTGTTCGCGCCGTGCCGCGATATCCTTGTTGAAACGAAGCACTAAAGCATCGATGACGTACTGCAAGTAAGCGCGTCGCAGTTCTGAGGAAGTCGGATCAGTTCCTTCAGGAACGATGGCGTAGTAATCGTCGCCGATTACGCGAAAGTTGATCGCACCGCGCGGCGCAAGAAGGTCCGGCAGAATTAGGAAGCGACGATCCTTATCGCGAAAAGTATAAGACTTCTGGGTATCTCTCTTTTTAGTCGTGGGCGCCTTCACTTCGACACGTTCGGTTGAGATCGTGATTGGTCGTGTGTGTAGGTACGTCAGCAGGCCCCGTACCATCTCAGTTGTAGGCTGGCGCAATCTGTCGCCTTCGGCCTGATAAGCACGAACGTAAGCCACCATCTTTTCATCGATTCCTGACCGACGATAGAACTCGCGCACAAGTGGCGCGAAATCTAAGACCTCTAACAGACCGGAAGGGAGATCGTCAGAACGTTCCGGAGCATCAAGCGCGGGAACCGGGCTCAGGGCAAGCGCAAGTGAGACGTAACGCGATGCCTGGTCAGCAGGCGTGGCCGGAGCCGGCAGCAAATTGCGCTCGTAGAAAGTTCGCAAACGCTCGCGCAATTGTGGATCTAGTCCGGCCAAATCTTTTCGCAACATGTTACGGAAGGCAGAGGGTTGCCGGCCCGGTAACGGATCGAAACCTGCCGCTTCAAGCGCGGCCATGACAACGATCAGTCTGGGATCAGCGTGAAAATCGACGCCGTATTCACTCAGCCCGAAAGCGGTACCCGAGCGCTGTTGAGGCGAAGTGGGTCGAGCCGGAGATTGTGTTGTTTGAGGGTAGGTCGATGTAGCTATTAGCAGGATGGTAATTCCAGTTAACAAATATTGCTTCATAAGAGTCAGAAATTGTGTTTAAGCGTGGCGATGGAGTCAATACGGCCTCGGGGTAGCGGGTAACCAATAAACCTGAAATCTGGAGATTCCACTTCTCATTCACCCCAAGCTTCAGCTTGGGGTTGCTCGAGTGCCGTCTCTTCGGAACCGTTTTAACGGTTTCATTCACTTATTAAAACCAACAAGTGAAACCGTTAAAACGGTTAACTCTTTCTTTCAGCTCCTATAACCCCAGGCTAAAGCCTGGGGAGAATGAGATGGATAACTCTTGAGAAGAGTGCGTGACCAATCGCCTACCGAACTCAACATTAATCGAAAGAGTAGATGCCTCTGAACACGGGGCGGCTGCCACTGCCACTTCACGTTGAGCCATTTTCTTTTCGCCTACGATATGCACGCAGCGCTCTCAATGTTATCGGATAGGCAAGCAGCGAACAAACGACTGACAAAACCATGGCTCCTATGGCGAAGGCTTCAACGATAGACCAGCTTTGCACAAATATCCGGCGATAATAACTACCGGAGAAGATCGCAGGGTGCCCGAGCAGTTGCAGACCTTCATCCGGAATCCGCAAGGGCCTCCCCAGGACGAAAGCCCCAATCGAATAGGACGCGATTATGATTGGCACTAGAGTGACTAAAGGATTATTGATGAAGGTGCCGGTGTAGATAGCGATCTTATTGAACCGAAATACAAACGCGATGAATGTGGCCAGAATTGTATGCAGCCCCAGGAAAGGCGAGAAGGCGATGAAAACACCGATTGAAAAAGCAAGCGCCGTCCGCTCCGGTGGATCATCGATCGCAAGCAGACGGCGAAATGTAGAACGAAACATCTGTAGGACGGGCTTTCAGCCTGTCTTGTTCTATCCTTTATATGCTCTCAAGCGCTTCGAGTTTAAAGCTCGTCAAGCAAGATGTGAAAACAGTTCTACTGAAAACTCTTCAGTGCTTCAGATTCGTTTTCGTAAACATCAAAGACCGTGAGCAGTTTGGTGATGACGAGCAGATTCTGAATTCGATCGGTGAGGTTAAGCAACTTCAACTGTCCGCCTTGACGGCTGACGGTGGTATAGTTGGCAATCAACTCACCAATTCCACTTGAATCCACGTAATTAACACCTGCGAGATTCAATAGCAGCTTTTTCTTACCCTCGCCGGCAAGTTCTCTAATCGCATCGCGTAGCGCGATACTCCCTTCGCCAATGCGAACTGCTCCACTCAGATCGAGAATTGTAACGTCTCCCGCTTGTCGTTCTTTTACGTCCAGCTCAGCCATTGTGCTACTCCGTTCGGGCGTCTGAGTTTTGTTATTTTCTATTTGAAACTGTTGAGTGCTTCAGCTTCGCTCTCGTAAACGTCGAATACGGTAAGAAGTTTCGTGATGGTCAAGAGGTCCTGAAGCTTCTGTGTGAGATTAAGAAGCTTGAGTTGACCTCCATCCTTATTTATAGCTGTATAACTTGAAACGAGTTCACCAATACCACTGGAGTCGATGTAGCCAACACCAGCGAGGTTCAGAAGAATTCGCTTCTTGCCTTCTTCCAACAACCTGCGAATTGCGGTGCGGAGCGCCACACTGCCTTCGCCAATCGTAATCTTGCCGCTCATGTCGAGCACGGTTACATCGCCAGCCTGACGTTCCGCGATATTCAACTCAGCCATTTGAGAGATCTCCTTTATCCATGTGTGCAATTAACGTCGCTTGAGCATGCGCACGGTAGTGCCACCGTCAGGTCTGATTGACCAGCTCACTTCGTCCATAAAAGTGCGCATGAAAAAGATTCCACGTCCTGAACTCTTTAAGATGTTCTCTTCTTTTGTCGGATCCGGCACTTCTTCAGGGTTGAAGCCCGATCCATGGTCGTGGACCGTGATTTCAACAGCTTCGGGCAGGCTCTTCAGGGTGAGCTCTACCGGTTTCGCCTCATCCTTTCGATTGCCGTGCACGACAGCGTTGGTAACCGCTTCCCGGACAGCCATATCGATACCGTACGCAGCCTCGTCGGAGATGCCCGAGCGACTTACAAAATCCGCGACAGCATTGGCGGCTTTCGCAACCGTCTCGATGCGGCTGGGTAAACTTAGCTCAGTCGTTTCTGCGGTCACAACGATCAGGAGAGGCCTCCCCGAAGGCCACTGCGCGAAAGGGCTTTGGCTTCCTTCTTAAGACTCCGAGCTATCCGGAAGTTCGAGGGTGTAACACGCTGGCTAGGTGCATGTCAAGAATCTGAACTTTGGCCTGATCAGGGTAAGATTGCTCCTAATGAAGCTTACTCCTGCCCGTCGCGTGGTTGGACGGATTCGCCTTCCGGGCGACAAATCGATCTCCCATCGTGCCGCGCTGATTGCCAGTGTGGCCGAAGGCCGTTCACGCCTCGAAAACTTCTCTACAAGCCTCGATTGTTCATCAACCCTCGCGTGTATGGAACAACTCGGGGCACGAATCACACGCTCTGGCGACGCAGTAACCATTGATCCTCCAGGACACCTAAGGGCCCCCACGGCAGTACTCGACTGCGGCAATAGCGGGTCAACCATGCGCATGCTCGCCGGAGTACTGGCGGGTAATAGTTTTACGTCCGAGTTGGTTGGCGACGAGTCGCTGAGTTCGCGCCCAATGAAAAGAATCATCGAGCCCTTGCAAATGATGGGTGCGACCATTGATTCGATTGAAGGAAAACCGCCGCTACACATCCGCGGTCTTTCCTCGCTTAATCCGATCAGTTACGAGCTACCCGTCGCCAGCGCGCAAGTGAAATCGTGCATACTGTTTGCCGCGTTGGCTGCTGCCGGACAGACGACAGTGATTGAACCAACCACCACGCGCGATCACACGGAGCGACTTTTTAACGCCTTCGGAGTTCCGGTACGAACAACAAAGGAGGATACCGCTGCAACTAAGATCTCCATCAATGGGCCTACTCGCTTCCAGGGCGGAGACATGACCATTCCGGGTGATATCTCATCGGCTGCGTATTTCATTGCCGCATCTTTGTTGGTGCCGGAATCCGACGCGATCCTTAACGACGTCGGTTTGAATCCAACTCGTACCGCATTCGTCGATCTACTTCGCGCGTGGGGCGGCTCCGTTGAAACTGCAGACGAACGAACAGAGCGGAATGAAACCATTGGTACTCTTCGCGCACGCAACGGAGACATCGTTGCGCGAGCTCGGGAACGGCCACACATCGCACCCGCAATGATTCCCGCTTTGATCGACGAGCTCCCGCTAATCGCGGTGGTGGGTTCACAATTGCACGGCGGATTGGAAATTCGCGGAGCCTCCGAGCTACGTGTAAAGGAGACTGATCGTATTAAAGCGACGGTGAATAACCTTCGCACCATGGGTGCGGAAGTCGAAGAATACGAGGATGGACTGTTCGTGAACGGACCGGCGGGGTTGCATGGTGCTTTGGTTGAATCCTACGGCGACCATCGCATCGCAATGGCATTTTCGATCGCGGCTTTGATTGCCGAAGGCGAATCAGAGATCGCGAATGCGTCGTGCGTAAACATTTCGTTCCCCGAGTTCTTCGAGTTGCTTCATCAAGTTGTCAAAACGTAAAACTGCGTGGACTCACAAGGGCCAATAGCGATTGTAGGATTCATGGGCTGCGGTAAGACGGCGGTCGCAAAGATCGTTGCTGCCGAACTCAATCGTGAGATTGTGGATCTCGATGAGCGAATCACCGAGCGGGAGGGTCGTACACCTGGTGAGATAATCTCGAAAGACGGTGAACCCGCATTTCGTTCGCTCGAAACAACTGTATTGAACGACGTCCTGCGTCACTCGTTTGCAGGTATC
>Ga0114129_10012781_pt1 | contig 11951 bp, 11 predicted proteins | sample RhiMetdeltSRZDD1_FD_80071 | JGI IMG/M metagenome (GOLD analysis project Ga0114129, IMG submission 80071) | Populus rhizosphere microbial communities from Tennessee, USA - Rhizosphere MetaG P. deltoides SRZDD1 (version 2) (version 2) | ecosystem: Host-associated > Plants > Roots > Rhizosphere >... | reverse complement strand
GTGAACGGCGTGCTCGTCGGCGAGGAGACCTATCTCGCGACGCGTGGCGTGATCGCCTACGAGGAAGCGGAGGCTGTCGTCGCCAAGGGAAAGCAAGCACCGGTGCCCGTCTGGCGCGCGGTTGGCGTGCAGACCGATCCGGGCGAGCGCCCGTGCGGCCCGGTGCCGATGGTCGGCCGCGGGACCGAGCTCGAGGCGCTGCGGGGGATCTGGGCGCGCGTCACCACGGAACGGCGGCCGCAGCTCGTGACGCTTTTCGGCCCCGCCGGCATCGGCAAAAGTCGCCTCACCGCGGAGTTCTCGGATCTCGTCGCCGCCGAAGGTGCGCGCGTCATCCGCGGGCGCTCACTTCCGTACGGCGAGATGACGCCGTACGGCTCGTTTGCCGCACAGGTCAAGCAGGTCGCAGGCATGTTCGACACCGATCCGATAGATGTCGCGCAGGAGAAGCTCACGCACGCGATGACGGCGTTGCTCGACGGCGAAGGCGCCGAGGTCTCGGCACATCTCGCGAAGCTCATCGGCGTCAGTCGCGAGGAAGGCGTCGACGACGACCGGCAGACGCTCTTCTTTGCGGCACGCCGGTCCGTCGAGGCGCTCGCCGAGCAGCAGCCGACTGTGCTGGTCTTCGAGGACATCCACGTTGCCGCGTCGAGCATGCTCGACCTGCTCGAGATGCTTGCCTCGCGCGTGCGGGACGTGCCACTCCTGCTGCTGACGCAGGCCCGGCCGGAGCTGCTTGCGGCGCGACCGGCGTGGGGTGGCGGGCTCCCTTCGTACAGCGCCCTTCCGCTCGAGCCGCTTCGCGGTGACGAGGCGCGCGACCTCGCACGTAGGCTGCTCGACGCCGCCGGTGCTCCCGTTGAGTCGGCCGCGGAGGTCGTCGAGACCGCCGAGGGCAACCCGCTCTTTCTCGAAGAGCTCGCGTCGTCGGTCGCGGAAGGGCGCGCCGACCCGAACGAGCTGCCGACGAGCATCCGCAGCATCGTGGCCGCGCGCATCGACGCCTTGCCGGCAGACGAACGCGATGCGCTCCTCGACGGCTCCGTCTTCGGCAAGGTCTTCTGGTGCCGGGCCCTCCCCTCGATTTCGCCCGCTGCGCTCGATGCGCTCGAGGGGCGCGATCTCATCCGGCGAGATCCCATCTCGCGACTGGGCAGCGACTTTCCGCAGTTCGCCTTCAAGCACCAGCTGATTCGCGAGGTCGCCTACGCGACGCTCCCTCGCGCACGGCGGCGCGAACGGCACAAGTCGATTGCGGCCTTCCTCGAGGAGGCGGTCGGGGAAGTCGGCGATGTCACGCCGGCGCTCGCGCATCACTGGCGGGAGGCGGGAGAGCCGGCGCGCGCAGTCCGCTACTTCATCGACGCCGGCGACCACGCGAACCGCGGCTGGGCAAAGCGCGAGGCGGCCGGCTATTACCGAAGCGCGCTCCTGCTGGTTCCCGACGACGAGAAGGACGTCCGGCGTGACCTGACGAAGCGCATCGCCGTCGCGAGCGCCGCGTCGGTCCATGCCGAAGACATGCTGGCCGGCAAGGGCCCGCAACGCCCGGCAGTGGCGGATTCGACCTAGGTCAGAGGAAAGTCGTCGGGCGTGACGTCACCGGCAATCTCGTAGACGCCGTCAAGGCGATGTTGGCCCAGCGAGGCGGCGTGGGCACGCACGATGTCCTCGGTAGGCGCCTCGTAGACGCAGTACGTCTTCACCAGCCCGTCTTCGCCGACGACGACGTGGCTGTGGTGCCAGGTGATCTGCGGGTACTGCTCGATCGCTAGGCGTTTCGAGCGGCGCCCGACCTCGTCCATCTGCTCTTCGGTCACTTCAAAGCTGCGTTCGACCAGGAATTTCGTCATGTCGAAACCCTATACGGCTCTCAGGAGAAACTTAGTTTTGCCTGCTCTCGTATATGACTCCGTACAACGACCGAGGGAGACGATGTGAGCGACGTGCCGAGACCTACGCCGGCCGAGGCCCAGGATCGCCTCGAGCAGGCGCTCTTCGAGATCAGACGGGTGATCGCCGGACAGGACGCGATGCTCGAGCGGGTGCTCGTCTGCCTGCTGGCGCAGGGACATCTGCTCATCGAAGGCGTCCCGGGCCTGGCCAAGACGCTGACGATCAAGACGACCGCCGGCGTGCTCGGCGGGAGCTTCGCGCGAGTCCAGTTCACGCCTGACCTCGTCCCCTCCGACCTGGTCGGGACGCGGATCTATCGGCCCGGCGAGGGCGTGTTCGACACCGAGCTGGGACCGGTGTTCTGCAACTTCCTGCTCGCGGACGAGATCAACCGCGCGCCGGCAAAGGTGCAGTCCGCGCTGCTCGAGGTGATGCAGGAGCACCAGGTCACGATCGGCCACGAGACGTACCCGGTGCCGGCGCCGTTCCTGGTGATGGCGACGCAGAACCCGATCGAGTCCGAGGGCACCTATCCGCTGCCGGAGGCGCAGGTCGACCGGTTCATGCTGAAGATCCTGATCGACTACCCCGAGCACGACGAGGAGCTCACGATCGTCCAGCGCCAGCTCGTCGACCCGCCTGAGCTCCGGCAGGCGCTGACGCTCGAGGATCTGCAGTCGCTGCAGCGCTCGGTCGCGGGCATCTATGTCGACCCGTCGCTGGTGAGCTACGCGGTCGACCTGGCGACGGCCACACGTGAGCGGGGTGACGAGCTGAAGGAGTACATCGCCTTCGGCGCCAGCCCACGTGGCCCGATCAGTCTCGTGCAGGCATCACGCGCGCTCGCGCTGATCCGTGGTCGTGACTACGTGCTCGCAGAGGACCTGCAGGCGCTCGTCAAGGATGCGTTCCGGCACCGCCTCGTCCTCACGTACCAGGCACTGGCGGAGGAGATGTCGCCCGACGCGATTCTCGAGCGCGTCCTCGAGGCCGTCCCGGTTCCCGCTACCGACCTCGCGCGGCCGAACGTCGCGTGACGAGGTTCCTGCGGGCGGAGCCGACGCCGGCACGCCCCGGCCCCGGCCCGCTGCCCGATGCGCTGCTGCGCGCGCTCGAGGTGACGATCGGGCGACGCGTCGGCGGATTGCTCGCGGGCGACTATCGGTCGACGTTGCTCGGCGAGGGCACGGAGCTCGCGCAGGTACGCCCTTACATCCCCGGCGACGACGTGCGGATGATCGACTGGAACGTGACGGCGCGAACGGGCGAACCGCACGTTCGCGTGCAGCTCGCCGAACGCGTCCTCGTGACGTGGCTCGTCCTCGACACCTCGCCGTCGATGCAGTTCGGAACGGCGGACCGCCGTAAGGCCGACGTGGCGGAGGGCGTAGCGGTTGCGGTTGGCCACATCGCGACGCGGCGTGGCAACAGACTCGGGTTTGTCACGTTCGGCGACGAACACGCTCGAGCGTTGCCTCCGCGACAGGGGCGGCTCGGGATGATCGGCCTGCTCGACGCGCTGCGTGAGGAGGCGACAAGTGATGGCAAGCGTGTCGGAGCGACGTCGCTCGGCGAAGCGCTGCGTCGGACGGGATCGCTCGCGCGGCAGCGGGCGATCGTGATCGTGGTCAGCGACTTTCGCGGCCCGGTCGACTGGCGGCGACCGCTCGTCGAGCTTGCAGGACGCCACGAAGTCGTTGCGGTCGAGATCCGAGACCCGCGCGAGCAAGAGCTTCCGAATGCCGGCGTGCTCTGGCTCGTCGATCCCGAGACCGGTAGGCAGGTGCGCGCGGACACGCGCAGCGAGAAGTTGCGCGCCCGCTTCGCTGCGGCCGCGGCGCAGGAGCGCGCCGAGGTCGCGCGTCTGCTCGCGTCGTCCGGTGCTCGTCATGTTGTGCTGTCGACCTCCGGCGACTGGCTCCGCTCGCTCGCGGTCTTCCTCCGTAGGGGACGTCGCCGGTGACATTCGAGTGGCCGCTGGCGTTGGTCGGCCTCGTGGTCGTGCCGCTGCTCGTCGTGCTGTATGTCCGCCACGAGCGCCGACGCATCGACTACGCGAGCCGGTTCACGACGCCGGGCCTCCTGCCGAACCTTGTCGACGCGTCGCCACGGTGGCGCCGTCATCTTCCGCTCGCGATCCTGCTCGTCGCGCTCGCGGCGATGGTCGTCGGCGTCGCACGCCCGCACGCGACGATCAGCGTGAAGCGCGAGCAGGCAACGGTCATCCTGGCAATCGACACTTCGCTGTCCATGGGTGCGAACGACGTGCGGCCGACTCGGCTCGACGCGGCGCGAAATACGGCGCGGGCCTTTCTGAACAAGCTCCCGGACAAGTACCGCGTTGCGATCGTCGGCTTCGCCGGCCGTGCCTACGTTGCACTGCCGCCGACCGACGATCGGGACCTGGCCGTGACGGCTCTCCGCTCGCTGCACACGGCGGAGGGCACGTCGCTCGGCGACGCGATCGCGCTCGGCACGCGCATCGCGGGCCGGCAACGTGCGTCTGACGGCACGCGACCACCTGCGGCCATCATCGTCATCTCCGACGGCGCGCAGATGAGCGGCCGCACGACGCCCGACGCTGCCGCGCTGCGGGCGCGGAACGCACACATCCCGGTTTACTCCGTTCTCCTCGGTACGCAGGAGGGCGTGATCACGGTGCCGCTGCAAGGCGGGTTCCAGGCTCAGATTCGCGTTCCGCCGAGCCCGCAGACGTTGCAGACCGTTGCGCGGGTCACCGGTGGGCGGTTCTTCACTGCGCCGACCACGGCACACCTGCGGCAGGTCTACGAGCGTCTCGGCTCGCGGCTCGGCTCGCGCAAGCAATCCCGCGAGGTGACCGACATCTTTGCCGGTGGCTCGGCGGCCCTGTTGCTCGTGGGCGGAGCGCTCTCTGCACTCTGGTTCCGGAGAGTGCCGTGAAGCGGCTCGTCGTCCTCGGTGCGCTCGCAGCCGCCGCGTTCGCGGCCGGTGCGTCGCCGGCAGGAGCGACGAACGAGTGCAGGGGACTGCAGGTCTGCGTTCCCGTGCGTGGACCGTGGGTCGTCGTCCCCGCGCGGGTGGCGCTTCCGCGTGAGCCCGTGCTGTTCCAGCTCTCGTGTCCGCGCGGCTTCATCGTCGGCGGACTCGACGCAGAGCTCAACGACCGGGCGATCGACGTCGACTTTCTCGGGCTCTTCGGCAGTCCGGTCAACCCCGGAACGTCGACCACGCGCTCGGTCGTGGTCCGGGGCGTCTACACCGGGTCGTCCGTGCGCACGCCGACATTTCGTCCGCACATCGGCTGCATTCCCGCGGCCGGTGGTGGCGGAGGTCCGGTGCCGTACCGGCGCGTGCAGTCGCTCGCTGCATTCCCGCCGGGCCAGCCGACGATTCGCCGCGTGCGCACGGTGCGCGTCCGTGCCGGTGCCGTGCGGGCGCTGGCGGCGTGCGGTGCCGGTGAGCGTTTGATCTCCGGCTGGCACGCGGTCGGCTTCTACACGGCGAAGGCCCCGAGTTCGGCGTTGATTCGCAGCGTGACGTCGTCGCAGGCCGTGCACGGCGAACGGGTCGAGGCCCGGGTCCGCGCGGGAGTTGCCGTCGGTGGCGTACGAACCGTCCTGCAGGTCGGCGCGGTGTGCGGAGGTGGCTCATGAGCTTTGCGCAGCCACTGTTGCTGCTGACGCTGCTCGTCATTCCAATGGCGGTCGCTCTCTACGTGCTCGCCGAGCGCCGGCGGATGCGCTACGGGATTCGCTTCACGAACGTGGATGTCCTCGCGGGCGTTGTCGGCGGACGCATCTGGCGTCGCTACGTCCCGCTCGTGCTCTTCCTGCTCGCACTCGCCGCGTTGTGCGTCGGTATTGCGCGGCCGCAGCGGACGACGCTCGTCGCGAAGGACCGGGCGACCGTGATCCTCGTCGTGGACGTCTCGCGCTCGATGGAGGCGAAGGACGTCAAACCGTCACGCCTCGCCGCGGCCACGGACGCGGTGCGGCACTTCCTCGACAAGGTGCCGAGCCGGCTTCAGGTTGGGCTGATCGCGTTCGCAGGCGATCCGGCGGTGGCGGCACCGCCGACGACCGACCACGCCCTCGTGCGCCAGGCGCTCACCACCCTGCAGTGGTACCCGAGCTTCGGCGGCACGGCGATCGGCGACGCGCTGGCCGAAGCGGTGCGCGTGGGACAGCAGGCTGTCGGGGGCGGAAACGGCAACCTCGCGGCGAACACCGTCGCGGCGCCGCCCGAACGCACGAAGGGGCTCGTCTCGATCCTGTTCCTGTCAGACGGGGCACAGACAAGAGGGCAGTTGCTGCCGCTCGAGGGCGCCGACCGCGCGAAGTCCGCAGGCATTCCTGTGTACACCGTTGCGCTCGGAACGCCGAACGGCACGCTCCAGTTCGGATTCCCGCGACCGCCGCAAGGCTTCCCCGGCGGCTTCGGCCAGGGCCGGCGCGTGCCGGTGCCGCCTGACCCGGCGACGTTGCGCGCGATCGCGAACCGCACCGGCGGGCAGTTCTTCGCCGCCCGTGACGCGAAGTCTCTTCGCGCTGCGTACTCGAAGCTGGGCTCGCGCCTCGGCCGCACGCCCGGGAGAACAGAGATCACGTACGGTTTTCTCGCGGCTGCTGCCGCGTTGCTGATCGGGGCAGGCTTGCTCTCTGCCGCTTGGTCTCCGCGCCTGCCCTAGCCTAGGTCTCGACGAGGCGCTCGCGTTCTACCGCGCTGTCGGCGCGACCCGCTTCACCCAGGAAATGGAGAAGCTGCTTCCGGCGACGGCTTAGCTAACCTCCCGCGGTGCCCGACGACAAAGTCGAACACCTCACCCAGGCGCAGAAGGAGCAGCTCGAAGCAGAGCTCGCCGACCTCGAGGGCCCGAAGCGCGCGGAAGTCGTCCAGGCAATCGCGAGCGCGCGCAGCTTCGGCGACCTGTCCGAGAATTTCGAATACCACGCCGCCAAGAACGAGCAGGGCTTGCTGGAACGACGCATCACCATGCTGCGTGACCGGCTCGACCGGTCAGTCATCGTCGAGGAAGGCGCCGTGAGGAGCGGCACAGTCGGTGTGGGCTCGAACGTCGAGATCGAGGACGAGGAGGGCGAGCGCATGGAGGTCGAGATCTCCAGCGTCGGCGGCGTTTCACCCGATTCGCCTGTGGGTCGCGCGCTGATGGGCCGAAAGGCCGGCGACGAGGTCGTCGTCGAGGCGCCGCGGGGGTCCTGGCGGGCACGCATCGTCTCCGTCGCCTGATGCTGCTTAGTTGACGGATCTCTACGTAGATGAAATCGTAAAACGGCTTCAAGCTTCGGTTTCTTCATCTGCGGAAGGAGCTTGCACCAGTGCCGCCGACCACTCTCAAGCGTCGGTTTCGTGGCTATGACCGTGAGCAGACGGACGAGATCCTCGGACAGCTCGTCACCATCTGCGACGAGTTACGCACCCAGCGGGACGCGCTTCAGGAATCCGTCGAAGAGCTCCGGCGCGAACAGGAAGAGCACAAGGGGCGCGCCGACCACGAGATCAACCGACTCCTCCACGAGCTCACCGGCAGTGAGGGCCGGGTTACTCAGCTGAAGAAGGAGGTCGCCGACCTCAGACGCGAATCTGAACAAAACCAGAGAGAGGTCGAGCGCCTCGGGGAGGAGCTGCTCCAGGCTCGAATGTTGGAGCAGAAGCATCAAGCGGAGCGCGCGGAGCAACAAGGGAACCTGGCTCGCCTCGAGCTGCGGGACCGAGTGCTCGTCGAACAGCTCGTGATTCTGAAGGCGGAGCTTCAGCAGAGCCTTCACGACTCGCGCGTTCTAGGCCCGAACGAGTCCAGACTGCTGCGACTCGATCGCATCGTCGAGTCGGTGACAAGCGAAGCGCGACGTGAGGCCGAGGTAACCCTGAAGAAGGCGCGTGCTCAGGCGCAGAAGATCGTTCGCTCAGCCGAGAAGAGCGGACGCGCGATCGAGCCGGAGAGCTCCGACGATCTCCAGCGACACCTCGGCGAAGCGATCTGGACGGGTTCTACTCCCGACGACCCCCTCGACCAATGACGCTCGCAGACATTGCACGTGCGGCAGATGTTCCGGTTGAAAGTGTCCTTCGCGTACTGAACCGGGATGAGGTGAACAGCGACGTCGCCGCCCGCGTTCTGGAAGCGATGGAGCGCTACGGCTACGGGCAGCTTCCGAGGCGAGTGACTGGCGAGGTTGTCGGGGACGGTCCGCCGGATCCGGCCGACGCGGTTGGGCGAGTCCGGGAGCAGCTGCTCGACGCCGTTGGCGATGTGGTGGACGAACTGGAGCATCCCGGCTCAGCCGACCCGGAGCGCGTGGCGGCGTCGGCGCACGTACTCGCCGACCGGGTTGCCGTCATGGACGCGCTGCTGCACCGGCTGACGCATGACGTGGACGAGCTGAAGCGCGAGCTCACACGTTCGCGGAACGAACGGTTGGAGGATCTGACGCTGCTCGTCGACCTGATCACGACAAGCTGGCGCGCGGTCGATCGGCGCCTTGGCCGGATCGACCGCAAGCTCGAGCGTCTCGAGGGTCCGCCGCGGCTTCCCGGTCGCGATCCGCTGCCGTAATCTGCGTCGCTCATGTTCACGGTCGAGCAGCGGGATGCTCTGCATGAGCGCGTGCTGCGGCTCGCGCACGAGGACGCCCGCGTCGTCGCCGGGGCGGCCGTTGGCTCGCTCGCACTAGGCGGCGGCGACCGCTTCTCCGATCTCGATCTCACGTTCGCCGTGGCCGACGACGCCGCGGTTGCCGACGTGCTGGACGACTGGTCGCGCACGCTCGTGGACGAGCTCGACGCGGTGCGCCTCGCGGATCTCGAGCGCGGTCCGATCATCTACCGCGTGTTCTTGTTGCCCGACGCGCTGCAGTTCGACCTTTCGATGTCGCCGGCGGCACAGTTCCGTCCCGGCGGGCCGCGGTTCCGGCTTCTGTTCGGAGAGACAGGCGAGCCGAAGTTCCCGACGCCGCCAGAAGCGGAGAACCTCTTCGGCTGGGGCGTGATCTACGCGCTCCACTCGCGCTCGTGCATCGAGCGTGGACGTCTATGGCAGGCCGAGCACTACGTCGGCGCCGTCCGCGACCACGCCCTGTCGCTGGCTTGTCTTCGTGAGGGTTTGCCCGCGGTGCAGGCGCGAGGCTACGACGACCTTTCCGCCGAGACCCTCGACGGCTTCCAGCAGACGCACGTGTCCGCGCCCGAGCCGGACGCGCTTCGCACCGGGCTTGCCGCTTCCGTCATGGCGCTGCTCCGCGAAGGTGCGAAGGCACAAGTACCGCACGCAGGCGTTGTTTCTCAGCGTCTAGCCGAGTTAGTGCCCCCGGCATGAGTCGAACATGCGCACGCGGTTTAGGAAACCGCTGCTCTATCCACTGAGCTACGGGGGCTCGGCCGGAGGGTAGCGGCCGCCGAACTCGATGTCCCACGAACGCCTGGACATCGCCCCGCCGCTGCTGCTCATACACGTCACTTGTTGAGTGACGGCCCCGCCTCGCGCCCGGCCGGGCGAGTCGTACCGGCCGGGCATCCGTGCGGGGCCGCTGACGCCAACCAGCCCGCACGCCCGACTTGATCGTCGTCTGCTTGATTTTTCCGGCGGGCCTATGGAGGATTCGCGCGAAGGAGGGGTCTCCTGCAAAAGACAGCTGGAGTGTTGTCGCTGATTGCGATCGTCGCCACGATGACGTCAGCATCGGGCGCGACGCGGTCGATCGCCGACACGCCGATCGTACGACTTGTCACCGACGGGACAGTCTTCGCGACGGCTGCCGCCGACGGTCGCACCTATGTCGGCGGCGACTTCAGCTTGATCGGTCACGCCACCGGTTCGTGGGTAGCAGTCGCGTCGAGTGGAGAAGCGCTCGCTGACCGACCGCTCGTCGATGGATTCGTGAACGATGCGGTATCGGACGGGCGAGGCGGCTGGTTCCTCGCCGGCAAGTTCCGTGCAGTCGGCGCGACTTCCGCGAGCGCCCGCGTAGTGCACCTCCGCGCGGACGGGACGCTGGACCAGGGCTGGCACGTGAACGTCAACGGAGACGTCGGAGCGCTCGCGCGGAGCGGGGCGACGCTCTTCATCGCCGGCAGTTTCACGGGGGTCGGCGGGCAGAGCCGCGCGTCGCTGGCAGCCGTCAGCGTCGCGGGCGGCAGAGTTCTGCCCTGGCGACTGCATGGTGCCCCGCAGCATCCCGTTAAAGGCCGCAAATCAGCGCTCGCCGAAATCGACACAATCGCTGCCGCGGCCGACGGCCGTGCCTTGTACGTCGACGGCGGCTTCGACCGCATCGGCGGCGTGCGCCGCTCGCACGAGGCAGCGGTGGACACGCGTACGGGACGCATTCTCCGTTGGAACCCCGCGCCGAATGGGTATGCCTTCACGATCGAGCCGGCACCGAACGGCCACGCGGTCTTCCTCGGCGGTAGCTTCACCCGCGTCGGCGGCAAACGCCGGAACGCGGTCGCCGCCGTCGACGCAAAGACCGGCGCGACGCTGCCCTTCGACGCACATCTGTCCGGAGGCACGCTTGGAGACGCGGCGATCGAGGACCTGCTGCTGACGCGCGACGCGCTGTTCATCGCGGGTGATTTCGCCTCAGTTCGCCGCACGTCCCACAGCATGCTTGCAGCGGTCAACCCGCAAACGGGCGCAGTCAGCGACTGGGATCCGCATGTCACCGGGGATCTCGTCGATGTGGTCGCGCTCGACGCATCATCCGACACGCTCTACTTCGGCGGTGATCTATCGAAGGTTGGTGGGGAACGCCGCGACGGCCTCGCCGCAGTCGACGCAGGCACAGGCGCACTGAGACCATGGGACCCGCGCGCGTTTGGCGAAATCACGGCGCTCGCGGATGGCGGGGGCGGCGTGATTTTCGTCGGCGGCGACATCGGGTCGGTCGGCGCCGCGCGGCGAGCGGGACTCGCGGCGATCGACACTGGCGGTGGAGTCTCGGCATGGGAGCCTCCGGCGACAGGCGAGGTGGATGCGCTTGCGCCGAGCCCAGACAACTCGCGTGTGTACGTGGGCGGCGCGTTCACGACCAAGGACGCGCCTAAATTGAGGAACCTTGCCGTCATCGACGTTGCCAGCGGGACGCTACGTGCGTTCGGCGGCGGCGCGAACTCCGATGTCCGGGCGATCGCACCCTCCGCCGACGGATCGACCGTCTACATCGGCGGCAAGTTCGGGTCAGTTGCCGGCCAACGCAGGCCGCACCTCGCGGCGCTCGACACACGAACGGGCCAGCTGACAAGCTGGAACCCTGGCACTGACAACCTCGTGCGGGCGGTTCTTGCTGCGCCCGACGCGCTCTATGTCGGCGGCCTTTTCACATCGGCGGGCGGGCTTCCACGCGCAGGGCTCGCGAAGCTCGACCTCTATTCTGGGGCCCCTTTCGCGTGGGATCCCGACCCCGACAACCACGATGTCTTCGCGCTCGAGCGACGCGACCAGACGCTTTACGTCGGCGGCACCTTCGACGCCATCGGCGGCAAGCCGCGGCGGAAACTCGCCGGCCTCGACACAGACAGTGGCGCTGCGACGCCCTGGGACCCCAATCCCGATCACCTCGTGCGTGCTTTGAAGCTCGCCTCAGACGGGCACCTGTACGCGGGCGGCGGGTTCGAGAACGTCGGCCGCCCGCAGCGAGGATGCGCCGAGTTCACCCCTGACGGCTCGCTCAGCAGCTGGAGTCCGCAGAACACATTCGGCTCGCTCAACAGCTTCGATCAGCCGAGCGGATTCGACGCCTACACGATCACGCTCGCGCCGGGCGGCGCGATCATCTTCGGCGGAGACATGGGCGTACTCGACGGCGTCGTTGACCTCTTCCGCTAAACCTCCGCCGCCGACCGGCGGTTCGACAAACGCGGGAGCGGGCGGACAAAGCCTCCGCAAGCCTCCGCGCTCGCCAATATCGGATGCTTCTGGGATCAGGAAACGGACGCGTCCGTGCGAAATAAGATCCTTCGTCTCATCTTTCGAGCAGGTCACCGTCGACGAGGCACGCATCGTCTCGATCACGCCGCGAGAGGCATTCCTTCCTACTCCAGTTCGGACGCAAGGG
>Ga0114129_10012779_pt1 | contig 11951 bp, 8 predicted proteins | sample RhiMetdeltSRZDD1_FD_80071 | JGI IMG/M metagenome (GOLD analysis project Ga0114129, IMG submission 80071) | Populus rhizosphere microbial communities from Tennessee, USA - Rhizosphere MetaG P. deltoides SRZDD1 (version 2) (version 2) | ecosystem: Host-associated > Plants > Roots > Rhizosphere >... | reverse complement strand
GCGACGAAGCGGAGGACGCCGTTCTCGCTGGAAGGAGGGAGCCGTGACTCCCCGCGACAGCCGCCTGTCCGCCGAAGCGCAACGCGCGAAGGTGGGCTTGTCCACCGAAGCGCAGCGCGCGAAGGTGGGTTTGTCCACCGAAGCGCAACGCGCGAAGGTGGGTTTGTCCACCGAAGCGCAACGCGCGAAGGTGGACGATCACGTCCGGCTCGCCTACTTTGCCTGGATTGCCGTCTGCCTGCTCTGGGGCACCACGTACCTCGGCATCCGCGTAGCCCTCGAGACGATTCCGCCCGCCACCGTGGGCGCCCTGCGCTATCTGGCGGCGGGCGGCGTGCTCGCGCTCGTCCTTCGCCTGCGCGGCGAGTCGCTGCCCGGACCGGCCCACTGGCGGGGCCTCGCACTGCTCGGATTCCTGATGATCGGGATCGGCAATGGCGGCGTCATCTGGGCCGAGCAGTGGGTGCCGAGCGGCGTCGCGGCGGTCGTCGTCGCGGCATCACCGTTCTGGATGGCCGGCATCGAGTCGGTGTTGCCGAAGGGAGAGCGACTCTCCATTCAAGGTGCGATCGGACTGGTGATCGGTTTTCTCGGCATTCTCCTGCTCGTGTGGCCGGATCTGACGCTTGGCGGCGATCGGGGCCGTCAATTCGCCGTGGGTGTCGTCGCGTTACAGCTGGCGTGCCTCGGCTGGGCGCTGGGGTCGGCGTATTCGCGGCGACACGCGCGCGAGGAAAACGCGCTCGGCGCGGCCGCCGTGCAGATGATCTTCGGCGGCCTCATCATGGCGATCGTCGCGACGATGCGCGGCGAGTGGGCCCAGCTGACGTTCACGTGGCGCAGTGGTGCGGCGGAGTTGTATCTCATCGTGCTCGGATCGCTGATCGGTTACTCCGCGTACGTGTATGCCCTGAAGCACCTGCCGATTTCGACCGTCTCTCTGTACGCGTATGTAAATCCAGTGATCGCGGTTGTGCTTGGCACGCTGCTCCTCGGCGAACCGTTCGGGTGGCGGGTCGTGGTGGCGCCCCTCGTCGTGTTCACCGGAGTCGCCGTCGTCAAGCTTCGCGGAGGCGCGGGAGCGGCGCAGCGTGACGCGAAGGCGCGCGCGGCGGCCTGATCAACGATAATCGGCAGCCGGGAGGTGCTCGTGCTCAAGCATGTTGCATTGATCGTCTGCCTGGCTCCCGTAGTCGCGCTCGCCCAAGCGACAGTCGCCGGTGACTGGCTCCTCACGCAGGACGTGTACGGAAACCCGCTGCATCAGAAGCTGACCCTCAAAGTCGATGGCGCGGGTGTATCGGGCACGCTCGGCCGGCAACCGATTGAAGGGACGCTGCGTGGCGGCGACATTCAGTTCACGATCAAGACGCCGGACGCCATCGACACGTTCAGCGGCAGCCTCTCGGCTGATGGCATGGCCGGAACGGTCATCCGCAGCGACGCGGGCGGGGCCAATCCCCGCACGACGTCGTGGACGGCCCGCCGCGTGCCCGCGAAGCGCGCGGGACCTCCGCAGCGTCACGAGTTCGTGCCGACCACGTTTCACCGACAGTTTTCCGCGTCGACTCCTCCCGTGCTCCATGTCTGGCCAGGCGACACGGTCCACACCACGACCGTCGACGCGGGCGGTGCCGACGAGAAAGGCGTCACGCGCGTCCTCGGCGGCAATCCGCAGACGGGTCCGTTCTATATCGAGACGGCGATGCCCGGCGACGTGCTCGTCGTTCGCCTGAACCGCGTCCGACTGAACCGCGATTGGGCCATCAGCGACGATGGCATCGTGGGTCGCGCGCTCGATTCGGAGTTCGCCGTGAAGATGAAGGACGGCTTCAAGAACGTCCGCTGGCGTCTCGATCGGCAGCGCGGCGTGGCGTCGCTCGAAAAACCGACCGAGCATCTGGCCAGCTTCACGGTACCGGTGCGTCCCATGCTTGGATGCGTTGCCGTCGCGCCCGGATTTGGCTCGGCGGCGCCGCCCACGGGCGATTCAGGGCGGTTCGGCGGCAACATGGACTTCAACGAAATCGTCGAGGGCGCCATCGTGTATCTCCCCGTTGCGCAGCCGGGGGCGCTCCTCTACATTGGCGACGGCCACGCCTTGCAAGGTGATGGCGAGCTGAACGGGAATGCGCTCGAAACGTCCATGGATGTCGAGTTCACGGTCGATGTGATCTCGAGCAAGCCGCTCATGACGCCGCGGGTCGAATCGCCGACACACATCATGACCGTCGGGCTAGGCGGCATGCTGGAAGACGCGCTTCGCGCGGCGACCGCGAGCCTGGGTCAGTGGCTCGAGCAGGATTACAAACTGACGCCGTCCGAAATCGCGATGGTGCTCGGCAGCTCGGTCGAGTACACCATCAGCGAGGTCGCCGACCGCAACGCCGGCGTCGCAGCCAAGCTGAGGAAAGATCGCCTCGTCTTCAAGTAGTCGCGGTGTGCCCCTCGAGGGGACGCCGGGCGGGCGGGGCCTCACGACGTACTCCACGAGACCTGGTAGTGCTGCGGCAGATGGCCGCCCTCATAGTCGATGCTCCCGTGCGCTTGCACGTTCTTCCTGAGCAGGAGCTGGCGCACCATCTCTGGAATCATCACCATGCCGACGTAGCGGCCCAGACACTCATGGCTGCCGAAGCCGAAGTGGAAGTAGTGATACCAGTTGCGTCCCGGCATGAAGTCGTCGGGCTTTTCGAATGCCTTCGGGTCGAACATCGCCGCCTGGGTGAGCGCCAGCACGAGCGTGCCGTCCGTGATCGTCGTCGCACGGTCAGTCCCCTTGGCGACCGTGTATTCGCCCGCCGTCTTGCGAAAGATGTACGGTGAGATCGGCACGAAGCGCAGGGCTTCCCAGACGATGCCGTCGAGCGCCGCTGTATCCGCGAGACGGGCACTGGCCTGTGCTTTGGCGAGCAAGTCGGGACGCTCGAGCAGGAACTGCAGCACCTGCGCCACCGCCTGAGACGTCGTCTCGATCGCGCCGATGAGCAATCCGCCGGCGTTGATCCCCAGACGCTTGATGTCGAAATCGACGGCGCCCGGGTACGCCGTGCGCACCATCCGCGTGACGATCGTATCGGTCAGCTTCTCGTTCTTCCTGCCGAGCAGGGCACGCGTGAGCTTGTGCAGCTGATACCAGGGAAACATCAGCGCGTGCTCCGCCTGCTCCGCTTTCACCGCAATCAGACGTCGCACGATCAGTTCGGCGATATAGCGCGAAAGCTTCTCGCCGGTCTCGTTGTGGCGATCGGCGATCTCTTTTCGTTTGGCGTCCGAGATGATATCGAAGGGCTGGTTGTAGAACGTGTCGGCCTGATTCCAGTACGACCATTCGATCAGGTCCTTACGGTCGACGCCCGTGAGGCCGAAGTAGTCCTGGACGAGCGTCGCCGGAACCATGCGGCAGTAGTCGTTGACGGCATCCATGCGCCCATTGGCCGAGTCGAGCAGCGTCGCGGCGATCGTGGCGACCATGGTCCGCACCTGAGGCAGGTCGTCGCGATTCAGCATCCCCTGCATGATCGACTTCTCCCGCGTGTGCAGCGCGTCGTCGTCGTGCGCCATCAGGTAGATGCCGTTCCCCATCTTCGGGAGGTAGAGAGCGGCCGTGAAGATCCGCGGCATGCCCAACACCTCGGTGACATCGTCGAACGTCGCCACCAGAGTGCACACCGGCGTCACCAGGATGGGGCGCTGTTCCAGCAGGGTCTTGAAAAACGGCAGCGGCTCGGTATCCATCCAGCGTCGAACCAACGGAAACTTGTCCGCCGCCGAGGCGGCGTCGTACTCCTGGAGATAGTTGGTGGCCGCCGTGCTCATCGTCGTCTCCTTAGAGGCTCTTGAGGTATTCCACCAGATCGAGCCGCTGCTCCCGGGTCAACGCTTCCTCCACGCGACCGCCGCCGAGCGGCCGGGGTCGGGTGCCGTAGTCGTGCCCGGCGTTGCTGTTGCCAACGTGAATCACATTGAAATGGAATCCTTCGTAGCCGGTGCTCCGCATCCCGACTTTCTCCGGATCGAACTCGCGCGATCCGACTTCGAATTTGTCCGGACGGTACTCGCCCGTGTCGGGGTCGCCCGGAAGCCTCTTCGGCAGCAGGAGATCGTAGAGCGTCGGTACCGATCCGTTGTGCAGGTACGGCGCGGTGGCCCAGATGCCATTCAGCGAGCGTGCCTTGTAGGCACGGAGCGACGCGAACGGATCGGCGGTCGTGTCCGGGTCGTAGTCGCCTTCCTTGATGGACGGCTTGATGTCGTTGCGGAAAAAGGCGTCGCCGAGATTGTAGATCCACTGGAATCCGCGGATCACGAAGTTGCGTGACGGATCTGTCGTCGCCACCACGCTGAAGGTCGCCTTGGTCAGCAGCGCCGCCACCGGTGCCCGTTCGTTGATCAGCACGTCGCCCACGCTGGTGCCGACGTATTGATTTCTCAGGATGCCGCTCAGTCCGGTGTAATTGGCGCCGTTTTCGGCCATCTTGCGGTCGGTCCCGATGTCGTCCAGCCTCAACATGTGCGCGACAACCCGGCGCTCGGGATCGTCGCGGACGATCGGCGCGTGACAGCTGACGCAGTAGTTCTCGAAAACCACCGCCCCCCTCGCCTTCCGCGCCTTGTCGATCGGCGGCAGGACGTCCTCGGGCCACTGCGGCGATTGCAGACGCTCGAGCTGCTGCTCGATTTTGCGGAGATTGCGGATGTTGATCGACGATTTGAAGCTGATGTATCGATCTGTCACGCGCTGGCCGCTGATGAGGGCGGACAGCGAGAAGCCTCGCTTCTCCGACCAGTCGAGAATGCTGAAGACGCCAATCGCCTCTCCCGTGTCACGGCCGACGCCGCCAAGGCCGGCATTGGCCACGATCCCGTTCCATTGCACATAGTCGTGCTGAGGAATGTCCCACAGAAAGGGATAGCTGACCGGCGCATTCGGGGGATTGAACAGCCGGTTCCGCAGATGAAGTAGCGCCCTGATCGGCAGTACTTGCGTCGCCCGCTCGATGATCTGATCCCGTTGATCGTCGTCGAGCACGTTGCTCAACCGCTGCTTGTCGAGGACCGCGTCCATGTCCGCCTTCGTCCACTTGCGGTCCTCCACCAGCTCCTGCATCACCGACATCAGCTGCTTGTCGTTGAGCACGTGCTCGAGCACGCGGTTGTAGATCCGTCCGAATGCGTCGAGACGGAAGTAGCCGTAGTCGGTCGAGCTGCGGTCTTCCACGTCGTACACGGTGACCCGCTGCGCGAACACCTTCAACTCGTCGAGGATCTCTTGCTCCGATCGGCCACGACGACGCTCCTGCATCTTCGCGACGAATCGTTTGCGCGGGCCGTCCTCCGTGAGAGTGGTGCGCAGCGATTTTGCGAGCTCGCCGATGAACTGATCGTTGTCGGCAGCGGCCGGAGCGCCGTCGATGCGGATTCCTGTCCCGTTGTAGTTGATCTGCCCGGTATGACACGCGGCGCACGTGAAGCCCAGGTAGTCCTTGCCCTTGTAGGTGGTCTTGACGAACCCGACCGGCAGCGCATCCGGGTTGCTCAGCGTGGCTTTCTGCGGCAGATACCGGAAGCGGTTGATGTTCTCATTCGAGCGGAAGAGCTCCGTGGTACCCGCTGATTCCAGCAGCATGAAGGCGTCGTACGGCAACAAGGCCGAGCCTTGCGTGACGTTGTAGAACCACATGCTCTGCGCAGGCGTCCACCCCTGCTTCAGGTATTTCACCGTCGTGAACCGATCGCCGAAGATATCGCGATCCACGGTGGCCGCGGCCCGCAGAAACTGCTCGCCGTCGCCCCTCCATCGATCGGTCCACGAATTGGATCCGACGTCCCAGAACTCCCAGGCTCGTGAGACCGCGCTTTTGGCGATCAGGATGACGGCCAGCCCCAGCAGCGCCAAACTGGCGCGCCACTTCCAGCGAGCAGGCATGCGCATGATGACTCCCCTCCGTGACGCGACGAATCATTGGCCGTTGAGGCGGCGGATCCGTTTCGGTTGCGATGACGGGCACCGATGTTGGGTGGGCGCAGCGTAGCACAACCAGCGCAGGAAAATGCCAGTCCTGCACGCTATCGAAGACGTTCGGCTCGCTCGTGAGTGTCGTGCTTACGGCTGACGTTCGGGGAGGGACGTCGTCAGGGCGCTACAGGAATCGCACGTGGCGAATCGCGGCGTTCACGACGTAGATGCGGGTGTTGTTCCCTCGAGAGTTGGCTGGCTGCAGGAAGAACCCGCGCCCATCAGGTTTGTAACTCAGCGTCGATCCGATCATCGCCTCGCCGTCGCGAAAGGTGACCTCGACCTTTCGACCACGCGGCCGGTGATCGAACGTGCTGCTGTCCACGCGATCTGGATGGCCCTGCAGATCCTTTACGAAGAACACAGCTTTCAACCGCATCATCGGAACGAGGAGCCGCTCCGCGGCCGAGCACGCGACCCGGGGACAAGGTGGAGATGCGCGCGATCGGGATGGAAGTCATTCGAGTACCCGCGCATCAGTTGTCCGCCGACGCACCGGACGACCATTCGCTGCCATCCGACCGGCAGTTCCTGGTCCGCCGGTTGGCCGTCAACGATCCCGTCGGTGACCGACGGGATCGCTGGCGTCGCGGGCGCCGGGCTTGGAGGGCACCAGCTGCCGACGAGCCCTACGAGATAGGCGCTGGCCTTGAGGAGCCGGAATTGTGAAGCGTCGAGACCAAATCCTGGAGCGAATTCGGCAGTGACCGCCACCGGCGGATCCCCCGCCTCGGTGCACATGTTCAGCGTCACGCGCTCGCGATCGCGCGGCGGCGCGTGGCTCGGGCTCTCCGTACGAATGGCCAGCAGCGGCAGGTGGCGGGACAAATGGTCGTGGAGCTGCCCTGTCACGGACTCGACAGCATCGTGCCGCTGCAGGCCAGAGATGGTCGCGGCGAGCAGCGGCGCGATCTGGCGATCGATCGGCGTGTCCCTGCGCTCCGCCGCGGCGCGAAGCCGAATCAGCGCGTCGAGCAGCGTCGATCCGTCGCGCGAGCGGCCTGCCACGCCCGCGGTCGTCGATCGCTTGAAGAACCCCTCCACGATGGTCTTCAACGCGAGCTCGAGATGAAGAGCATCGTCTGCGTTGGCTTTGCTCGGCGGATGAGCAACCGACAGTGCCGGGTGAGAGAACGGCTGGTCGAACAGGCAGGCGCCGCGGTACTTGATTCCGCCTTGCAGTCCGGACACCTGCGATCGCAGCACGCGGGACACGACGTCGGTGACGTCGCGCGTTCGGGAATCGAGCAGCTCGAGCACCAGCTCGGTATCGGGACGCAGCAGCGTCGACGTTTCGAGGAGCGCGCCGCCCGCGGAGAGATCGACGAGCGTGACGGCTTCGCCGTACTTCAGGCGTGCCGTGATGGACCGCTGAAGTTCGACCGGCGTCAGTCGTGCATGCACGCGCCGATCGCTGCCGCGCGTCGCGCCACGATCCGCGGCCGGCGGAGGCACGGCATCGAACAGCGACGGATCTGGCGTCTCGAGCGCCATCGCTGCCGCAGACGATTTGTTCATGGGACGCCAGTGTGCGGGCAAACGTGCTGCCACGAGCGAGCCTGAAGGCGCCGGTCAATCTCGAAAGATTACGAGCGAAGGCACGCTGCGATGTCCAATTATCGGACACGCAAGTGTGCACCTATCGTCCAAGATAAGACACGAACGACAAGCACCTCCGTCGTCACGGCGGTCCTAGAAAACGAACCGAAGGCCGACTTGGATCTCTCGCCCGGTGCCGTCGACCCGCTTCCGCGTGACCTTGCCGAAGTTCGCATTCGAGACGTTCACATCCGGATTGTCCCAGACGATGGTGTTGAGCGCGTTGTAGGCTTCGATGCGCGCCTCGACGCGGTATTTCGGCGTGATCGAGAACATCTTGGTGAGCGTCACGTCCGCGACGAACACGCTCGGGCCGACGAGCCCGTCCCAGGACCACGGGCTGTTCCGCGGCGTGAACGAATCCTGCAGGCCGCGGAACTTCGACGTGTCGAACCAGCGATCGTTCGTCGGGTTATCGACGCGGGGGTCACCGTCGACGATCAGGCTCTGGTTGAACAGGAGCAACCGGCCCGAATAGTAGCGGGCGGCGGGCGTGAGCTGCCATCCGCCGATGCCAGCGTCGACGAGCGGCGGCAGGTCCGACAGGAATCTGCGATTGCGGCCGATCGGCAGTTGCCACGTGGCGGCGGCGGTGACGCGGTGGACTGGCAGATCCGTGCGCCGCCACTCCCACCCGTCCTCGCCGTTGCTGACGAACACTCTGTACTGCGAGAGATCGTCGAACCACTCCATCCGCTTCTCGTTGTTCCAGGCATACGCGACGAACATACTGACGCCCTTCGTGAAGGGCCGCTGCACCCGGATTTCCACCGTGTTCGTGCGCATGTGCCGTCCGTCGTCGGTATTGCGCTGGATCAACGACGAGTACTGCGGATAGGGCACGAGCAGGCTGCCCAGCGAGACCGTGGCCGTGTTGCGCAGGGCGCCGGGGAACTTCTCCGCCGTCAAGTAATTGCGGAACGGGTTCGCCACCTGCGTGTTGAGCAGCGTCTTGAACTCGTACCTGAACGCGGGATCCGACATATTGAGGTTCTTGTCGTAGGGGACGCCGGATCCGTAGTTGAAAAAGTAGCTGACTTCGACGACCGCGCCGCGCCAGACTTCTTTCTGATAGGAGACGTTGAAGCGATCGTTCCTCTGCGGCCTGAGCTCGTACTCATCGAGATTGGCCGCGCCGCCCAGGTTCGTGTAGCGCCCGTACGACTGGCCGTACGGCTCGATCACCGGGTTGACGCTCGAGGGAAACGGATCGGCGAGCAGCTGCCGCGGGATGCCGTTCGCCAGCCCGAGGGTGTTGGTCGTCTGGGCGAATCCGGCGTACTGTTCGACGAAGTCGCCGAGCGTATCGCGCACGTTACTGGTCGGCATCAGGTAGCGCGCGTACGCGAAGCGCAGCGCGGAATTGTCCGAGGCGCGATAGCTCGCGCCGAATCGCGGCAGGAAATTCCACGGGGTGCTGTGCCAGGCGTGCCGGTTGGCGTCGCTGGCGAAGATCCACGCGCCGTTGAACGTGTAGCCGTAGCCCTTGCCCGCCATCAACTGACGCGCCTGGTCCGGGATGGCCGGCGGCGTGGCCTGCATGTCGGGAATCGGCTGCGTCAAGTCGATCCGCTGCGAGAGCCGGTTCTGCGGGTCCGTCGGTCCGGGCTCGTACTCCCACCGCAGCCCGACGTTCAGCGTCAGCCGATCGCTCACCGCGAAGTCGTCCTGGACGTACGTCGCGTATCCGCGGAGGTTGGGGTTCTGCAGCGGCACGAGCCGCGCAGCCGTCTGGTTGTCGAGCGCGCCCAGAAGAAACGTGGCCCACTGGTTGCCCGTGTTCACCACATCGGGGCTATCGGAGCTGTTGGCGGTCACCGCGGAGTTGAAGGCCAGGTTGATCGGCTGGAAGCGCGCAGCCTCGCCGTAGTAGGCGCGGATCTCGCCGCCCCATTTCATGGCGTGTCGGCCCTCGTACCGATTCATCCGCGCAGACACGGTCCACGCGTCTGGATGCTGGAACCACTCGCTTCCCTGACGTCCGAGGCGATTGGCCGTGTTGGTTCCGGTGCCGGAGGTGACGTCGAGCGCCGGATAGTACACGTAGCCGCTGTTGTAGAGCGACGAGTACCACGGGCGCGACCAGAAGCCCTTGAGGCCCGCATCGCCGAGCAGGAGCGACGGGTTGTAGAACTCGTCGGTCATGTTGTAGAAGCTGCCGCGCACGTTCACCGTGCTCTTGTTCGAGACGACCCACACCGAATCGCCGGCGATGCTCAGGCCGTAGCGGTTGCTGCCCGATAACGGATAGAAACCGGCCTCGGTCGGATTCTGCTGATAGAGGTTCGCCTTGAAGTGACCGTAGCGCGCGAAGATCTTCCAGTTGTCGGTGATGTTCACGTCGAAGCGCTGCGACAGGTTCCAGTATTCCGCGGCGTCGGTCACGCTCCCCTGCAGGTTGTCCACGTGGCCCGGCACGTTCGGCAGCGGAATGGCGTTCAACATCTTCATCGCCACCGGATCGATCATGGACGCTGGAATCGTGTTGTTGGCGAAGGCGGGGCGCACCACGCGGCCGGTGGCGTCGAGCGACGAGGCAAAGGGGTTGTAGACGGCGCGCACGCGGCCGTTCAGCAGCGACTGGCTGAAATCGCCGCGCCGCTCGAGGTCGGTCGGCACGGTGCGCACGATCGAGAGCGGCCGCTTGTCGTCCCAGCGCTCGAACGACGTGAAGGTGAAGATCTTGTTCTTCCTGATCGGCCCGCCGTAGGTGGCGCCGTACATCTTGAGGGCGCTTCCGCGCAGCGCTGTGGTGTTCTGGCCAGGCGCCACGCGAATCGTCGGATCGCCGATGGCGTTCAGGCTGGGATCGCGAGAGTAGACATAACTCGAGCCGTGTCCGGTGTTGGTGCCCGCCTTCATGTTCAGGCTGATGACGCCGCCGAGGCTGTGACCGTTCTCCGCGTCGACGCTGTTCTTGGAAACCGTGATCTCGTCCACCGCGTCCACCGCGGGGGTGTAGGCCGTCTTGTAGCTCGCGCCGAGCGCCACACCGTCGAGCAGCACGTCGTTGCCACGGCGAGTGCCACCGCCCGCGTCGTAGTCGTTGGCGTACGCGTGGTGATACGGCCGGTTCTCGGATGTCAACGTGACGTTGATCGTGGGATCAAGGTTCGCCAGGCTGAACGGATTGCGGCCGTTGATCGGAACCTGATCGACGAGCTGGCGTTCCAGCGTGAGATCGGAGCTGCTCGACTTGAATTGCACGGTCACCGGAGGCACTTCGACGATGACCCGCTCTTCGAGGCCGCCGATCTCGAGCGCCAGATCGACCGTGAGGCTGCCGCGCTGCGGAACGCGGACGTTTCGCTGCTGAGCCTTCTTGAACCCTTGCAGCTCGCCGGTGATCGTGTAGACGCCCGGCTCGACGAAGTCGAAGAGGTAATGGCCGTCCCGGTCGGCCACGAATGTCACCGCCACACCGGTCGCATCGTTCACCATCGTGACGGTGGTGCCTGGAAGCGCCGCGTGAGTGGAGTCGAGCACCACACCCTGCACGCGGCCGCGATAATCCTGCGCGGCGGCCGCTGCCGTGAACATCAGCAGATGACCGACGACCGCGATCTCGAAGACACGTGTCCGCATGGTGGGTCCTCCAACGAATCGAAATTCCTCTGAATCGGCTCTAATCATCTGTCAAACGTCCGCCGATAACGTTCACAGCCCCAGCCTCGTCCCGTAGGAGATCGTGATGAAGACGTTTGTCATCGCCGCCGCGGCAGGCAGCTGCCTGCTGACAGGGGCCGGCGCGCTCGACGGCAGTCAACCGCTGACCTTACAAGTCTCACCTCTGATGGCACCCGCTCCGGCGTTCGTCAGCGTGCGCGCGACGGTCGAGGCGAGCGACGAGAACCGCGCGCTGGAGATCACCGCGCAGTCGCCGGACTTCTACCGTAGCAGCCGTGTCGACCTGCCCGGACGCAACGCCCCGCGGCTCGCTGTCTTCGAGTATCCCAGTCTGCCGCCGGGATTGTATGACATCACAGGCGTACTGGTCGGCACCGGCGGCAAGCGCGCGACCGTCTCGCGCCTCGTTCGCGTGGTGGGTATGGCCGGCTCGGGACGATGAACCTGTCGCGGTCGCACATCGCGGAATAACCCATAGCGCGTTTCACAGCCATGGCGTAGGCGATCCGTCCCGAAAACACGAAAACACGAAACAGATTGATTGTGTTTTCGTGCTTTCGTGCTTTCGTGGCTGATACTCGTCTAACGGATACGAAGAGCGCTCTAGCAGGGTGCTGAAAAAGGACGGTTCAGCACCCGATGTCCTTGTTGGTTGATGGTGGTGCGTTCATTGCGATGATTGGAATCCATCGATCGCCATCGTCGT
>Ga0114129_10012778_pt1 | contig 11952 bp, 14 predicted proteins | sample RhiMetdeltSRZDD1_FD_80071 | JGI IMG/M metagenome (GOLD analysis project Ga0114129, IMG submission 80071) | Populus rhizosphere microbial communities from Tennessee, USA - Rhizosphere MetaG P. deltoides SRZDD1 (version 2) (version 2) | ecosystem: Host-associated > Plants > Roots > Rhizosphere >... | reverse complement strand
GCTGTCGCCCGACGGCACGAAGATCGCCTTCACAGACCGGGACCCGCAGACCGGTTCGACCGACATCTGGTTGATCGATCTCGCACGCGGCGTCCTGTCGCGGTTGACGTTCAATCCGGACACGGACGCCGTTCCCGTGTGGTCGCCGGATGGGCGCCGGATTGCCTTCGCTTCAAATCGTGGCGCAACACGAGACCTCTATCAAAGCCCCACCGATGGCTCCGGCAGCGATGAGCCCCTTCTCGTCATCGATGGCCCTCAGACCCCCGACGATTGGTCGCAGGATGGAAAATTCCTCCTTTTCGACACGCATCCGATGGATCAGTCGGACATTTGGATGCTGCCGATTGGCGGCGATCGCAAACCCGTACCCGTCGTCGTCACACCCTACAAGGAGGGATTTGCGCAATTCTCGCCCGATGGAAACTGGATCGCGTACCAATCGAACAAGTCTGGGAGAGACGAGGTGTACGTGCGGCGTTTTTTCGGACCGTCGGGCGACTGGCCAGTCTCATCAGATGGCGGTGTGCAGCCGAAATGGCGCGGTGACGGCAAGGAGCTCTTCTACCTCGCTCCGGATCGCGCGTTGATGGCGGTCGACCTTAAACTGCTTGGAGCAACGCCCGAGTTGAGCGCGCCGAAGCGGTTGTTCCAGACACGCGTGCCGAGTCTGGAAGCGGGCCACTATGCGGTCGCTCCGGATGGACACCGATTCCTCATGGACGTGCCGCTCGAGGACGCGAAGCCGGCGCCGATCACGATCGTGCTCAATTGGGCCGCGGCCCTCCAGAAATAGCCAGAGGTCGATTCGTCGCTTCACTACGCATTAAGGGAACATTCGCGCGTTTGCGGGTTCTGCCGCGGCGCGATTCAGCAGGAGACTTCGATGAAACGTTCAGTGAGCACATCCATCCTTGTGGTTGGCCTGAGCACAGTGCTCTCAGCCGGGGTCAAGTTCACCTCGACGTGGAAATCCATCGACGCCGGTACCATCAGCTTTGCCGGGAAGAGAGTGGCCGCGTTGGTGATCACGCACGACGACTCGCTCCGAGTCTCGGGAGAAGAAGGACTGGTGCGCGAGTTGACCGCACGGGGTATGCAGGGTGTCGCGACATATCGCATCGCGCCCAAAGAGGAGCTGCAGAGCGGCGAACGCGCGAAGCCCTGGTTCGAGAAGGCGGGCGTCGAAGGGGTGGTCGCGCTGCGGCCGGTCAGCGCCGAGAAGCGATCGACCTATACGTCAGGGACGTGGACCAACCCGTATTACGGGACGCTGTGGGATTACTACAACTATGGGTGGGCCAGCGTCTACGTCCCCGGCACGAAAGAGGATGAGACAGTCGTGACCGTGGAAACCACAATCTACAGCGTGCCCCGCAACGCGCTGCTGTGGGCCGCCGTGAGCGAGACCCGGAATCCCAAGGACCTGCGCGGCTTCATCGAGGAGCTGGCGAAGGAGTCGGTGAAGCAGATGCAGAAGCAAGGATTGGCCCGCAGCCAGTCGAAGTAGGCGCTGCTACACGCTTTCAGTCGGAACCGCGGGCCGAATCATCCGGAATGTCAGTTCGACAACACCGGTGGTGATGACATCACCGTCGATCAACATGACAGGTCCTGTCGCCGGGCGGCCGCCCACAGAGGATCCGTTCTTGCTGCCCAGATCCTCGAACGTGGCCTGACCATCGACGATCCGGATCCGGGCGTGCCGACGAGAGACGCTGGGGGAGTCCAAAAGGATCGCCACGTCGGGTTCACGACCGATGATGTGCTCCCCTGACGCCAGCATCGCACTGCCGCCCGCCCACACGAGTCGGCACGCGGCGTGACTCGTATCATCGCGGGTGAGATCTCTCGTCTCGCCGCGAAAGGCGTACCCGAACCGATGGATCGTCCGAATGAACTGCGGCTCCTTCGGATCCTCGCCGAGGGCGCGGCGCACTTCCCCGATCAGATTGGAGAGGTTGGCTTCGACGACGAACGTGTTCGGCCACAATCGGTCGTGCAGGTCCGATTTCGAGAGCGCTTTCGGCCGGTTCACGATGAGGATCTCGAGCAACTGAAAGGCCTTCGGCGACAACACGGCAGGCTGCCCGTTTTGGAGCAGCTCTCGTGTGTCCGAATCGAAGACGAAGTCGTCGAACTCGATGCGCATGATCAAGTCACAGTGGCTTCGTCGGACTCAGTCACTTGACGTTGTCGACGATGAACAATCCGCCGAGCCGCCGGAGGTACGTGTAGCAATAAGAACGCCCATCAGGAGTGATTACCGTCGCGCCGACGTTGTCGACGCCCACTACGTCGGCTGGCGACAGTTTCCTCACGTGCGTTCTGGCGCCGGTTGCAAGGTCGACGCGGAACACGTCACGTGCGTTCACCCAGACTTCGGCCCGCGAGATGATGTACAGCGATCGGCCGTCGCTACTCCATCTGAGCGGCTCATCTACGGCCTTGAGCGCCGGCACAGACTGAGGACTTCCTCCGTCGATTGGGTAGAGCAGCCAGTCCACGCCCGCGCGACCGAGGACGCGCAAACCGTCCGGCGATGCCGCGTGCGCCGCCAGCATCACCCCGTCGGCCGTAAACGCGCGCGGGACCGCGTCGTTGATGTCCTGAACGTAAAGTCGCGGACGGTCGCGGCCGGACTCGGTGCCGGCGAAGACTATACGCTCTCCATCAGGCAGCCACGCGCCCGCAAGGAATTCGCGAACCGGCCCTTGCGGCAGCGTTCTCGTCTGGCCCGGTCCTGTCGGAAGGAGAATCCACTTTCCTTCGAGTAGAGTCAGTACCCATTTCCCGTCGGGCGACAGCAAGATCCCACTGCCGAGACCCAGACGAACAGCAGGTGCTCCGTCGAGGGTTCGCCGAAATATGGACGGGATGCCTGATCCCGCGCCAGAAAGTATTTCGTTGAAGATCAGCGTCTGCCCATCGGGAGAAAGATCGCCGACAACCGACCCGTTCATCCACGTGAGATCGCGCTCACCAGCCGCATCGACCGCTTGACAGCTGATGCTCAGGCGGATCGAGTTCCTCGAGAGGAGAACCCTTCCATCGCGGAAGACGTCTTGCAGCACGAGCCAATCTGGAGCTTCCAGAATCGAACGGTGTTTCCCCGAGAGCGAAACACCCTGCAGTGCTGGGGGGCGGAATCCCCGGGTCGCCGTGAACCAGATTTCCGATCCCGAACGGTTCCACGCGAGCCCGAGACCTGCCCAGCCCGTTGCGAGCGTCGATGCTCCACCGGATCGATCGACCACGACGATCGTCGCTTCGGGTTCTGCGTTAAATCTGACTGGACCTTCGAAGAAGGCCACGCGACGACCATCGGGAGAGACACGTAACGACCACGCCGCGCGCGCCTCATGGACTTTCGTGCCCATCGGGAATTCCACGACGGACACCCCGTCGGATTCCCGAACGCGAACGATGGCCAGCAGGTCACTTCCTGGAATCCAGTCCGCTTCCGTCACACCCTCGAGGAGGTCGCGGCGCGTTCCGCCGGCAAGCGGTACACGCGCGAGCGTGGGGAGTCCTGCGAAATGGGTGATGTTCTGGCGCCCGAATACCACTGCGAGATCGCCGATAGGCGAGACGGACAGGATGCGGCCGTTCTCGAGCCCGAGCGATCGTGCGTCGGGACTGCCCTCGTGCCCAAGAAATACGTCGTACGGCCGCCCTTCCCAGCTCGCGCTGTACACGACGTTCTGGCCGTCGGGCGAAAACCGCGCAGTCGATACCGCGCCGTACCGGAACGTGACCGGCGTGTACGTAGGCACTGGCCGCCCAGGCCACATGAAAGCGGTCGCGGACGCAATCACCCCTGCAGCCGCGAGCACACCCACGACGACTGCGAGGCGCCAGCCACGCCGTCGAGGGGTTGGAAGGAGGGGGGCAGGTTCGGGTCGTGATGGAGTTTCCGCGATCCACCGCAGCTCTGCGGCGAGATCTGCCGCGCTCTGCCAGCGGTCGTCCGGCGACTTGGCGAGACATCGCCGGATCGTTCGATCGAGCAGCGCCGGAGTCAGCGGCTGCCGTGTCGATGCCGGCACCGGCTCCTGAGACAGAATCGCGACGATAAGGCTCGCCTTGCTGCTCCCCTGAAACGCTGGCGTGCCCGTCGTCATCTCGTAAAGCACTGCGCCGAGCGCAAAGATGTCGCACCGCGCATCCACCGGCTTGGCTTCGAGCTGCTCGGGCGCCATGTACGGCAGCGAGCCGAGAATCAGCCCGTCCTCCGACAGCCCGAGGCTCATCGTCGTGGCGTTGCCGATCCGATCGGCATCCACGTCGCGCAGCTTCGCGAGCCCGAAGTCGAGCAGCTTGACGCCGTCACGCGCGAGCATGATGTTGCTCGGCTTGAGATCGCGGTGGACGACGCCACTGCGGTGCGCCGTCTCGAGGGCGTCCGCGATCTGAGCGCCGTACCGCAGCACCTCGTCGATGCGCAGCGCTCCCCGCTGGAGTCGAGTCGCGAGCGTCTCGCCCGAGACATACTCCATGACAAGGAACGCTTCGCCGTCCTTTTCGCCGATGTCATAGAGAGCGCAGATGTGGGGGTGATTGAGGCGAGAGATGGCGCGCGCTTCGCGCTTGAAGCGCTCGACTCGATCGCGTCCGGGCAGCTCGGACGCTCGAACGACCTTCAGCGCGACGGTGCGATCGAGGCGAGTGTCGCGCGCGCGGTAGACCTCACCCATGCCGCCCGCGCCGATCCGTTCGAGAACTTCGAAGGCGCCGAAGCGCGCACCGGAGACAAACATGGATGTCCGCCGCCGTCTTTGGTGCGGCGATTATAGCGTCCGACCCTGGAAGGCGGTTGGTCCTCGATTGCGGGAGAACTCAGCCGTTTCTGGATGCAATGACGGTGCTGTTCTTCAGTGTTGCAGTCTCCGTTTCCTGACGAATCCCTGACGCACTCGAACGGAGACGCCCGGTCTCGTCGGCCATGTTTCGCCTGCGGTTCTCGCCGGTCACACCGGAATGCCCTCGCGGTCGATCTCGGCGATGAGAAGGCGTTCGCGCGCGCGGAGTTCGTCGAACCGCTCCGCGCTGAGGATCAAGGGGGATATGAGCACGTCGATGGCGGTGAGGATATCGCCGACAATGGCGTCGACGACGCGGCCGTCGGCCGACGTAAGCTGGTCCACGACCACGAGAAGGTCCGCGTCCGAGTCTTCGGTTGCCTCGCCGCGGGCCTGCGACCCGAAGAGGACAAGCCGCACGAGCCGCGGGCGGAAGCACGCCCGCGCCCGGGATGAGAATTCTGCGATCGCGGCTCGCGTCGCGGGTCGCTGGATCATCCAGGTGATGGTAGCACGCCCTTCTTCGCACACCTTGCGACCGACGTTTCAGCACTGTTGCCCTGTCAGAACACGAGTTCGAGCACCGACACGGTGCCCGACACCTCGTTGACCGTGTCAATAAACAGACGGCTGGGCCACGCGGAGATCCTGTCGCAGACAACTTCGGCGGCTTCAAGCTCGCCTCGCGCGCACTCAGAACCTGACGAAACCCTGACGATCCGCTGAGACTTCTTCGGCTGCCGAGCGCATCGTTGTGACCGTTGCCGTGCAACAGGAGGACGTTATGAAGAAGTCGATCGCGTGGGTCGCGCTCGTCGCAGACGCGTTGGCGCTGGAGAGCTCGCCGCGCGCGGCGGTTCGATTACTGATTCCCTCGCAGGATCCCGGCCCCCCATTCTACGCATCCATCGATCGGCCGCCGGGCGGTCAGATCTACCAGGATGGTGTCTGGGCGGCAATCCCGTTTCTCCGCGACACCGCCTGCGTTGAGCCGGACTCCAATCTGATCGTCGCGTTCGATCTCAGGGCGTTCGGCTGCTCTCTTACCGTCAACGGATTCGCGATCTACAAGAACGGTCCGCCGCCAATCGATCCGGTCCCCGTCTATGCACTGCTCATGGGCAATGGTGCGGTTCCGATCTGGTTCGTCCGGTGGTCGGAGCTGCAGGCTGCCATTGCAGATGGCGAGCTCACGATCGGTGAGCTGGCGGCATTGCGGTCGCTGCTGATCGGCTCGGCGTCGTTTTTCGAGTTCGTGAACCAGATCGGCATCCTGCGTCCACAGGGTCCCGGCAACGGCAAGATCGAGATCGCGTCATCGGGCACGCTGAACGACGGTCGTGAGTTCCAGTTCTCGGTCAGAGAAATGGGTGTGGATCAGATCAGCACGCTGCGGCACGTGAGGATCGAGTTCCGGTGACCTAACCCCAGAGATCGCTTGAGATCGGTCTCTGACGGTTTGTAGGGCGGGGCTTTCAAGCCCCGCCTGCGGGGCGCGGTCTGAAGACCGCACTCTACAGACCGTTCGAACTCAAGTGAACTCCGGTGTAAATGGCCCGTCCCGTTTCACATAAATGTTCATGGGTGAAGAGCGCCGCAGGCCCTGTAAGACGAACCGCGGAAGCCGGCGACGCCTGCGGGAACGTCAGGTATCGTCTGCCCGCGATGATCCTGCGCCCGGTCCGATTCAAAATGGCGGACCCGCTGGGAAAATGGGAAAAGGGATGAGGAATCGGCAAGCCTCCACACCTTCATCTCGCATTTGCCACTCCCATTTCCCATCAGGCCGGTATTCTTCAGCGGCCGGCTACCCCCTTGGATTGTCGAAGACGATCTCTCGCGCCTAGAACCCGTGCGGTCTCGGTCGTCTCCGGGAGAGGCGTCGTGGCAAACGAGGAAAGCGATGCCTGTGGCAGGTTTCTCGGTGTCCTTCGCCAGACCTCCGACGCCGCACAGCTTTTCCACCGCGCGTGGCGTGAGCTCGCCGACGGGCCTGTCGAGCCGCGGTCGTGGAGCGTTGTTGCCAGTATCTGTTCGAACTCGTGGAGCTTCGTTGGACTCGAGGAAATGCTCGCGCCCGCCTGCGCTCGTCACTTTCCAGTAGAACGGCTCGCCTTTCGGCGTCGCCGGCAGTCGATGCATCGTACCCGCCGGCAGCGGATTGGGCACGGCCAAGTCCGGTAGGGGAAACACAAGGTACGATTTCCCCTGTTCATCTTGATCGACGACGTAGACATACGTGGGTTTCGACGTCTCGACGGTAACGAACAGCCGATCTCCTGGCGCCAGTCGATCGCCGCGCCGAAGCTGCTCGCCTCGTCCGCCTCTCATCGCGTGGAATTTGACGCTGATGTCGTACGACGCGGAATCGACGAGAACGATGTCGGCGCCGCTCTTCGTCGCGACGGGTGCGGCTGCGCGCCCATCGTCGACGTGTGGGCTCGACGTCTTGGCCCACCGGACGGCTCCTGCGGCGGTCGTCACCAACAAGACCGAAGCGGCAGCAGCCCGCCAGCGGCGACCCGGTGGCCTCGAGTCGATCGTCGAAACACGATCCGTCGATTCCCGGTGCGAAAATTCGAGCGACCCACCCGAGCTCATCGGCGAGCGCACCCGCAGTCTGATATCGCTCGTTCGAATCGTAAGCGAGCGCACGCTCGACGACGCGGATGAACGCGTCGGGCAGATTCGGACGCGCATCGCGCAGGCGACGACGATCGCGTCGTGCGTGTGCGCGGCTGATGTCGTCCTTCGTGTTTCCCTCAACCGGATACGAACCGGATATGAGGTGATACAGCAACACCCCGAGGCTGTAGACGTCCGACACGGCGGACGGACGACCTCCCTCGAACAATTCGGGTGCGAGATATGCGGGTGTGCCTGCCAGGTTGTCGCGCCGGCCCGGCTGCGTGATCGCGACATCAGCGCTCGCGCCGAAGTCCATGAGCACAATGCGGCCGCCTTCTTCGCGCATGACGTTGGCGCATTTGATGTCGCGGTGCAGGAGGCCGGCGCTGTGCACCGCGGCGAGCGCGTGACAGAGATCGATCCCGATCGCCGCCGCTTCGCGCGCGCCAAAGGGGCCCTGCGTCGTCAGGAGATCCTCGAGTGTGCGTCCTTGGCTGAACTCCATCCAGATGCCGACGCGGTTGTCGGTTGAGTCGGCTCCGTACACGGTCACCACATTCGGGTCTCAGGTTCGTGGGCGCGACAAGCACGGGTTGCTCGAGCGCCGCGTCGGATGGCAGCTCAGTCGCTAGCGGACCGTCGGGGTTCTGCCCCACCAGAAGCGCAACTGCCGCTGGGGCCAGGATCGTCGAGCGCTTCACAGTGCTCCGGCGAGCGGCCAATCGGTGGTGCGAAGGGACGGTTTGGGTATGTGGATTCATGGTTTGCCCTCGCGCGGCCGATTCCGGCGCTCGAGTGCGAGTCTCTGAACATCACGACATCGCGGCCCCGTAAGAGCGCGTTGGCGCGCGTTGCTCGTCACCGGCAAGGCCGGCGCAACAAGCGAGCAGCGACAGGCCGTGACCGTGGTGAGGCGCCCATGACCGTACAAGAGTCCTTCCGGACCCGCGCGCCTCCCCATCACGAGCTGTTCCAGCGATGCCGGCCATACTCTGCCTGTGAACACCTGCCGAGAACGGTGACAGCGACGGAACCACGATCACCGTCTCCAGATGAATGGACCGACCGCGCTAAGGGGGTTGCCATGTCGCCTATCCTCCGCCACCACAGGCGGCGTGCACGACGGATGGTACTGGCGTCTGCGGAATCATGACGTCCGACCTGTCCAACTCGATCGTCAGCACCACGTTCAATGTGCTCAGCGTCGTTGCGGGCCCGGCGTTGTATGACGCTACTCGCAATCACGACGTCGATGGGGGAACGGACGGAACCACCGTTACGGTCAGGAGACGGTGAACGTTCATTTCGCGGATCAGGATAGAAGTGCCACGCCCGAAGATCGGGTTCGCGTTCCTCATCAGTTCCCGCAAAGAAGGGAGCACTGTTCTGTGCCGCACTCGAAGAGAAGATAAGTGGGTGGCCGCGCTCTCCGCCGACCCGGACGCGGCGCTATAATACCGGCGCTCAATGCGAGCTCCGGTCCATGCGATTCGGTCCCGGCGCGCATATCGGCCCTTTCGAGATTCTGGCGCAGGTGGGCGCGGGCGGGATGGGCGAAGTCTACCGCGCGCGTGACATTCGCCTCGATCGCATCGTCGCGCTCAAGTTCCTCGCTTCCGATGCACTGACAGCAGAACGCGTCGAGCGCTTCAAACGCGAGGCGCGCGCGGTCTCGCGTCTGACGCATCCGAATATCTGCGCCCTGTATGACATCGGCGAACAGAACGGTTCGACGTTCCTCGTCATGGAGTACATCCACGGGAGACGCTCGCCGACCGCGTGGAGCGCGGCCGGCTCCGACTCGATGAGGTCGTTCGAATCGGCATTCAGATCGCGGATGCATTGGATGCTGCACATCGGGAAGGCGTTGTGCATCGCGACCTCAAGCCTGGAAACATCATCCTCACGCGTGATGGCGTGAAGCTCCTGGACTTCGGCCTCGCGAAGCTTCGACCTGCGAACGAGGATCAGGAAGGCGAAGCGCTTACAGCGAGCATGCCCGTCTCAGAGGAGCAGGTCGTCGTTGGCACGCTCCCCTACATGTCGCCAGAACAGTTGGAGGGACGACCGGTTGATGCGCGGACCGACATCTTCGCGCTGGGAGCCGTCCTATACGAAATGGTCGCCGGAAAGCGGCCCTTTCGTGGCAACAGCCGAGCGAGCACGATCGCCGCAATCCTCAACGAAACTCCGGCGCCCCTTCAGAACCACGAGCCATCGACGCCTCTCAACCTCCAGCGCTTGATCGGAAGGTGTCTCGAGAAAGATCGCGGACACCGGTGGCAAAGCGCAGGCGATCTCGCGGCGGCGCTGAGGTGGATTGCTGAAGACAGCCCGCGCAGTGGATTATCCGGCCGGGCTCCTCTGAGAAATCAGCGTTCCATCATGGTGTGGAGTTCGATAGCAGTTCTCGCCGCAGCCGCTGCGGTTGCTGCGACCATGGCGATCACGCGCACTGCGGCTGCCGTCGCGACATACACGCCGGTCACCTTCCGTCGTGGCGCTGTGTCCGGAGCGCGGTTCACACCCGACGGCCAGAATGTGGTGTACAGCGCGAGCTGGGAGGGAGCGCCGTACGATGTGTTTCTCGCTCGCGAGGGAAGCGCCGACGCCCGTTCGCTTGGGTTGACCGATGGACGAATACTATCGATTTCACCAGTGAGCGATCTGGCAGTCCTCTTTGGGCCGCAGAACATCACCGATGTATTCGGACAGCCAGTGCTCACCCGCATCCCACTCGCCGGCGGAACCCGTCGCGATCTCCTAGAGGGCGTAATCGAGGCGGACTGGATTCCAAATACGGACGAACTCGCTGTCGTCCGCGTCGGCCAGACCGACGGAAGAGCCGTCGTCGAGTTTCCTGCCGGAACGAAGGTGTACGAAGCCAGTGCTGTGTGGTCTCTGCGGGTATCTCCAGATGGCCGGCGCGTCGCCTTTTTCGAGGGTCCGACGAGGTTAGCACGGGCGCCCGGGGGAATGGTTACCGTGATCGACCGCGGTGGCACGCGATCTACGTTGACCAGAGGCTGGTTCGGGTTCGGTCTGGCCTGGAGCCCTTCGGGATCCGAAATCTGGTTTTCAGCAACACACGGAGGCCGTGCGCCTTCACTCTGGGCGGTCTCACTCTCTGGCAAAGAGCGTCCGATTCAGGCGACGCCCGAGTGGCTCGTGCTACACGACGTCTTCCATGACGGCAGAGTCCTCCTGGCGAGCAATTCTATCCAGTCCGGAATCAGCTGCCAGCCCGCAGGAGAAACCCAGGAGCGGGATCTCACCTGGTTGGGTGGCGCGGCCGTGAGAGACATGTCACCCGACGGACGAATGGTGATTTTCGCCGAGCGTCTGTTCGGAGCCGCTGGAGGGATTCCCGTAGCATTCCGTCGCGGATTAGATGGATCTCCTGCGATTCGGCTCGGTGTCGGAGATCCAATCGCGCTGTCACCGGACCGCAAATGGGTCCTCACGCAAGTTCGAGATCAGTGGGTGCTGCTCCCGACGGGCGCCGGCGCGATCAGGAGCCTCCCGAAGGGGCCGCTTAGGAAGATATCGACGGGGGCCTGGTTGGCCGACGGCCATCGGATCGCGTTTACCGGGTCGGAGCGAGAGCAAGGGGGCGCCTGGCGGATCTACGTGCAAGACGTCGATGATGGATCCGTACGAGCCCTGACGCCAGAAGGGGTATCTCTCGCGCCGCAAGCTGGCTACGTGGCCGGTTCGGTGCTCGGGCTGTCCGCCAGCGGCTGGTCGCTGTACCCCGTCGACGGAGGGCATGCCCGCCCCGTCCCGGCACTCAAACCACAGGATGACCCGGTGAGGCTGAGCGCTGACGCGCAATCGGTTTATGCGATTACCAGCGGCGAAATGCCATCAAGCACGTCACGCGAGGTCTTTCGCATCGAACTTGCGACCGGCGTCAGGACAGTCTGGAAGACACTGACGCCTGCCGATCCCGTCGGGCTGGATAGGATCGGTCCGGTCGTCATGACCTCCGACGACCGTTCGTACTGCTACACCTACCTGCGGCGGCTCGGGACTTTGTTCGTCGTCGACGGACTCAAATAGTCGTTCGAGACGATCAAAAGCTTTCTACGACGATGCGTTTCCCCTGAACCGTTCCGTTGAACGAGACAATCAGATTCCCGTTCAGATCAAAGATGTCCGACGTGAAGGGGCCGCTGAAGGTCTGTGAGTCTTCACCCAGGCTCCCTCGGGCTCGAACCTTGTACGTCCCGATCTGCGAGCCGTCTGGCGCGTACTCGTGACCGACGAACGTCACGGCAAATTCTCGATTGCCTGTCCTCACCCATTCGCCGTATCCCGGGCTCTCGCTCGGGGCGCACGCATTGGCAACCACTCCCCCGTCGGCGGTGATCAGCGAAGGAGCCGTACACAGGACAGAGCCGTCGAGCTCGATCGTCACGTTCCAGGCGCCTCTGAGATTCTGCGGACTCGAGCCGGACGCGGTAAATCCGACAGAGAGAAGGGTCGCAATTACTCCGCACACGGCGAGAGACGTTGAACG
>Ga0114129_10012777_pt1 | contig 11952 bp, 12 predicted proteins | sample RhiMetdeltSRZDD1_FD_80071 | JGI IMG/M metagenome (GOLD analysis project Ga0114129, IMG submission 80071) | Populus rhizosphere microbial communities from Tennessee, USA - Rhizosphere MetaG P. deltoides SRZDD1 (version 2) (version 2) | ecosystem: Host-associated > Plants > Roots > Rhizosphere >... | reverse complement strand
CCGACGGCTTCGTGGGGACTGATGGTGTCGACGGGCCGCGACGTGCTGCTGGTGGCGCCGCACGTGGCGACGGTGCCGGGGCTCGCGATCATGCTCGCCGTGCTCGCGTTCAATCTGGTGGGCGACGGCCTGCGCGACGCGCTCGATCCGCGGCTGCGCGGCAGCGCGTAGACGCACGGCGGCGTATACTCCGCTCGCGATTGCCGAAGGAGGCTCCCGATGCTCATTCTGCGCGGCGGCACTCTGATCGATGGCACCGGGCGCGCCCCGGTGCGCGACGCGACGATCGTCATCGAGGACGGTCGCGTGGAGACGGTGACGACGGGCGCGGCGGCCACGTGGCCGTCGAGCGCCGAAGTGATCGACGTCGGCGGCATGACCGTCCTGCCCGGACTCATCGATTGCCACGATCACCTGGCGTTCCACGGCTACGAGCTGGCGAGCCGCTGGGAGCTCAACGAGGCGGGCAGCACGCGGCATCTGCGCACGGCGCGCGTCATCGAGCGCACGCTCGGCATGGGCTATACCGCGATCCGCGACGCCGGCGGCCTCGACGCCGGCTTCGTCGCGGCGATCGACGAGGGACTGCTCCGCGGACCGCGGTTGTTGAGCGCGATCGCGATCATCTCGCCCATCGGCGGGATCGGCGACCGCATCAGCCCGTCGGGTCATGAGTGTCTCGTCCCCGCCGACCCCACGCTGCCGCGCAGCGTCGCCAACGGCGTCGAGGATGTCCGTCGCGTCGTCCGGCTGATGATTCGAGCCGGCGCGGCGGTGATCAAGTGCGCGACCACCGGCGGCGCCAGCTCCCGCGCTGGCCATGGGCCGAAGGATCCGGCGTTCGACGCGGACGAGATGCGCGCCCTGGTGGATGAAGCGCACGCGCAGGGCCGCAAAGTCATGTGCCACGCGCTCGGCGGGTCGGGGCTGCGGCTGGCGCTCGAGGCAGGCGTGGATTCCATCGAGCACGGCTGCTACCTCGATGAGGATCCCGAGCTCATTCCCATGATGGCCGAGCGGCGCACGTTCTTCGTGCCCACGCTGACCGTGTACACGTATCACAGCGAGTCGAAGGCGCCGCACGTCCGTGAACGCTCGCGCGCGCTGCGCGAGCATCACTTCGCCAGCATTCAACGGGCGCTGGCGGCCGGTGTGCGCGTCGTGGCCGGCACCGACGCCGGCGGTCACGGACATCCACCGAACGCGGCGGAGCTCGAGCATCTCGTGGCGGCCGGACTGACGCCGATGCAGGCGATCCAGGCAGCGACCAGCATCGCCGCCGAGTGCCTCGGGCTCGAGCGGGAGATCGGAACGGTCGAGAAGGCCAAGCGCGCCGACCTCGTCGTCGTCGCGGGCGATCCGCTCGCCGACGTTCGGATTCTCCAGGCCGAGGACCGCATCCGGCTCGTGGTGAAGGACGGCGCGGTCGCCGTCCGGCGGTGACGATGACCGAGCGCGAGGCGCTGGCCGTTCTGCGCGGCGACGATCCCGCGCGTGCCGCTCGCGCGGCAAACGCGCTGTGGCAGATGTGGCATCAGTCGGGACGGAGCGAGCTCGATGCCCTGCTTCTGCGAGGCATCGAGGCGATGCAGAGCGGACGTCTGGAAGAGGCCGACGGCGTCTTCACGCGGCTGATCGACGCGGCGCCGGAGTTCGCCGAGGGCTGGAACAAGCGCGCGACGGTCCGTTACATGGCGAAGGACTATGCCGGCTCGATCGCCGACTGCCGCGAGACGCTCGCGCGCAACCCGAATCACTTCGGCGCGTTGTCCGGCCAGGGCCTCTGTCACATGGCGCTCGGGGAGTACCGCGAGGCGGCGGGCCTGTTCCGCCGCACGCTGGCCGTGCATCCGCATCTCGACAGCGGGCGCGCGAATCTTCGGACGGCGGTCAACGAGCTGGTGAAGTGGAACTGATTCGCGGCTGACGGCAGTCGCGCTACGCGCCGCCCGATTCCGCCGCCGCGAGCCTTCGGATCGCGGTGATCTCGCCGGGTCGCATGTTTCGGTCCTCGCATTTCCACGCGGCAACGGCAGGCAGCACCGCGCGAACCGGCGGCAAATCGAAATGGCTGAGGAACTCGCGCACAAAGGTCTCGCGGACAGTCGTGAGCGTGCCCGCATCGGGCAGCTCGGCCGCCACGAGCACGAGCCACGTCGCGGCGACGTCGACGGCGCCGGCACCACTCCGCGCGTTCGTCCAGTCGATCAGCACAGGACCACGGCTCGAGAGGATGACGTTGAGCGGGTGAAGATCCAGATGGACGACGCAGCCGGCACCGTCGAGGAATCGCTCGAGCCACTCTGGTGCGGGGATTTCGTGAAGCCTGCGATGAAGACGGGCGAGCGTCGCGGCGTGAGTCCGCGCCGACGACACGTCGCCAGCGAGCACGTCGAGCATCGTCCGGCCGTCGACGCGCTCCATGACCAGCTCGGTGCCGCCGGCGGTCACATCCTCGACACGCGGCGCAGGGAAGCCGTGCGCGCCCGCGTACTGCATCACTCTCGCCTCGCGCTCCATCGACCGGCCGCGACGCGAGCGGCGAACGACCAGATCGGGACCGTACGCGAAGATGTCGGCGTCGCGGCCGGAGGCGATCAGAGGACCGAGCTCACGCATTGCGTGTAGCATAGCCGGCCATGGAGTTCGGATTCAGCCCCGCCGAGCAAGCGTTCGCCGAAGAGGTGCGCGCGTTTCTCCGCGCCAATCCGCTCGACCGGTTTGCGCTCGACGGCATGGACGCGGGCTACGGCTCCGGCGCGCATTCGCGCGCATTCATGAAAGCGCTGGGCGAGCGCGGCTGGATCAGCATGTGTTGGCCCGAGGCGTTCGGCGGGCAGACAAAGCCGATGTTCTTCAAGCTCGTGCTGTTCGAGGAGCTCGCGCTCGCCGGCGCGCCGTTCGGGCCGCTCGCCGGCTCATGGCAGACGGCGGACGCCATCATCGACTACGGCAGCGAGCGATTGCGCCGCGACGTTTTGCCCGCCGTCGCGCGCGGCGAGGCGACGTTCTGGCAGGGCTACAGCGAGCCCGATGCCGGCTCGGACCTGCTCGCGCTCAAGACCGAGGCGCGGCGCGACGGCAATGATTACGTGATCCGAGGCCACAAGATCTGGTCGAGTCACGCCGGGATCGCGACGCACGGCCTGGTGTTCACGCGAACCAGCCGCGAGGCGCGGCGCAGCCGCGGCTTCAGCATGTTCGTGGTGCCGAACAGCACTCCCGGAATGGACATTCGGCCTATTCGCAGTCTCACCGGCGGCGTCTACCACTACGAAGTGTTTCTCGACGACGTGCGCGTGCCCGAGGAGCTTCGGCTCGGCCCCGAGGGCGAAGGCTTCCAGGCGCTCCTCAACGGTCTCGACTCCGATCGATTCTGGGGTCGCTTTTACAAGGCGCCCGCGCTCGAGCGGGTGCTGCGGCGACTCGTCGACCACGCGAACGCGACTGGCGCGAGCCGAGACGCGGGCGTGCGGCGACGCATGGCGTCGATGGCTGCCGAGATCGCGGCGCTTCGCTTCCTCTTCTATCGCGCGGCGTGCCTGCTGCGCGACGGCGCACCGATCACGTACGAAACCGCGGTCGCGAAAGTCTACGCCGACGAGCTCGGACAGAAGCTGGCGCGGCTCGGCATGGATCTGCTCGGGCCGTGGGCGCCGCTGCGGGCGGGCTCGCGCGAGGCGCCGCTGGGCGGCGACATCTCGCACGCGTACTTGACCAGCCTGGGACATACGATCGCCGGCGGTACCGCCGAGGTCCTGCGCACCACCGTCGCCGTGCGCGGGCTCGGGCTGCCCGCGGAGCCGCGCCGAGCCTGACATGGACTTCCGTCCGTCGTCCGCGCAGCAGCTGCTGATCTCCACGGCGCGCGAGTTTCTACGCAAAGAATGTCCGCCTGAGCGCGCGCAGCAGATCGCACTCGATCCCCTCGGCTTCGACGAGGCGCTCTGGCGGCGCATGGCCGAGCTCGGCTGGCAGGGACTTCTCGTTCCGGCCGATCTCGGCGGCAGCGACGGATCGTTGCTCGATGTCATCTTGCTGATGGAAGAGATGGGACGCGTCGGCGCGCCCGGACCATTTGTGCCGAGCGCTGTCGTGGCGACCTCGCTGCTGCTTGCTGCAGGTAGCGCCGATCAGAAAAAGCGCTGGCTGCCCACGATGGCAGCCGGCGAGCGAATCGTCAGCGTTGCGCTCGCTGAGACGGGCAATACGCTCGAAATCGACCGGCATGGGCGCTTGAACGGCCGTGCGCTGTTTGTCGAAGCGGCTCACGTCGCCGACGCGCTCATCGTTGCCGCTCGCGACGACGGCGCGCGGCGTCTTGCGCTCCTGCCGGCCGATCGGCCGGGCGTCACACGACAGCCGCAGGAGACCATCGGGCCGGAGAAGTTGTTCGAAGTCACATGCGACGCCGTCTCGCTGACCGCGGCGGACATCCTCGATCGGCAAGACGCTGGCTTCGAAGCGTTCCAGGTCGGCGCGCTCGCGCGAACGGCGGAGATGGTCGGCGCCGCACAGCGCGTGCTCGAGCTGGCCGTCGAGCACGCGAAGACGCGGGTGCAAGGCGGACGACCGATCGGCGGCCACCAGGCGATCCAGCACGCGTGCGCCGATCTGGTGCGCGACGTCGATGCCTCGCGCGGCCTGCTCTATGCCGCCGCGTGGAAGGCCAGCGAAGGCGAGCCGGCGGCCGCGGACATCGCGATGGCGAAAGCGTACGCGAGCGAGGCGTGCCTCGCCGTCGCACGACGCGGGCACCAGATCTTCGGCGCGATCGGCTATTGCGAGGAGCATCCGCTGCATTTGCTGCACAAACGCATCCTCGCCGCCAGCGTAGACTGCGGCGACGTCGCCCAGCACCTCGAGCATGTCGCGCACGCCATCGGGCTGAACGCATGAAGCTCAGCGTCGAGTTTCCGAGCGTGGCCTACCGCGAAGGGCCCGCGGCGGTTACTCGGATGGCGCGGGCCATCGAGCAAATCGGCTATGACCATATCGACGTCTTCGACCACGTCGTCATGGGCTGGCCGATCGCCGGTAGGCCGCCGGGGCCCTACACGGCGACGATGCCGATCCTCGAAGCCCTGATGGCGCTGTCGTACTTGGCGGCCGTGACGACGCGCGTGACGCTCGGCACCGAAGTGCTCGTGCTCCCGCAGCGTCACCCAACGCTCGTGGCAAAGCAGGTCAGCACGCTCGACACACTGTCCGGCGGGCGCGTGCGCTTGGGCGTCGGCGTCGGCTGGCAGGAATCCGAGTACGAGGCACTCGGCGAAGAATTCGGGACGCGCGGCGCCCGCATGGACGAGGCGATCGCGCTGCTGCGCGCGTGGTGGAGCGAGCCGCAGGTGGATTTCGCGGGTCCGCGCTATCCCGTGACCGCGATGGCGATGGAGCCGAAGCCCCCGCAGGGACGTCGGCTACCGATCTGGATCGGCGGAATGTCGGAGCCGGCGTTTCGGCGCGTCGGGCGTCTGGGCGACGGGTGGCTCGCGAGTCGCGTCACCGACGCGGCCAGCGCGCGCACGGCGCTCGACGCGATTCGTCGCCACGCCGAGGCGGCCGGCCGCGACCCGGCGACGATCGGACTGCAGAGCATGGTGGCCCCGCCGCCGCGCGACGCCGAGCGCAAGCGGTTTTACGCCGAGCACGATCGCGTCGTGGCGCGAGTCGCGGAGATTCAGTCGATGGGCTTCGGCTGGGCGGCTGTCAACGCGACCGCGATCTTTCAGGCCGGCGCGCGGTCGGTCGACGCGATGCTCGATGCGCTCGCGGCGCTGCACGGAAAGATCCGCGCGGCAATCGGGTAGCGCGTTCTAAACGGCCAGATACCCTCCGTCGACCACGAGCTCGGTGCCGGTGATGTAGGACGCCTCGTCGGAGGCCAGGAACAACACGGCGTGCGCCACCTCCTCGACGCGCCCCTCGCGCTTCATCGGGACGGCGGCAAGCATCTTTGCGCGCCACGTCGGATCGGCGGACGTCTTCGACGTCCGCATCGGCGGCATGAAGCCCGGATGCACCGAATTCACGCGAATGCCGTCAGGCGCGAACTGCACGGCCGCGGTCTTCGTCATGATGCGCACCGCGCCCTTCGAGGCGTTGTACGCCATGTGCACGCCGTCCTGACCCACGAAGCCCGAGATGGAGGAGATATTGACGATCGCGCCGCCGCCCGCCTGCTTCATGAGCGGAATCACGTGCTTCATGCCGAGGAAGACGCCCTTGGCATTGATGCTCATCACCTTGTCCCACGCGACGCTGCTCAGCATGTCCGAATCGTAGGTGCCGCTGATCCCCGCGTTGTTGACGAGCACGTCGAGCTTGCCGAACGCGCTCACTGCCGCCTTCACCGCCGCGTCCCACTCCGTCTCGCTCGTCACGTCGAGCTTGACGAACCGCGCGGCGCCGCCGATCTTGTCGGCGACCTGTTTGCCCTCCGCCGACAGCACGTCCGCGACGATGACCTTGGCGCCCTCGCGCGCGAAGATCTCCGCCTCGCTCCGTCCCATACCGCTGGCGGCGCCCGACACGAGCGCGACTTTTCCGGCGAGCCTCATCGTGCCCTCTCCTTCTTCGCCGACGGCGGCGTGCTGAGCGGCAGCTGCGAGCGGCCGGCAGACGTGCCGCCGTTGACGCCGATGACCTCGCCCGTCATGTACTCCGCGTAGGGCGAGGCGAGAAACAGCGCGGCGTTGGCGATGTCCTTCGGCGTGCCCTGCCGGCCCCACGGGATGCCCTTGGTGAGCGTCGTCACGTACTCGTCGGTGAGCGGCGACATCTCGCTGTCGACGCGCACGAAGCCCGGCGCAATGCAGTTGACGTTGATCTTCGACTTCGCGAGCTCTAGCGCCAGAACCTTGGTGAACATCACGACGGCCGCCTTCGAGGCGCAGTAGTGCGCGGCGCCCGGCCGCCCGCTCGCATACGCGCCCGACGAGATCGTGATGATCTTGCCGCGCGTGCCGGAGGCGACCATGGAACGCGCGGCAGCCCGGCACGTGAGGAACACGCCGCGGACGTTCGTCTCCATCACGCGGTCCCACTCCTCGACGTCCATGTTGACGACAGGCGTGTTGGGATAGATGCCGGCGTTGGCGATGAGGACGCCGAGCGGGCCGAGCTGCTTTTCTGCCGCGCTCACGAACGCCCCGACCGAGGCCTCGTCGCGCACGTCAACGACCTGGGAGAAGACGCGATCGCCAAGCGCGGACGCCGCGCGCTTGAGCGGCGCTTCGCGCAGGTCGCCCAGCGCCACGCGCGCCCCCGCAGCGTGGAACGCCTCGGCGATGCCCTGGCCGATCCCGGCGCCCGCGCCGGTGACGGCAACGACGGTGTTGGTGAAGTCGAGCGCGGGGCTCAATGCACGCTCCCGCCGCCATCGACGAGCAGCGTCTGGCCCGACATGAACGCGCTGTCGTCGGAGACCAGGTAGACGAGCGTCCCCACGAGATCCTCGGGAAGCTCGACACGCTTGAGCATGCGCGACTCGACGTTGACGCGCTTACGCTCCTCGGAGATGTTCTTCTCGTTCTCGCCGGACAGCGTGAAGCCCGGTGCCAGCGCGTTGACGCGGATGCCGTGCGGGCCCAGCTCGCGCGCGAGCGAGCGCGTGAACCCCACCACGCCGCCCTTGGACGTCGTGTAGTGGATGTAGTCCGGCACGCCTTTGAAGAACGTGCTGGACGAGATGTTGACGATGACGCCCGTGCCCTGCGCCTTCATCGTCGGGAACACCGCGCGCGCGCAGAGGAACAGCCCGCGGAGGTTCACCGCCATCACCGCATCCCACTCCTCGACGGGAATCTCCATGAACGGGCGCCGCTTGAGGTTGCCGTAGAGCGCGGCGTTGTTGACCAGGGCGTCGATCCGTCCGAAGCGCGCGAGCGTTTCGGTGGCCAGCCGCTGCGTGTCGCTCTCGCGCGAGACGTCGCACGTGACGGCCAGGGCCTGGCCGCCGCGCGTCTCGATCTCCGTGACGACCGGCTTGCAATCCAGTACGTCCGCGGCGACCACGCGCGCGCCCTCGGCGGCGAGGCCGACACAGTATGCGCGCCCGATGCCTCGCGCGCCGCCGGTGACGATGACGACCTTATCTGAAAGGCGCATGGCGTCCTCCTACTTGCGCTTGCCGGCGCCGCTCTGCTGCACGTGCCAGCGCGCGACCTCTTCGCACGTCGTGAACCACACGCCCTTCTGCTTGCGCATGAACTTCACGAGATCCTCGAGCAGCTGCACGCGCGAGGCCCGCCCGCTGATGAACGGATGACACGTCAGCACGAAGCAGGCGTTCTCCTTGTGCATGGCGGTGAACTCGGTGGACCAGAGGTTGAACACCCGCGCAGGATCGGCGATGACGTTGCCCGCGCCGTAGACGTGACGGAACAGCGGCGCGTCGTCCATGATCCATTGCACCGGCACCTCGGTCAGCGGCCCCTCCGGCGTATCGACGTCATACGGGACGTCGTTGCCCATCAGCGAGCTGTCGTACAGAAAGCCGTTGCGCTTGAGCAGCGCCGGCGTCCACACGTTGACGTCCCACGACGGTGAGCGATAGCCGGCCGGCTTCACGCCGAGCTGGTCCTTCAGGATGGCGAGCTGCTCGGCCATCACGCGCTTTTCCTGCATCTCGTCGAGCATGCCGACGGCCTCGTGCACGTTGCCGTGGGCGCCGATCTCGTGGCCGGCGTCGCGGATGCGCTTGCACGGCGCCAGATGATTCACGACCGTCCAGCCCGGGATATAGAAGCTCGCCTTCAGCTTGAGGCGATCGAGCAGGCGGAGGATCCGGTCGACGCCCACGCGTGGCCCGAAGCGGCGCTCCTCGAGATCGCCGAGACTGCGCTTGGCCTTTTCGGGCTCACGGAAGAGGAAGCCGGATTCCGCGTCGACGTCGAACGACAGTACCGCCGCAGACTGGTTGCGCTTGGGCCACTGGTAACGCATGGGCGGGAGGTTATACTCGTCCGCACTTCACGGCAACCGCAGTGCCTGCGAAGGAGGCGACATGACACTCTCGCGGCGCGATTTCGTGACTTCGAGCGCGGCGGCGGCGACGGCTGCGGTCGTCGGTCTGCGGCCGCGGAGCGTCGCCGCGCAGACGCCCAAGAAGGGCGGCACGCTGCGCGTCGGGTTCTATATCGAGGCGGCGACCATGGATCCGCACCTGTCGGGCAGCAAGGTGGACCGGCAGGTCTATCACAACATCTACGAGCCGCTCGTGACGCTGGACGTCAAGCTCGGCATCAAGCCGGGGCTCGCGGAATCGTGGACACAGCCCGATCCGAAGACGCTCGTCTTCAAGCTGCGTCGCGGCGTGAAGTTCCACGACGGCACCGACTTCAATGCCGAGGCCGCGCAGTTCAACTTCGACCGGATGAAGACGGAGCCGAAGTCGATCCGGAAGGGCGAAGTCGCCAACATCGGGAGCGTCGAGGCCGTCGACGCGTACACGATCAAGTTGAATCTGAAGAAGGCCGACGCGAGCCTGCTCGCCACGCTCACCGACCGCGCGGGCATGATGATCTCGCCGAAGGTCGTGCAGGAGCGCGGCGTGGAGCTCGGCCGCAACGCCAAGGGCGCCGGCACCGGGCCGTTCGAGTTCGTGGAGTGGATCAAGGACGACCATCTGCTCATCAAGCGCAACGAGCAGTACTGGAGCAAGCAGGGCGGACCCTACCTCGATCGCGTGCGCTACCGGCCGATTCCCGACGACACGGTCAAGCTGCAGAGTCTGCAGAGCGGTGAGATCGACGTGATCGACTACGTGCAGCCGCGCGACGTGGCGGCCGTCAAGGCGGACAAGAACGTCACCGTGCTCGACGTGCCGTCGCTGGCGGCCTTCGCCTATCAGCTCAACTTCGGCCGCGCGCCGTTCAACGTGAAGGCAATCCGCCAGGCCGTGGCCTACGCCATCGACCTCGAGCAGATCGTCAAGGGCGTGTGGCTCAACGTCGGTTATCCCGCGAACGGGCCGATCCCACCGACATCCTGGGCGTACGACAAGTCGATTCCGCCTATCAAGCGCGATATCGCGAAGGCCAAGGCCAAGCTGGTGGAGGGCGGCAAGCCCGGCGGCTTCGAGTTCACGATGACGACGAACAACATTCCGATCAACGTGCAGGAGGCCGAGGTCATCCAGGCGCAGCTGCGCGAGGCCGGCATCACGATGAAGATCAAGCTCGTTGACGCGTCGACGCTGATCTCCGACGGCAACGCGAAGAACTTCGAGATGATCTCGTTCCAGTGGAGCGGACGCCCCGATCCCGACGGCAACATCTATCAGTTCTTCAGGACGACGCCGGGCACGTCGTTCAACTGGTCCGGCATCTCCAACGAAAAGCTCGACGCGCTGCTCGACCGTTCGCGCGAGGTCAGCAACCAGGCCGACCGCAAGAAGATCTTCAGCGACATCACGAAGATCCTGCAGGACGAGCTGCCGATGGTCTTCATCGTCCATCCGATCGAGCCCAAGGCATTCAGCCAACGTGTGCAGGGTTACGAGCCGGTTCCCGACGGCATGATGCGCTTCAAGGACGTGTGGCTGAAGTAATCGTTCGGCGGCTCCTCGCCACCGTCCCCGTTCTGCTGCTCGTCACGGCCGGGGTCTTTCTTCTCCTCCACCTCACGCCCGGCGATCCCGTCGACGCGATGATGGCGGAGTCCGCCGACGCCACCGCCAAGGAAAGCCTGCGGCGCGAGCTGGGCCTCGACCGCCCCATCGCCGTGCAATACGTGGCGTGGATGGGGCGATTGCTCCGCGGCGACCTCGGCCGCTCGATCCGCAACGGCGAGCCCGTGATCGAAAACGTCGGCCGCCGCATCCGGCCGAGCCTGGAGCTGGCGCTGCTCGCCATGACCATCGCCGTCCTCGTCGCGTTTCCCGTCGCCATCGCCTCCGCCGTCCGTCACAACACCGCCGTCGATCGGCTCGGGACCTCGTTCGCGCTGTTCGGGATCTGCCTGCCGAATTTCCTCCTCGCGCTGCTGCTCATCTTCGTATTCGGCGTGACGCTGCGATGGCTGCCGATCTCGGGCTATCTCGACCCGCTGGACGAAGGCTGGTCGGGCTTTCGCTCCCTGGTGCTGCCCGCCGTGACGCTGGGCTTAGCACTGGCTGCGGTGATCATGCGCACGCTGCGCTCGAGCTTGCTGGAGGCGCTCGGCGAGGACTACGTGCGAACGGCGCGCGCCAAGGGACTGTCGGAATCGGTCGTGATTCGCGGTCATGTGCTGCGAAACGCGCTGATCCCGGTCGTCACCGTGCTCGGCCTGCAGCTGGGCACGCTGATCGGCGGCGCCGTCATCACCGAATACATCTTCGCGCTGCCGGGCGTGGGCCGTCTCGTGGTCGATGCGGTGTTTGCACGCGACTATCCGCTGGTCCAGGGCGTGATTCTGCTCATCGCGATCGGTTTCATCGTGAGCAACCTGCTCGTCGACTTGCTCTATGGCTGGATTGATCCCCGAATCCGCGTTCGCTGAGCGCGCGCTGGCCGCGCGTACCGACACGGCGGTTCGCGATCGCCGCTGGGACGCGCTGCGGCGCGCCGTGCGCGCACGGCTGGCGCCCTTCGGCGCCGCCGTGCTCCTCACTGCGGTCCTCGTCGCGCTGGCGGCCCCGCTGCTGTCGCCGTACGATCCGCTCGCGCAGAATCTCGGCAACAGCCTGGCGCGGCCGGGGCGCGCGCACTGGCTCGGCACCGACAACGTCGGCCGCGATGTGCTGAGTCGCGTGATCTGGGGCACGCGCGTGTCGCTCGTGGCCGGTTTCGTCTCGATCGCGATCGCCGCGGCCGCGGGCGGCATGCTCGGCATGCTGGCGGGCTACGCGGGCGGCCGCTCCGACAGCGTGGTCATGCGGCTCATGGATGCCGTGCTGTCCTTTCCACCGCTCGTGCTGGCGCTGGCGCTCGGCGCGGTGCTCGGCGCAGGACTCGGCGGCGTGCTGAT
>Ga0114129_10012776_pt1 | contig 11953 bp, 9 predicted proteins | sample RhiMetdeltSRZDD1_FD_80071 | JGI IMG/M metagenome (GOLD analysis project Ga0114129, IMG submission 80071) | Populus rhizosphere microbial communities from Tennessee, USA - Rhizosphere MetaG P. deltoides SRZDD1 (version 2) (version 2) | ecosystem: Host-associated > Plants > Roots > Rhizosphere >... | reverse complement strand
GTGCAACTCATTGAAGGATTCGCTTTCGATCCAGGCATTTTGAAGCAAAGCAAGAGCATCGGCACGGGATGATTCAAGAAATACTTTTATTGGTTCTGGTTGCGGTGTGGAATCTTTGATGAGATTTGCTGATTGAAGTAAAGCCTGCAATACTTTTGTGGGTATCTTTGTTTGGGGAGGTTCAATACCCAAACGGAAGGCTGCCAGCAAAGTGGTCGCGTCATCCAAAATGGAATCATTCGCAAGGATCTCCTGTCCTTTTTCGCCGGGAGAGGCAGCGCGTCCCAAAGGAGAAGTTGAGGAGTTCTCTGTGCCTTCATCTTCTTTCTGTGTGGCTTCACTGACCTCGTCTGTCAGGTTAAGTGTTTGGCTGATCAGGCCTAGTAAATCATCAGGAATATAGGCAAATTCCTGTGGTCCTTTTTTTGTATCAAAAAACGCGCGTGCTAGAAGGCCGCGATAAAACAGGATTTCTGTTGCTGATTCAGGGTGAAGATATAACTTTTCGCGGTCGCGTTTCCCTGCGCCGGCCTCGCGGATATCGCCGTATTTACGCCTGAACATGGGCCAGGGGATTCGTCCGCCCGAGGTGACGAGGGCGTCAATGGCAGAATTCGCTTCAGGGGAGAGAGAATCGATTAACTCGCCGAGCAGACCCGGTTCGAGGAGAGAAACGGACAGTTCCTCCAGCGCTGCGTCACTATCAGTAGCATCCAGTTCAAGCCCCCATAATTCTGCAATGATGCGCAGATGACCGATATCATGTTTGAGGAGGGAATGAAAAAGGTCAGGCATAAATATGTAGGGTACACGATATGCCCTTCAGGCACGATGCATCGTGTCCTTACAATTTTACCCTCTCACAACTTTCAAAGCATTTGGCAATATTTCAAAACTAACTTTGCGAAGGTCTGTTCCAGGCCCGGTGAAAATCTCTCCGTCGGCATGGATATAAAGCGGGCGATCTGCCGAGAGGGTGAACTTTTTACATGAGCCCATGTGAACCTGTTTGAAGCGACCATGTGTACCTTTCATCACTTCAGGTACGATGCGGAACATCATTAGGCGGCTCACATTTGTGATCATCGCATAGTGCAGCAGCCCATCATCAATTTTTGCATCAGGGGCGATGAGAAAACCACCTCCTTCGCGCGGACCATTGCAGATGACAAGATAAATCACGCTTTGCTCCAATTTTTGGTCATCTGTTTCGATCTGCATCGCCATAGGATTATGATCCAAAATAATAGTTTGAATCACCGCAGTGAGATACATCAGGAAGCCGCGCAAGATGGGAAGTTTGTGGGAACGAATGGTAACGACCGCGCCAAAGCCCATGCCCAAGGTATTATCAAAATATTCCTTTCGGCCATTTTCATCGGTCATCAAGCCAAGATCAACTGTAGAGGCTTCGCCGTCCAATGCATGAGTGAGCGCCTCTGTTGGTTTTTGAGAGGTATTGATACCATGTGCAAAGTCATTTCCTGAACCAACGGGGACGACGCCAAGGACGGGACGTTTCTGTTCCGGAACTTTCATTAATCCATTGACAACTTCATGGATTGTTCCATCTCCTCCCATGGCAATGACCATGTCGTAGCCTTGTTCTCCGGCCTGTTGCGCCAGTTCAATAGCGTGACCCGGATAGACAGTGCCACTCCAATCCACACCTCCGTGTTGTACTGTGATCGAACGCAAGTCGCGCGCTACGCGCCAAGCATTTCCCATATCTGCCATGGGGTTCAGAATAATTTTGACTTTGCGATGCATGCTGGATTCTCCATTTATTAAGTGACAGTCACTTAAGGAGTGACTGTCACTTTCTCAACGATTATAACCCCCGCAAAATAAATCAGATGCTTTATTGACGTCCTATTTGATGCGTTGCCAACGGACCTGTGATACCATGGGCAACTTCAAATGTTCCACGCTGATATTTCTTGGCATGATACAAAGCAGCATCGGCGGCGCGTAAGAGATCTGGCCCGCTGCGGGCATGGACAGGGAAGAGCGCAATACCGCCGGAGATTCCAAGTTTTAGTCTTCTGCCATCGGGCAGTTTATATTTGAGTTTGTTCATTCCTTCTGTAATTTTTTCAGTGACGACCAATGCCGAAGACATTTCGGTTTGACTTAAGATCAATGTCAACTCGTCGCCGCCATAGCGCGCCAGAAAGTCTGTAGTGCGGACTCCTCGCGCCATCTGATTGAAGACCAGTCGCAAAACATCATCGCCTATCGAATGACCGTATGTGTCATTTACTGCCTTGAAACCATCGAGGTCCATCATAATAACGGCGAAGGAATAATTATTTCGGCGGGCGGCGGTGACTTCCTCTTCCAGCCGTTCATCCAGTGCGCGGCGATTCGGAAGCCCAGTCAATGTGTCACTATAAGCCTGTCTACTGATCATTTGGTGCAGGCTGGCATTCGAGATGGCTACCGCTGCCTGATCGGAAAGCAGGCTGAGTAATCGAAGTTCAGATGGTGAAAAGCCACCCATTGTGGATCGCGAAAGATTCATCACACCTACAACCGTAGGTCCTACTTTGAGAGGAATACCAATGATGGAACCGACCCAATGGCTAGGCGCGTTTTGAAAGAGGGGATGATCCCGCATATTTTCTACTGTGATCATTTGACCTTCACGGGCGACTGTATAAGTAAGGCCATTCGACCTTGGCTTTGACCAGGGTCTGTTGCGTGTCCCGTCGGCGTCAAGGGCGGCGCCGAAGGAAAGTCTGTGGTTCTTGTAAAGAAAGATGTTTACATCCCGCGCATTCTCGATCAGGCGCATTGCTTCACTCACCACTGCATCCAGAACATCAGGCAGGTCAAGGCTGGATGTAAGGTTGATACTTAATTTCTTAAGCGCATCCAGTTCATCGGTCTGCTGTTTGAGCATGGCAAGCAGCGAGCGATTATTGATCAGCTCGCGGGCAATATTTCCAATATGATCGTTACTGTCAGGGGAAAATTTTTCCAAAGAGGCAGTCAGAATATCAAGCAGCTTAAGAAGAGATTCTTTCTCGCTCTGTGATCCACCCTCTTTTTCCAGAATATTCCGTGCTTCGTTCAAGATTCTTAGTCTGTAATCGCCCATTCTTCGTGTTGGTCAGTGGGGCATTTAATCATGATTTGACAAAACTTCAATTGGCTCTTTTGTCCTATCGTGCATGATGTATCGGTAAGATTATAACGAGTCGTATAGGGTTAATGATTACACGCGCGTTACAGCCCTTGAGTTTCCAGAATTATACGACCTTTCGACATTACCTGTGATGACAGATTAGATAGGTGAACGGATATGTTAGAATCCATTCGCCTGTAATCGGAGGACAACGTGTCAAACTACCCCAAACCTGCTGCCTCTACACCATTGAATCCACGCCGACGCGGTATCATTGTTGGCGCTTCCGATGGGATTGGTGCAGCGCTGGCTCGTCGCCTTGCACACGAAGGATTTACGCTTGCTGTGCTGGCGCGTAGTGAAGACAAGCTCGACTCTCTTTGCAACGAGATCAATCAAGCAGCGCATGAACAGCGCGCTCGGGCATATGTCCATGACGTAGCTGAATACGAAAAAGTGCCCGGGCTTCTCCGCAAAATTGTCTCTGACCTCGGTGGGCTGGATGTGGTCGTCTTTGTGGCTGGTGTGAATTATCCACCTGGCGGGATTGATAAATATAACTTTGAGAATGATCGTAAGATGATCGAGGTCAATCTCATTGGGGGGATGGCATGGCTGAATCCGGTGGCTGAAATGTTTCAGTCTGCTAAAGCGGGACAGATAGTTGGTATTGGTTCGGTCGCAGGTGATCGTGGTCGCGTGGGCAACCCGGGCTACAACACGTCAAAAGCTGGACTTGCAACGTATCTCGAAGCGTTGAGGAATCGATTGACGCGTCACGGCGTCAATGTGTTGACTGTCAAACCAGGTTTCGTGCAGACTGAAATGCTCAAAGCCGCTCAGGGACCCACACCTTTCACGATCGCACCAGAAAAAGCTGTCGAGGATATTTGGAAAGCCATGCAGAAACGCAGACAGGTGATCTACACCGCCTCGATTTGGCGCTGGATCATGCTTGTCATCCAGCATACACCATCATTCATATTCAGAAGGTTGTCCTTCTAGTTTCGGAGTCCAACAACTTATTGTTGGAACACTAGGAGCTCGCTCCAAAGGTTCACTCACATGGAAGCGAACATTTCTCTCTCACTGAAAAACTTCACACAACTTGAGAACTTCGGGCACTCTTTACGTGCGCCCTCCTATTGCTTCCGTCTTACATGCGTTGAAGAAGTTGACAAGATCTTTCGCCTTGCAAGAGAGAATGGCCTTACAGTCACAGTCCGTGGCGCAGGAAGAAGTTATAACGACGCCTCGCTGAACGGGGGTGGCATTGTGCTGGATATGTCAGCCATGAACCAGATCCTTGAATGGGATCCAGCGACCGGAGTAGTCCGATGCGAACCGGGTGTCACAATTGAAAAATTGTGGCACCAAGTCGAGCCCGACGGTTGGTGGCCGCCTGTTGTCTCTGGCACAATGAAGACAACACTTGGAGGCTGTCTCTCCACGAACGTTCACGGCAAGAATAATTTCAAGATGGGCCCCATCGGTGAACATGTCGTTGAATTCACCGCTCTTCTGCCGACAGGTGAGGAAATCACCTGTACACCCAAAAAGAATGCTGACCTTTTCTATAGCATGATCAGCGGACTTGGCATGCTGGGTGTCTTTACGTCGATTACCCTGCAGATGAAGCATGTTGAATCCGGGCTATTGGAAGTCCATGCCTGGCCTGTACATGATCTTCACGAACATCTTTTCCTTCTGCTTGATAAAGCGCCCAACTATGATTATGTTGTCGGCTGGCTGGATACGATGAATGGCGGAAAGAGCCTTGGCCGCGGTCAGATCCATGCTGCCAATTATTTGCATGGCAATGAAGACCCAAATCCACAGAAAACCATGCAGTTGAATAGTCAGATTCTGCCGCCGCGCATCTTTGGTGTATTCCCCAAATCTAATTTGTATCTGTTTATGCGCCCATTCGTGAACAATCTGGGCTGGTGGGGAGTCAACACCGCGAAATATGTTGCATCGCTTCGCAAACACACCTTCCGTCAGTCCCACGCAGCATTTCACTTCTTGCTCGATTATGTTCCAAACTGGGAATTATCCGCCGGCCGCGGCGGGTTGATCCAGTATCAATCCTTCCTACCCAAGGAGACCGCGGAGTATGCCTGGCGTGAGATGTTGACTATGTCTCTACGGCGCGGCATACCTTCCTATCTGGGCGTGACTAAACGCCATCGCCCCGACAAATTTCTGTTGACCCATGCAGTAGATGGCTTTTCCCTCGCTATGGATTTCAAAGTGACAAATAAGAACCGTAGCACGTTAAGCAAAATGTTGCAGGATTTTGATCGTGTTGTGCTGAATGCAGGTGGACGTTTCTATTTTGCCAAGAATAGTGAGACCTCAGCAGAAGCTGCGCGGACTTTTCTGGGCACAGAAACAATCACGAAATTCAAAGAACTCAAGAAGAGATGCGATCCAAATCATTTATTGGAATCTGATTTATATCGAAGGGTTTTTGGGTAAAACAATTTGACAGAAAAATATGATCTCATTGTGATTGGCGCTGGTCCCGCGGGGGAAAAGGGAGCCTCGAAGGCCGCTTATTATGGGAAACGTGTCGCGTTGATTGAGCGTGAACCTTATATTGGTGGTGCTGGAATTAACACAGGTACTGTTCCATCAAAAACACTTCGTGAGTCTGCTTTGTATTTTTCAGGGTTGATGCAACGCGGCTTGTATGGGATAGACTATTCGCTCAAAGAAAACCTGACCATTAAGGACTTTATGCATCGCGAGCGAACAGTTGTCGAAAAAGAACGCAGGATGATCGAGGCGACAATTCAACGTCACCACATTTTCCTTATTCATGAGGAAGCCTCTATTAAAGATAAACATACGGTTCGCGTCAAATCATTAAAGAATGAAAAAGAAATCTCTGGTGAGTTTATTCTTATTGCCACTGGCTCCTCACCGCATCACCCACCCGAGATTCCATTTGATGACGGCTTAATTTTTGATTCCGATACCATCTTGAAGATGAAACGCATCCCCAAAACCATGGTAGTTGTAGGTGGGGGTGTCATCGGCACGGAATACGCGTCCATTTTTACGGCGCTTGGCATTCAGGTCACTTTGATCGAGCCGCGCGGAACCATCGTTTCATTTGTTGATTCTGAGATTCGTCGTCGCCTGATAGATCAGCTTTCAAAGCTGGGCCTCAAATTTATTTTCAATGATCGTATGACTGCGATCGAGCCGCACAAGGATCATGTCCATTTGACTTTGGAAAAAGGTGACAAACTGGATTTTGAAGTTGCCCTGATCGCGGCAGGCAGGCAAAGCAATGTGCAAGGGCTGGGGCTGGAGCAGCTTGGTGTAAAACTAGGTGAGCGTGGTTTAATCCTTGTGGATGAAAACTTCCAGACAAACATCCCAAATATTTACGCCGTCGGCGATGTGATTGGTTTCCCGGCGCTCGCCTCCACATCCATGGAACAGGCGCGGGTGGCTGTTGCACACGCATTTGATTTGAAATACAAGGAAAGGCTGGCTCCATTCCTGCCTTTGGCAGTTTATGCAATCCCAGAGATTTCAGCCATTGGCTTGACGGAGGATGATTGCCAATCGAAGAATATTCCGTATCTTGTTGGGCGGGCCTATTATGAGGAAAACGCGCGTGGGCAGATCATCGGCGATATGAGCGGGATGATCAAAATCATCTTTTCACCCACAGATAAGAAACTTCTGGGTGCACATATTATCGGTGAGCAAGCCTCCGAGATAATTCATATTGCCTCTCATGTGATGTTGGTAGGTGGGCCAATTGATGCATTCATCGATGCTGTTTACAACTATCCTACATTGTCAGATTCGTATCAGTATGCTGCCTACGATGGGTTGACGAATCATTCGAAATGGCTTGAATCAAAAAATAATGAATTATGAAGTTCTTGATCTTGGCTTGATCGAATATGAACAAGCCTGGAAATTACAAGACCAATACGCGGCTGAGATTGCAGAGGAGAAACGCCCAGCGACTCTCCTGCTGTTGGAGCATCCTCACGTATACACATTTGGTCGACGCGGAAAGCAGGAGAATTTATTATGGGGTGAATCTCAACTGAAAGAAAAAGGGATTGCAATTCACTGGGTGGACCGGGGAGGTGATGTCACCTATCATGGACCTGGTCAATTGGTTGGGTATCCTTTAATTCCTCTGGGGAAGGTGAATTCAGATCACAAACTTCCACAGGCTGATTATGTTGGTTATGTGCGCAAGTTGGAACAAACGCTCATTGTCGCCTTAGCCCGGCTCGGGCTTGCAGCGGGCCAAAGGTCTGGTTTGACCGGGGTTTGGATCCAGGCAGATGTCCATTCGCGGTGTCCGCGCTGCAAGCCAGAAGATCGCAAAAAGCCTGCCAAGATCGCGGCGATTGGCGTCAAGGTGGATGCGCGCGGGGTCTCACGTCATGGTTTTGCGTTAAATGTGAATCCTGATATGGATTATTGGGACGGGATCATCCCTTGTGGATTACAGGATGAACTGATTGTTTCGCTTGCAGATTTGTTCCCGGAACCCCCATCCATGGATCAGGTAAAGAGGGAAGTGGTCACAGCCTTCAGTGAAGTATTTGGTAATGAAATAAGCCCCTAGTACTAGGGACTTATTTTTTCTAATTTGGATTTTGGTCTATTTCGATTTGATTTTCACGCCCCGGCATAGACTAGAATTAGATCTGTTAGGAAGGCGAACAAAAAACCAGCCAGAAGGCCCCAACTCGCAGACAACTTCGTTGCAGAGCGCCAGTTCGTCTGGAACAATTCTCCGATGATGTAAATCAGCGCGCCTGCTGCCAGCGAAAGGAATAAAATGGACATTGCCGTTGATACAAAGTAGTAGCCCAGAATTGTGCCAAGAAAAGTTGGGCCACCACCGATCAAGCCGGCGATACCAAGGAATCCCCAGGTTGGTTGTTCTTTTCCGATCAGTGGGCCGACGATTCCAAATCCCTCTGTTGCATTATGCAATCCGAATCCAATAATGAGAATTGTGGCAAACGCGATTTCGCCCCGTCCTGCAGATTGACCAATTGCCAGTCCTTCTGAGAAATTGTGCAACCCGATGCCCGTAGCGATCATTAAAGCCAGTCGAGTCGGAGAGAGCATTTGACCGGCGGATTTGATTCGGATGAAACTTTTTTCAAAGAAGATCAAACCCAGCAAGCCTGCGCCCAGACCCAGGATGAAGATGATTAAAAATGCGGAGAACTGACCTAAATTAGCCTCACCAAGCGTGGTTTCAATTGGTTCCGCAATCTTGCCGAAGATATCCAGGAACAGAAAGACAAGGATGCCAGCGGAGATCATCGAAAATAATGAACGTGTTTTATCTGAAATTCCCTTAATTCTGCCGACTGGCAGTCCCAAATAGATGGTGAAGCCGGCAATGGCACCAAGCAATACAGTCTGGATGAAGTTCATGAAATTCTTTGCTCCTATTCTTGATATAAAAATCAGCCTAGTTTAGGCTGATTCATGGCATTTTACTCGCGAACCTTCTATTTGACAAGATTTTTATCAAAAAATTGATAGATATTCATCACCCTAAAAAGGTGTCAATTGTCACAAAGTTAGTCAGATTTACTTTTTTGTTTTCTTACCTCGGTTGCCATGATAGCTGGGGACATTCAAGACGTAAATTGTACATAATTTGCCATCCAATAATCGCGAGCGAATTCTGGCTTCCATTTCGTTCATTGAATCAGCGGTTGTGATTACTGTTGGCAATTCCCTGTTGTAGCGATAGTTGAATAGTTGATATAACTTCTCGCGCACCCAGGGAGTCATCGACTGTGTGCCAAGATCATCAAGCACAAGGAGGGGAGTCGTACGGATCTCTTCAAAACGTCGGTCGAACGTTGTATTACTGTTAGGGCTGAATGTTGCTCGCAAATGATCGAGCAAATCGGGCACCATTATAAAAAGTGGCGGGTCGCCTAATCCGGTACGATAGTTGGCAATCGCCGCGGCAAGATGAGTCTTTCCAGAACCGTAGCTGCCCATCAACACCAGCCAGCCTCTAGGTTTTTCTGAGTAATTATGCGCGGCTTTCAATGCTTTTTGTAAAGACTTTATCTCTTCTGGTTGCAGGCCTTCGCTTGTTCGATCTTCAAAAGAGCCGAAGGTTTTGCTTGCCATCAAATCCAGCGATGAAAGTTCGGGATGACCAGTATCATCCATGGGGTGGCGGTAATCCGGAGCATTAATTCGAACAATGGAAACAAGCTGAGGATCAGTGACACGCGAACGAATCCGTGCGTCAATCTCATCTAAACCGAGATTCGTGGTTACCACAAGTGGGAGTTTGTTGATGTATCTGTAATTGATGATCTGAAAAAGTTTTTCCTGCGCCCAACCAGTTGCATTCTGAGTACCAAAATCATCCAGCACAAGAAGAGACGCGTTACGGATTTCATTAAAGCGCTGTTCAAAGGTTGTATCTTCACTGTCATATGAAAAACGAAGCATATCGAGGAGATCCGGCACCGTTAAGAATAAAGTCGGCACTCCCATTCCAACCGCAAAGTTTGCGATCGCCGCGGCTAAATGTGTTTTTCCACATCCGTATCCGCCTTGAAGCAACAGCCAGCCATTCAAGTTTCTTGCATAATGATGTGCCTGGTTAAATGCCATTTCCAATGAAGTGGCTTGCTTTTCACCAAGACCTTGCTGTCCTCGCGGTTGAAATGTATCAAAGGTCAATCCCTTCAGTTCATCGAGGCGGCTAAGCGAATACAAACGTTCGCGCACATGCTGGCTGACATCGCGTTGACGACAGACGCAAATTTCAAGCCTCCCAAAATTGGGATGACCTACGGGAACATCTGAGCGTAAATAGCCTACCCCGCCGCAATAGGGACAGTTAGGGTCACCAAGACTAGTGCTCGATGTAGTCGGCGTATTCGCCTTTGATGTATTTGTCGCGATCTTTTTCAGCGTCTCGTCTATCTTGCTTTTCGCCACGTCCTTCTTCCTTCCAACGTTTCAGAATGGCCTCACAATATTTCCAACTGCGCTTGTTATTCTTTACAGCCAGTTCAATCGTATCAGCGATCCATTCTGTTGAATATGTTTCTTCTGCATCTTTCAATGCATCCGCAATTAATGGCGTCAACGGACCGATATTTTCCTCATACAACCGGAAAATATTTGGTCGTTCAAACGGCGTAGAGATGATCTTCCCAGATTCACGCCATTGACCTTTTGCGAAGGCATCTGCTGCAGCGCGGCCGCGTGGGGAATTGAGAAAGTAGAACACATCCGCTTCGTGCTGAGCCTTCAATAGACTCCCGCGCTTTAGGGCCTTTTCTATCCCTGAGCAGACCTCATTCGGGGAGAGCCCCACCTCTTTCGCATCGAAATCAGATTCGCATAACATGCGGAATGGACCCTCCATGTGCTCGATGCGCCACAGGAAATACAAAGTGACCTTCAATTCCGCAGCGTCATCAATCTGCTTCAACAATTGATGAAAGAATTTATCAGGCAGCTGGGTAAGTGATTCAGAATCGGTAAAGCCTTTGAAGTTTTTCATTTGTTTTCTGTAGGGGCGGACGGACGTCCGCCCCTACATTTATTCATTCGGTCGAAATATCCTTGTCGCTGCATTCTCGAACTTTGCCAGTTCATTGCGGAAGACTAATTCTACGCTTCCTACTGGACCATTGCGATGCTTTGCAATAATGATCTCAGCAACATTTTGTTTCACAGTGTCCTTCTCGTACTGGTCAGGGCGATAAATGAACATGACAATATCGGCATCCTGTTCAAGCGAACCGGATTCACGCAAATCTGAAAGGACAGGGCGTTTGTCTGAACGTTGTTCCACTGCACGAGATAACTGCGCCGCAGCAAGGACAGGCACATTCAACTCACGAGCCAATATCTTTAAATTTCGTGAGATATAAGAGACTTCCTGCACACGGTTATCATTTCGCGTATCCCCACCCATGAGTTGGAGATAATCCACGATCACTAGGTCAAGACCGAATTCCATGTGCAGGCGGCGGCACTTTGTTCGTAACTGCAATGGCGTGATCGCGGGGGTGTCATCAAGATAGATATGTGTGTCTCCGAACACCTCAATGGAATGGGTAAACAATGGCCACTCATTCTCATAGAGTTTGCCTGTGCGCAAACGCTGGGAGTCAATCCCTGTTTCCTGGGCGATCAATCTCTGCACAACCTGCTCGTTGGACATTTCCAAAGAGAAAATTGCCACATGCTTTTTATGGGTAAGCCCGGCATTCTTCGCAATCGAAAGCAGGAAACCCGTCTTGCCCTGACCCGGGCGACCGGCAATGATCAATAAATCGGAGGGTTGCAGACCGGTCAGCATTTTGTCAAGGTCAATGAATCCTGTCGGTACACCATAAAATTCTTCGGGGCGTTTTGCGAGGTCATCAATGCGGTCATAGTATTCGCTTAATACAGACGAGATCGGCTGAAGGTCATGTTTGAGACGCCGTTCGCTCACATTGAAAACAGCCTTTTCAGCCTCATCCATAACGTCTTCAACGTTTGTTCTTTCATTGTAAGCAATAGAGGCGATCTGATTTGCAGCGTTGATCATCTTGCGACGAACGGCATATCCTTCCACAATGTGCCCATAGGATTCGGCGTTGAGTGAAGATGGCACTTGATTGACAAGCGACGTCAGATATGCAGGTCCGCCCAATTCGCTGAGCTGACCGCGCCGATCCAATTCATCGGAAACAGTTAACAGGTCAATGGGGATGCGCTGCTCGTGCAGGCTGGTGAAGGCATCCCAGATCCATTTGTGACGGTGGATGTAAAAATCGTCGG
>Ga0114129_10012775_pt1 | contig 11953 bp, 9 predicted proteins | sample RhiMetdeltSRZDD1_FD_80071 | JGI IMG/M metagenome (GOLD analysis project Ga0114129, IMG submission 80071) | Populus rhizosphere microbial communities from Tennessee, USA - Rhizosphere MetaG P. deltoides SRZDD1 (version 2) (version 2) | ecosystem: Host-associated > Plants > Roots > Rhizosphere >... | reverse complement strand
TGATGGATTGATGAATCGGACCATCTGGACCACGAAGGGCTTCGGCCTCACGTCCCCGCTCTCGGGGCAGGCGCGAGCCGACGACGTGGTCAAATAGTGACAGAGGGACTAGCCGGCTCGGTGGTACCTCATCCTCCTGTCCTGCGCATCCTCGCGGTGGAGGGGGAGACTGCGCTGTCTTCGCGAGACCAGCGCCTCTACCTCGCGTGGCCAAGCGTCGGGTGGCGGCGGGTCGAAACAGCGAAGCGCTCGCAGATAGCCCTCGGCCACAGTCAGCGGTTGGCGGCTCAGCCATTCGCGCTCACGCCGCCAAGCGGCGCTCGTGACGGAGGATTCAGCGCGAGGTGCTGGCCACATGTGCCGCGTCTCTCCCTTGGCTCTTCGAGCCTCCTCCTGGCTGTTGCAAAACGATGCCAAGATCGGGCGTTGCTGGGACGAGGAAGAGGTAAAGGATCATGGGACTTGACTGAACGAGACTCGCGGTGTCCTCGGGGATGGCGCCTGGCCGAGCACGCGCTATAGCGCTCGGCCGTGGCAAGAGTCCAGCGGGTGGACAAAATGTCCATACGGTCCTGGCCTACGTCCGAGACCAGCTCGGGCGTCACTCGGCCTCCTTGACGGTCGGCGTGCACGGCCACCTGATCCCGCGCGCGAACCGTCAGCCGTCCACCACCTCGATGACCCAGCACCCGCGCCCATCCGCAACTACCGCGCAACCGGCGCGCCGGCCACGGGGCCGGTCGGTCGATAAATCAACTCCTTCGGAGATCCCGGGGCTGATTCCGCGGGACAAGCCCCCCGGCGGGCGGTAGGCTACGGGCGTGCTGCCGAAGCCCACCGACCCGGCGGCTCCCGCGTACTGGGAGCTGACCGTGACCCTCGAGGCCGACGCCGCCGAGACCTCCGAGGCCGTGACCAACCGGCTGTGGGAGCTCGGTGCCGTCGGCGTCGTCGAGGAGGCCGCTTCGGGCGCGGCCGCGCTCCGCGCCTTCTTCCCTCCGGGGGCCAACGCGGTGTTGCTGGCGGCGGACCTCCGCGAATACCTCGGCAATCTTGCGGCGCTCGCGCTCCCGGGCGCCCCGGGGCGCGTGGGCATCGCGCCCCTCGCCGACGAGCCGTGGGCCGACGCCTGGCGCGCCCACTTCCGACCCGTCCCGGTCGGGCGGGGACTGCTCGTGTGCCCGCCGTGGGAGGTGCCGGAGCCGGCGCTCGCGAACGGCCGCCTGGTCGTGCGCATCGAGCCCGGGCGCGCCTTCGGGACCGGGGGCCACGGGTCGACCAAGAGCTGCCTCGAGCTGCTCGAGCGGGCCCTCGCCCGCGGAGCGGTGTCTCACGTTCTCGACGTCGGGTGCGGGTCCGGAATCCTCGCGATCGTCGCGGCCGGGCTCGGGGTCCCGCGGGTGGACGCCATCGACGTGGACCCCGACGCGGTGGCCGCGACGGAGGACAACACCCGGCGCAATGGCGTGGCGGACCGCGTTCGCGCGTCGGTGGCGACGGCCGACGGCTGGGCCGGCCCCGCGGCCCCGCTGGTGCTCGCGAACCTCCTCGCGGCCGCTCACGTCACGCTCGCGCCCGCGCTGGCCCGGCTGGCCACGCCCGGTGGGAGCCTGATCGCGGGCGGCCTCCTGGCCCACGAGGTCCCGGCGGTCGCCGGCGCCTTCGTGGCGGCCGGCTGCTGGCTCGTCGAGCTGGTGGAGGACGACGGGTGGGCCGCGCTCCTGCTGTGCCGAGGGAGATGAGAGCGCGTGCAGCGCCTCTTCCTCACCGGGTGAGGGGACGTGCCCCGCGTCTTCGTCCGCCCGGAAGCTGTCGGCACGGCCCGCGTCCGGTTCGACGCCGACGAAGCCCATCACCTCCGGCGCGTGCTCAGGCTCCGACCCGGCGCGGTGGTCGAGGCGACGGATGGGACCGGTCGCCTCTACACGATCCGGCTCGTCGAGCTCCTGGCCGAGGGCGGGTGGGGTGCCATCGAGGCGCGGGCCGAGCCGGAGCGTGAATCCCCGTGCGCGATCACCCTCGCTCAGGCGATCCTGAAGGGCGACCGCATGAGGTGGCTCGTCCAGAAGGCCACCGAGCTCGGCGTGGCGCGGATCGTGCCCATGGAGACGGCGCGCGTCGTGGCCCGTCCTGCCACCGGGGCGGCCACCCGTCAGACCCGCTGGGAGCGGATCGCCCGCGAGGCCGTCAAGCAGTGCGGGCGGGTCGTCGTGCCGACGATCGACCGACCGCGAAGCCTCGTGGAGGTGACCCGCGAGGTCGCGGCGGGACACGACGTGGCATGGATCCTCTGGGAAGGCGGCGGTCGGACGCTTGCTGCGGCGGCGGCCCAGACGGCCGCGCCGGCCCGTCTCCTGCTCTTGGTCGGCCCCGAGGGCGGCTTCACGCCCGAGGAGGTCGCGGTGGCCGAAGGGGCCGGGGCACACCGCGTCAGCCTCGGGCCGCGGATCCTCCGCGCCGAGTCGGCCGGGCTCACGGCGGTCGCCCTTTGTCAGTTCCTGTTCGGAGATCTGGGCGGTCCGAGAAGTGGGCCCGGGCATGGAGCAGAGGGGACGCGGTGAAGCGCGAGGGCTACAAGTACTTCGACGTCGCCGCGGATGTCGGCGTCGCCGCCTGGGGGGAGGACCTTCCGGCGTGTCTCCGGCAGTGCGCGCTCGGGGTCTTCAACCTGATCGTGCCCACCGACGCGGTCCAGCCGATCGAGAGTCGCGAGGTGGCAGCGCGCGGCGCGTCGATTGAGACGCTCCTGGTGAACTGGCTCAATGAGTGCCTGTTTGTCCACGACCTCGAGGGCTTCGTCGTCTCCGACGTGGCCTCGCCCGAGGTCACGGCGACGGGGGTGCACGCCCTGCTCCGCGGCGAGCCGGTCGATCCGTCGCGACACCCCCGGGGCACGCTGGTGAAGGCGGCCACATTTCATGCCCTCGAGGTCAGCCAAACGCCCGGCCTGGTCAGTGCGCGGGTAGTGCTCGACATCTGATGGGTGTGTTTCAGTTGAGAAACATTGGGCGTCACCCCGCGCTGATACGGTGCAACAATCGGGAAAAGAACCCAAGACCGTTGAGCGGGAGTCGACGCCCCCAGACTTCAATTTCAGTCACTTACACGTCTGGACTGTAGCCGGCACCCTTGGCACCCAGCTTGCTCTAGTCCACCGCCCGGGACCTGTGGAGGGTCCTCGACCGCATGGAACTTCAGCACTCGATCCGGAAGCCGGTGACGTGCGAGGGCGTCGGCTTGCACACCGGAGTCCCCGTGACGATGAGGCTCCTGCCCGCTCCTCCGGACCACGGTGTCGTCTTCCTCGTCGGACCCGAGCGCGTGCGCGTCCCGGTCTGCCCGGAGTCGCTGCTCAATGGCCACTACGCGACGACCATCGGAGTCGATGGAACCCAGATCCAGACGGTCGAGCACCTGCTGGCCGCCGTCCGCGGGCTCGGCATCGACAACCTCCTGATCGAGCTGGACGGGCCAGAGCTTCCCGCGATGGACGGGAGCTCGGCTCCGTTCGTGTCGCTCCTCTACGCCGCGGGGCGCGAGGCTCAGGTTGCCGTGCGGCCCCCGGCCCTCCGGGTGGCCGAGTCGATCCGGGTCGGCAACGAGCATCGCTGGCTCCAGATCTTGCCGGGGGCCGACTTCCGGATCAGCTACACGCTGGACCATGAACACCCCGCCGTGGGGGTCCAGGTCGCGTCGTTCGTGCCGAGCGAGCGGGTCTTCGTCGAGGAGCTCGCACCCGCGCGGACGTACGGTTTCCTCAAGGACCTGGAGCTGCTCCGCCAGCAGGGGCTGGCTCTCGGAGGCTCCCTGGCCAACGCCGTCGTGGTCGGGCAGGAGCGGATCCTCAACGGCGCCCTGCGGTTCCACGACGAGTTCGTGCGCCACAAGATCCTCGACGTCATCGGGGACCTGGCGTTGGTGGGCCGTCCGGTGCTGGGCCACGTCGTGGCCCGCAACGCTGGGCACGCCTTGAACCACCTCCTGGTCCGGGAGCTCGTGAAGACCGCGCGACGGTGGGAGGATGCGGCGCCGCGCCGCACCTCGCTCCACGTCGAGGCGCCCTGGCAGGGCGCGACCCGGCGGCGCCCGCGCGTCGCCGCTCACTGAAGGGACGCTCCCCCGCCGGCTCGTCCCCGTCACCGCCGCGCCCGCGGCGGAGTCCCTCCGGAACCCCGGGCTATAATGTTTCGCTATGCTCAGGCGGCGCTGGCCGACCGGGATCCTGGCGGCCGTGCTGGGTCTCCTCCTCGCAGGAACGGCGTCGGGCGCCGCCGCGCCCCTCCGGATCTCGAATCTGGTTGTCACGAATTCGGACAGCACCCTGCTGGTGAACCTGGTCTTGCTGGGAGCCATGCCCGACGGCATCGTCGAGGGGCTTGGGACGGGGATCCCGGCCGCCGTGCGCTTCCAGCTCGAGCTCTGGCAGTACAACTCCTGGTGGGTGGATCGCCGGGTCGTGGCGAAGCTAGTGGAGCGCCAGGTGGTCTATGACGTCCTGACGAAGGAGTTCCGCGTCGCCGCCGTTCAGGGCGAGGAGCGCGAGCCCTACGTCACGCGTGACGTCTGGGAGGCCGAGCGAGTGCTGTCGGAGCTCCGGAGCTTCAAGCTGACACAGATGAGCCACCTCAATCTGAACGAGCTCTACTACGTGCGAGTCCGGGCCGAGGTCCGCTCAGGCGCGCCGGACGCCTCGGTCTCCCGGATCCTGCCGTTCGTGTCTTCCCGGGCGGAGACGCCGTGGGAGCAGACGCCGCTCCTCACCCTCCGGCGGGCGCGATGAGCCCCCAGGCCGCCACCGGCGGCGACGGGCCGAAGGCTGGCCGCCACCGGCTGGAAGCTCGCCGCCACGGGCCGGAGGCCGTCCGAACAACGCCGTCCGGGGAGGGGGCTCGGTGACCGCGGCGGGCCCGGTGTCGGCACCCGGAGGGGGACCGGTGACCCCGCAGGTCCCACCGGTCGAGATCCGGCCACCCGACGATCGGGAAAAGCGCAAGCGCAACCTCGTCATCATCGTCGCCGTGCTCTTCCTGCTCGTGGTGGCCACGGCGGTCGAGGTCGGGGTCCGGCTCCCGGACATCCCGGTCGCGTCGAACGTCGTCGTGATCGCGCTGTTCAACCTCAACCTGATCGTCTTCCTCCTGCTCCTGATCCTCCTCTTCCGGAACCTCGCCAAGCTCTGGTTCGAGCGACGCCACAAGGTCCTGGGATCCCGATTCAAGACCAAGCTGGTCGCGGCGTTCCTGTCGCTGGCGCTGGCACCAGCGATCCTCATCTTCCTGATCGCGTCGAACCTCATCAACACGTCGATCGAGGGGTGGTTCAAGATCCAGGTCGAGCGCCCGCTCGACGAGTCGATGCGGGTGGCCCAGACCTTCTACGAGCGCATCCAGGACGAGGCGGTCCGCCACGGGCAGTACGTCGCCCGAACGCTGACCCGCGACGGGCTTCTCCCGGAGGACCGGCGCGAGGACCTGATCGAGTTCCTCCAGGAGCAGGCCGAGCAGTACGGGCTGGCGGGCATCGCGCTGTACGGGCCCGGCGGTCACGAGATCGTGCACGTGAACGACCCCGTCCTGGTCCCCTCCCTCGAGACGGTCGTCAACTCGGAGCAGGTCCGGATGGCTCTGGCCGGGCGGGAGCTCTCCACGCGACGCGAGATCTCGACCGGCGATCTCATCCAGGGAATGGTGCCCGTGGTCGCGCCCGGGAACCCGCCGCGGGTCGTGGGCGCCGCCGTGGTGGCGATCCACGTGCCCCAGCGCCTCGAGGCGCAGGTGAGGGGGATCGCCCAGGCGTTCCAGGAATACAAGCAGCTCAAGCTCCTCCGGCAGCCGATCAAGGGCATTTACATCCTGCTGTTCCTCCTGATGACCCTCGTCATCGTGTTCTCGGTCACCTGGTTCGGGCTCTACCTGGCCCGCGGCATCACCGTGCCGATCCAGCTTCTCGCTCAGGGGACGCGCGAGGTCGCGGCCGGCAACCTCGACTACCGCGTCACCGCCCAGGCGGACGACGAGGTTGGCATCCTGGTGGAATCCTTCAACCAGATGACCCAGGACCTCAAGTCCTCGAAGGCCCAGCTGGAGCTGGCCTACGCGGATCTCCAAGCTAAGCACGCCGAGCTCACCGAGCGGCGCCAGTACACGGAGACGGTGCTGGAGGCCGTGGCGACGGGCGTGGTCTCGACGGACGCGGCCGGGATCGTGACGACCGTGAACCGCGCCGCCAGCCGCATGCTCGGCCTGGTGCCGACCGCCGCCGTCGGCCGGCACTACACGGCGGCGTTCGGGGCCCCGGCGTACCTGGACCTCGTGACCTTGATGCGGCGGATGGAGCGGCTCCGGGCCGGCACGGTCGAGCGCGAGCTCCAGCTGCCGCTCGACGGGAACAGTCTCACGCTGCTCGCGAGCCTGACCGCGCTCGGCGGGCCCGAGGGCGAGCACTTGGGCATCGTGCTGGTCTTCGACGACCTGACCGAGCTGCTCGCCGCTCAGCGGCTCGCCGCCTGGCGCGAGGTCGCGCAGCGGATCGCCCACGAGATCAAGAACCCGCTCACGCCGATCCAGCTCTCCGCGCAGCGGCTGCGGCGGCGCCTGGCTGGCCGGCTCCCCGACGACGGGGGCCTCCTCGAGGAGTGCACCGCGACCATCATCGGGGAGGTCGAGGGGCTCCGGCGCCTGGTCGACGAGTTCTCGCGGTTCGCGCGCATGCCGAGCTTCTCGCCGAAACCGACGGACCTCCACCGGTTGCTCGAGAGCGTGCTCGGGCTTTACGGCGAGACGCATCCGACGGTTCTCCTCCGCGCCGACTTCACCGGGGACCTCCCGACGCTCGACGCCGACGGCGATCAGCTCAAGCGAGCCATCCTGAACCTGGTCGACAACGCCGTCGAAGCGGGCGCGACCGAGGTCGTGATCGGGACGCGGTGGGGCGGGGGCGAGCACGTCCAGGTCGTGGTGGCCGACAACGGACCCGGGATCCCCGCGGACCTGCGCGATCGCGTATTCCTTCCGTACTTCTCGACGAAGACGACCGGGATGGGGCTCGGCCTGCCCATCGTGCACCAGATCGTGTCCGACCACGGCGGCCGCATCCGGGTCGAAGATAACGCGCCGGGGGGGACCCGCTTCACGATCGAGCTGCCCGTGCTGCGGGGGAGCGCCCCGGCGGTCCCGATGCCCGCGCTGGACGTGGCGGGGGCGCCGCGGCAGTCGGGCCCGGCCTGAGGAACGGGGGCGAGCCATGGCGGGCGAGCGCATCCTGATCGTCGACGACGAGCGAGGAATCCGCTCGACGCTCTCCGGCATCTTCGCCGACGAGGGCTATCGGCCGCTCGCGGCGGCGACCGGCCAGGAGGCCCTCGCCCGGATCGGCGAGGAAGTGCCGGACCTGGTGGTCCTGGACATCTGGCTGCCCGAGATGGACGGCATCGAGGTGCTCGCCGAGCTCAAGCGGCAGTGGCCCGAGCTGCCGGTCGTGATGATCTCGGGGCACGGCACAATCGAGACGGCGGTCAAGGCCACGAAGCTCGGCGCCTACGACTTCGTCGAGAAGCCCCTGTCCCTCGAGAAGACGCTCTTGGTGATCGAGCGGGCCCTCGACCACGCGCGGCTCGAGCGAGAGAACCGCCAGCTCCGGGAGCGCATCGAGCGGGCTCACGAGATCATCGGCACCAGCCCCGCGATCGTCGAGCACCGCCGCCAGATCGCCATGGCGGCGCCGACAAACGGCCGCGTCCTGGTCTTCGGGGAGAACGGCTCGGGCAAGGAGCTGGTCGCGCGCGCCATCCATCTCCTCTCGGCCCGGCGCGATCAGCCCTTCGTGGAGGTCAACTGCGCGGCCATCCCCGACGAGCTGATCGAATCGGAGCTCTTCGGCCACGAGAAGGGCGCCTTCACCGGCGCGATGGCGCGGCGCCGCGGGAAGTTCGAGCTGGCCACCGGCGGCACGCTCTTTCTCGACGAGATCGGCGACATGTCGCTGAAGACGCAGGCCAAGGTGCTGCGGGCCCTCGAGGAGCAGACGGTGGAGCGGATCGGCGGGCACGAGCCGATCCGTGTCGACGTGCGCGTGATCGCCGCCTCGAACCAGGCCCTGCCCGAGCTGATCGCCCAGGGGCGCTTCCGCGAAGACCTCTTCTATCGGCTGAACGTCATTCCGATCGAGGTGCCGCCGCTCCGGCGCCGCCGGGAGGACATCCCGCTCCTCGTCGAGCACTTCCTGAAGACGTTCTCGGCGGAGTACGGGAAGCGGCCGAAGACGCTCTCGGGCGAGGCGATGGGGTCCTTCATGGTCTACGATTGGCCGGGCAACGTGCGCGAGCTCCGGAACATGGTCGAGCGGCTCGTCATCATGACGCCCGGTGACGTCATCACGCCGGAGGATCTCCCGCCGCCACTCCGGTCGCGGGAGGCGGTGGACGTCCCGGCGGAGGCGGGGCTCCAGAGCCTGCGCGAGGCGCGCGACGCGTTCGAGCGCGCGTACATCCTGGGCGAGCTCAGAGCCCACGAGTGGAACATCACGCGCACGGCGCATGCACTGGGCATCGGGCGCGTGAACCTTTGGCGGAAGCTCAAGGCATACGGCGTCGCCGTGCCCCGGAAGGGCGAGGAGCCCACCCGGCCCGATGCCTGAGACCCGGTGGCCCGCCGCCCTCGGGCGCCGCGGGGTCGTCGCCTCCCCCCATCCGCTCGCCAGCGTCGCCGGTCTCGAGGTGCTCTCGCGCGGCGGCACCGCGGTCGACGCCGCCGTGGCCGTCGGCGCGACGATAGCCGTCGTGTACCCCCACATGACCGGGCTTGGCGGCGACAGCTTCTGGCTCTGCTGGGACGCGCGGGCGGGCCGGCTCACGGCCCTCCAGGCCGCGGGCGCCGCGGCGGCGGCCGCGACGCCCGATCTGTACCGCCGGCACGGGCTGACCGCGATCCCGGCCCGCGGACCGCTGGCCGCACTCACCGTGCCCGGGGCCACCGACGGCCTCTGGACTGCCCACCGCTTCAGCCGGGAGCGCCTCGGCTCGACGTTCCCCTGGGGGGATCTCCTCCAGGCCGCGATCCGGCATGCGGCCCACGGCATCCCCGTCTCGCCGTGCCAGTCCCGCGTCACGGCGGGGGCGAGCGACCTGCTCCGGGCTACCGAGCCCCCGTTCGCCGTGTTCCGCGCGACCTACCTCGAGGGTGGCGCGGCACCGGCGCCCGGACGACCGCTCGCCCAGCCCGGTCTGGCCCGCACGCTCGAGCGGCTCGCCCGCGAGGGTGGGCGCGAGTTCTACGAGGGAGACCTCGCGGCCGAGATCGGACGCGCGTGCGAAGCAGTCGGCAGCCCGCTGCGCGCGTCGGATCTCGCCGCCCACCGCTCGCGCTGGGCCGAGCCGGTCACCGTGCCGTACCGGGGCGGCCTCGCTGCCACGGTCCCGCCGCCCTGCCAGGGGCTGGTCGCGCTCGCGGTCCTGGGAATGCTCGAAGGCACCGACATCGGGGCCTGTGCGCGCGATCCGGCCGACTACGTCCACGTCGCCGTCGAGGCCACGAAGCTCGCCTTCGGGGACCGCGACCGCTGGCTCGCCGACCCGGAGCGGGTAGCCGTGCCCGTCGGGGGTCTCCTCGATCCGGCCTACCTTCGAGATCGCGGCCAGCGTATCGCGATGGGCCGCGCTGCCCCCGGCCCGGTGGCCTCCGGTGTCGAGCGCGGCGACACGATCGCCTGCATCACGGCCGACGCGGCGGGGAACTGCGTGTCGCTGATCCAGAGCATCTACCACGAGTGGGGCTCGGGCGTGGTGGCCGGCGAGACGGGCGTGGTGCTCCAGAACCGCGGTGCGGGATTCACGCTCGATGTCGCCCACCCGAACGCGCTCGCCCCGGGCAAGCGCCCCTTTCACACGCTCACGCCGTTCATGTACCTTCGCGGCGGGAAGCCGCTCCTGGTCGCGGGGACGATGGGCGGGGACGGCCAGCCCCAAACTCTCGTCGCGGTCACGACGCGTGTCGTCGACCTCGGCCTCGACGTCCAAGCGGCCGTGGAGGCGCCGCGCTGGGTCTACGGCCGGACCTGGGGCGCGCCGACGCAAGCGCTGGCGCTCGAGGGCCGGTTCGGCGAGGCGGTGGCCGTGGACCTCACCCGGCGCGGCCACGCCGTGCGGGTTCTCGAGCCCTGGAGCGATACGGTGGGGCACGCCCAGGCCATCCGCCTCGACCCGGGCGGGCTCCTCGTCGGGGGCGGCGATCCCCGCGCCGACGGGCCAGCGCTCGGGTGCTGAGCGTGGAGCACGACGCACTCATCATGGGAGGATCCGCATGAGCCATCCGGTCCGCGCCACGATCGAGGAAGCAAAGGTCGCTCCGATTCCACCCGGACGGCGATCGTCTCTGCTGATGCAGCACGGCAGCATGACGCTGCGGTACTACAAGCCTCGGGGTCCCGACCTCCAGACACCCCACGACCAGGACGAGCTCTACGTGATCGCGAGCGGGCGGGGCACGTTCTTCGTGGGGGGCGAGCGCGTCCCGTTCGGGCCCGCCGACGTGCTCTTCGTGGCCGCTAAGGTCGAGCACCGCTTCGAGGACTTCTCCGACGACCTTGAGGCCTGGGTCGTCTTCTACGGCCCGCCCGGCGGCGAGCGCGCGTAGCCGCTCAGCCGGGAGTCACGCGGGCGCGTCCGCGCCGGACCCGTGGCGGCCCCCGGCGGTTGCCACCGTCGCCGCGAGCCGCGCCACGTCGGCGAGCGTGCTCGCGTTCTCTGGAGACCGGTCCGGACGGACGCGCACGATGCGCGGGAAGCGGAGCGCGTAGCCAGACGCGTGGCGCGCGGAGCGCTGGAGGTGGTTGAAGGCCACCTCGAGGACGATCTCGGGCCGCACGGTCCGGTAGTGACCGTGGTCCTCGACGGTGAGGGCGAGCAGGCGCTCGGTCATCGCGCGGATCTCGACGTCGGTGAGCCCGTTGTAGGCCTTGCCGACCGTCACCAGGCGCCCCGTGTCCTCGTCACGCACCGCGAAGGTGAGGTCCGAGAGGACGGCCCGGCGCTTGCCGTGCCCCCACTCCGCGCCGACCACGACGACGTCGAGGGTGTCGAGGGGGCGCTTGACCTTGAGCCACTGGGCGCCGCGGCGGCCCGACGCGTAGGGGGCCTCCGGCTGCTTGGCCATAAGCCCTTCGTTGCCCCGGGCCTGGGCCGCCAGGAAGAGTGCTTCCAGCTCCTCGGCCGTCGTCGCCGTCCACACGGGCGCGAGAGGCTGTCCCGGCGGCAGGGTCAGCGTCGCCAGCATCGCCCGCCGGGTCCGGAGCGGCTCGTCGAGGAGACCCTGGTCTCCGTGGGCCAGGCAGTCGAACGCGACGAACGCAACCGGGTGCGCCGCCAGGACCTCGCGCGTGGGCTCGAGCCGACCCAGACGCTGCTGGAGGCGAAGGAAGGGGAGGGCCCGGCCCTCCTCCATCGCGAGGACCTCGCCGTCGAGGACGTACCGTCCCGAGGCGGCCGAGAAGGCGGCCGCGACCTCGGGGAACTGCGGCGTGAGGTCGCGCCGGTCCCGCGAGAAGAGCCGCACCTCCCCGCCGACCTTGTGGAGCTGGCAGCGGACCCCGTCGTACTTGTCCTCGACCCAGAGCGGTGCTCCGAGGCGCCGGACCGCGTCTGCCGCGTCGATGGCCGGCTGGGCGAGCATGGGGTCGACGGGCGTGAAATACGAGAACCGTGCGGGTTCGAGGCGCCGGCGGCGGGCCTCGAGCGCGACCGCTCCCAGATCGGCCCGGTGGCGGTTCGCGGCGCGTACCGCCTCGAGCGGCTGGCCGGCCGCGTGGGCGACCGCGTCCTCCAAGGTCTGCTCCTGCACGCCGATCCGCGCCTCGCCGAGCATCGCCTTGACGAACGCCCGGATTGCGTGCTCGCTCATGCGCCGGAACGCCTCCCGGAGGAGCGCGGTCTTGGCCCGGGGACCCCGCGCGGCGTGGAGTG